>Ga0075326_1000119_pt1 | contig 16020 bp, 19 predicted proteins | sample MayberrySE_Catta_3_FD_120052 | JGI IMG/M metagenome (GOLD analysis project Ga0075326, IMG submission 120052) | Natural and restored wetland microbial communities from the San Francisco Bay, California, USA, that impact long-term carbon... | ecosystem: Environmental > Terrestrial > Soil >...
AGATGATCACGCCGCCGGAGTGCTGGCTGAGGTGGCGTGGCTTGCCGCGCAGCTCCTCGACGAGGCGCGCGAACTCGCGCCAGACCGGCGCGTGCATGCGCCCGCGGAACTCCGGCAGCGAGCGCATCTCCTCGTCGAGCGATTGCGCGAAGCGGCCACGCATGCGCTTGGCCAGCTTGTCGATGTCGGCCTCGGGCAGCCCGAGCGCCTTGCCGACATCGCGGATGGCCATCGGATAGCGGTACTGGATCACATTCGCGACGAGCGCCGCGTGCTCGGTGCCGTAGGTCGCGAAGACGTGCTCGAACATGCGCTCGCGCGCCTCGCGGGCAAAGTCGAGGTCGATGTCGGGCACGTCCTCCTTCTGGCGCGCCTCGTTCAGGAAGCGCCCCACAAAGAGGTCGTACTTGATCGGGTCGATGCCGGAAAGCCCGAGCAGGTAGCACACCAGTGATCCGACCGACGACCCGCGGCCACGAGCCGGGAGGTCGTTGTCGTGGGCGAAGCGCATCAGCTCCCAGTTGCGGAGGAAGAAGCCGGCCTGGCCGGCCTGCTGGATCAGGTCGAGCTCGTGACGGATGCGCTCCTCGACCTGCGACGCACGCCAGCCGTAGAGGTCGCGAGCGGCAGCCATGCAAACCTCCTCAAGGAACTCGTCGGCGGTCTGGCCGGGCGGGCCGTCGAAGTCGGGGAACTGGTAGCTCAGGTCTCGCGTAAGGTCGAAGCCCTGCTGGTTGGCCGGCGACCGCGTCGGGTCGGCGAGGCGTACCTGAGCGGGTGAGGGATTCTCCGCTGACTCCGTCACCCCGAGCGCTAGCGAGGGGTCTCGTCCTTCGTGATCTGACGCGCCCGGCACGCACCGCTCCGCGATGGCCAACGTGTTCGCGAGCGCTTCCGGCAGCTCGGCGAAGAGCGCGGCCATCTGTTCCGGCGACTTGAGGTAGAACTCGGCGTTTTTGCGCCGCTGGCGTTCGGAAGCGTCGAGCGTAGTGCGGTGGCGCACGGCGACCAGCACGTCCTGCAGCCGATGCCGCGACTGCTCGTGGTAGTGGACGTTGTTCGTCGCGACGAGCGGCAGGTCCAGCTCGCGCGCGAGCTCGACGAGCCCGCAGTTGCGCGGCCGGTCGCCGTAGACGAGGTTCTGCTGCAGCTCGATGAAGAAGTTCCCCCGACCGAACAGGCCCACGTAGCGCTGCGCGGCCGCGCGCGCTCCGACGAAGTCGGAGCCCCCGGCGAGCCTCGGCACCTCGCCGTTCCGGCAGCCTGAGAGCGCGATCAGCCCTTCGGTGCGTCCTTCCAATGCTGCGAGGTCGAGCGACGGCTCGCCCCGCGGGCTCTCCAAGTGCGCGATCGAGACGAGCCGGCTCAGGTTCGCGTAGCCGCGCGGCGTCTCGGCGAGGAGGGTGAGATGGAGGGGTGACACGTTATTCCCCTCTCCCGCCGTCGGGACGGCCTGATGCGGAGGGGCCGGGGGTGAGGGTCGAAACGTGATCTCCGCCCCGATGATCGGGCGCAGGTCCCACTCGCGGGCGACCTGCGCGAACTCCATCGCGCCCGCGAGGCCGTCGTGGTCGGTGAGGGCGAGCGCGTCGTAGCCGAGCTTGCGCGCCTGCAGCACGAGCTCCAGCGGCGTCGATGCGCCTTCGCGGAAGGAGAAGCAGGAGTGGCAGTGGAGCTCTACGTACATGCCTGTCGACTCCTCCGCAGGCCGCCATTCGGCTCTATAATCCGCCGCGACCGATGTGGTTTCATGGTGCCATGAAGCTCGGACGCCTGCTCGGTGCTGTCACCCTCGGGACGCTGGCGTACGCTACGTTTCTGCGCCCGCGACTTCTGAACTGGGGCGCGACCGACGAGGAGATCGCCCGTCCCATGCTGGCCGACGAACAGATCGAACAGCCGATGGTCGTCACGAACCGCGCCGTCACGATCGAAGCGCCGCCGGAGGCCGTCTGGCCCTGGCTGCCGCAGATGGGCGAGCTGCCTCGCGGCGGGTTCTACAGCTACGAATGGATCGAACGGCTGATGGGCATGGGCGTGGAGAACGTCGACCGCATCATGCCCGAGTACCAGGAGTTGAGCATCGGCGACGCGCTCGACAGGCAGGGCAACATGACCGTGCGCGCGATCGATCTCGGCCACACGCTCGTCCTCGGTCCGCCGCCCGGCCTCTGGCTCGATTCGACGTGGGCGATGGCCGTCTTCCCCGAGGGCAAGGATCGGTCGCGACTCGTCTCCCGCGTGCGTGCTCAGATCACGAGCTGGTCGCCGCTGGCCACCGTCATGATGCTCGTGATCGACACCGGCCAGTTCATCATGGAGCGGAAGTTCCTGATGGAGATCAAGCAGCGCGCCGAAGCGCTGGCCCGGGAACGCAAGCCGGGCGCGACTCGCTGACGTCTTACCAGGACGGGGGGTACTGTGCTGAGAGTTGTCATCACTGCTGCCTGCGTGGTTGGCGTGACCTGCTGCTATCTCATGTCGGTCCGGCCCCGGCTCGCGCGCTGGGGGGCGACGGACGAAGAGGTCAGCAAACCGCTGCCGGGCGATGATCTCGATCCCGGGAGTCGTGTGATCTCGACGCGCGCCATCACGATCAACGCGTCCCGAGAGGAAGTCTGGCCGTGGCTTGTCCAGATCGGTCACGACCGCGGTGGGTTCTACAGCCACGATTGGGTCGAGCGTCTGATGGGCCTGACCTATGCCGAAGGCCGTTCTGCCATCCGGATCCACCCCGAGTTTCAGCAGGTTGGTATCGGAGACCCGATCCCGTTCCACTCGCTCGTGAGTATCCCCATCACGTCGATGGAGCGGCCTCATTATCTGACCATCGGCGCCGGCTGGGCGTTCGTCCTGGAGCAGGCTGGCGAGAGGTCGACGCGGATGATCATCCGGACCCGCGGTGGCTGGTTCGAGCCGATGGCGAGGAAGGTCCCCGTGCTGTGGCCGTTGGCCGTCTTTATCGACGCGGTTCCGGGCGAGATCCCGCACCACTATATGGAGGCAGGGATGCTGTTGGGCATCAAGCAGCGCGCTGAAACGCTGGCCCAGGGAACGGGAGTCGAACACGACTCGCTCTGAGATGATTCGCTGTAAACTGTGGTGCGGCGGCGCATGATGGAGTTGTGGCGTCACCTGCGCGCGATCGCGCTGCTGCCAACGATGGTGTTGGTGGTGGTCCCTCTGGTCATCCTCTACTTCACCGAAGACGTTCACATCGGCTGGGGGCTGGGGGCGCCGTTGAGTGCGTTGCCGGTCGTGCTGGGCACATTGTTGACAATCGCCGGGCTTGGACTCGTTGGCTGGACGGTCGCGATGTTCCGGTCGCGCGGCGAGGGCACGCTCGCGCCCTGGGATCCGACGCGGCGCCTGGTCATCGTTGGCATGTACCGCTACGTGCGCAACCCGATGATCAGCGGCGTACTCTGCGCGCTCCTCGGCGAAGCGGTCTTGTTGGGGTCGTTGGCGGTGCTCATCTGGTTCGCGGTCTTCTTCCTGCTGAACGCGGTCTACATCCCGCTGTCGGAGGAGCGCGGCCTTGAGCAGCGCTTCGGCGACGAGTACCGGCGCTACAAAGAGAACGTCCCGCGCTGGCTCCCGCGACTGACGCCCTGGGGAGATCCGATTTCTACTGGGCTTGGGATGTTCAAGGATGTACCTCTCACTTCGGACTTGTTTGAAGAACGCCGCCACGAACTCGAGAGAGAAGAACGGGGTCTTCCGCCCCCTCCGAGCTAGCTCACCCATAGCGCTGCTCGTACCACTGCTCCGCGACGTGGTCGCGGTAGACCGTGACGGTGCGGCCGTCCTCGAGCAGCAACTCGTAGTACGTGCGCGCGACCGGCTCCGACGTCCACCAGCGATCAACCGTGCGGTAGCAGTCGAGCACGTCCGCCACCGCGCACCACGTCCGCTCGCGCTGGAGCGACGTCGGGGCGCCGTTCTCGCCGGCATGCACGTTGGCCTCGCGGGGCGTGTTTAGGCGTCGTAGGGTACGAGCGCCGTCCGCTCCTCGGGGTGGCGCGACCATGGGTCTACCTCCTCAATGCGCCAGATCATCGGGCGGCCGTAGCGCGCGCGGAGCTGCTTGATCGCCTCTCCGATCTGGTGCAGGTTCTTCGTGTCAGCGAAGAGCTTCGCCTGCTTCGCCGTCTCCCGCCCGATGCCCGTCAGGCTGATCGCGACGGTGTCGACCGCCTGCGGCAGCTCGAGCAGCGTGAGCCGGTTCTTGATCACGAGCAGGATCAGCCGTTCGTCGCCGGTCGGTTCGCGGAACGTTTCCAGCTTCTCCCAGACGATGCGCTCGTCTGCGAGGAGCTGGAGGTGCATCTTGCGCGCCGTCCGTCCCTTCAGCCGCCGGATGAGCCGCGCGAGGATCTGCTTGCTCGCCATCACGAGCGCCTCCGACACCGCGACCGGCGCGTCGAAGCTGAGCCGCTCGCGCAGGACCTCCTGCGGTACGCGCGGGCGCAGCGCATCGCGGTCGATGCCGTTCGCCAGCTCCCAGAGCCGGGGGCTGCGGAACTGCGCCTCGACCGCAGTCCGCGGCAATGCGGCGATGTCGCCGAGCGTGCTCAGCGCCAGCAGGTCAAGTCGCTGGAGCGTGTCGATGTCCGCGGGCAGGAACGCGACCGGCTTGTTGCGCAGGAACTCGCGCTCACGGCCCGACGGCACGATGCCCGCGTCGCCCGGCGCCGACATCGACGCCGCGACCCACGACGTAAACTTGCCCTCGCCGACACCCGCCGCCGCGAGCAGGCCGGTCGCCTGTCGCACCGACTCGATGAGCGAGCCCGCCAGCGCGAATTCGTCCTCGTAGTGGCCGTCGAGCCCGCCGACGTCGGCGTAGGCCACGCCCGGCTCCGCCTCCTCGACCTGCGGGCTGACCTCCTCCGCGGCGTCGAGCATCGCCTCGGCGACCTCGCGGTAGAGGGAGTGGTTGGCCTGGACGAAGACGGCCTTGGGGCAGAGCGCCTTGGCCTGCCGCAGCGGGAGCCCGCGCTGGACACCGGTCGCTTCGGGGGAGGCGTCGACGACGCCCGAGCGGTCGTAGACCACCAGCGGCTGCCCCTCGAGCTGGAGGTTCGCCCGCCGCTCGACGGCGACGGTGAAGCTGGGGATGCGGACACAGGCGATACGCACCTTTATATGCCTCCAGCAGCGGGGGTAACTGTCAGCTTATAGAACGTGCGTTCTATTTGTCAAGAGAGAATTTCGAAGGGAACGGCTTATGGCGAGAATGGAGAGCTTCGCCGAGCGGTCCTCTACGGCACCCGTGCAGCGCGGGCGAGTGTGAGGCCGTATGTCGTCTGGAGGCCCATCCAGAACTCCGCTGAGGGGCCCAACGCCTCCTCGAGTTGGAGGGCGGTCTCCGGCGTGATGGCCTTCTTGCCACGCACGATCTCGTTGATGACCTGCGGCGGCCGGTCCATCAGCTCCGCGAGCTCACGCTGCGTCATCTCTCGCGCCTCAAGCTCCTCCGCGAGGATCTCGCCGGGCGGGATGGCCATGTCTGAGTAGATGCGGCTTCTTGTTTCAATCACCATAATGTCTGCTCACCTCTAGAACTTCGACATCCCGGCTGTTCCGCGATGGCCTTACACGCAGCAGAGAGCCGGGCTATTCAGCCGGCGCTTTGTCCTTGGGGACGATGCCCTCCCGGGCGGCGTAAGCGGCAGCCTGGACGCGACGCGAGAGGCCGAGCTTGCCGAGCAAATTGGCGACGTGGCTGCGGACGGTGTGCTCGCTGAGGACGAGGTTCTCCGCGATCTCGCGGTTGGTCATGCCCTGCGCGACCAGCGCCAGCACCTCCTCCTCGCGGTGGGACAGCGGCGACTCCTTGGGCGTGTCGGACAGCGTGCGGAGCTGCTGGAGCACGGGGCCCGTGACCTTCGGGTCGAGGAGCGAGTCGCCGCGGGCGGCGGCCCGGAGCGCCTCGACGAGCTGCGCGCGGCCGAGGTTCTTCGTGATGTAGCCCGCGGCCCCGGCCATGATCGACGCGAAGACGGCGTCGTCGTCGCTATACGACGAGAACATGAGCACCTGCGTCTCGGGCAGATCGTCGCGGATCGCGCGGCAGGCCTCGATGCCAGACGTGTCGAGCTCGCCGCTGAGCCGGACGTCCATCAGGACCACGGCCGGGCGTAGCGCGTGCGCCTTGTCGACCGCTTCGCCGGCGGTCGCCGCTTCGCCCGCAACCGTAATGCCTTCCACGCCGTCGAGGGCGGTCCGTAAGCCAAGGCGCACCACCTCGTGGTCGTCAACGATGAGCAGCCGCAACGGGTCCATGGGCGTTCGCCGGAAGCATAGCACGAACCCGGACGCCCCGACCCTCGTCGCCAGGCTCGAACGTTACCGCGCCGCCAAGTTCGGCGGCCCGCTCCGCCATGTGATCGAGCCCGCGACCTCTGACGTCCGAGGGAGTCATGCCGGCGCCATCGTCTGTCACCTCCAACGTGACACCTTCGTCCTCGAACGCCAGGCGAACCGTGGCATTCGTCGCATTCGCGTGACGGTAGACGTTCGAGAGCGCTTCTTGCGCGATCCGGTAGAGGGCCAGCCTGTTCGTTTGCGGCACCTTCCGTTCATCGCCGGAGATATCGACCGAGACATCGAGACCGGACACGGTCGAGAACTCCTTGGCCTGGCGCCGGAGCGCGGCGCCCAGGCTCTCTTCCTGATCGAGCAACGGCCTCAGCTCGAAGATGTACTGACGCACCTCCAGCAGCACACCCTTCGCGAGACCGACCATGTTCTGGAGCCGACGCCCAAGATCCGAGCCGGGGTTCGTCGAGTCGGCTGCGGCCTCGAGGTTCAGCGAGAGCATGTACATCGACTGGCCGATGCCGTCGTGGATCTCGCGAGCGATGCGCACGCGCTCGTCGCGGGCGGCCAGCGCTTTTCGCTCTTCTTGGAGCGCCACGTTCTCGGCGAGCAGACGCTGTGCCTCGGCCTCCCGCCGGGCCAGTTCTCGCGACCGGGCCGACAGGAGGTTGACGAGCAGCGCGATCGGAAGGGGCAGCGCCAGGAACGCGGCGAAGCTCGCTTCCTCGCCCGACCGGTATGGCCGGTGCGCGCCGTCGGTGCTCGTTGACAAGACGAGCGCGTATCCGGCGATGAAGAGCACCGCGAGCACGAGCACTGGGCGGAGTCCCAGCCCGGCGGCGGGCAGCAGGAGCGCGGCCAGCGCGAACAGGTAGTACGGGCTACCGCGACCACCGCTCAGGAACACGAGCCCTAGGGCGATGAGGATGTCCACGACTCCGATTACCAGCAGGAGATCGACTCGCTCGCCGGCCTTCCGCCGGGCCGCCGCGATGCGATCGTGCTCCTGGGTGAAGAGATAGGTCACGACCACGCACTGCGCGAGTGCCGCGATGAGGAGCGCCGGCTCTCTAGGAGCGTCGACGTCCGAACCAAGGCGGCCGATGACGATCGCAGCGGCGATGGCGAGGGCTGCCCAGCGCGCCAGCAGCAAGAGCGTCAGTGCGCGTGAAGGTCGTCGATCTTCGTCGGTCGTCTCGAACACGTGGCAAGCCCCCTATGCGCGTGAACTCTAGCCCAGCCGGATCGGGCGGAGCAATCGCTCGAATAGCTGGTCAGGGATCGGTCGTTCGGACGAGTCAAGCTCATCACGTCGGAAGCTGAGATTCGCCCGTTTGGTGGTTAGCAGGAGGTAGCCAGCGTTCTATGCTCGACTTGGAGGCCGCAAGCTGCGAGGAAGTGTTGGTGGTGGAGGACCGGCCTCCTGCGGGGTCCCGGGAGGCCGGCGTGGGGCTGCGGGGACTCGGGCTGAGTTTCCCGGCGACCCCACAACGGAGACAGGTAGCGCGTAAAAGGAGAGAACAAATGACGAGCAGGGTAGCCCGCCAACGGGTGGCAACGCCGGCCAAAACGAAAAATTGCACGCATCGCTGGTTGGTCGAGACGCCGCATGGCGCCAGGGTCAGCGGGCGGTGTCGCAGCTGCGGGATGACCAGGCGGTTTCCCAGCGGCCCGACGGTCCTTAGCTGGAAGGAGACGTTCGGCGAGTTCGCCGGCCGGAACGAACCGGCTCAGTCCAATCTGGGGGCCGCGGAAGACGGGGGAAAGGCATGACGGAAGGTCGTGTTTCCGGTCGCGGAACCGACGTCTGGTCGAAATTTGACGACGCGGTCCTCTCAGGGGACGGCGACGTCGTCTGCTGGCTCAACGAGCAGCAGGGCGACGGTCCGGCATACGGGAAGCTCGTGATGGCCGCGCCGCAGCTCCTCGCCGCGGTAGAAGCCTCGCTCGTCGCCCTCAGCCTGGCCTCGAGCTACATCCCGCCGCATTCGGGCGCGGACGTCGCGGGTTCGCGCGCAGTAGGCGCCGCCTACGTGGCGCTTCGACAAGCAGGAAGCAAGTTCTTCGAATACGAAGGAGGAGAGAACGATGTTGGTGATTAGCCGTCACGCTGAAGAGGCGTTCATTATCGGGGATAACATTGAAGTGAAGGTGCTGGACATCGGGACCAAGAAGGTGCGCCTCGGCATCGCCGCGCCCGCAGATACGCTTGTCCTGCGGAGCGAGCTGGTCGGTCAGGATTGGAAGCGGCCGCGGAAGTGCGCCGGAGGAATTGAAGAGCCGGCGCCGGCAGGCGAGTAGCGTCGCTACTCTCTACCTCTTGGCGCTGTCAGTCGCGCCGTGGCGGCTCGTGCTCGACAAAGAGGCCGACGATGCCACGCCGGACCGTCTCGACGAGGCCGCGGGACGTCGTGTCTGGTTCCGGTTTGATCTCACCCCCCATGACCTTCGGATACGTTGAGGAGAGCTCCGCGCCCATGAGGAAAATGTAGGACGACAGCCAGACGAAGAACATGAAGAGCAGCACCCCTCCGAGGGCGCCGTACGCCGCGCCGTAGTTGGCGAAGTTCGCGACGTAGACGCCGTAACCATACTTGAGGACCTCGATGGCCCCCGAGGCCAGCAGCGCGCCAAGCCAGACGTAGCGCAGCGAATTAGACGGCGCGTTCGGCACGTAGCGGTAGGCAAGGATGATCAGGACGAAGGTGAACGACCACGGCAGGAGGTAGCCGAACGCCAGCCACACCAGAGCGTCGGCCGACGCCAGGAAGTTCTGCGTTCCGTCCGTCGCGTCCCGCAAGATCTGCGCGATCGCCGTTACCGTGACGGACGCGCCCAGCAGGAGGACGAGGCCCACAAGCATCGAGATCTCCATGACACGCTGCTGCGCGAACGGGCGGTGAGGGACGTTCCAGACGAAGTTCAGCGAGCGCCGGATCGCTGAGAACGCGATCGACGCGCTGAACGCCATCACCACGAACCCGAAGATGCCGAGCGGCACGGCGGCGTTTGACACCTGGTCCATGATCTCGCTGATGAAGCTGGCCGACTGCACTTCGATCTCGTTGGCTTCGAGCTCGTATGCGCCGACAGACACGGGCTCGCCCGCCTCGACCATCTCCGCAATCGCCCTGCGCTCCTCCATGCGAGCGTCGGACGTGTTCACTTCGTTCAGCTCCTCCTCGATCTCCGCGAAGGCGTCCGGCCCGTACCGCGCCTCGATGCTGACGGCGGCGGTGGCATCAAGGACAAGCGTGACGTCTTCGGGGGTCACGTTGAGGTAGTCCTCGATCCACTCCGTGGCGCTGACGCGGGCGTCGTCTGGCAGGGCGACGCTCGTGACCGACACCAGGAACATGGTGAGCGGCACGATCGCGAAGAGCACGTAATAGGTGATGGCGGCCGCCATCTGGGAGCAGTTGTCGTCGCCGAACCGCTCTACGGTCTCGGTCGCGAGGAGGAGAAGCTTCTCTCGGTCTGGCACTCGGATCCCTTCGCGCTCGTGAGCCCGGCGTTCTCGCGCTAGCTTCCCCGGCGCGTCTTCAGGTCATAGTAGAGCAGCGCTGCGGCCCGCGTGAAGGGGGGCGGATCTCAGATCCGCCCCCCTCCGAGCGTACGATCGCCGGTCGCGCCTACGGCCTCACACCGATCAGCCGCGCGATCGAGAGCGTGCTCAGCACCGCAAAGTTACTTGCCCTCGGCTTCCTTTTCCATCTGCTCCAGGCGTGTGTAGTAATCGGGAATCTCACGAAGATGAGCGAGCGCGATCTTCCCCGTCATGATTGGGTCATCATGCGTGACATCGGTCTCGGGATCCTGGTGCCCGTGCTCTAGTTCAACCGCCAGCCCAAGCCGAAACTGCTCAATGTCAATCAGGGCCCAATCGACTCCGATCTCGTCCCCGATCGCCCGGGCTTCGTCGATACTGAATATTCGGGAAGGCATATCAGATCTCCTTTTAGTTGACAGGTGATGTGCGTTTCGTTTTCTGTCTCAAGTATAGAGAAGGAGGCCCATGCGCCACTGGGCCTCCTCTATTGCGTACGCCGTTCCTACGGCCTCACACCGATCAGCCGCGCGATCGAGAGCGTGCTCAGCACCGCGATCGCGCTGTACCACTTCACGCGGTGGCGCGTCGCGTCCTTCGACTCCAGCTCGCCGATCTGCTCGACCTGCAGCCCGCCCGGCGCCGTCAGCCCGACGACGCCCTGGTCGGCCTCGCCCATCGAGAAGCAATACACAGTGCTGCAATCGCTCGAGGTGCCGACGGTTTGCGCGTCGGAGATGTAGTCGTTGATGAAGATCGGGACGCCGTTGTAGAGCTGGACCCACTCGAGGAACTGGCCCGGCCGCGACTCCAGCACCGCGCCGCTCGTGCGGATCAACCCCTGCAGCGTGCGCCGCGTCCGTCGCGACATGATCAACGCGATGTTCTTCGTCTTCACGGCGTCGATCATCTCGTCGAGCTTGGCCAGCGTCAGCGTGGCGCCGTTCGTGCCCATCGACACCGTCTGCGACGCCGGGAGGCCGGCGCAGATCGTGTCGATGCCGTCGAACGCAAGCGGATCCGAGCCGGTGTCGCCGTTGATGAACGTGTCGGCCCACGTGCGCGCCAGCGCTTTCGCCTTCTGCTGGATCACCGCGCCCTCGATGTCCTGCACGTTGACGCGGCTGGCCTGGATGAAGTTGTCGACGTCCGCGTCTCCGCCGAGGATTTTGAGCTGGACCGAGAGCTGTGTGAAGTCCGGCGTGTCCTCCGTCCACGTATCGCCGACGTCGAGGAACGCGACGGTCGGCTCCGTGTTGAGGCGGTTGTAGACGAAGCTGTTCCCGACCACCTCGATGAATGGGAGCTGGTCGAGGATGTGCTCCTCCTTAATCACGGTTTCGATGACGCCCGCGAGCACCATGTCGGTCGAGAGTTTCGCGGACTCAGCCAGGGTGAGGGCCATGTTAGTTCTCCTTCTGCTACAGCGTTCGTCCCTCCGTCCAGGACGATGACCGCCACGTTACGCCTCGTTACGCAGATCGCCAACCCATTCGTGGCACTCTATTTCCTGCGAGACAGGCTTTAGCCGTCCTGATAGATCAGGGGCAGGTGTCAGACCTGCCCCTGCGCGCTGCCACCGTAGCCGGGGCTTTCCAGCCTCGGCGCAACACTACCCGCCCCGCTGCCGCAACCCATACGAGATCTTCTCCTCGCTCGTGAGGCCGGAGAGGTCCGGCGCCGACCGCGGCGGGGCGCCGACCGGCACCTTCCCCGCCTGCGCCCGCGACTCCAGATGTCCGCGCACCCGCGATACGGTCTCGCGGGCCCGCTGGAGCGATTCGTCGATCTCGTCGACGGTCGCGCCGGTGACGAGATCGGCCGGGAGCTCCGGCGCCGATTCCAGCGCCAGCGCGCGATAACGGTCGGCCGCGTTCTGGGCCTGCGCCGACAGCTCCTGCTCGCGGGCGTCGCGCTCGCGGCTGGCCAGCTCGGCCTCCTCGCGTGCCTCCGTGAGCTGCGACTCCAGGTGCGCGGCCCGCGCCTCGGCGTCCGCGACGGTTTCGTGCATGCGCTCCAGCTCGGCCTTCGTCGCCGCCAGCTCCTCCTGGGTAACTTCGAGTTCGTCGGTCATGTCACTACCTCCTGCTCGGAAAACGAAACGATAACCCGAACGTAGACCAGCTTAAGGAGGGATTCAACGGGAAGATGGCACTCTTCTAGGCGATACGAGGTCGATACTCTCGATAGAGGATGAAGACTCCAACCATGAAACCAACCGTCGCGGCATGTGCAGTGGCGGGTATGGTATTGACGTTCCTGAGTCTGGTGGGCTGCTCCGTGATCCCTTCGCGGCAGCCAACGGTGGAGTTCACGTTCGACAATCGAACTCAAGCGATGCTCTGCGAGTATCCTTCGCGACCGGACGCGGCGGGAGGTAGATGCCTCGCCGAGATAGCGCCTGGGAGCAACAAGACATGGTCTCACGGGTGCGGGTACGGCACCAGACCGGAGGATGCACCTGTCACGGTTGTTCTAACTGAGAAGGGCGGTCAGGACCTGTACATTCGCACGAGAACGTGCGACGAGTGGCGCGACACGAACCGGAGGTTTGTCATCGAGCAGGTTGGTAACGAGTTCATCGTCACCGAGCCCGAGTAGCCCTAGCCTACCCCTCGTAGATCGCGATCCCGGCGAAGTCGAAACGCCGCGCCCGTGTTTGCACCCGGCTACCAATCGATCGGCCCGAATGGTACAATCGCCGGTGGTGTTAGTTTTTGATACCTGCGCTGGTGGCAGGAGAAGGAGGCTCCGTTGAAGCAACTACTACTCGTGCTGGCGCTGGCACTCGGTGGCGTCACGTTCATGATGATGTCATCCCCCCAACCAACCATGGCCGGCGGTCCGGCAAGCTGGCCGCCGCTGCTGACCTGCCCCGACACGACCGGCGACGGCACCGTCGATCTGCCGAACGACATTCTGGGCGTCGTCTTGCGTTTCGGCACCAGCTACGGTGAGACGAATCCCGACAGCGGCCTGGAGTACGCCCTGATCTACGACGTCAGCGGCGGCAACGTTATCGACCTGCCGAACGACGTCCTCGGCGTCATCTTGCGGTTCGGGGACCAGTGCCCGCTCTTCGACCAGCAGATAGCGCTGGCGACGCAAGCCTTGATGCCGTACCGGGACTGCCAGAACGCACTGGCGGACGGCTACGTGCAGACCACGCAGTTCGTCGCCGCCATGGGCATCCACCTCCAGAAGGTCGAGAACATCGCCCTACCGGTCTGGAGCGGCAGCGTTGAGAACACGAATGACCAGATCAGAAACCCACCGGGCCTGATCTGCACTGACAGTAACCCCAGCCCGGGCATCGACGAGCCGGGCGATCTCATCGGCACCTGGGGTGCCTCGCCGGACCCGAATGTCTGCCCCTTCTACGGCATTGACCCGCAGGACTGCTCCTTCACGGAGCCGGTCGGCTACGGTACGACGAACACGGACGAGGACAATCAAGATCTGAACGCCACAGACCGAGCCTGGCACAGCCACTTCAACATGTGCCTGGGTGGCACGGGTTCGACAGCCTGGGTCATCGCTGACGTCGGAGGCGTGACGGAGGCGAACTGCCTCGCGGGCGCGTACGGGCCCTGCACGCCGACCTGCACCTGGTTCGACTTCTACAGCTGGATGTCGCACATGTATGCGTTCATCCCCAACAACCACGGACGCTTCCTGATGTGGAGCGACAACGTTCCGGGCGAGGGCCAGACTGCGGGCTCCGCGGCCGGCGCAGTGGCCAGCTTCGACCCGAGCAACGCCCAGCTCTGCTTCTTCAACCCGGACGTTGCGGCGAAGGTAGCGGCAGGCGAGTCATAGCGGCACGCGCCGGGATTGCGCGCGCGAACAATAGACCGAAGGCGGCCCTCAGCGGGCCGCCTTCGTGTGTAGGATACGTCGACAGCTAGCGGCTGATGCGCCTTGCGGCATACAATCCTCCGCCCAGCAGGAGGAGTGACCCGGCGACCGCCGCAGCGGCGGCCAACGGTAACGTCGTGCCGGACCGGTCCGCGTCTGCCGCCGTCATGGCAGGATCGAGCGAGATGCCACCAACGGCCGGTGGCGGTGTGGTTGTGGGTGTAAACGTAGCCGTCGGCTCAATGCCCACGAAGATCGTGCCGCGCATCGTCACGGGATGAAGGACGCAGTAGTAGATGTACGCACCGGGGTCGTTGAACGTGAATTTGTACGAACCACCCTGAGTCAGAGCGCCCGAGTTGAAGAGCGGCGTGCCCGTCGGATTGTTACAGTCGGCCCCGCAGTCCGTGACGGTATGGAAGACGAGCTGACTCGTGGGGCTGAAGTCCCACAGGATCGTGTCGCCCGGGTCGATGAACGTGTTGCAAACGTCGCCTTCGTACTCCGGCGCGCAGAAGTAGAAATCGCCGACCAGGATCGTTTCCGTGGGCGGGTCCGCCGCAGACGCGGGCGAGAGAGACGCGAGGAGGCTCGCGCCAAAGAGAAGCAGAGATAGTGCCACCAGTCGAAACACCAGGACCTCCAGCGGGGTGTCCTATTCTCGCGGATGCGAGGCTAAGGTGTCAAGAGTGTTAAGAACGTCAAAGGGACAGGCGCGACCGTCGGCGCGGACTACACCACGTAGATGGCGACCGCCGCGAAGTGCAGGACGCTGCCGGCGACAACGAACGTATGGAACACCTCGTGGAAGCCGAAGTGGCGAGGCCACGGGTCGGGACGCCGGAACGCGTAGACGAAGCCTCCGATGGTGTACATCGCCCCGCCCGCGATCAGCAGCGCAATCGGGCTGTGCGCGTAATGCGAGATCGCCTCGTACGCACCCACGACGCCGATCCAGCCCAGCCCCATGTAGAGCCCGACGCCGAGCCAGCGCGGCGCTTCGGGCCAGGCAAGCTTCAGGATCGCGCCCAGTCCGGCCAGCGTCCAGACGACCGCCAGCAGCGGGATGCCCCACGCGACGCTGACGTCGAGGCAGAACGGCGTGTACGTCCCCGCGATCAGGAGGAAGATGGCGGCATGGTCGACCCGCTTCGGGATGTGATGCCAGCGCTCCGGCCAGCGCACCTGATGGTAGGTCGCGCTCGTCGTGTAGAGCAGGATCAGGCTCGCCCCGAATATCGCCGCGCCCACGTAGCCCGCCGGCGATCCCGCGAGCAGGATCAGCAACACCGTCCCCGCGATCGCCGCCGCAGCCGCGACCGCATGCAGCATCCCGCGCATCGTGGGCCGGACGACCTCCAGCTCTGTGAAGGCCTCCATCACGTCGTCCATGGCTTGAGGATAGCCAGCCCCGCCAGGAATGGCTAGTCGGGAGACGCCTGATCGTCGGTACCCCACCACTCGTAATACATCGTTCATCTGGGCCATTGCGTGCGAGGTCCATGCACGGGAAAATGTACAGCGTAGACTGGAGGGTGCACATGAGACGGCTCCGATGGTTCGCACTGCTGATGACGCTGGCCGCGTTTGCGACGCTGCTCGCCGCGTGCGGCGGCGATGACGGCGACGAGACCGATCCGACTCCGAGCGAAACGCCCGCGGCGTCCGCAACGCTGGCGCCGGAGCCGACCGAACTGCCCGCGCCTACGGAACCACCGGCGCCGGAACCGACCGACCCGCCGGAGCCCGAGCCGGGCAACGGCGGCGCGCCGCCGCAGATCGGCGTGACGGCCCAGAACCTTACTTTCTCGCCGAACGTGATATTCGTGCCGGCCGCTGCGCCGTTCAACCTCGTCCTGGAGAACGGCGACTCGGGCGTCTCGCACAACATTGCGATCTTCGCCGACCAGGCCGCCGCGCAAGCCGGCAACGCGATCATCGCCTCGCCCATCGAGGCCGGCCCCTCAACCCAGACGCTGTCCGTCTCGTCGCTCGCCGCCGGCGACTACTTCGCCTGGTGCCAGATCCATACAGTCAGCATGGCCGCTACCGTCCGCGCGGAGTAGGCGCGCCTGGTCGAGGAAGAACGCGGAGCGCTCTCCAAGCTGGCTGACTTCGTCAGCTCGCTACGCGCAGTTATGCGCGAACTGCAGGATCACGCCGAGGATGTCGTTCGGCAGATCGATTGCACCGTCCGGCGGGCCGCGCTCCCAGTGGTTCGCGCCGATCGTCGGGCCGCGGTCGTAGCGGACGTCATACGGAGCGGCGCCGGTCGGCGCATAGTGCGTGAT
>Ga0075326_1000124_pt1 | contig 15806 bp, 17 predicted proteins | sample MayberrySE_Catta_3_FD_120052 | JGI IMG/M metagenome (GOLD analysis project Ga0075326, IMG submission 120052) | Natural and restored wetland microbial communities from the San Francisco Bay, California, USA, that impact long-term carbon... | ecosystem: Environmental > Terrestrial > Soil >...
ATTCCTATGTATTGAGTTTCCATCCAACATTGAGTTTATTGTATCGCTGTATTTGAAATTATTAATATTGGTTTGTGACGTTAATAACGTCCTGTCGTATATCTCTAAGGCGCTGTATTATCCTATCTATGTCATGTACTAGTTTACTACTTGCTGTCTGCAAATACATCTGAAATCACTACTGTTGAAGCTATCATTGCTACAGCAAGAACATCGACTACTATTCCTACCTAACCTTTATCCCATAATGATACTCCTAATATCCTAATGTCATTTAGAAAGAAGAAGAGACCCAAATTGATAGACGACTTTCCTATCTCTAATTCAGCGTTTATGTATATTCATAATAGAAGGAATTCAACCAGGGAACCCTTGTATGAAACGTTAGATAGGATATTAGAACAGCATGAAAGGTTAACTAGTGAGAAGATAGAGCTAGACGAAGAAGAAAAGGAGGATCTGAAATAACTATTCCAATTCCAATATTGAAGTGGAAACTATTTCGTAGTCATATATCTCAGTATTTTTGAAGGTTAGTATATAAAGAAAAGGTAGAGATACAAGCTGTATTTTATGGTGTCGAATTAGTAACAGATTTCTATGCGCTCAAATACGGACTCAAGACCGTAAAGAGATCTCCTAGCATTTCCACGAGTTGTTCGCATGCATGCTTTTGGTTAGCAAGTAGATCTAAATTCTCATATTGGAATTCTGACAATGGATATCTGGTAATCTCTTCCATTCTGTAGAAGCAAGGATAGAGAGTTGCCAAGCTAATTACAACCTGTAAGAAGGTCTGTTCTGGTTCCTTAGATATTATATCAACATTGGAAAATTGAAAAGTGCTATACATATTCTGTACCGTTTGTGCATAGTTTCTAACATTTTTAATGTAGTTTGCATTCAGATTAAGTCTAGTAACTAAATTATCCAATGACATATTAAGCCCGTCAATTCCGGAAATGAGCTTCAGAAGAACGTCCTTAACTTTTGGTTCAGTCGCATTCTGAAGCTGGATCTCAGCAACCTTTTTCTGTCCGTCGGCGACATCGTGTAATAACCTAATGGTGGATTCTTGTGTGTTATGTCCTAACTTTATTAATTTGTCATAAATCTCTGATTCAGGAGTCTTGTTATTGACACTTTCCTTTAGGCTATAATAAGATTTCACTACCTTTTCATATGCTTGTTGAAGATGATATAAGGCGAGTTGAGAATTATTTGAGTTAGTGAGCGTTCTTCCTGCTTCAAGATCTAACTCTGCAGCTTCAAAGAACCTTTTGTGCAGGGCATCAGTAACTGTAGCCATTTGATAGGAAGGTGAACTAACCCGTAATATTATTCCATCAGGAATCATGTCCGCAGTAGTCTTCCTATTGTTAAATTTTGGATCAGACCAATTGAAATCATTGTCAGGTATTGGCCTGTCGGCTTTAGCTTTCGTGACCTAACTGGTGTGCAAAAAGACTCATATAAACTTGGGAGCTTTTAGATTCCCAAGTTCCACTGGAAGTTTAATCGATAACGTTTTTCTACGCTCAACAACTATCGATAACTGGTCAAAATGGACCGTCTAACCTTCTTGTGTTTTATTCCTGATAACCAGAATCAAATACTTTTTCTTAATCTTAAAGGCAGACATACAGTAATTCGTGGTGGTTGAAAGCACTGCTGCCATTGTCCGGCTACATATGAAAGCATTGCCTGAACTTTGTATTATCGTAGATTAAAATACCTTCAAGTTTATTTTCAAAACTAAATCATTTAGACGATAGGATTGAGTTCAAATCAATCGATTTTCTTTTATATTAAGGGGTTTGAGTATCCATTTTCAACCCTCAAATTTATAAAGTCGAATTGGCTGCGGTGATATTTCTAAACAGGTCTTCTATCTCTGTCGTTGTAAGTCTATCTATCGAATCGTTTGCTTGTTGGTATTCGAATATTTTACTTGCTATTTCGTCATTAGTTATATTTGAGAGTTCATTAGTGTTTTGCAAGTCTAATATAGTCATTTGGATCGTTGTGTAACGCATTCTATCCAGTGTGTTTAATTCACTAATATTTACCAATGGTGACTGCTGTTGTTCTTGTTGTTGTTGTGACTGTAATTGGCCGAAGAGTATTCCTATGATACCAAGAGTTAGGCCGATGGACCCACATACTAACACGAATAAAAGTAAATGTGTTTTCATACCCCTTGTTTTAGTACTAATCAGATAAGACGGTTACTTATAGTTGGCGTAACTACTACTAATTCGTCTTATTAGCAGCAGTGAATCCTGCGTAATATTGATTTCCCCTATCATTACATTCTTCACTCATAGTTTGATTAAATACATCATTTGTACCATTTACATATCCACTATGCCAACAATTACAAGCACCAGGAATATCGATATAATCTTCGTCGCAGTCCCACTCGGGGCCAGCATAGACTAGTAGAGGAACAACTATAAGAAAGATAGCAGTAGCAGTAACAGCAATAACGGTCAGAGTATTATTATTAAAAGTCAACTTTCTGCCAACCTGCCTTAAACATTGCATTCACACAAATATTTAATGACAATGGTAACTTGTAACTGCGTAATATCTCTCCATTTCTATCTGTCAATACCAAATGGGTACAATTGTAGTCATACGAATGATCTGATATGAATAAATACTCATTCCGTATGTTTCTAAAGGTTACGGTGTTTTTCGTTACCTGTGACATAGGTTTGCCTACTCGCCTGTACCATTTCTACTTCTTCGCCCGAACATTCAAGCATTCCGCGCACTTTTTCCCAATTACTTTTAGGGCTAGTAGGACAAGTGGGTTACATCTAACACTATTTCTCCGAGATTGATGCTGATAGGTTCTTTACGATCCCGAAACTTTCTCCAGAAATGTCATTGGTTACAATATGCTTTACAATATATTAGATCACATAGTCCCTATTTGTTCCCGATAAAAGGGTTTATAATAATAAAATTTAGCGCTTGTAAATACCAGTAAATCAACCGGTATAAGGCTATCTCGGTATGATTGGAAATAATGTTGCTGTATAAGATACGCAATAACTGCAACTAGAAAAATTAGGATAGCTGCAAATACTATCTTGTTTCTAAGGGTTATACTATCATTTGATAAGGTCAATAGGCTTTTTGACACCTATCTTTAAACCGATTTTGCTTAAATGCATTACAATAGAAATTTCGGCATTAATTTTGGGTAAGTAGCCAGGTAATCATAACGCGATCGTTCGCTATTTAAAAGTTAGATTCTAAGACACTTTGGGATAGACAGAACGCTATTTAGATTCACCAGTAAAGATTTAATTTAATTAATTTTGGAGCTTACTCAGACTTAATAGAAAATGAGAGAGTAATAAAATGCAAAAATCACACGGGAGCAAGCAAAGGATTGGGATTACTACATACAAGAACGAAGAAAGAAAATAGCACAAGGCCACACAGCAACTGGGATAGCTCAAATTCTACATGTACACGTGAGTACTTAAATCGACTAACATCCATCATCAGCACTAATAACCTTCTCTGGTAGTCGTATATGTTTCATTTACCGGAGGAGGTTAAGCTGTCTCAACTTGATGAATTACTTAAAAAGAGGAAGAACGAAGTCAGTCTAGATACCAAATAATATTCAGCATCTATCCTAGATATTAGAAAGATAATAACCTTGTCTGTAGAGAATCTCATGATTGCCTGGACTAAGATCCTCCAATGTTACGTAGACATTATCTCCATTCGCTACTATTGAAGGACATTCAGATATATCAGTATTGTTACTAATATCTGTGGTATTCTCAAATGATTCACCATCATTTTGACTGGTTGCAATTAGAATATCATCCTTGTCCGTATTTCCGACTGTGTCCCTGCCATGCAATGAATAATCTATCAAGTTCATCAACTGCAATTTCAACACATTCGAGGGATTATTCACATTGTCCTGTTGCGTCCGGGTGATTTTACTTATCTCAGAAAGGTATGGTCTGTTGTCATCGCTCTTTACAAAATATAAACTATTTACTTTGTTATAGTCAGAGCCTCCCCCATAATACAAAGACCTCATTGCCAGAACTTGTAACTTGAGCTTCACCAAAGTCATTCTCTTCTGTATTCAGCTTAGATATATTACTAAATGTTCGACCGTTATCAGAGCTTGATATAAAGAACCCCCGCCATTGGAATTGGTATCTGACTGATCATCAACATCAACATCATCAACATTCCAAACAACATAAATATGGTCATTAAAGACAGAAATTTTTGAATCGCTCTGTGCTGAGGCATCTTCGCTTATTGTTATAGGATTTTCAAAACTATTTGCGTTATCGTCACTAATACTTAACAATATGGTCCAGAGATGGCTTCTCCAGCCAAACTGCGTATACGTTCTTACCAAAGACCTTAATATCCGAGTTGAATGAGTTTGAGTTGCTACTACTACTATTACTAAGCTTTATATCGTTCCCAAAGGAATTTCCGTTATCATTGCTTGTCTCGAGATAGACGTGTTTATTATTATTGCCGTTTGTATCATCAGCCCATATTACGTAGACATGATTAGCTACTAGATATCTGGGGATGTTCTGAGAAGCCTGTATTGTTACTAAGATTGATCTCTTGGGAACTAATTATTCAAAAATATATCTTTTATGATCATATTCATGCGATTAAATATGTTTATGCGATTCAGTCTTTATATCGATTAACTGCGTCTAAATATTTACATATAAATTATAAGATATTTATGGTATGAAGTTGTTTGAAATGCTTGCAATACGCGAAACCAAAAACTATGTCAGGTAAGCCGCTCTAATTTTGTTTTTTGTTCTTTTTAGAAAGGGTAGTTACTGTACATGAAACAAAGATTTTTGAGGACATTCTATTTTCATATCTGAATCATGATTATGCCTAATTGAATTGATATATAGTTTTAAATAACACGAGTCCTATTGAAAACCTAGAAACCCGCATGATCACATATGTCAATTCAGGAAACTCAACGATCTAATAAAAGTCCTAAAAAAAAACCACTATCACAATAACATTTCGTATAGATAGTGACATAACGCGACAAATGAAGGAGAAGGCAGAACAAGATGGAATTGCACTCAATACGCTTGTTAGTCATATTTTTAAGAGATATATAGATTGGGATATGCACGTCGAAAACAGAGCAGGGATTATTCCGCTCACGAGACCTGTTGCGTACGAATTATTTGAGAGACTTAGCAAAGAAGAAGTGACTAATTTAGCAGTAGAAGTGGGGAAGAAGGCAGTTTATGATACTACTCTATTTATGAGAGGTGGGATAAGCCGAGATTCGTTTATTGACTGGTTTTTGTCCCGTATGAGGAATTCATCGGCTTCCGTAGTTTCAAAAAGTGCAAGTAGTGATCATAAGGCATACATCATAAAACATGACATGGGAAAAAATTGGTCATTATACCACAAGACAATTATAGAAGCCATCTTCTCTGACATTTTACATAAACCGATTCAGGTTAACATGACAGAATCAACACTTACTCTAGAGTTTGAAGAAGGTCAAAAGAAATCATATTTGGAAGTATAGCAAGAATTATTGATTGACTCCCTGGCGATAAATTAATTCTCATGCTATCACGTGTTATATTGCGAATATCCTGTAGATTCGAAGCTCGGTCCCCAAGAATTTTACTTTATTCTCACATATGCAAATGCTTACAAGGTACATAAGATTTCAGAAGTACCTATGTATAGAATACGTCTTTTAGTAAGTTTCCGAAATTAATGTTAGGAATGTATAGAATAGGCAAATGCTCGATATTTTATATTATTCGACATAAAATTCCGTAACCGTACTCCAAAAGTGTCTACTTAATTTCATTCCTTAATTTATTACATTCTATAATATCTAATTCAATATTCACTTTCATACAAGTACTCAGAATAAAGGAGAACATTGAGTTGGTATGGCTTTATTAGATGATACTAATAGTAATAGCTATAGAGCTTAGACTCAATATATAATTTAGGAATTCATTTGAGATTCATCCTTCATGATTTTATTGGAAGATTATGGATTCTGGAAAATTATTAACAGAAACCACATAACGACGACCTCACCACCATATTTCATGCCGGCCTTTTAAGTAAGTAGAGCTTACCTGATTGGAGTATATCATACAACCTACGTTCATATTTGAATTGTGGTTTATTTTTACCGTTGGGCTCTAGAGATCTTATTACATAGTTAAGCAGGAATTGATATCCTACATTCTGAGCAAGCCAGTCATTTAGGGTACTAAATTGAAAAATTCAATACTTTTGAGAATTGAAAAATGAAAAAGAAGTAGGATTTATTCTTTATGTATCCGTTGAATTGGTGCCGCCCCCAGATTCCATTGCTGAAACCCACTGAGCCTGCTGGCTGCCGCCCGACAAATCACTTCCTTTTGGTGGAACCCACGTGCCTTCTGGATGATCTGTCGCTGTTGCGTTTTCCGTTGCGAGTACTACAAAGGCACCTCCCTTTACAACATCAGCCATGGCATGATCTACAGCTACGTACGCGCCTTCATCTGGAAAAACTGTTTCGATTACAGATGAAGATCCAGGAGGTATCCACCAAGTTTCATCATTCATATTTATTACTCCATAACTATTCGCTGCAGCATTAAATCCGTCTCTAACATCTAATTGGCCAGATATAAAGTGGAACGCTACACCATCATTGGGACCAGGGTTGGTAATGTACCACCTTGTCAGTTCACCAGGTTGTACTTGGAATACTGTTGCATTCGGATTTAGTTCAAGCTTTGCTATAGCACCTACTGAAGGAGCATACTTGAACGACATTCCATTGGTTAGAACTAAATCTGGATCGTTGTCTAAGAACTTAGCTATATCAAATGAACCAGTTCCGTTAACTTCATTAAAGGCTCCTGGATCTGCAGCGTTATATATTTCACTAAATGCTACTGAGAACTCCTTCGCTGGTTCTTCGTTCTGTGGATGAACCACTATCGTTCCATACATACCGTTTGCTATGTGTTCCCATACGCCATTAAGTGAATCAGCCCCACAGTGATATAGCCAGCTACCTGCATTAACACCCTGCAACCAGCCAGTTTTTGTCTCACCTGGTTGGACGCTACTGGATTCCCCGCCTGATCCGAAGGATAATGCCTTCCGTGGTCCAAGCCCAGCATGGAAATCATAACTGTGAATTAACTCACCCTCGTTGATCAACGTGATCGTAAGATTGTCTCCCTGGTCAATGGCTACAGTAGGTCCCGGAATTGTACCGTTGAATGTGTAAGCATTGTATATCACCCCACCAGGATGTAATGCATTATCTGGGGCCACCTGTACCACATTTTCGTCAGCTATCAATGTCACGTGCTTCGTTTTTCCCGTTGGTGTAACCTCTGTATTGAATGCTTTTGCATTTTGGGAATTCTCCACAAGTAACGGGTAAAAAGTGAATCCGGCGATCAGTATGCCAGTCAAGAAGCATGCTAAAATGCTGTTGCCTTTCATTAAGCAAAATACAGTTAGCCCTTGTATAAAAGTGTTTTACAGAGACGTTAGTGTATATAGTAGGTCGTTTGTACTAGCCAGATTAGATATGTCGTTACTACGATAGTTCGGTAAAGGTTATTTTTTGGCATATTTTTTTGAATAGAGTATAGGAGTTTGCTTCACAGTTAGTATGTGTTACTTGCACTCAATTGCAATCAAAAGTTTATGGAAGTTGTGAGCTATACACGATACTATTTCTTAAGGCTGACTAAATAAACATGCCTAGCTCGTTTGGTTAAATTAATTGCAGTTGCATATGCTTGCAAGTAATTGCAAGCCATTATTTACTATAAATGATTACATAACAAAAAGACTTTTGGGTTGTCGACAAAGAATTTTCTAACTATAGCATCTCATTAATAATATTACTAGTTGGAGTAATGAAAGGATTTTTCAAATCGTTATTAACCAATAGTTCCTCACCTACCATTTGTGGTCCAAGTCAGAGATTGTTATATGAGGTATTTAAGTGAATGCACATTCAGTGTTTATGCATATTTCAAAACTAATGCACATTCAGTAAGGAACAAGTTGGACAAATAACTGGGGGAGGATAAACCATCCTCCCTTGTCAACATATACAATGTCGCGATCTTTGGCTGATATTCTAGCCGGAAAATCAGTACTATAAATCTGTAAGGATTATATATACATGTTGCAAACACATGCAAACATGGGCAATTTAATGGCAGTCTTACTATTGTAAATTGCAGCTATTTTAAATAGGATTTAGATTTCAATCTCAAGTCAACAAATGTCATATAGGCATCAAAATATGAAAGTCTGAGTAAATAAATTAATGGTTTTTTTAAGCTCAAAGAATTTGAGAAACAGATAGTTCTTCCTTTGGTATTATCATCTCTACACATGAACAACACTATAACAGCCGACAAACTATTTAGAGCGTATCCGTGATTACCCCTAACGAAATTGCCTAATCTTGTCAAGTATTTCAGTAATTTCAGTTAATGTCTTACACAAGACATCGTACGACTAGAGTGGAATATATCTAGTTGTATGTCTAATTTCACGTTTAACCATTATCAAGAACGACGAATTGATGAGATTATGGCATATACCAATCCGACTACTAATCCAAAACCAAGCGGAATAAATACTGCTGCTTCCTTTATATCAAATACTTGCATAATTAACGATTCAAGCATTGAAATATATTAGCAATAAATATAAAATAAGTTTTGATTAACATTGTTAATTGAGAGACCCTTTAGATATGACTAACCGTTAATGATATTAACTTGTTCCATTTAATTTTATCTATTATGCTATTGATCTAAATCACAAAACAAAACAGAAGAAAGTTTCATTACAAACACTAAGGGAAGGCTTCATTCTTAACGTGCAACCCGTTATTTAGCATATGCGTAACTCGGTGCTATCTAACTATTCGACTAGCCTAATAAACGGTCCTACAATAAGGAAGAGCGAGAGTAAAATGCTTAAAAGGTTGGATTATTCAGTTAAATTTATAATTTAGAAGTATTTTAATAGATTTGATAGATTTCCGATGCCTAATGATGATAAATATCAGACCAGTACATCCGACACTCACCGTCATAATAGTACACGGCGTATTGTCGAAAAAGGTGGCTGGCAGTGCAGCGTTTGTGGGCATGCTAATCTCAGTGAAACAGCGTACTGTAGTAAATGCGGATATAGACTAGGCGCTCAAAGGTATTTTAGGTAAGTCTATCTTAGCAGATCCCATTACTAGTTGTTATATTGAACTGGAAATAGGTTGTTAGCGAAAAATATCTGATTTTTCCTTTACACGTTTGTTAATTATTAGCTGTCATTTTTGAGATCAGATTTTGCACTTATTTGGAGACATATTATTCCAAGGGATCGTCATCTGATTTAAATCTAATTTAATTCACTAAGTGTTTGCCCGAAGATTCTGTAATAGAATTAATCACATTAAGATTTGATACGTGGTTAGATTTATACTCATTATTCGAGCTAATCTTTTCGTGCTAAGTAATACCTTCCCCACGTTGATAGCTAATTACTTTGTCTCGTGGTATCTTATAGTATTTCGGAATAGATACCATTTTTATAATGAAGTATGTATCACCTAATTCACCTACATGCCCCAAATGTTTCATGTCATTAGATAATTCATCTTTTATTATAAGTTGCGTAGATCTAGTTCATATTATACGTTTCTACAACATGGCATAAAAGAGATACGAATGGAAAACAAGCACAACTTAAACAAGGTTATTCAACAATACTGTCTATGTTTAAAAGCAGCGGGAATTAACAAATTGCATCATTACTTCAGCTTTCTTTTATAATTTCGCCCTTTCGTTCTTAACACACAACTGCAACATGGACATCTAATTCCTAAATATTTTATATATATTCCACACTCAGTACATCTCTTAAATCCGGCTTGGTATACTGACCCTCCCCCCTACGAATTGATAGAGTGTACAAACCCCGTTGCAACTAGTAGGCAATATTAGTAGATATATTTGTTGATATACAACACATTTAAAGGTTTAAATAACTAATAACAGTAAATTAGATCAGTTTAATCGTTTGTATATGTCATATTGTTATTGCAATACTTGCAGAGCCAAGAGCTAGATTTAGATATTTTGGCGCATGTCTGTAGGATGGTATCATTTGAAGAATACCGTTGAAGCGATAAAAATAATAAATAAAATACCTCATAGATATTTATAGGCTAATATACTTTGATAATGGATATTGGGAATAATAATGTTACGTTTGAAACATTTTAAAAGATATTGTGAATTTATACTATTACTGAGTATAATAATTGCATGTTCGATAGTAGTTACCACTGTCTTAAGTAGTTCTTTCACTGCATTAGCACACGTATCAACTAAGTATGGTAATATCACAGTTCAGGCTGGTTGGGATCAAGAACCACCATTGGTAGACGAAATAAATGACATCGTTGTAGGAGTAACCAGAGAGTCTGACCTTGGAAATAGTAGTGCTATTCCAGTAAGAAACGCTTTAGCAGATATGAATATCATGGTAAAATATGGAGGCGTGACAAAATCTCTTGATTTTGTTCCTTCACAGGAACAAGAAGGATGGTATGAGGGGAAGATTCTCCCAACAAGAATTGGCTCTTACAGTCTAGTGCTAAACGGTTCGATTCAAGATCAACCAATAAGTGACGAAGTACAGATTGAAGACGTCGAAAGCAATGAGAAAATATCATTTCCAGAGGCTGCCACTTCTGTTGATGGTGTTTCTACTAATGGTGCTTCTAATACTAACCTCCTTAATGGCCAGATATCTAACATTATAAACCAGATCACAAATGATATAAACAATATTAGAGATGATATTAAGACCTTAGCTGACAGTAATTCGAACATACAAGAAGGGATTCAGAATGTTAAAGACGTTGCAGATAGATCGTATATGCTAGCTGTAACTGCTATTGGTGTAGGCGCAGCTGGAATACTTATAGCAGCTGCAGCGCTAGTTCGAAAGCGCCTATACTCTTCGACCTAATCGAGCTTATTTATAGATAGCAGACGATTCCGCTTCCTTTAATATCGTTGTTGCTTTTAGCGTAATTCATTGCTACTTCTATGTATCTATATTATTCCAGGCGCTCATGACTTAACCCTAATTAATTTTTGTTACATATTTGTTAATGTTGGAATATAGTACACATGCACTTTCTATGGAACTCATCACTCATACTCAACACATTTGTACACGTTTGTTTGCAAACAATTGTTGGGATTGCAAACGGTTGCAAGCAATTGCAAGCGATCTTGAGATGTCTCTGCATCAAAGAAGGGGCAGTTAACGACGTGGATGTACCGTCAAGCGCCTTTTGGTTTGTCAACTCACTGATTGACGTTCCATTAGTCGACTTGACTTCAAATCCATAAGTAACCCTAGGCAAAATCAACTGAGTATCATCCATAAATATTATCCCAAATTCCTCGGACTATTTGCTGTTATAGGTGGATCCCAGAGAGGCCTTATGAAATAGTTTCCTGTAGAAGTTCTAACTGTGAGTGGAGGTTTTGGTGCCTCAAATGCACTTTTTGGCATTGGCGGCTGTCCTTTTCCAATAGACTGCAAGTCGTAGGCGTATTGTACTGGTGCATTCCCGGTAGTTACGGCTGCAAACGTCTCGGCCTTTACGGGATAAGGCATATTAGGATTAACCCATATGTAATTATCTTCTCCGTAATGCCAACTTACTACTATATCGAAAGTTCCGGCAGGCACGGTGATCTTCACCCATCCCGTTGGTGCGATCGCTTGGCCTCCTATAGCTGCTATCTTGGCCCAGTATTGAGGACTTAGGAATTGTCCTGGTTTATGACCAAACGCTGATAGCCATTGAAGCGAGCTCGTGTATGCACTTTTGTATTTGGCTGCTTCTTGAGGAATTACTGATGTTCCGAGTGCACTCAGATCAAGATTGCTAAGATGGAAAGTGCCATTTATCACGTTTCCCCTATCCACTACAAAAAGGGGGCAATCCAATAGTTTCTATCATTGTCAAATTCCCTGAAATAGATTGTCATAAGAAAGGATCTACCTTGGTTCGTGTCATGTTCTTGAATTTTATAAGTGTAGTATGTATCTGGTTGGAAACCCCTTTCCACGTACCATGTATTACTTTGAGCATAAGCTTCGCTATAATAAAGAGAGATACATACTACTAATTCTCCAAATAATATTAGAGAAGTGAATAAACAGGGAACAAGCAGTATTCCACGGTTTCCCTTAAAACATATAAATTGGCTATACGAGGCCAAATGAAATATCATGTATATACATGTGAATAAACATATTCAGTTGTTTCTATTACGCTGACCTAATCGGTTAGATATATCATAGTGATGGTAATACTATTATACTTTATCCATATATCCTTTGATTAGGGAAATTGGTTTATTGCATCAGGCTGCTTATTCCTACGATCGTAGTGGGATCATCCATCCTTATATCAGTACATTTTATTCAAAGTTCTAATGCTTCTATTTTGTCGAAGCCTACGAACGGAGACAGTATACTTATAAGATTAGAGCCTTCCCCAAGTCAAATAAAATCAAATGAGCAGATCCAGATGAAGATTTCATTTATGCAGCCCAATACTCAGAAGATTCAACCGCATATTGACTATGATTCTATTATCATTGATAATAATACTAGTAAACCAATATTTCAAGCATCTAATCAAACTGGACAGCCTGGTTTACCATTGCACACTGCTGAAAGTATTGTGACGATTCCATTTAACTTTCCCAACAAAGGATCATATGCTCTCGACATACCAGTATATGGAATTTTATTTAATCCGATTGCTCCAGAATCTGCTACATTTAATGTTGATGTTCAATAAATATAATCTCATATTTTGATAATTAAGTCGATTGTCCGAATATGAATACGATTGTAATTATAAACTTTTGTACACTTAGCTATCGCTGTGATGTAATGTCAGTTAGAAATGCGGAATCGATTAGGCATAACTAATCGACTTTTTATTTCGATTTATGTACCAAAAGGAATAAGTATCTGCATCACCCCTGTATTAGTTAAAATGAAACGGTATACTAGTAGTCATATTTTACAACTGGTTATAACTACAATTTTAACCGTTTCTTCCACAGTTTCAGTATACCAACCCTCTCAAGTCATAGCACATAATTTTTCGACCAATGAAAGTGCAGCATTTCTTGCTTTGACTGACGCATTAAAAGCTGAAACACAACTAGTTCAGCAGAGTATAGGAAATGATGACTTATCCTCGGCAGACAAACATGCAGATAGAGCAATAACCCATTTGAACGATAACACAACTAAAGAAATAGCCGAAAGAAATCAAAGGTTGGCAGATGACCTTCATAATTCTTTGCAGTCCATAAAATCATTTGTCACAACAGCTTCAAGCAACAACTCCTCAAACGACATAAGCTTTTTGGTTGATGATGCTAGCAGTATTATCGACGAAGTTGTCTCTGCAAGAATAGAGCCAACTCAGCTAAATAACTCTACAATTCAAGCACTTAGGCTGGTAGAATTGCTGGACAAATTACTTACAAATTATGGAAGTGCATATGGAGTCGGCTTCGATATGGCTAACATGTCTATGATGATGACAATGAGTAGCGGCGGCGGAAAAAACGATGGAATAAACTCTTTATCGTCCACAAATATGAATATGGGTAAGGAGAGTGGAGTGAACATGTCAATGTCAAGTATGTCGACGAATAATAATAGTTTTGCATCTCGCTCAACTATAGTTAACACCACAGATTACGAGACCGCCCAAGCGATTGCCAATAAGATAAATGAAGTCTTTAATGGCGAATTAAGCAATGCGTCATCAGAATCAAAGTCTACTACTACAAGTCAATCAATTGGCAATGCAGTAAGGGAACTAGTTGCCAAAGTTGATAGCAAGTCGCCGGCAATGGACATAATGACTATAGTACATACGAAGATACATCCAAAGCTCATTACTGCATTCAACCTGGCACTAAAATAGTTTAGCAAGGCTCTTACTATATCTCTTCATAAAAGAGGAGCCCCCTGGGCCTAAGGCGAATAATTATACGCCAGAAAGTTTTGCAATTCATATCCATCTGAATTAGTTAGTGATATTCTATTTTTGAACACATTTTTCTTGCCCTTAAATACATCAACATCAACAGCCCATGGCGTTTGATCTTGATGGTGTGGCGGTACTACTTCTAACCTTTGTTCCGGCCCTTTTGCAAGCATCCCTTTTTCTCCCTCTGCATAAAGAACATTCTTATTGTCCCAGTCGAGATGTGGATTAACGAATCTAAGGTCATATCTATTTATTTTATCTTCAACAACAAGCTTGATAAACCCATTCTCAAAGTCTTTTTCAATTCTCAAAATATATTTATCTACTGACTCAATTTCGATTAAATCTTCTGTGACTTCTTTTTCAGTATGATCCGCATTGGATTTCCAAAGCAGGCCCTCCTCTGCAACTTTCATTTTAAATGTGCCATCAGATGAAATGATCTTTAGATTAGCATCTATTGTTTGCTGTAATTCTTTAGCCGTCATGGAATTGGTTGGTCCTCTGAACCATTGATTTTGAGCTTCTTTAGTATCTAGAAGACCTCTGTAGTGAACTATATAACATTCTCTAGCGTTCCATTCCTTCATGAATACAAATGCATCGCTTACGGAGATCATGCCTGTCTCAGGATGAGGGTTATAACTTTGAGTACCTAGTACCAAGAGATCTGGATTCCAAAGTATGTTCTTGTCTGAAGGATAAAGCTCAAGAAAATCCCAACCTATCACAACTTTTCTCTCCTGATCTTCTTGGTCATGTTTGACCACATAAACTACAGACCCTTCAGCGTCATCGCCGTGAAAAGCTCGAACAGGAACTATTGAAAACGGGCCGATCTCATAACTTGAATCAGGTTCGATCAAACTAATGGCGCATTTAGTATTAGAATTAACACTCTTGTTGGTACTCATAAGACTATCTGCATTAAACAATTCAGGTAATTTCTTTTGGAGTTGTTGAAAACATGATTTTGTGCAATATAGATTTAATGGCCTTGAGGAATCATAATGTTTAAGCAACTGGGGTAATTCTCCTATGTGATCATCATGAGCATGAGTCAATAAGAGTGCATCATTAAAGCAAACAGTGAACAGGATGTATTGACTTTAAATTCAGTTTGATAAATTTCTGCAGCGCGTTTTGAAAAGTCTGGCGACCCTATCTCCGATATTTCTGGCAATACCCCATTTACTCTTACCAAAAGATCTGAATTAAGCATACTCATACAAAATTGTAACGACAATAAATTAATTAAGTATTACTATTCGATATGTCTAACCACTACGAAAAGAAGTTGATTAAGCTTTAGCTTACTATAGAAATCTTTGCACTATTACCTATCTAAATTAGTAGAAACTTATCGGATAGATTGTTTTTAATAGGGATGTTATCCGCCAGTAGGCCAAGGGGTTTTACGCCAATTCTTTATGTCAAGCATTATCAATAGGGACAAAATGAGAATCGCTACCAGAATTCATAGACTTGGTTTATAGGTTTATATAGATTATTATAACCATTATATTTATCTAATTGTCTAAATTTGACTTAAGGAAACGCCAGTCTGATGGACTTTTTCTACTGTCATATGCAATTCTGCTCATATTAACTGTCTCTATGTTAAACATTGTTA
>Ga0075326_1000126_pt1 | contig 15687 bp, 15 predicted proteins | sample MayberrySE_Catta_3_FD_120052 | JGI IMG/M metagenome (GOLD analysis project Ga0075326, IMG submission 120052) | Natural and restored wetland microbial communities from the San Francisco Bay, California, USA, that impact long-term carbon... | ecosystem: Environmental > Terrestrial > Soil >...
CGTATCAGGACCTGCGCGAGGCGCGCGACCGCATCCTTAACCTCGTCAACGACGAAGAGGAGCGCTTCCTCGCCACACTCGAGTCCGGGCTGACGCGCCTCGAGACGGTGCTCTCAGAATCGCCCCAGGGCAAGACTATGCTATCCGGTGACGACGCCTTCAAGCTCTACGACACGTTCGGCTTCCCAATCGACCTCACGCGCAAGGCGCTCGAGGACAAAAGCTGGACCGTCGACGAAGCAGGCTTTAACGCTGCTCTCGACGAGCAGCGTCGCCGCGGCCGCGAGGCGCGCGCGAAGGAGCAGGACGAAGCACTCACTGCGGCGCTCCGCGACATCGCGTCCACGAAGTTCGCCGGCTACGAGTCGTTCACCGCCGAGGCCAGCGTGCTGCTGCTCTTCACGGACGGTGCGCCGCGAGACAGCGTCGACGAAGGCACCGAGGTCGAGGTCGTGCTCGACACGACATCGCTCTACGCGGAAGGCGGCGGGCAGGTCGGGGACCGCGGGCGGGTTGTCGGGCCTGACGGCGAGATCGAGATCGACGCCGTGCGCTCGCTCGGCGGGGTCTACGTGCACAGCGGCCGCGTCACGGCGGGGAGCGTCACGGCCGGAGCGACGGTCACGGCCGAGGTCGATGAGGAGGCGCGGCGTGCGACGATGCGCAACCACACCGCGACGCACCTTCTCCATCGTGCGCTCCGCGACGTGCTCGGCGAGCAGGCGAAGCAGGCCGGATCGCTCGTCGCGCCGGACCGGCTCCGGTTCGACTTCCTCCACGGCAGAGCGCTCACTGACCACGAGATCCACGAGGCGGAGCGCATCGTGCGCGAGCAGGTCCTGCGCGACGGGCACGTCAGCACCGACGTCATGCCCGTGCAGGAGGCGATCGAGACCGGGGCCGACGCGATGTTCGACGAGAAGTACGGCGAGCGGGCGCGCGTCGTGAGCATCGGCGACAACACGGCGTACAGCCGCGAGCTATGCGGCGGGACACACTGCCACGCGACCGGCGAGATCGGCGCGTTCTTCATCACCGAGCAGCACAGTGTCGGCGCAGGCGTGCGCCGCGTCGAGGCCGTGACCGGCGAGAACGCCTACCTCTGGGCCGACCGCCAGCGTGCGATCCTCGACCAGCTCTCGCGCGAGTACAACGTCCCCGCGGAAGAGCTGCCCGCGCGCATCCAAGCGATCGAAGAGCGGGCGAAAGCGCAGCCGAAGGTGGCCATCGACCTGCCAGACCCAACCACCCTCATCGAGTCTGCGGAACGCAGCAACGGGGTCGCGATCATCGTCGACCGCATCGACGCGCCAGACGCCGACACGCTGCGTGGCTTCGGCGACCAGCTCCGCGACAAGGCGAAGTCGGCGGCGGTGATCCTCGGCTCGGTCTTCGATGACAAGCCGAGCATCCTGATCATGCTCACGCCGGACCAGGTCGAGGCCGGTTACCACGCCGGCAAGCTCGCGAAGGAGCTCGGGCGCGAGATGGGCGCCGGCGGCGGCGGCCGGCCGGATGTCGCAACCGCGGGCGGCCGCGAGCCCGCGTCGCTGGACAACGCGCTGGCGAAGGCGAAGGACCTGCTGCTGGCACAGGTCTAGACGGGGCCGGTCAGTTCAACGCGCTACCCAAGCGGCACCATGGGCCTGCTATCCGCGCTCGGCGGCAGCCGCAGCTGATTCTCGATAGGATATGGTCGCCGTTCCGACGCGGAAGCGGCTAGGTGGGAGACACGGATGCCAGCGAAGACAGTCACGATCTCACGCACTCTGGGCGCGCGCGGCGAGGAGGTGGCCCGGCTCGTCGCCAACGAACTCGGCTACCGCTACATCGACAACGAGATCATAGACGCGGCGGCAGAGCGCGCCGGCGTTTCGCCTGAGGCCGTAGTCGAGAACGAGAAAACGGCTCCCTTGTTGACCCGGATCCTCCAGGCGATCGCGCAGGCGCCGACGGAACCTGAAGCGATGGCCGCGCACGCGCGTTACCCGGTAAACCTCGAGTCGCCGTACGAGGACCTCATCGAGCAGGTGATCGTCGAGACGGCGCAGCAGGGCAACGTCGTCATCGTCGCGCACGGGGCCAGCGTCGCCTGCGCGAACGTCGACGGCGTGCTACGTGTGCTCGTCACCGCTTCTGAGCCGACGCGTAGCGCTCGAGTCGCCCAAGAGCAGTCGCTCGACGAGGCCGCCGCCAAGAAGGCTGTCGCGGACTCCGATAAAGAACGCGACCGCTACTTCGAGCGCATCTACGAACTCAGGGACGAGCTGCCGACGCACTACGACCTCGTGGTCAACACGGACACGCTGTCGGATGAACAGGCGGCGGCGATCGTCGCGGGAGCGGCGCGGTGATTTCTTGAGCCCTCGCGAACAGACCGGAGGCAGGAACGAGATCGAGAATCCCGTGACGGGCGAGCGGATCACGTTCACGAAGCGCGCGGCGGACACGGATGGCGAGGTGCTCGAGTTCGAACTTATGCTGGCGCCGCGCGATAGGGCCGTTCCGGCGCACGTTCACGCCAAGCAGGAGGAGCACGTGCGCGTCGTCTCGGGCGCAGTGACGCTGCGGCTCGGCGGCGAGGAGCACCGACTCAACGCCGGAGACGAGCGCGCGCTGCCCGCCGGGGTGCCCCACACGCTCTGGAACGACGGAAAGGCCGACGCACATCTGATCATGCGCGTGACGCCGGCCCTGCGCACGGAGACGGCCATCGAGACGATCTTCGGCCTCGCCCGCGACGGCAAGACCGACAAGAGTGGCAACCCGAACCCGCTTCAAGGATCGCTCCTCGCGCGCGAGTACGAGACGTTCCTCGCGTTCCCTCCTGTGGCAGTGCAGCGAATAGCTCTCGCCCCACTGGTCCCGCTGGCGCGGCTGCTCGGATATCGGGCGACCTACCCCCAGTACAGTCCAGATGCGTAGGCAGGAACTCCACGCCTTCAACACTCGTTGGGGCCAAGACACTGCGTCTCTGGCGAAAGCGGAAAAACGAAGTTGATAGGCCCCAGCGTGTCAAATCGGGTGGGCCCTGCCTGCGGCGTCCTGTTCGTCGTTCTGGTGGTGGCAGGGCTTCTCCTGCTGGATACGCCGGGCCACGACGACTCGGACCTTGCGGTAAACGAGTTCTACCGCGATGCGTCTAACCGCATCAGAGTCGTCGTCGCCGCGTATCTCCTAGCCGGTGCGGCATTGTCATACGTCCTTTTCTCAGTGCATCTCTGGGGTCGCTTGAAGCTTGCCGAAGGCGAGCCCGCAATTCTCGCTACGTTCATGCTGTGCTCGTCGGTGGTCTTCGCAGCGGCGTTATTCCTCACTGGGACGTCGCAAGGCCCGACGTATGCGCTCTACGTCGACACATTTGACGAGCCGTTGTCCGAGATCAACCGGGTGCTCATTCCGCATCAGGGCTACGCAGCACTGATCTTCGGATTGCTAGCTTCATCCGCTTCAATAGCCTCAGCCTCGCTGGTCATCCTGAAGACACGGGTACTCGCGAGTTGGCTGGCCTGGTTAGGGTTCGTCGCGGCGTTCATGCTGCTGTTCGGGATCCTGTTCATGCCGATGGTTGCACTACCGATCTGGGTGCTGGCCGCCAGTTACACGCTCGTACGAGCTGGGCGCGAACCTAGCTCGCCGGCAACTTCACAGTGAACGTCGTGCCCTCGCCGGGCGACGACGCCGCCTCTACCGTCCCGCCGTGGGCCTCGACGAAGCCGCGCACGATCGCGAGGCCGAGTCCGGCCCCGTTCTCGGAACCCTCGGCGCGTTGGCGGGAGCGCTCGGCGCGATAGAAGCGGTCCCAGATCCGGGGCAGCGCCTCGGACTCGATGCCGATGCCGTCGTCGGTCACGCGCAGCGACGCCCAGCCGTTGTCGTGCGAGACGGAGACGTCGATCTTGCCGCCGGTGGTCGTGTGCTCGAGCGCGTTGCGCACGAGGTTGGCCGCCACGCGCTCCATGCGCGCGCCATCCAGCGAGATCTCGCGCTGGCCGCCGTCAGCGTGAAGCAACAGCTCCACACCGCGACGTTGCGCCTGCGCCTGCATCGCGTCGACGACCTCAGCGGCAACCTCTTCGAGCGAAACGGGGTGCAGCTCCAGCTCGAGGGCTCCCGCGTCCATCCGCGCCAGCTCGAACAAGTCGTCAATCATGCGGCTGAGGCGGGCGACCTCACGCCGGATCGTCGCGTAGTAGCGGCGCACCTCAGCCGAATCGCCGACGACGCCGTCGTCGAGCGCCTCAATCATCGCCTGAACGCTCGACAGCGGCGTCCGGAGGTCGTGCGAGATCGCCGTCGTCAGCTCCTTGCGCTCGCGGTCGAGCGCACGCTGCTGCTCATTGGCGATCTCGAGTCGCTGCGCCAGCGCGTTCACGTCGGCCGCGAGCTGCGAGACCTCGTCGCCGCCCGAGACCTCGACGCGCGACGCGTAGTCGCCTTGCGAAAGCGCGCGGATGCCGCCCGCGACCGCCTCGAGACGCTGCGCAACCGTCCCGGCGACCCAGACGCTGAAGAACAGCGTCACGACCGCACTGAAGACGATCAGCGCGACGAGCAGCTTGAAGTCGTGCGACATCGACACGAACATGAGCTGCGCGACGATGACGACGTTGAGCAGCGCGACGCCGCTCCCGATGACGGTGCCGAGGAACGCCTTGGTGCGGATTGGCAAGCCGACGGCGCGGTCGGCGAGCCGCAGGCCCAGCCAGCCGGCGGCCATCGTCGCAGCGCCGGAGATGGTGAGGTAGGTCGCGAGCAGGCGGAGGTCGTTGGCTGGCGGCGCCATGAGCACCTGCGCCAGCAGGAGGCCAACGCCGATCGCGAGCGTGAGCGAGAGCGCCGCCGCGACGAGCGGCTGCCAGAACGGGACAGGCCGCGACAGGGACAGGCTACGGCTCAAACTTGTACCCCACTCCCCAGACGGTCTTCAGGTGACGCGGCCGCGATGGATCCTGCTCCACCTTGGAGCGCAGGCGGCGCATGTGCACGGTGACGGTGCTGGTGTCGCCGGCATACTCGTAGTCCCAGACCTCGTCCATGAGCTTCGGGCGGCTGAACACCTGACCAGGATGGCTCGCCAGGAAATGCAGCAGATCGAACTCGCGCGCCGTGAGCTGGACGGGCCCCTGCCCGTTCTCGACCGTCCGCGCCGAGCCGCTGACCTGGAGGTCGTCGAAGCGCAGCACGTCGTTGTCGGGCCGGTCCCGCGTCCCGGTGCGACGTAGCACCGCCTTGACGCGCGCGACGAGCTCGCGCGGGCTGAATGGCTTCGTGACGTAGTCGTCGGCGCCGAGCTCGAGTCCAACCAGCTTGTCGATCTCCTCGCCGCGCGCCGTCAGCATAATCACCGGCGTCTGTGATCGCGAGCGTATCGTGCGGCAAACTTCGCGGCCGTCGACCTTGGGCAGCATGAGGTCCAGCACGACGAGATCCGGCGCGAACGCCGCGAACTCGTCGATCGCAGCCTTGCCATCGTGGACGATCGAGACGTCGTAGCCGTCGCGACGGAGGTAGCGTTCCACGACCTCAGCCACCATCGGCTCGTCTTCGACTACGAGGACCTTGCCCTCTTCCATGCCTGTCCTCATTCTACTCGGCGGCTAGGCCGGATTCCTTACAGCACGATTACGCGTGACGACCGACTCTGCGATCCGGCCTCGACGCAACGGCGCCATACCAGATCCGCATACGTAAGCGATCCGTAAGGAACGTTATCAATCCGACAGGGCGCTTGCACTACGGTGCGAATATCTACACGCGCACTTGAAGGAGGATCGTATGCATCATGTTGGCAGGTTGATCGCGCTGGTGGCGATGGCCGTCGCGGTGGGCGCCGCGCTCGTCATGACACCGTCGGCGCACGCACAGGAGGAGTTCACGCTCGTTGACGGCTGGTTCCGCGACCGCGCCGTCGAGTACTACGACTTCGGCACGAATACGCCGCTCGCGGATGACGGGAGCGTCCCGACCCAGCCGATCTGGGTCTTCATCCACGGCATGAACGAGGACGGCACGCCCGACTTCGTCGAGGGACAGCACAACATCGTCGACACCGTCCCGGGCGAGGAGGGCTACAGCGATCTCTGGCAGGTCGTCCTCGTGACCGTGCCTGAGGACTATGAACCCGACTCGATCACGTCGGCGGCGGAGGTCGTCGACGCGGGATTCGAGACGACAACGACCGACATGTTCGTGAACTGCCCGATCGTCCCCGAAGGCTCGACGCTCGAGGGCGGCGAGGAGCTCGTCCAGGGCTGGCACGACGGCGAGGAGGTCTTCTACCCGGACTTCGGCGCCAACCCGGCGACGGCCGCCCCGATCTGGGTGCTGATCCACGGCATGAACGAGGACGGCACTCCAGACTTCGTCGAGGGGCAGCAGAACATCATCGACACTGTCCCCGGCCAGGCCGACTACACCGCGTTCTGGCAGGTGAACTTGGTCACGGTGCCCGAGGACTACGAGGCCAACTCAATCCGGTCCGCCGCGGATGTGGTCGCGGCTGGCTACGAGATCACGCAGACCGACATGCTCGTGAACTGCCCGGTGACATCTGTCGCCGAGGCCGCCGCGGACGGCGGTGGTGACGACGTGACCGGAATGCCAACCACAGGCACGGGCGTCGAGAGCGGTGGCGGCGGCGTCTCGGCGCTCTACATCGCGTTCGCCGCGTTCGGCGCAGCGGCGATTATCGCGGCCGGCGCCGGCGGACTCATCGCCGCCCGCCGCCGCGCGTAACTATCGATACGCAGGCTAGCTCCAGAGGCCGCCCCGAAATTTCGGGGCGGCCTCTTACGTTGCGTGCTTCAAGCGAAAGGTTGCTAACGGCGGCAGACTGTCGACCAGCCCGGCGCCAAACTCTTAGCCCCGATAGCGCCGCTACCCGGTGCCATCTTCGACTAGGAGATCTCCCCTCCTTGCCGTAACCTAGGCCCTAGCGGCGAGCCGTTCGCCGCTGACCGCGGACGTAGCGATAAGGAGACTCGGCGTGACCGCCTCACCGAAAGCCAGGAACACCAACGCCCTGAGCCACGGCCTTCGCTCAAACCGCACGGTGCTGCCGCGTCGCGAGAGCGAGGAGGAATGGCAGGCCCACCTCGCGGCCATCACGGACAGCCTCGAACCAGTGGGGCCGATCGAGCGCGCATTGGCGGGCGACATCGCCGCGTTACTCTGGCGGCTCGAGCGCGTCTCGCGATACCAAGTCGATGCGGCCAAGCGCGCCAGCGACACCGGTGGAGACCCGTTAGCCGGACTCTTCGACGCTCGCGTGCTCAACACGATCCTCCGCGCCGAAGCCCACCTCAGCCGGCAGCTCGAGCGCGTGTTCGACCATCTCCTTGACCTCCAGGGCCGCCGCCGTGAACGGGAATTCCTTGTCCGGCTCTGGGCCTGAGGGATATGAGTACACAATAAGAGTATGTTTTTGCCAAACGAACGCTCTGTCTCAGATACGACTCAGATTCGAGCCCGCAGTCGGAAAACGTGCGGAAAACGTGCGGAAAACAGCCGTAAATGACCAGAAACGACGCAAGATGTGGAGAGTCTACCGCGAGATTCGACGCCTTCCCTATCCGCACAGACAGCAACGCTGTCATCGTGAGCGACTTCGAGGTGCCTGGTGGCCAGGCGTGAGCCGTGTCACACACGTCTCGTACCTCGCGGTCCGGCACTGCTACAATCGAATCCCAACACTAGAAGGGAGGTGAAACGTTGACTTCAGCAAATCTGGAGGACGCCCAGCAGGCGCCCGAACCCGAGCCCGAAGGCCCGCCCGACACCGGCGACCAGCCGAAGGTCGCGCTGGCGATCGCCGCGCATCCTGACGACGCCGACTTCGGGTGCGCAGGCACGCAGAACCTCTGGTCGAAGGCGGGCTGGGACTTCTATGTCCTCGTCGTCACCGACGGCTCGAAGGGCACTGAGGATGCCTCCCTCACGGCCGATCGACTCATCCCGATGCGCAAGAAGGAGCAGCGCGCCGCTTCCGCGCATCAGGGCGTGAAGGACGTCTTCTTCCTCGAGGGCTACGTCGACGGCGAGCTGTACTACAGCCGCCAGCTCCTCGGCGACATCGTGCGCGTGATCCGCAGGGTGAAGCCGTACGCCGTGTTCACGCACGAGCCTCAGCAGCTCTTCCACCAGTACAGCTTCGTCAACCACAACGACCATCGCTACACCGGCCTCCACACCGTCGACGCGGTCTATCCCGCCGCCCGCGACCGCTGGAACTTTCCGGAGCAGATCGACGACGAGGGACTCGAGACGCACAAGGTCAAGGAGCTCTTCATCTGGGGCAACGACAATCCGAACTTCACCACCGACATCACGGACGTCGTCGACGACAAGATCCAGGGTCTGCTCAAGCACACGAGCCAGTTCGGCGAGGGCGAGGAATTCCTCAAGTTCGTCCGCGAGCGCTGGAAGGGCGAGGACGGGCGCTACACCGAGCGCTTCCGTCGCATCCGGTTCCTCAGGTAGAGACGTGCATCACGGGAATGAGGTCGCACGGCCGTGCGCCCCTACGTCGCGCCACGGCCGGTGATGACCGCTCGGTTCTGCTCTCAATGCGGCACACGCCTCCGCGCGCGCAAGGTCAACGACGGCCGACGTCCGGTGTGCCCGTCCTGCGGCTTCGTCGCCTACGACGACCCGAAGGTTGCAGTGGGCGTGCTCGCCGCGCGGCGTGGGCGGCTCGTTCTCGTTAAGCGCGACCAGGAGCCGCGCCGTGGCGAGTGGTCGTTCCCCTCCGGGTACGTCGACGCCGGCGAGGGGCTGGAAGAGGCAGCGATCCGCGAGACATTCGAGGAGACGGGCCTGACGGTCCGGCTATTGCACCAGATCGGCGCGTTCGCTCGCAAGGGCGAGCGCGTCGTCTTCATCGCGTACGCCGCAAGCGTCCTCAGCGGTCGTCTGGCGGCCGGTCCCGAGTGCCAGGACGCGCGATACTTCGACCTCGACGCCCTCCCGGCCCTCGCCTTCGACCACGACCTGGAGATCGTGCGGGCGTGGCAGGCCCTCTAGGGCAGACGGCCGCCGCCTTGGGAAGGGTCGTGCACGCCTAGGCCGCAAAGGAACGGCCAAAGCAGTGCCACGCACTTGCCCCACGCTGACGAGCGCGCCTAGAATCGATCACAGGCTGAGACGGAGACGCGTACGCCGGCACGTTGCCGATGAGCGAGCCCGACAGGGTGCGAGCGGGCACGGCAGCACCGGCAGTACATCACTCCTGAGCCGCCAAGCCCAAAGCCAGCGCTGCGCGGAGGCCGGTAGGCTTGGCCGGGACGCCCACCGTTATCGAGGGCAGTCGCGTGATAGCGCGACGCTGAGTGCCCCGACGGCCATGGGCGGTCGGGGAATCAGGGTGGTACCGCGGGTAGTCAACGCCCGTCCCTACTGTTAGGGACGGGCGTTCTGTTAGGAGCTGACATGGCGTTCACACCAGTCGACCCCAAGCCGGACTTCCCCGCGCAGGAACTTAGGCGCCTGCATTGGTGGAACGACGAAGAGATCGCCGACAAGTACCTTGCCCGCAACGAGAGTAGCGACAAACACTGGTCCTTCATCGATGGCCCCATCACCGCCAATAACAAGATGGGTGTCCATCATGCCTGGGGGCGCACATACAAGGACGCCTTCCAGCGCTTCCGCACGATGCAGGGTTACCAGCAGCGCTACCAGAACGGATTCGACTGCCAGGGTCTCTGGATCGAAGTCGAGGTCGAGCGCGAGCACGGCTTTACATCCAAGCTCGATATTGAGGACTACGGGGTCGGTCGGTTCGTTGAGGACTGCAAGGCGCGCGTCCAGCGCTTCGCCAACGAGATCACCGAGCAGTCGAAGCGCCTCGCGATGTGGATGCACTGGGACGACTCCTACTTCACAAACTCCGACGAGAACAACTACGCCATCTGGCACTTCCTCAAGACGTGCCATGAACGAGGCTGGCTGTACAAAGGCAACGACAGCATGCCCTGGTGCCCGCGATGCGCGACCGGACTCTCCAACATGGAGATTGTCACCGAGGGCTATCAGGAGCTCACCCACGCCAGCGTCTACTTCAAGCTGCCGCTGGTCGAGCGTCCAGGCGAGTACCTCCTCGCCTGGACGACCACACCGTGGACGCTCGCCGCGAACGTCGCGGCCGCCGTCCATCCAGAGCTCACCTACGCCAAGATCCGCCACGGTGACGAGGTCCTCTACCTCTCGAAAGCAACCCTCGGCATCCTCAAAGGCGAAGGAACCGTCGAGGGCGAAGTGCAAGGCCGCGACCTCGTCGGCCTCACGTACCGCGGCCCGTTCGACGAGCTGCGCGCGCAGGAAGGTATCATCCACCGCGTCATCGAGTGGGACGAGGTCAGCGAGGAGGAAGGCACCGGCGTCGTCCACATCGCGCCCGGCTGCGGTCAGGAGGACTTCGCGCTCAGCAAGGAGTTCGATCTGCCAGTCGTCCTGCCGATCGACCAGTTCGGCACCTACGTGGACGGCTTCGGCCAGCTCACTGGCCAGTTCGCCGGCGATGTGTCGCAGGCCATATTCGACTCGCTCGACGAGAAGGGCATGCTCCTTCGTGTCGAGGACTACACCCACCGCTACCCCGTTTGCTGGCGTTGCGACAGCGAGCTCGTGTTCCGCGTCGTTGACGAGTGGTTCATCTCGATGGACGGCCGCGACGACACCGGCAAGCCGCTCCGCGAGCACATGATGGACGTGACGAACAGGATCCGCTGGATCCCCGACTTCGGCCTCGCCCGCGAACTCGACTGGCTGCGCAACATGTCCGACTGGATGGTCTCGAAGAAGCGCTACTACGGACTCGCGCTACCGATCTACCCCTGCGAGTGTGGTCACGTCGAAGTCATCGGCGGGAGAGATGAGTTGCACGAGCGGGCGGTCGAGGGCTGGGAGCAGTTTGAAGGACACTCCCCGCACCGTCCCTGGGTCGATGAGGTCAAGATCGCCTGCGCGTCGTGTGGGAAGCCGGTCTCGCGCATTGCCGACGTCGGCAATCCCTGGCTAGACGCCGGAATCGTGCCCTTTTCGACGCTCCACTACGACACGGACCACGCCTACTGGGACAGGTGGTTCCCCGCCGACTTTATCACCGAAAGCTTCCCCGGGCAGTTTCGGAACTGGTTCTACGCCCTCCTCGCGATGAGCACCGTCCTTGAAGGACGCGAGCCGTTCCGGAGTGTACTCGGCCACGGCCTCGTACGAGACGAACACGGCGAGGAGATGCACAAGAGCAAAGGCAACGCCATCTGGTTCGACGACGCCGCGGATGAGATGGGTGTCGACATCATGCGCTGGCTTTTTCTGCGCCACAATCCGGCAACGAATGTCAACTTTGGCTATGGCCCCGGCGACGAGGTACGGCGTAGCCTGGTGCTCACACTCTGGAATGCCTACTCGTTCTTCGTCACGTATGCGAACATCGACGGCTGGCAGCCCACCGGTGCGTGCGAAGCGACCAGCGAACTCGATCGCTGGCTCCTCTCGGAGCTCCACCAGCTCGTCGCTGACGTCACCGAGTCGCTCACAGACTACGACACGATGTCACCGACGAAGCGCATCGAGGCATTCGTCGAGGATCTCTCGAACTGGTACGTGCGCCGGAGCAGACGCCGATTCTGGAAGTCTGAGGACGACGCCGACAAGCAATCCGCGTACACTACCCTCCACACGACCCTCGTCGCGCTAGCCAAGCTCTTGGCGCCGTTCACGCCCTTCCTTGCTGAAGAGATCTACCAGAACCTCGTGCGTTCGAACGACGACTCTGCGCCGGAGTCAGTGCACCTCTGCGACTGGCCGCAGAGCGACGCTTCGCTTATCGACGAAGGGTTGAACCGCGAGGTCCGCCTCGCGATGCGGCTCGCCTCCCTGGGCCGATCGGCACGAAGCAAGGCCGGCATCAAGGTGCGACAGCCCGTGCAGCGCATCTACATCAAGGTCGCGAGCGACGAAAAGGATCCTCTTGGGCGGATAACCGACCAGCTCCGTGAAGAGCTCAACGCCAAGGAGATCCTGCCCATGGGCGACGAGGCCGACTTCGTTCGCTACGACGTCTTGCCTAACCTGCCTCTGCTCGGGCCCAAGCTTGGCAAGGATGTCGGCAGGGTGCGATCCGCCCTCGCGGCGATGGACGCGGACGCTGTTGCCGCTGCCGTCGAGCGAGGGGAGAGTGTCGACGTAGCGGGCGTCGCGCTCGCGCCCGACGAGATGCTCGTGAACGCTGTTGAGCAGGAAGGCTTCGCGTCGGCCCAAGAAGCAGGCTACCTGGTCGTCGTCGATCAGGAGCTCTCGCCAGAACTCCTCGACGAAGGTCTCGCCCGCGAGATCGTCCACCAGATCCAGAACATGCGTCGCGACGCCGGCTTCGACATCTCAGACCGGATCACCACGTACTGGCAAGGCGACCCTTCGACGAGCTCAGGGCAGGCTCTTGGCCGCGTATTCGAAACGCATGCTGACTACATGAAGGCCGAGACGTTATCCGTCACGCTGGAGAACTCCGAGCCGCCAACCGACGCTCATCGCGAAGAAGACACGATTGACGGTCATGCGCTAGTCTTGGGCGTGAGGAAGGTCAAGGCATGACAGCAGCCAAGCGCACCGAAGAGAAGCCCGGCTTCTTGGAGATCGCCTATCGCGTCGTCCAGGCCACGCTTGCGACCCTCGCCGTGTACCGCGGCGCTCGGGCTGCACTTAACGCCTGGAAGCACGTCTACGAGATGGTCCTGAGCGCCCTGGCAAAGGACGAGGAAGATGAGACCGCCGTCACCACCAGCGAACGCCAGAGCGACGTAACTCAGTAGCAGTCGACGGCGCAGGTGGTCTCTGCCGCCGCGTCAAGGTCCCAAAGAAGACCACCCCCAAACTCAGCACCCCCAGAGCCAGCCCGGCCACCGTCCCGACACCGACGTGGACCCCGAACAGCGCCAGGGCCATCGCCGTCTGAGAGTCCAGTGACTCGAAGTCGAGCGTCCCGCCGCGGGCGTAGTGAATCGCGAGATACAGTCCCTCGGCGATTGCGAACGTTCCGAGTCCGATCGCAGTCGCTGCTAGCACGAGCATGACCGGACGCGACGAGAGTCTGAAACGCACCGCCACGCTGTACAGCGTGACAGCCATGGCCGGCACGGCGACGGCTAGCAGCATCAGCTGGGTCAGGTCAGCGAACTCCGCCCACACGCCGATCGCCAGCGCTACGACCGGCGCGGCCCAGACCCCCTTGCCTGCGACAGTCTTCACAAGCGTATTCTACCGATTAGCTGACGCTATGATGATCGAAATGCCCAGACTCCTTATCGCAACCAACAACGCGGGTAAAGTCGTCGAGTTCCGGGAACTCCTGGACGGCTGCGGCTGGGACCTCGTCGTGCCTCGAGAGCTGGGCATAGATCTCGGCGTCAAAGAGACTGGACAGACCTACTTAGAGAATGCGAAACTAAAAGCAACCGCGTTCGCGAAGGCCGGCCGCGTTACGGCACTCGCAGACGATTCCGGAATCGAGGTCGATGCCCTCGATGGGCGGCCTGGCATTATGTCAGCTAGATACGGCGGCGAAGGCCTGTCGGATGCCGACCGGGTGCGCATCCTCCTGACGGAACTCGCCGGGGTACCGGAGCCGGAGCGTAGGGCGCGCTTCCGCTGCGTGATAGCGGTTGCGACGCCGGACGGCGAGGTGCAGTCAGTCGAGGGGACGGTCGAAGGCCGGATCGCGTTCGAGCAGAGGGGCGACAACGGCTTCGGCTATGACCCCGTGTTTATGCCGGACGGTTACGAGAGGACAGCAGCTGAACTGACGCCGGACGAGAAGCACGCGGTGAGCCATCGCGGCGTTGCCGCGAAGAAGGCGCGAACGCTGCTGGAACAGATGTTGAATGGCTGACGAGATCATCCCGCTAATGTCGAATGAGCCGCCGATCCCGGACAATGTGCCGACGAGTGGCGAGCTCACGGACGCGTTCGGGCGCGCCATCAAGAACCTGCGCATCTCGGTCACGGACCGTTGCAACTTCCGCTGTACCTACTGCATGCCAGAGGAGGGGCTCGTTTGGCTCGGCCGCGAGGAGATCCTCTCCTATGAGGAGATCGGGCGTCTCGCGCGCATCTTCCTCAGCATCGGGGTCGAAGAGATCCGGCTCACCGGGGGCGAGCCGCTCGTCCGCCGCGACCTGCCCGTCCTCATCGAGAAGCTATCGGCGCTCCCAGGCATGACGAGCCTTAGCCTCACCACGAACGGCTTCACGCTCAAGCAGCACTGCGCCGATCTCGTCGCGGCGGGACTTCAGCGAATCAACGTCAGTATGGACACGCCCGTCCGCGAGAAGTTCAAGCACATAACGCGCCGCGACGCCCTCCCGCAGGTCCTCGAGGGGCTTGAGGAGTGCGAGAAGTACCCGCAGCTCTCGCCCATCAAGGTCAACGCTGTCGCCATCCGCACCTTCAGCGAGGAAGACGTACTCGCCTTCGCCGAGTTCGCGCGCCGCAAGCCATACGTCGTGCGCTGGATCGAGTTCATGCCGCTCGACGCCGACGGCGAGTGGGAGCGTGAAGACGTTCTAACCGGTGCCGAGATCCGGTCGATCATCGAGTCGAAATACCCGCTCGAGCCGGTCAGCGACAACCGCATCGCGACAGCTCAACGCTACCGGTTCGCCGACGGCACCGGCGAGGTCGGCTTCATCAACCCCGTCAGCGAGCCGTTCTGCTCGACCTGCGACCGCATCCGCCTGACTGCAGACGGCCAGTTCCGCACGTGTCTCTTCTCGCGCTGGGAGACCGACCTGCGCCACCCACTCCGTACGGGCGCTTCAGACGCCGAAATTGAGCAGATCATCCGGAACGCCGTCTGGCGCAAGGAGATGAAGCACTACGTCAACGACCCAGGCTTCCAGCGCGCGAGCCGGAGCATGTCCCAGATCGGCGGCTAGGCCAAGCCAGGGATCATCTCGCGCTATGATGCCCTGGAGATGCCCACTACCGGCGCCGTCTGTTACGTGAGGAGCAACGGGCGCGTGCTCCTCCAACTCAAGGCCGAGGGCCGGTTCAGCGGCGGCTGGTGGAACGCGCCAGGCGGCAAGGTCGACGAGAACGAGTCTCCCGAGGACGGCGCTATCCGCGAGACGAAGGAGGAGACCAACCTCGAGGTGACCGACCTCCGCGAGCACGGCGTGAACATGTTCTACTTCGGTGACTCGATCGAGCCCGACTACGAGCTTCACGTCTTTTCTACAATCGCGTTCGCCGGGGAGCCGCGCGACTCAGCCGAAAGCCGACTCCAGTGGTTCGATGACCGAGACGTCCAGTACGACCGGATGTGGCCGGACGACCGCTTCTGGCTTCCCGACATGCTGGCCGGCCGGAGATTCCGCGGAACGTTTCGGTTGACTGGCGATTACCCGCGCATCGTGTCGCTCGAATACGCGGTGCTGGCGGAACCCGCGCTAGCCGCCGACTAGCCGTGCTGTTCGATCACGAGCAGTATCCGGCCCTCATTGACGGGCGCATTACGCGCACCTACCGGGCATGGAAGCAGCCGCGCGTCAAGGTCGGCAACCCGTACCGTATCCACAAGCAGGGAGTCCTCAAGGTCGATGCGCTCTCACAGGTAAGGGTCGCGGACATAAGCAACCGCGACGCCAAACGCGCGGGCTTCGCGGGCAGGGACACACTCATCGCGAA
>Ga0075326_1000127_pt1 | contig 15674 bp, 6 predicted proteins | sample MayberrySE_Catta_3_FD_120052 | JGI IMG/M metagenome (GOLD analysis project Ga0075326, IMG submission 120052) | Natural and restored wetland microbial communities from the San Francisco Bay, California, USA, that impact long-term carbon... | ecosystem: Environmental > Terrestrial > Soil > Wetlands...
ACTCGCGCGCCTGGCGAGCGCCGCGGCGGATGATGTCGCGCTGCTCGAGTCGCTTGCTGACGAGCTCGTGACGACCGGCCGCAATGAAGAGGTCCGAATCGATCGCAAGCGACTTCGCGCAGCGCCGCCCGCAATCCAGAGCCATGCCGTCCGACTTGCGGCCACGAGGGCCCTTGGCGACACGAGGAACGTGAGCCAGCGTCATGTCCGCGCGGCGATCGACCTCGCCGCCGGGTCGTCGGGAACGCACGTGCACTTAGCGCGCGGCCTGCGGGTGCTCGTGACACGGCAGCATCTAGTGTTCTCGATTAAGGCGCCCGCGCGCCGACCGTCACTCCCGAAGCGGCCGGTGCGGGTCCAGGTGCCTGGACGAGCCGAGACCGGCGGTTGGACGATCGAGGGGCGGACGCTGAAGACACGGCCGAGGGAGGTGAAGTCTCGCGATCCTATGAGCGTTGTCCTGGACGGCGATCAAGCAGGTGCGAGACTCAACGTCCGACGCCGTCGCGACGGCGACCGATTTCAGCCGCTGGGCATGTTGTCGGAGAAGAAGCTCCAGGACTTCTTCGTCGATGCGCACGTCCCCCGGGAGGAGCGAGACGGAGTGCCGCTGGTCGTCAGCGAGCACGGGATCCTCTGGGTTGTCGGGCAGCGGCCGGCGGAATGGGCGAAGGTGACGGCCACGACGAGGCGGTACCTGCGGTTGACGGCGAAGCGCTCTTGACGCGGCGTTGGGCGGCCGATATGCTTACTGAGCGGCAGGAAGTCCTGCCTGGTCGAGTCTGCATTTCAGCCCACGCTGCGCAGAGTTTGACAGTGTGGGTTTTCTCATGTACGATTCGTCTTTGCCTGTAACAGCCGTTGCGGGCGCTTGCACCTTACCAGCTGAAGAACGACAGGAAGTGACGGGGAACTCGTCAAAGAACATGAACCCGTGAATTCGGGTTTCTGTGCACTTTTACGGAGAGTTTGATCCTGGCTCAGGATAAACGCTGGCGGCGTGCCTTATGCATGCAAGTCGTACGAGGTCTAGAGGTTCGCCTCTAGAGCAGTGGCGAACGGGTGAGTAACACGTATGTAACCTGTCCGGAAGTGGGGAATAACTCCGCGAAAGCGGGGCTAATACCGCATATGGTCGCCGGTGGAAGACCGGTGGACAAAAGCCTTACGGCGCTTCCGGAGGGGCGTGCGGCCGATTAGCTTGTTGGTGTGGTAACGGCGCACCAAGGCGACAATCGGTAGCTGGTCTGAGAGGACGGCCAGCCACACGGGGACTGAGACACGGCCCCGACTCCTACGGGAGGCAGCAGCAAGGAATTTTGCGCAATGGACGAAAGTCTGACGCAGCAACGCCGCGTGGGGGATGAAGGCCCTCGGGTCGTAAACCCCTTTTGAAAGGGAAGCAACTGACGGTACCTTTCGAATAAGCCACGGCTAACTACGTGCCAGCAGCCGCGGTAATACGTAGGTGGCAAGCGTTGTCCGGATTTACTGGGCGTAAAGGGCGCGCAGGCGGCTCATCAAGTCTGGGGTGAAAGCTCCCGGCTCAACCGGGAGAGGTCTCTGGATACTGATGGGCTTGAGGAACGCAGAGGAAAGCGGAATTCCCGGTGTAGCGGTGATATGCGTAGATATCGGGAGGAACACCAGTGGCGAAGGCGGCTTTCTGGGCGTTTCCTGACGCTGAGGCGCGAAAGCGTGGGGAGCAAACCGGATTAGATACCCGGGTAGTCCACGCTGTAAACGTTGGGCACTAGGTGTGGGAGGTAATGACCCCTTCCGTGCCGTAGTTAACGCAATAAGTGCCCCGCCTGGGGAGTACGGCCGCAAGGCTAAAACTCAAAGGAATTGACGGGGGCCCGCACAAGCAGCGGAGCGTGTTGTTCAATTCGATGCAACGCGAAGAACCTTACCAGGGCTTGACATGCAGGTGGTACCAAACCGAAAGGGGCGGGACCCTTCGGGGAGCCTGCACAGGTGTTGCATGGCTGTCGTCAGCTCGTGCCGTGAGGTGTTGGGTTAAGTCCCGCAACGAGCGCAACCCCTGTCGCTAGTTGGATTTCTCTAGCGAGACTGCCGGGAGCAACCCGGAGGAAGACGGGGATGAAGTCAAGTCAGCATGGCCCTTACGTCCTGGGCTACAAACACGCTACAATGGCCGGTACAACGGGTCGCCAAGGCGCGAGCCGGAGCTAATCCCACAAAGCCGGTCCCAGTCCAGATTGCAGGCTGCAACTCGCCTGCATGAAGTCGGAGTTGCTAGTAACCGCCGGTCAGCATACGGCGGTGAATACGTTCCCGGGCCTTGTACACACCGCCCGTCACGTCATGGGAGTCGGGTGCATCTGAAGCCGCTACGCCAACCTTCGGGAGGCAGGCGTCGAGGGTGAAATCGGCAACTGGGACGAAGTCGTAACAAGGTAGCCGTACGGGAACGTGCGGCTGGATCACCTCCTTTCTAGGGAGCGTCTGGGTCCTTGCGTGAGCCTTGCGTGCAGGTTGCAGCTTGAACCGGTGTTGGAGAGCCGCAACCGGCCGCTCACACAAGCCAGCCCTCCATAGGTCATTCGGTGCGTCCCCGAGTAATCGGGGCTCCCACCGTGAGGCCCGCCCGGAGCCTATCCGGGTCCCGCTTCCCCGCGGGTACTTCCTGTCGTTCTTTGGCTGGTAAGGCTGCGTTCGAGGTTCGAACCTCGAGATGGCACACAGCCATGCAACCGGTCACATTGCTCCACCATCACGCGTCTCATTATTAGAACCGAGTATCCTTGACGGTATACCGGTCTACAGATGGGGTGTGAACGCCATGGCCAACGACACGTCCAAGAAGCCGGCGAAAGTTGCGAAGAAGGCCAGCGCCAAGCGGGTCGGCTCGAGGGCGAACAAGCCGCGCAAGGCGGCCGCCAAGTCATCAGCCCACAAGCCGACGGTGGCGCGCACAACCAGCAAGGCCACGGCTCAGTCTCCCTCCAAGCTGATCGACGCGATGATCAAGGAGATGGGCGACTGGCGAGGCAAGACGATCGCGCGGGTCCGCAGTCTCATCAAGCAGGCCGACCCAGACGTCGTTGAGGAACTGAAGTGGCAAAAGCCGTCGAACCCGATGGGGGTCCCAGTCTGGTCCCACCAAGGCATCATCTGCACTGGTGAGACCTACAAGGACAAGGTGAAGTTCACGTTTTTCAACGGCGCCGCGCTCGACGATCCGACCGGGCTCTTCAACGCCGGCTTCGGGGGAGGCACAAGGCGCGCCATTGACCTCCAAGAAGGAGACAAGGTCGACGAGGGGGCCTTCAAGTCGCTGGTCCGCGCCGCGGCGGACCTGACCACAGCCAAGCGAACGAGCGCAGCCAAAGGCACGGATCGTTCTGCCGTCGCGGAGCCGAAGCTCCTGTCAGGCGGCAACCCGCAGATCGCGAAGGCGGACGGCGACGCGCCCGTGCAGGCCTACATCGCGGCCATGCCGGGCTGGAAACGCGATATCGGGCGCCGCCTCGACGCGCTCATCGTGCGCACTGTACCTGAGGTCCGCAAAGCCGTGAGGTGGAACTCGCCCTTCTATGGAATCGAGAGCCGGGGGTGGTTCCTCAGCTACCACTGCTTCACGAAGTACGTCAAGGTTGTCTTCCTGCGCGGCACGTCGCTGCGCCCGCTGCCGCCCGTCGGGTCCAAAGACCCGAACACACGCTACTTCCACATCCACGAGGACGACGAACTCGACGAGAAGGTCGTGACAGGTTGGATCCGGCAGGCGGCAGATCTGCCCGGCGAGCCGCTGTTCTAGGCAGCACCTCGCCGGTTGTTGGTCGGTCGCAGACGAAGGCGGGTCGATGTTATAATTTCGCTGTCGCACTCCGTGGGGCCATTAGCTCAGCTGGTTAGAGCGCAGTCCTGATAAGACTGAGGTCGGTGGTTCGAGTCCACCATGGCCCACCAGTCCCATCGGCACCTGAGGCACCTGACGACGACGCGAGCGCCCCGTGGCGCTTGCGCAGCCACGGGGCGGCATCTCGGCCGAGGTCGGACCCGGTTCAGATGCGACGCCCCGCGGCACGAAGGTCAGCTTTCGCGCCACGGGGCGGCATCTTGGTGGGTGCGGGGGCCCACCAGCGCCGCCAGAACGCCGCCTCTACGCCCAGCATAGGCCAGGGCTACTCAAATTTCACCCGTAGAACTACGTGTTCTACTAGATTTCAGGTAGGAGGTCGGCTACGAGTCCCGGCTCGCCAGCCAGGCGATTGCCGCGGCGCGGCTGCTGACGCCGAGCTTGCCGTAGATGTTCTGCAGATGGAACTCGACAGTCCTGGGACTGACCACCAACTCGTCCGAGATCTCGCGGTTGGTCCGGCCTCCCCCGAGGAGCTGGAGCACTTCCCACTCCCGCGCACTGAGGCCTGCGGGACGGGCCTCGTCTGACTTCGGGAGGAGGGCCTCCGCCTTCCCCTCCACATAGCCCATGCCCAGCTCCGAGAACAGCGCTCGCGCGAGTCTGACGCTCGCGAGCCCGCGCGCGCGATGCCGCCTGTCGCGGCGCTCCAGGAGCGTGATGCCGTGGTGAAGCTGCGCGACGCCAGCAAGCGAACGCAACCCGCAGGAGGCCAGGGTGTCATGCGCGCGAGCGAACGAGGATTCGGATCGCTCCCAGTCTTCCAGGAAGGCATGGGCGCGGCCGAGCTCGATGTCGACACTGTGCCAGTCGAACAGGGCGCCGGCGTAACGCTCCAAGGCAGGCACCCACGCCGCGACACGCTCGTCGCGCAACGTGACCATCACGGACGCCAGCGGGAGCGCGATGGAAAGCCAGAACAATCCCCTGCCATCGGGCGGCAGCATCTGGGTGATGACGTCTATGATCGCCTTCGCCTGCTCGTGTTCCCGCTCCTCCACGAACAGCTCGGCCAGCAGCGGCTCGTTCCTCAGCGGCGACGAGGTCTGGAGCGTCTGACGGGCTGCGTCCGGGCCGTCTTGCCAGAGGCGACGTGTCGTCTCCGCGCGTTCGACGAGCTGTCCGTAGATGGTCGAGCCGCCCATCTCTTCGCTGGCCGCCCGCCAGTGCTCCGCGGCTTCCTCCGCCCGTTCCCACCGTCCTTCATGCGTGTGGAGGACTGCGCTATAGGCGTTCAGCTCGGTCAGGGCGGTGACGCGGTTGGCGCGCTCCGCCAACTCCACGCACTCACCGAACACGACGCGGGAGCGCTCGACCTGTCCCAGCAGGTAGAGCGCGACAGTCTGATCCGCGGCGACCCCCGCCGCCGTGCCGTCGCGGGCGGTGCGGAGGAAGCTGTCACGGCAGGCCTCGAAATGCTCGTTCGCGAGGGCCGGGTCACCGGTCCCCCAGCTGGTGACGCCCGCCGCGGCGTGATGAGCGATGGCTGCCGTCTCGTCGTCGAAGGCAAGGTCGAGGAGCTTCTCGCTCCAGTTCCCTGCTTCGTCGAACCGGCCGTCGACGAGCGCCGCGAGCGCATGAGCGCCGGCCAGCGCGATGTACGGATGCGAGCGCCTTACCGGCAACTGCTCCAGGGCGGGTGCGGTCATAGCCGACGCCTCATCCCACCGGCCGAAGCGCAACAGCGTCGTCGCGATCCAGCGCTGGCAGTCGACGACGCCTTCCTCGTCCCCAAGGCCACGACTTATGCGGAGGGCTTCCTGATATCCGGCGAGCGCCTCATCGGGCCGGCCCAGCATCGTTAGCGCGTACGACTGATCCAGCAGCAAGTTGGCCCTGAGCCTCGGCAGGTGGAGCGGGATACCTTCGAGGGCGCGCAGGGCCGCTTCAGCGAGGGGGGCCATCTCGTGCGATGCGAAGAGCGATCTCGCTTCGCGGGCGCCCATCTTGCAGTACCGGACTACTTTTGCCGGGTCCGCGAGCCCCCCGGCCGAGATCAGGTGACTCGCGATTTCCCGTGCGTGCCGCGACGCGACCGGCCCGTAGTGCCGTTCGAGCGCGGACGCGACGCGTTCGTGGATCGCTATGCGGTTGGCAGGCGCGATCGCGGCGTACGTGACCTCACGCATCAGGGGATGCGTAAACGTGAACCGGCCGGGCTCGGTCTCGCTGATTACTCCGCTCGAACAACCCTCCTCGAGGATTGTTGACAACGCCGGACCTTCGACGTCCGCGATCTCTTCGATGAGTAGGAGATCGAACGTACGCCCGAAACAGGCCGCGAGTTGCAGGAGATACTGCGTCTCGGGGCTTAGCGCCTCGAAGCGTTGCTCCATGAACGTCCGGATAGTGCTGGGTAGCTCCTCGTGCATCGCCTTCGCGACCTGCTCACGCCGGAGGCCAGTACCATCGAGGCCCGGCGCGACCCGCCTCATCAACTCCTGCACGAAGAGCGGATTGCCGTTGGTGTACTCGCATAACAACTCCGCCGCGGCGTTGTCGACGGGCGCGTTTGCCGTCTCTGCGGCAAGCTGCTGAACCTCCTTCCAGCCAAGCCCTGCGAGCGCGATGTCTTCGACGTCGCCAGCCGGCAGCCTGGCGGCGAGCGTATCGAGCGCTGAGCCAGCCAGCCGTTCTGGCTCGTCGCGATGTCCGATGACCACGCCGAGCGGAAGGCTGCGAACATTCCGGCCAAGGTAGGCGAGCAGGTCGAGGCTGCCGTCATCGGCCCACTGCGCATCATCGAGCACGAGGACAACGGGGGTAGTGATCGAGCAGGCTGCTTCGAGCAGGAGGAGGACGCCACGCCAGAGGCCATACGGCTCCTGATTGTCCGCGGGAAGTCCTGCGAGGTCCAGGGAAATGCTACGAGCGATGTCCGGGCCAAGCCGCGCCAGTTCGCGCACGTGTGGGGACTGAAGGTCCAGGGAATCGCGAAAGGCGTCCGCATGGCCTGCGAGGATGTGCTGGAACGCCTCCAGGAATCCAACATACGCCGGCACGTGGGCCGACTCGTACCAGTTGCCGGAAGCCACAAGCCCGCCCTTGCTACTAACGAGAGCGGCGACCTCCTCGAGCAGACGGGTCTTGCCGATACCCAACTCGCCATGGACGACTGTCACCGAGCCGGAGCCGCCACGCGCCCGATCGACACAGGCCTCTATCCTCGCGAGTTCTACTTCGCGGCCAAGCACTCGACGCTAGCCCTCCCACAGCGACGACGTCGCGGCGCGGGACAGCGAGCAGCAAGCTCCGGTCGTCGGGCTGGTCCGCAACGTTCCCCCCACCTTGGCAAGGCCTCCGTGCCAACCTCTAGGAGTTGGCATATTAGCTGATTCTGTCCGCAGAATTCTTAACGCCGTCGTCAGTCCCAAAGCGGTGCCCAACCTGACCCGCTACCAGAACGGTCCATAGCACAAGAACCGGGATGGGCTTCACTGCGTGGTGCAACACGACCGCCCAGGCCGGCCAGGACTCCTGCACGGTCACCAGCGCATTGGCTGGTGGGAGGCTCGTGTCGGTGGCGAGGTTGATCAGCCAGTACGGAGTCGGGAGCGCAACGATGATGAACGTCGCCAGAACGATCGGGCGGTGCGCTGGCCGGAGCGCGACGAGGAGCGCGAGGGCCGGCAGCAGCATCACGTAGTGGTGCTCCCAGGCTGTGTACGTGAGGAAGAACGCCGCTGTCCAGATAGCGAACAGCGCGACGAAGTCGGGCCGTCGGGGCAGAAACGTCGCGGTGAGGCTGATGCCGAGGACGAGGACGACGATCACGATCGAAATGCCGCCTGGCAAGTCGGTCGCTGTTGAGTCGAGCGCGAGGTAGCTGTTGCGGAACAGGGCCAGCAGGCCGTGTTCGCCCGCCGAAAATTGTAGGAAGCGCTGGTCCGGGTCGACGAAATAGCGCAGGTCCCCCGCCCGCGGCTGGAAGTCCAACAGGCCGACATCGAAGATCTGATGGAAGTTGAGCCAGAGGAAGTACTCGAAGTCGCGCGGTCGGGCGAGGTAGTAGAGCCCGTTGGCGAGCAGCAGGCCTGCCGCCAGCGCGATCGACCGCCACCAGCGCGCGCGCGCGACCACGGGCGCGAGCAGCGCACTGCTGCTTTTCGAGACGACCGATACCGCCCAGGCGACACCGCCGGGCAGCTCGCGCGCCTGCGCCAAACCGATGCCAGCCACGAGCAGGAGCGTCGCCATGAGGAACGAGAACTGTCCCACATACATCTCGACGTAGAACGGCGTGAAGACGAACCACATCGCCGCAGCCACGACGGCCCAAGTCGTGCACCGACCTACGCGCCACGTGAGGAACGCGTTGAGCACGAGCAGCACTTCGTTCACGCTCACCCACAGCCAGTACGCGGACCAGGCAGGCAGCGCGTTCAGGGGCACCGCGACCACGTAGGCAAGAGACGGCAGGTAGCGGTACGGATTGTGGTCGGGTGTGGCCGAGGTGTCTGTCGCGTCGAAGTGGTAGAGCGGCCGATTCTCGAGCGCGTTCCGGCCGCCCTCATAGATGCTGAAGAAATCGACCCCTTTGGCCAGGCTATGCGAGTTGTCGAAGAGCGCGTCGAGGTATCCCCAGAACAACGACCCCATCATGAAGAGATGGACACCGACCGCCGCGGCCAGCAGCCACCAGGCCCAGGACGCGCTCCCGTCTCGCATCGCCACAAGCTAGCGCGGCACCGGACGCGCGGCAACGCGCGGTGTGAAGTGGCTAACGACGAAATCAATCCTGTAGACTTCTCCAGCTTTGCAGAATCAGAGCCACACTTCCCTGCAGATTCAGAACATCGGCCCTCCTACCCTGGGCGGCCTCTTCCTCACGACGCTCTCAACGCTGACATACGAGGTGCTGTTGACGCGCATCTTCAGCGTGACGATGTGGTACCACTTCGCGTTCATTGCCGTGTCGGTCGCGCTGTTCGGGCTCACGGTCGGTGCGCTGATCGTCCACCTCCGCCCTACCCTCTTCCCGCCCGAGCGAACTATCGAGCGAATGGCTCAGGCAGCCGCCAGCTTCGGCGTGACGATAGCCGGCACCTTCGCGCTGCAGTTGCTCATCCCCTTCGACCCGGCCTGGACGTTCGCCGGCGTGGCCTCGTCGGCGCTGTTGTTCGCGATCATCTCTATCCCGTTCGTCTTCAGCGGCATCGTCGTCGCGCTGGCACTTTCCCGCTTTCCGTCACAGGTCGGGCGTCTGTACGCGGCCGACCTCGCGGGCGCAGGGCTTGGCGCCCTCGCGGTCATCTGGCTGCTCGATATCACCGAGGACGGGCCTTCCGCGGTCCTGGCTATCGCAGGTGTAGCGGCGGCCGCGGCGCTCGCGTTCGCGCTGGAGGGCCGCCGGGTGCGCGCCGCGCAGCTCTCGGGTCTGGCAGCGCTGGTGCTCCTTGTACTCGCAGGGACGAACGCCTATGCCGCGCAGGACGGCGACGCTCCGCTACGCGTCCTCTGGTCGAAGGGCGAGCGAGAGTCCGCGGGCGTTTTCGAGACCTGGAACGCGTTCTCGCGCGTCAAGGTCAGCGAGGACCCGGACCCCGACAGGCCGTTCGGGTGGGGGCTCAGCCCCGCATATCGGGGCGGCGCGTCCCCCGACGAGCGCCTCCTCCAGATCGATTCGGCCGCAGGCACAGTGATCACCAGGTTCGACGGCGACCCGGACGAGCTGGACTACCTGAAGTACGATGTGACAAGCGTGGTCCACTACCTGCGAGACGACGCTGACGTGTTCATCGTGGGCAGCGGCGGTGGTCGCGACATCCTCACCGCGCTGACGTTCGAACAGGATTCGGTCACCGGCATCGAGCTCAACGGCGACATCCTGGCTGTGGCCAACAACCACTTCGGCGACTTCAGCGGCCAGCTCGATGAACGTCCTGAAGTGCGGACCATCTCCGGCGAAGCGCGCAGCCACCTCGCCGCGTCGGACGAAGACTACGACATCATCCAGATCTCGCTGATCGACACGTGGGCCGCCACGGCCGCCGGCGCGTTCGCGCTCTCCGAGAACAGCCTTTACACCGTCGAGGCATTCAAGGTGTTCCTCGATGACTTGGCAAGAGGCGGCATCCTGAGCGTCTCGCACTGGTATGTGAACGAACAGCCGATCTCCTCGTACCGCCTTGTCGCGCTCGCGGCTGAGTCACTACGGGCTTCAGGCATCGAAGACCCGACCGATCACTTGATGTTCATCCGGAGTCCCGGCGAGCACGAGTTCTTCCCGTCCGTCGGCACGATCCTTATCAGCCCCGACCCATACAGCGCTGCCGATATCGCGCATCTCGAGTCGGTCGCGCAGGACCTCGAGTTCGAACTGCTCCTCGCGCCAGAACGTAACCTCGACCCGATCTTCGGCGCGGTCGCGTCGGCCGAGGACCCGACGTCGGTCGACATCGGAGGGCCGGGCGACATTTCCGCGCCAACTGACAACCGCCCGTTCTTCTTCCAGATGCTCCGCTATCAAGACTTATTCGATTCGTCGCTGTACGACGACGCCACCGCGGAGTTTCTGACGCGGCCGGTGCTGGTGCTGTTCAGCCTCGCGATCGCGGTCATCGGCCTCTCCGTGGCCGTGATCCTCGTGCCGACGATGCTCTCGACGACGCGGTCTGCGTTGCACGGCCTTGCACCGATGATGCTCTTCTTCGCGGCGATCGGGATCGGGTTCATCTTCATCGAGATCTCGCAAATGCAGCGGCTGATCATCTTCCTCGGCCACCCGACCTACTCCCTCTCGGTGGTGCTGTTCACGCTGCTCGTGTTCGGCGGGATCGGTAGCTACGCGACGCAGCACCTACTGAAGCCCGGCCTCGGGCCAGTGCTGCTGCTTCCGTTCGGAGCGCTGCTGATTGTACTCGTGGCGTTCGCCATGCTCACGCCGGACATCATCGACGAGTTCACCTCATCGGACAAGAACACGCGCATCCTCGTCGCCGGCGCGATGCTCGCGCCGATGGGACTGTTCATGGGCATGCCGTTCCCGATCGGCATGTCCGTGGCGTCGCTCCGCCCCACGGCGCCGACAGCGTTCTTCTGGGGGATCAACGGCGCAACGTCGGTGGCGAGCTCAGTGCTCACGACAGCAGTCGCGCTCGGCTGGGGGCTTGCGATGTCGTTCTGGGTGGGCGTCGGCGCGTACGCCATCGCGGCGCTGGGGCTGGCCATCGTCGTAATTCGCGGCCGGGTGTAGTCAGGATGGTGATCGTGATCACCTAACGAAGTCGAAGCATCGAGGATGATGAGGTCGACGTCCGATTAAGGAGGAACGAGTGTCAGACATCAGCGTGTACGGTGCGCCGTGGTGCCCGGACTGCCGGCGGTCCAAACAGTTCCTGGCAGAGATGCGCGTCCCGTACGAGTGGATAGACATCGACGAGGATGAGGCTGGCGCAGAGCTCGTGCGGGAGAAGAATGGCGGCAAGCAGATCATCCCGACCATCGTCTTCAGCGACGGTTCGTTCCTCGTCGAACCCAGCAACGACGAGCTCGCTAGGAAACTCGACCTAACGCTCAAGGCCGAGCGGAGCTACTACGACCTGATCATCATCGGCGGCGGGCCAGCCGGCCTAACGGCCTCCATTTATGGCGCGCGCGAAGGGATCGACACACTCGTGATTGAGAAGAGCGCCATCGGCGGCCAGGCCGGCGTAACAAAGCAGATCGATAATTTTCCGGGGTTCCCGGACGGCATCGGCGGCGCTGAACTCGTCGACCGGATAGCGAGGCAAGCGCGTAAGTACGGCGTCGAACTGCTGGCCGCGGTTGGCGTGAAGTCCATAGTCACTCGGGACGGCTACATCTTCGTCGAGACGTTAAACGGGGACGAGTACTGCGGCCGGGCCGCCATTATCGCGACGGGGTCGACCTACCGGCGACTCGGCGTCCCGGGCGAGGAGGACCTCATCGGCGCCGGGATCCACTTCTGCGCGACGTGCGACGGGCCCTTCTACAAAGGCGCGGACGAACTGATGGTGATTGGCGGTGGAAACTCCGCGGCCGAGGAGGGACTGTTCCTTACAGAGTTCACGGACAAGGTGACCCTGCTCGAGTATTCGCCCGAGCTTGCCGCGAGCTCCCTGCTACAGGAGAAGATCAGATCCCACGAGAAGTTCGAGATCCACACCAACACGCGGGTGAAGGAGTTCCAGAGCAAGGGCGGGAGGGTCGAAGCAGTCATCGCCGAGGACCGCGGGACAAGCGATGTACTGGAGTTTCGTCCGAAAGGGGTCTTCGTGTTCATCGGGCTGACGCCGAACACAGAGTTCCTGAACGGCGCTATCGACCTAGACGACCGGGGGTTCCTGGCGACCGACGCCATGCTACAGACTTCGATGCCCGGCGTGTTCGCCGCCGGCGACGTCCGCGCCGGGAGCACGAAGCAGCTCGCGTCGGCGACGGGCGAAGGGGCTTCGGCGCTGCTTATGGTCCGGGAGTACCTCCGGAGGATGGGCGATATGGGCGCGCACGATCAGGCCTCCTGAGGGCAGTCTTGCCGGTATCCGGAAGGCCCTGGTACGCTGACCGGGAGACCAGGTTGGGGCCGTAGCTCAGCTGGGAGAGCGCCGCCTTTGCAAGGCGGATGTCGGGGGTTCGAGTCCCCCCGGCTCCACCAATTTCGGGAGGGGGCTTGTCATTGCGCGGGATCAGGCGGTATACTCTGCTTTGAGAGAGGCCACGAACCGTATGATGAAGAGGACACGCACGGCGACCTAGGCTCCAGAGCCCGGAACGTAATCGCGTGTCAGTCGGCCTGGAACCCCAGGCCGATTAGCTTGTCTAGAGGGACTTGACACGGACTCGAACGCGGACGCCAGCAGCTGACCCGGTCAGCGACTGACGCCGGCGCTTGAAGCCGGAGGGCGAGTGAACCTCGCCCCTTGTACCTTACTAACCGAACAAGCAATGCGATGCGCTCCGTTCCGTATGTAAGCCCGGAACGGAGCAGGTAACAAGATGCGCTCCGTTCCGAACAAAGACCCGGAACGGAGTTGGCACCACACACGTAGTGCGTGGGCTTTACTGTAGGTCAAGCTACTACGGGCACACGGTGGATGCCTTGGCATCACAGGCCGAAGAAGGGCGTAGCAAGACTGCGAAAAGCCTCGGTTTGTCGTCTAGCAGACTTAGCCGGGGATTCCCGAATGGGGCAACCCGCCCGGATTCATCTCCGGGCACCGCAGGCTGAACACATAGGCCTGATGGAGGGAACCCGGGGAACTGAAACATCTCAGTACCCGGAGGAAAAGAAATCAACCGAGACTCCCCTAGTAGCGGCGAGCGAACGGGGAAGAGCCCAAACCGGCGGCGTCTTAGTGGTCATGTCGACCTATGCACTGCCGGGGTTGTAGGACGTAGCAGCGGGCGCGGCATGAGCTCGCAGGGAGTGAACAATCCCGCCTTCTAGCAGAAGGCCCTGGAACGGGCCGCCATAGACGGTGACAGTCCAGTATGCAAAAGAGACGGGACTCCCGCTGATGTTCCTGAGTACCACGGGGCACGTGAAACCCCGTGGGAACCTGGGGGGACCATCCTCCAAGGCTACATACCTGTGATGACCGATAGTGAACCAGTACCGTGAGGGAAAGGTGAAAAGCACCCCGGAAGGGGAATGAAAAGTCCCTGAAACCGTGTGCCTACAATCCGTCGGAGCTTGGCAAGGGTTCGTCCCTGCCGAGTGACGGCGTGCCTATTGAAGAATGAGCCGGCGAGTTACGCTCGGTAGCTAGGTTAAGCCAGGAGACTGGCGGAGCCGGAGCGAAAGCGAGTCCTAATAGGGCGATGAGTTGCTGGGAGTAGACCCGAAACCTGGTGATCTACCCATGGCCAGGGTGAAGCTCGGATAGTCTCTGAGTGAAGGCCCGAACCCGTCAATGATGCAAAATTGTGGGATGAGCTGTGGGTAGCGGTGAAATGCCAATCGAACCAGGAGATAGCTGGTTCTCTCCGAAATGCTTTTAGGAGCAGCCTTGGAGGATCTGCGTTGGAGGTAGGGCTCTGGATGGGCTAGGGGGCTAACCGCCTACCGCTCCCAACCAAACCGCGAATGCCAACGTTAGCACTCCAGGAGTGAGCCCGTGGGGGATAATCTTCACGGACGAGAGGGAAACAACCCAGACCACCGGCTAAGGTCCCAAAGTAGAGGCTCAGTGGGAAAGGATGTTGCGTTGCAGAGACAGCCAGGAGGTTGGCTTAGAAGCAGCCATCCTTGAAAGAGTGCGTAACAGCTCACTGGTCGAGTGATTCTGCGCCGACAATGTAACGGGGCTAAGCCTCTCACCGAAGCCGTGGCTTCTTTCGATTCTATCGAGAGAGGGGTAGGAGAGCGTTCCGTTCAGCGATGAAGTTCTGCCGTGAGGCAGGGTGGAGCGGACGGAAGTGAGAATGCCGGCATGAGTAGCGTTAATGTCGATGAGAACTCGGCACACCGGAAACCTAAGGTTTCCTACGGAAGGTCGTTCCGCGTAGGGTTAGTCGGGCCTAAGCCGAGGGCGAAAGCCGTAGGCGATGGACAACTGGTTAGTATTCCAGTACCACCTTCGGAGCGTTTAAGGCACAGGGGTGACCCAGGAAGATAGATGGAGCGGGCCCATTGGACATGGTCCGTCCCCAACTCGTAGGCGTCTGGTGGGAGGCAAATCCCCCACCAGGTTAAGCGGAGGGGTTGGGGCGAGTAGAGACGTCAGTCAACGCGAGTCTGTTGAGTCTATGCTGGCAAGAAAAGCCTCGGTGTTTAGCGCCGCAAGGTGCCCGTACCGCAAACCGCCACTGGTAGGAAGGGGTAAGTACCCCAAGGTGTACGAGAGAACCCTCGTTAAGGAATTCAGCAAAATAACCCCGTAACTTCGGGATAAGGGGCGCCCTGCACGGTGACCGGCTTCGCGCCGTGAGCCGCGCAGGGTTGCAGGAGCAGGCCCGGGCGACTGTTTACCAAAAACACAGGTCTCTGCTAACCCGCAAGGGGATGTATAGGGGCTGACGCCTGCCCAGTGCCGGAAGGTTAAGGGGATCCGTATTTGCGGAGAACCGAAGCCCCGGTGAACGGCGGCCGTAACTATAACGGTCCTAAGGTAGCGAAATTCCTTGTCGGCCAAAAACCGACCCGCACGAATGGCGTAACGACTTGGGCGCTGTCTCAACGAGGGACTCGGCGAAATTGCAATACGCGTGAAGATGCGCGTTACCCGCGCCAGGACAAGAAGACCCCGTGGAGCTTTACTGCAACTTGGCACTGACGGTGGGTCAGGGATGCGTAGGATAGGTGGGAGGCTTAGAACCCGGGCTTTCGGGCTCGGGGGAGCCGCCGTTGAAATACCACTCTTCTCTGGTTTGCCGTCTAACTCCTGAGCAAGCAGGAGGACCATGCCTGGTGGGCAGTTTGACTGGGGCGGTCGCCTCCCAAAGTGTAACGGAGGCGTCCAAAGGTTCCCTCAGGGTGGATGGAAATCACCCGTCGCGTATATTGGCAGAAGGGAGCTTGACTGTAAGGCATACCCGCCGAGCAGGGACGAAAGTCGGGCAAAGTGACCCTACGGTCCCGCATGGAAGGGCCGTGGATCATCGGATAAAAGCTACCCCGGGGATAACAGGCTTATCTTGCCCAAGCGTTCACAGCGACGGCAAGGTTTGGCACCTCGATGTCGGCTCGTCGTATCCTGGGGCTGGAGTAGGTCCCAAGGGTTGGGCTGTTCGCCCATTAAAACGGCACGCGAGCTGGGTTCAGAACGTCGTGAGACAGTTCGGTCTCTATCCGCAGTGGGCGCAGGAGATTTGACAGGAGCTGCCC
>Ga0075326_1000128_pt1 | contig 15470 bp, 17 predicted proteins | sample MayberrySE_Catta_3_FD_120052 | JGI IMG/M metagenome (GOLD analysis project Ga0075326, IMG submission 120052) | Natural and restored wetland microbial communities from the San Francisco Bay, California, USA, that impact long-term carbon... | ecosystem: Environmental > Terrestrial > Soil >...
GGCGGTGGGGCATCAAGGCACAAAACCATTGACCGCGATCGGAAGGGCTTGGCCTTCGGTCGTGATGCAGTCACATGGTCTCTAAATAACGGACTCATTAGTAGCTCTTTTCGGTGATCAGCGCCAGCACGCCCGTGTAGGCAAACAAATGATTGGCTTTGCCGAGCGGCGCAAGCTCATAGCCGCCGAACATGCCGATCAGTGGAAAATCGCCGAGGCCTTGACGAATGTAGGCTGAGTCGATGCCGGGAATGCCGTAGAGCGAACTACCGCGCGCGCAGCAGTTAAAATACCAGCCCAGCGCCGGCTTTTTTCCAGCAAGGCCTTCCGCCTGCCGGAGCAGCATCTGATCCAGATCGTCGCGCGCGCGTTGGCCGTCGCGCATCGTAAAAATCACCGCCTCCCCCTCGCTGACCTGTTCAGCCACCCCGAGAATGCCTTTTTCGCCGTCCAAGCCGACAATATTCCGCACCAGGTAATTTCCCGCAGCCACGCTGTTCTCTTCGCGGCTCGCCGGCAGCCCGACGAACAGGACCATCAAAGCCCGCCTAAGATCGTCCGCCAGCGGTCCTTTGAGCAAGCGGGCGAACACTTCGAGTGCGGGCCGATCGTTGATCTCGAGAATGAGATTGCCCTCGGCCTTGGTGATCACCATTGGCTCGGAAATCGGCTGGCAGCCTTGCGTGATGTCTACCCGGACCTGGAAATCGCCCGAGAGATAAGCGCCCGCTATCGCATTGGTCGCGAGCTTGTCGCCGCAGAGTTGGAACGTGGCGCCCGCGGCGCCGTTTTCCGTGGAACCGGCGCCGATGACCGGATAAAAACCCGCCCGGCTCGCCATGCTTCCGAGCAACGGCTGCGGATTGCCGTTGTAGGTGTCAGGAAGCAAGATGATCAGCGAATTTTCATCTCGCGTGTTGAGGAGAAAATCGCCGAAGCTTACTCCCAAGTTCGTCTCGTTGCCCCGCAACGGCTCGAACATGAATGGACGCCCGACGATTTCTTCGGCGGCGATCACGAGCACCGCCACACCGCTGCTGCCCTCAATCTCTCCTTCCCCGGTCATCACGCCGGCGGCGCTGGAGCCGACGACACAATCGGTCCCCACCGAACGAAGCAGCGACGAAACCAGCTCGCGCGGATGGCCGGCGTGATCGGCCGTGAAAAAGATCATGGCCAAATCAGCCCGCGTGGCTCCGGCGCCATTCAGCGCCAAACTCACCGCTTCCGTCACCGCATCGGCGGTCGCTTGCCGTTGGCTTTGCCCAACTCCCGCGCGAATCATGTTAAATTCACTATAAGAAAGTGCGGATCGGGGTCAAGCGCGATAAAGACACGGTTTCTGCATTGAAAATTTCTCGACATGGGCATACAATTCAACCCTGGCGCAACACTCACCGATCCATCGAAACGAACCATGAAGATTGTTCAGATTCCCTTACTACGCGACAACTACGCTTATCTACTGGTGTGCGAAAAAACCAAGCGCGCCGCGATTCTCGATCCTTCCGAAGCCGATCCGGTTCTCAATCGCATCGATCAGGAGCAGGTCTCTCTCGAAGCGATTCTCAACACACACCATCACCGCGACCATACCGGCGGCAACGAGGGCATTCTGGCGCGGCATAAGAGCGAAGTTTATGGTCATACCAGCGATAGCGAGCGGATTTTCGGTTTTACCCGCGGCGTCGACGAGGGCGATGAAATTCAGCTCGGCGAGCTCAAGGGAAAAGTTATTTTCGTCCCCGGGCACACCAGCGGCCACGTCGCCTATCTGTTCGAGAATAATCTATTCTGCGGCGACACCTTGTTCACCGCGGGCTGCGGCCGGCTCTTTGAAGGCACGCCGGAGCAAATGCAGGCCTCCCTTAAGAAACTGATGGCCCTGCCCGACAACACCAAAGTCTATTGCGGGCACGAATACACTGAAAGCAATCTGCGATTCGCCATGTCTGTGGAACCCAAAAATCCCAAGCTGGTCTCGCGCTTCGAACGGGTGCAAGGTTTGCGCTCGCGTGGCGCACCGACCGTGCCAGGCACGCTGGAAGAAGAGAAACAGACCAATCCATTCCTGCGTTGGGACAGCAAGGAAATTCACGTCAGTCTTAAATCGGCGGATCCCGATACGCGTCTCGATCCCGTTTCGGTTTTCGCAGCGGTTAGAAAGATGAAAGACGCGTTTTAAAAACCGTCTCTTCAGTCCATCGCCGCTTCTCTCTTGACCCCTGCGTTGCTCCCGCCGCTGCGCGAGAAAGGATTGATTCGCTCGCCGGCATTCGTTGAGATCCGAGCGGACTTCCTCGCGCCTACAATTTTACTTGATCGTTTTGCGCTTCGAGGTTATTTTGCTAGTCGAATCTAGCGAAGATTAACCTGCCACAAGATTTTAACCGTAGACCGAGGGATTCGTGCCAGCGCGCGAAGACGAGCGATGAATCTTAAGGAACGAACCTACCTCTGGTATCTTGCCGCGCTGCGCATCTATGTCGGCTACTACTTGCTGCTGCAAGGCATTCGAAAGTACCAACGTAATTTTCCCGAAAGCGATTGGAGCCGGCGCCAGATCGGTGATATTGCATCCCTCGATCTGTTCCCTTGGTACAAGAGATTCTTGCTCGACTATGTCGTACCCCATCAGGAGCTGTTCGGCTACCTGGTCATGATCGGTGAAATTGCGGTCGGCGCGTGTTTGCTGGTCGGCCTCTTCACCCGGTTCAGCGCATCAATCGGCTTATTTATGCTCCTCAATTATTATCTCGGTCCGGGCATGGCGAGAGGAGGCGCGACGCTGGCCCAGCAACAAACGTTTATTATCCTGCTGGCGGTTTTTGTGCTGGCGAATCCAGGCCGCACCTTGGGACTCGACGGTCTGTTCTTCGGCGGCAAAGGAAAGGGGGCTCGATGAAACTCGCTGGAGCGGCAACACCGGAAGGCACGGACCGGTATCGAAAACGTTTCGCCGATAAGATTCCTCAGGAGCATTTTCGCCAGACCCACAGCCTGTGGATGTCGTCCATCGGGATTGGAACGTACTTGGGCAATCATGATGACATGACCGACCGGCAATATCGGGACGCCCTCGTGCATGCCGTCGAGTCGGGCTGCAACGTTATCGACAGCGCGATCAATTACCGGTGTCAGCGTAGCGAGCGCTCCATCGGCGCCGCCTTAAAAGAACTGGCAAGCCGGGGCTATGGCCGCGACGAGTTGATCGTCGCCACGAAAGGCGGCTTTCTACCCTTCGACGGCGTGCCGCCGCGCGACCCGAAGAGCTATTTTGAAGAGACTTTCGTCGGCACCGGCCTGGCTACCGCCGCAGAGATCGTCGGCGGCTATCACTGCATGACGCCACGCTACCTGTCCAACCAGCTTGACCGGAGTTTGCAGAATCTCGATTGCAACTGCGTCGACATTTATTACGTGCACAACCCGGAAAGTCAGTTAGGAAAAGTAACGCGGCAGGAATTCGACAACCGGCTGTGCCGGGCTTTTGAAGCCCTCGAACATGCCGTCGCGGCCGGCAAGATCCGCATGTACGGCACGGCCACGTGGAACGGCTATCGCAACTCGCCGAGCGCTGACGATTACTTGTCGCTGGCGCAAATCGTCGCTCTAGCGAAAAAAGCCGGCGGCAAGGATCACCATTTTAGAGTGATTCAACTACCGCTTAATCTCGCGATGAGCGAGGCTCTTTCCAACGCCAATCAGACGATCGACGGCAAAGAGTCAACCCTGCTCGGAGCCGCCCAGATCCTCAACATCGCCGTCATGTGCAGCGCTTCGGTGCTGCAAGGACAGCTGACGCGCAACTTACCGGAGATGATTCGCGACACTTTCCAAGGTTTGGAGACCGACGGCCAGCGCGCCCTTCAGTTCGTCCGCTCGACGCCGGGTGTGACGACCGCGTTGGTCGGCATGAAACAGCTGGCCCACGTGGAAGAGAATCTCAAGACTGCGCGCGTGCCGCCCGCGCCTTGGAAGCAATACTCGAAGCTCTTCGAGGGCGCGCAGAATACCGCGGATCAATAATGATCTCGCGTATACTACTAAGGAGTTCGTTAGTCGTACACCTACTGGGACGAAGGGACGAGTCGTGGAAAGCGCAGGCACCAGGACTCAAAGGACGCTTTCGCACCCACGCCCAAAATTGAGCACTCGGGCGTGGCTCGGGTGGTGGCCGATGACCCACAGACGCTTTGCCTGGGCTTGGAACGAGTCGTCCCTTCGTGTCCAACCAACCCTGTTGTCTAGATACTTATGAACTCCCTAATAATTGCCGGTCAGGTAGTCTAAATCACCGAACAGAGCCTCAAGTTTCGCCAGCACCGAGTCCGGCAGCGCAGGCTTCAAAATCGCCGCGACGTTTTCTCTTAAATGTTCGGGATTGCCGGTTCCTGAGAGAACAACGTCGACGCCTGGTTCATGCCGGCAAAAACGATAAGCCGCCTCAGGCAACGAGGCCGCACCGCTTTCTTTGAGCAAAAAGCCAAGTGGATCTTTGGCGTCGAGCGCGCCGTGCGCGATCGCGCCCTTTGCGGTTAACTCGACGCACATCTCTTTCAACCTCTCGGGTTGGCTGAGCGCGCGGCGGACCGCAAACATATTGAGCACGCCGACGCCTTTGCCGCTGGTCAGCGGGAAAACGGACTTGCGCGCCGACGGATTCAAGAGACTGAAGCCGACCATCACCACATCCCACAAATCTTCCTTGAGCCCTTGTTGTAACACCGTATGCGACGGGTCCTGGACGAAACCTTCGGTGACGCCGATGAAGCGAATCTTGCCCTCTTGCTTGAGCCGCCGCATAGCGGGCATCAGCCGGTTTTTGGCGAACTCGTAATCTTGCGGCTCGACGCCGTGCAGGTGATAGACGTCGATGTAATCCGTGCCGATCAGCTTTAAACTCCGCTCCAAACCCTTAACGACTTCTGCGGCTGGATCGGCATGCTCTTTTACCGGCAATGTTTTTTTTGTGGAGATGACCAACCGGTCCCGCGGCAGTCCAGCAATCGCCTTGCCGACGATCGCCTCGGTCTCGTAGGATTGCGCCGTATCGAGAAGATTGACGCCGAGATCAAGCGCCTGCCTGACTAGCGCGACTGCATGGTTCGCCGACTGCGGATCATTGCGCATGCCGAGCCGGCTCGGCCCGCCGCACCCCAGACCGGCGACGCTCACTTTCAAACCGGTGCGCCCGAGGGTAGTGTATTCCATGAACTATCCGTAGGAATCCGTTCAATTGTTCAAACGTTCAATTCCGCCACAGGCCGTTGAACCTTTGAACCTTGAACTTTGAAGGCGTGTTGTTCACTCCCACTCCACTCTAATCCCCAGCACTTCGCCGGTCGCGCGCACGTCGCCGTCCGCGCTCAATGTGCAATCCACCCATACCTTGCGACCTTCGAGTTTGGCGATGCGCGCGCGCAACTCGATCGGTCGATCGATCGGCGCCGGCTTAAGAAATGCGACGCTCATATGCGCCGTCACATACCCAATGCGTGGCGCGCTGCCGATCGGGCGCTGCTCCGCGCGATAGGCATGAGCAATCGCGAGATTCAAGCTATGGCAGTCAATCAGCGCGGCGATGATACCGCCGTTGAGATTCTCAACTGTGCCGCCGCAGTGGTGCGGCTCGGCCTTCCAGGTTGAGACCGCTTGGTCGCCATCCCAAAAGCTCTTGATGCGCAGTCCCTTCGCATTGTCAGCGCCGCAGCCGTGGCAATGACGCACAGCGCCCTGATCCTGAAAGGCGAGGTCTCCCATGGTTACTTCGCCTTTTCGAACTTGAGGGACGCGGAGTTGATGCAGTAACGCAGATGGGTCGGCTGCGGGCCGTCTTCGAAGACGTGGCCGAGATGCGCCTCGCATTTGCTGCACATCACCTCGGTTCGTCGCATGAACAAACTATTGTCATCTTCGGTGGTGACGTTGTCCTCGGCAGCCGGCGCCCAAAAACTCGGCCAACCGGTGCCCGAGTCGAACTTGGTCTCCGAGCTGAACAGCTCGTTACCGCAACAGGCGCAGCGATACATGCCCTTTTCGTGGTGGTCCCAATACTGGCCCGTAAAGGCCCGTTCCGTGCCCTTTTTCCGACACACGTAATATTGTTCGTTAGTCAGCTCTTTCTGCCACTGGTCCTCGGATTTTTTAATCTTTTCCATCTGGCCCCTCCTCGCTAGGTTTTATCTTGCGAGCAAACGGCTAGCGTTGCATGTTCACGAACTGGAGCGGGATCGGCAACTGGCTGCCGCGCAAAAGTTGAATCACTTCCTGCAGGTCATCGATTTTCTTTGCGGTCACACGCACTTGATTATCCTGAATCGCCGCCTGCACTTTGAGCTTGCGATCCTTGATCATCTTGACGATATTGCGCGCGGTATCGGAGTCGACCCCTTCCTTGATCGCGAACGCGCGCTGAATCATGCCGTGTGCCGCCGGCTCGCTCGCCTTGGGCTCCAAAAATTTACGGTCCACTTTACGCTTCACCAGATTCTCGATCAGCGCGTCTTGAACTGCGCGCAGCTTCATATCGTCTTCCGTCGTCACGTGGATTTGCTTTTCTTTTTTGTCCAGGTCGATTGCCGTTTTTGAATTGCGAAAATCGTAGCGCGACAGGATCGCTTTTTGGGTGATGTTGACGGCGTTGTCGACTTCTTGGAAGTCGACCCGGCTTACGATATCAAACGACGGCATCGCTCCAACCTCAACAAAGATTCATTTGTGTCTGACCCTTTTTTTAATGGATTTGCGTGGTTTGACCGCCGCTCGCGCCGCTTGGCGCGCGCGCTTTTTGGAACCGTTCAGCACGAAATCAAGAATATCGCTGCGCGTGATGATGCCGACGAGAGTTTTGTTCTTCAACACCGGCAAGGAGCCGATCCGATGGCGTCGCAGCAGTCCAACGGCCGCCGTCAGCGGGGTATCCGGCCGCACGACGAAAACGTCGTGAGTCATGACCTCTTCAACCGTGATCGTATCGGCAAACCGGTCGATTGCTTTGGTGCGATCGATCATCAGACTGGTCGGATAGGCATCGCGAATGTCGCGGTCGGTCACGATCCCGACCAAGTGATCGTTGTCCATTACCGGCAATTGGTTGACGCGATGCTTCGCCATCAAGCGTCGGGCGATGGCGATGCTATCGAACGTCTCGACCGCCAACACTCCCTCGCTCATCCAATCCGCCACGCGGATCGGACTCCTGTTGTTTTTCTTGTCCGCCATCACTTTTGCTCCACGCTAAGGCCGCGTGCTTTTAACATATCGACGATACCCTCTTGACCGACCAGATGTGCCGCCCCCACCACGACCATGGCGTTACTTCCCTGTTCCACCAGTTTTGCGATTTGATCCAACCAGCGACGATTTCGCTCGATCACGAGTTTTTGCTGAAGCTCGGGGTACTGCCGCATTCCGGCCAATAACAGCGCCGCCAAGCGCTCACCGTCGCCCTTGAGCCATGACTCCACGATGTCTTTGACATTTTTGTCGATCCGCTCCAACTCACCGGCGGTTTCACGTAGCATCAGCTCTTGCTCTCGCTTTGACAACTGATCGAATATGCCCAGTTGAAATTCCAGCGTTTCCAGGCCGCTGGTCGGCTTGCCGTCGCGCTTTGCCCGCTCGGCAAGATGGTGATCGACGCCGAGTTTCGGGTCCAAGCCCATTCGTTGCAGTTTGACCGCTAGCATCGTCATTGCGACGAACCACGGCTTCATCGGCTGAACGACTTGCATGTCGATGCCGAGTTCCGCCGCGCGCTTGGAGGCCAATTGGTAAGTTTCTTGACTGACATTCTGCGCTAAATTCGAGCCATCTCGATAAATTGCCTTGTCCAAGGTGAGGCGTTGAGCGGCGCCCGCCGGCGTATTTTGAAGGTCGATCTCCAAGACCAATCTGTCGCTCGCGTCGAAGGCGTCGAGAATCGCTTGATTCAGCGGATAATTCTCTTTGCGCAAATAATGAATCGATCCCAAGAGAAAAATACTCTTGTCGCCCTCGCTCACCTTCCACAGCAGGGTTCTTTCTTGCGCTCCGAGGGAAGGCGCCGCGCTCAGGGCAAGCAAAAGGACTAGCGTCAGAATCAGCCTGATATCACGGCTGATCGCGCCTCGGGCAACGGGCGCAGCAACTATTTTGCAGGGGGTTAGCATGTTCGTCAGACGTTTCTCTCGCCAGCAGGGATGACCGCTCGCGTGAGAGGCCAGGGAAAATTTACCCTTTCCTGAGCAGGTTGGCCAGAGTTGCGCGGCAAATCATTTTGCCGGACGCGGGCTGAATCGGTATGCGGGGTCCATCCGCCGCCACAACAGCGAAACGAATTTGGCTTACCACTCGAGGCGAATGCAGACCTCTTTGCCGCGCTCTTCGGCCGGCAGAACCGTCAAGGGGGCCGCCCCCTTGGGCAAAGTGCATTCTCCGGATTTAAGATCGTAACAATAGCTGTGATTGTTGCAGCGAATCATCGCGCCGGTGAGGAGTTGTCCGGCGCTTTTCAGGTCGGCTTCTTCGTGCGGGCAGCTCCTCGAGAACGCAAAATATTGCCCCTCGACGAACGCCAGCAACACCTGGCGTCCGCCGAGATCGACTTCCTTCATAACACCGGGGCTAAGCTCACCGACGCGGGCAACAGGAATATAGCTCACGCCCATCCGATTAAGCCGCCGCTTTCTGTTGTCGATAAAGCGGCCCGCGCAGGACTTGTCCCGGCAGATCGCCGGTCATCCGTCCCTGGTCGTTGATCACCGTGCCGTTGACGATCGTGTAGTGCATACCGACAGCGCGTTGCACCATTCGTTTGCTATTGGCGGGAAAATCATTGGCCCACTCCGGTTCTTCCGCGTGAACCGTTTTGGGATCGAAGACGGCGATATCGGCGGCGTAGCCGGAGCGCAACAAACCGCGGTCCTGCAGTCCGAAGATCGAAGCGGGGTGAAAAGTCAATTTGTAGATGGCCTGCTCAAGCGTCATGACCTGGCGCTCGCGCACCCACAAGCCGAGCAGAATCGTGCCGTAACCGAAGTCGGCGCCAAACAGCACGTGGGCTCCGGCGTCCGACGTACCAATGAGAACGTACGGGCTTCGCAAGATCTCACCCATGGCGTTCCAATCGCCGCCGTTGTTGGCGTTCCAAAAAATCGTTTCGAGATTTTCTTCCAGAGCGAGATCGAGGAATGCATCCAACGGCGCTTGATTACGCATATCAGCCAACTCGGCAATCGTCTTACCGGTGTATTTTTGGTTTTCTGGCCTGAATGTTTTTTCGACCTTGGGAATGTCCCAACGTTTATGGAAGTTGGTCGGCCGCGAATCGTTCAGCTCTGCCAGCAGTTTCTTTCGCGTTTCGGCATCGGCGAAGGCCTGCTTGCGCACTTCCACCGGAAGAAACATCAAATTCTTCCAGGTTGGGAACTCGTCAAAGATTTGGCAGTCTTTAAGAGTAAAATGGCGTACCAGCGGCACCGTGTGCGACAAGCCGTAGGCTTGATAGCCCGCCTTGAAGATCGGCTCGACGGCATCCAGCTGTTCACGCCACAGGTTGGGCTCGGCCCAACGGTGCTGCAGGCTTTGCCAGAGAATCGGCCGCTGCGTCCTCTTGGCCAACTCGTGGTACCACTTGAAATGCTCGATCTTGTTGCGGCCGAGAATGGTTTCGATCACGCCGGCATTGCGCTCAGCTAGGACATCACACAGGGCAAAAAATTCTTCGTCGTCCGCCAAGCGGCTGGCCACAGGCTTGCCGTCCTCGCGCATGTGACGATCGTTTCGGTTGGTTGACATCCCCAGCGCGCCGCCTTCCATGGCGTCCAACACCAGGCCGCGCATTTTTTGCACTTCCGCGCCGGTTGCGCTGCGCTCGACTGCTTCTTCGCCCATGGCGTCATGGCGCACCGCGATATGGCCGACAAGCCCGCCGACATTGATACCGACCTTTCCCTCGAAGTTGTCGAGGTATTCGCCGTAACTGTGCCAGTTCCACTTGACGCCCTGCTCCAAGGCGATGCGCGGCATCGCTTCCACCCGCACGAAGCTCTTGACGATCGCATCTTCGGTACCCGATCTGCGCGGCGCCAAAGACAGACCGCAGTTACCCATCACTACCGAGGTAATACCATGCTGGGGCTCGCAGGTGCCGTAGGGGTCCCAGAGCATTTGTGCATCTAAGTGCGTGTGATGATCGATAAAGCCGGGCGACACCGCCAAGCCGGAGGCATCGATCGTCCGTGCCGCCGCGTCTTTCAAGCGCCCGATTTCAGCTATTTTTCCGTCCTTAATACCGACATCAGCGACATAGGAAGGCAAACCCGAGCCGTCGACAACGCGCCCGCCCCGGATGATCAGATCGTAAGTCATGGCAACCTCCTGAACCGTTAATCTCTTAAGCGAAGAACTTTGTCTGTAAATTCGTTTCGCACGATACGCCGGTCGGCGCCAAGCTGTCAAATCACGCGAACGGTTATAAATGTCGCATGCTCGCCAGCAACACGACAGGGCCGCGACTATTTGGAAAGTTCCGCCAGCTCGGCCGCATGGTCCTCCCAGTTCACGCCGTCGAATTGATTGACGCGGATCCGCTTGACCGTGCCCGGATCCAAGCAGCGCGCATTGACGCTGTAGCCGTCGGGATTGGATCGCGGGATGTAAAACGATTTGACGCCGCAAACCTTGCAAAACAGATGTTTGGCAACTCCGGTGTTGAACGTGTAAGTCGTCAGTTCTTCCTCGCCGTGAATTAACTCGAAGCGAGACTTAGGGACGATCAGATGGAGAAAGCCGCTCTTGGTGCAGATCGAACAGTTGCACTCGCTGACTTCGATATCGGCCGGCGCCGTGATCTCGAAGCGCACTCGACCGCAATGACACCCGCCGCTATGTCGGATCATGGTTGCCGCGAAAAGCTGGCACGAGCTACGCGGCCGCCTCCATCTGCTTGTTGTAGCTTCCCGATCTAGCGGCGCTGTTCATCTTGGCCCGGTGATAGAAAATCTTTTGCGCCGCGGCAACGTTAGCCGACTCGCCCTTCCATGCCTTGAGCGCCGGATCCTGCAGCGCGCGCGCATAAGAAAAACTTACCTGCCAAGGCAGCGGACCCATTTGGTTCATGGCGTTGAGATGTTCAGTCGCGCTCACGGCGCTTTGTCCACCGGATAGAAAGGCAATGCCGGGGACCGCCGCCGGAACCGTGCGCTTTAAGCACTGGATGGTGCGTTCAGCCACTTCAGCAATTCCGGCTTGTCTGGGATTGTCCTTGCCGGAAACCACCATGCTGGGCTTGAGAATCATTCCTTCGAAGTGGATTCGATGCAAATAAAGCGCCGTGAAGGTGACCTTGAGAGTGTGTTCGGTCACTTCCTGGCTGCGTTCAATACTATGGTTGCCATCGAGCAAAACTTCCGGTTCAACGATCGGCACGATCCCGCCCTCCTGACAGATCGCGGCGTAACGCGCCAGCGCTTCGGCGTTGGCCGACAAACAGGTGTACGTGGGAATGCCGTCGCCGATTGTAATCACCGCGCGCCACTTGGCGAATTTCGCCCCAAGCTCTTTGTATTCTTTGATGCGCGCACGCAATCCGTCCAAGCCTTCCGTGACCGTCTCCCCGGGAAAAAATGGAATCTCCACCGGCCCTTTGTCGACTTTGATGCCCGGCAGGATGCCCTTTTTAGCGAGCAGCTGGGGAAATGGCGTGCCGTCGTTCGACTTCGTGCGGATAGTCTCATCGAACAGGATGACGCCGCTGATCGCCTCCTCGATCCCCTTGGTAGTGAAAAGCATATCGCGGTAAGCCCGCCTGTTGTCTTCGTTGGATTCAATTTTGATACTATCGAACCGTCGTTTAATCGTGCCCATGCTTTCGTCGGCGGCGAGTATTCCCTTGCCTTGGGCCACCAGCCCGCGAGCGACTTGCTCTAATTCCTGCTTCGACATGGCGTCCTCCTTTTTCATGAGAGGTGGAACTGGTCCAATACTTACATTCTGCAAATTCCTGCGCAAGACTCGCGCGAGGCGATTGTCTCACCAGGGACACTTTGCTAGCTTAGGTATTTATGGGCGATCTGCTGATTCATTGGTTCATCAGCGCGGGCAGTTTGCTGATCGTTGCTTTCCTCTTTCCGGGCATTCAAGTCGAAGGATTGGGCAGCGCGCTCGTCGCGCCCATCGCAATCGGCCTTATCAATGCGACGCTCGGGCTCGTGGTCAAGATCCTCACCTTGCCCCTGACTCTGCTCACTCTTGGGCTTTTCTGGCTAATCATCAATGCCTTCATGCTGCAGCTAGCCGCAGCCATGGTTCCGGGCTTCCACGTTGCGAATTTTTTCTCGGCATTTTTCGGCGCTATTGTCCTGAGCCTCGTCAATATGCTGCTGCGCTCGCTCATAAGCCAGTGAGCTAGTGTGCCGGCAGTCCGGTTGCCTCGGACCAATAACTCGCGTCATAAAATCGCTCGGGCGGGTCGAAGGGCGGCTGATAGACGCCCATCTCTTTACGGAGAGCGATCACCCTGGTTAATGCCTCCGGGTTAATCCTCGCCTTTGGCACGACTTTGCGGTATGCGTCCTCAGCCGCGTTGCGCGTGAGCTTTTCCTTGTCCATCATCAGCGCGACAGTTTCTTCCCGGTTTCCAGGCAGAAGCAGCCAATCGGTGGCCGCGGCCCACGCGCGGATGAAACGGACAACCAGCTCGCGATGATCGAGCAGCCAGCGGCGCAAAGTCCAACCGCAAGTGAGCGGCCAACCAGGCACGTAATCTTCCGAATTCGCGAGCAGCACTCCGCCGGCAGCCAGCGCCTTATCCGAAGCCGGCGGCGTCAGCATCGCCGCGGCGACGCGGCGCTCGAGAAACGCCTGCAAACGCACCGGCGAGCTGCCGATGATTTCGATATTATACTCGCTGTCCTCCATGCCGTGGGTGCGCAGAATCTTTTTGCGGATAAGATCGAGATTGGAATCACCGGGATCGCCGGCCAATAATTTACCGCGCAATTGTTCAACCGCATCGATTCCGGGCTGGCCGACCAGATAGGCGCTCAAACCCTCCTCGGCCTGCATGAATAGCATGTAGTCGACGCCGTCGGTCGTCGTCCGGGCGATCATCGTATCCGCGCTGCTCAAGGTAAAATCCCAGCGCCCCTCCGCCATGCCGCGATTGTGATCCGGCGCGTAGGTGGTTTCGTGAAATCTCACTTCGAGATTTTCCCTGGCGAAAAAACCCTTGTGCTCCGCCACGACATGCGGGGTCCTGCGTAAATAACCAGTAATGCTCAATACGTCCATCGGCCGATCCTCCCTCGTCCTGGATCTTGTATCGCCTCACGAGGGCCGCCTCAAGTCCGGTTTCTTGGTTTGAACGAAGCAAAGAGCGGCTCGATCGTGAAAGTCTCCTCGATGATCGGACGCAACCCTCGCTAACTTCATCGCCTACCTGACTTCCGAGTGGGAGTAGGAAGGATTTGCTCAGAGACTTGCGGCAGAAGTGTGCGGTTCTCGAAGATTCGCGTCAATTCTCTCGAGCCGGTGATGTGGCGACCAAACTTATCGGCTACAGCGGGCCGGCAGCTTCGGGGTCGCCGGGCAGTGGAAATTGACGGCAACGGGCCATGCCCCTGCAAAGCCCGTATGCCTTCTACTGCATCTCACAATCCCAAGAGCTTGACGATCTTGTCTTGGTCGAAGCCCACCACCGATTCGCCGTCGATGATGGTTACCGGCGTCGACTGGAAGCCGAGATCGAGCAACTCTTGCAATGCCGCCTTGTCGGCGCGGACATTTTTTTCGACGAAGGCGACGCCCTTTTGAGATAGAAACTCCACCTCTTTGTGGCACGGGCCTCAACCCGGCTGAGTATAGACAACCACGGAATTAGCCATCCTTGCTCTCCATTTGTAAGATCAACATCCGTCGCATTTATAGCACCTGCAAACGAACGCCGCAAAAGCTCAGCATAAGCCTCACATTGGACGCGCGCGCGTGACGGCGCTACCTTCAATCAGCCCGCGCAAACATGCTAGAGTAAGTTCGTCAGATGACAACAAAATCACGCATGCCATTGTATCTGCGGACGGCGCTCGTCGGCCTAGCGCTCGCCGGGACGATCGCGGCGGCGTTAACCGGCTGGACCCTGGAGCCGGCGCCTCAGGTCTCAACCCCGACCATTGCACATGATCTCGCGAAGCACGCGAAATATTTGGCCTCGGAGAAGCTTACCGGCAGAGGCGTCGGGACGTCTGGAATCGATCTCGCACGTGATTATATCGCAGCCGAGTTTGCGAAGTATGGTCTGAGGCCGGGCGGGGAGAACGGCGGCTATTTTCAAAGCTTCGACGTTGCGGTCGGCGTCACGGTGCAAGAACCGACCCGCCTGCGTCTTGGAAGCGAAGAGCCTCTGGCGCTAAATCAAGACTGGGTGCCGCTCGGTCTTTCGGCATCCGACAACATCGCGGCAGAGCTGGCTTTCTCAGGCTACGGGATCACCGCCAAGAACTACGGTTACGATGACTATGAAGGCATCGACGTCAAAGGGAAAGTGGTGCTGGTACTGCGCTACGAACCGGCGCCCAAGGACGCCGGCAGCCCGTTTAAAAAATTTCCCGAGTACTCGATCTACTCGGCGCTTCGAACCAAAGCGAATAATGCCCGCGACCACGGCGCAGTCGGTATGATTCTGGTCGATCTCAATCAGGCGGGTGGTGAAAAAACGGAATTGCTGTCGACCAGCAGCAGCTTGTGGCGCGGCGGCAGGAGCTTGGTTGCGGTGCAAGTAAGGCGCGAGATCGTCGAAAAACGGCTCGCGGCTCGCGGCATCTCGCTCGCGGCGCTGAAGGAAAGAATCGACCGTACCGAAAAGCCGGCATCGATGTTGTTGCCGGGCTTAACCACGGCCATAGACGTGAATCTGGCGGAATTTCGCAGGCGCGCCGATAATGTCGTTTCCGTTCTCACCGGCAGCGATCCGTCCTTGCGCGACGAAAACATCGTCATCGGCGCACACTATGACCACCTTGGATTGGGCCACTACGGCGCCCGTGACAGTCGCGCCGCGGGAACCATCCACCCCGGCGCGGACGATAACGCATCGGGTACTGCCGTGCTGCTCGACGTGGCGCGTCGTTTCGCTCAGCTGCCCGGAAAACCCGCGCGCACGATCGTCTTTGCCGCCTTTTCGGCCGAAGAGCTCGGCCTGTATGGATCGCGTCATTTTGTCGACGTCGCAAATTCGATCGCCACGACGAAAACCATGATCAATTTGGACATGGTCGGCCGCTTGCGCAACAACCGGTTGACCATCTTCGGCACCCGTTCGGGGCAAAACTTAAGTGAAATTGTGACCGCGGGGGCACGCGAGCTTGGCCTTGAGGTGACTGAGTCCGACGACGTCGGACGCAGCGATCACCTGGCGTTCTATAATAAAAAGGTTCCAGTGCTCCATTTTTTCACCGGCATTCATGAGGACTATCACCGGCCGACTGATA
>Ga0075326_1000131_pt1 | contig 15335 bp, 18 predicted proteins | sample MayberrySE_Catta_3_FD_120052 | JGI IMG/M metagenome (GOLD analysis project Ga0075326, IMG submission 120052) | Natural and restored wetland microbial communities from the San Francisco Bay, California, USA, that impact long-term carbon... | ecosystem: Environmental > Terrestrial > Soil >...
GCTCGCCGCCGGCGCGATGGCCATGAGCTCCGTCTCCGTCATGGCGAACTCGCTGCGTCTGCGGGGGTTCTCGCCTTAGGTACAACTACCTCCCCACCCGCTATCCTCACTCCGTGAACCCCCGCACGTCGATCGCGATTGGCGCCGGCAAGCTGACCGGCGCCGCAAGCCGCCTGTTCGGGCGCGGCGGCGGGACGGCGATCGCCGGCCTGACGGCGCTTCGGATCGAGCCGGGGCTCGTCGCGACGCTGGCGGCGCACATCGAGCGCGGCTCCGTGCTTGTCACCGGCACGAACGGCAAGACGACGACCACGAGCATGCTCGATGCCATAGCGCGAGAGGCCGGAACCGGTACGTTCACGAACCCAAGCGGTTCGAACCTCATGCGCGGCATCGCGACGGCACTGGCCGGCGAAGCCGGCCTGACGGGCGACCTGCGCAATCCCGACCGCCTGGGCGTGTTCGAGGTTGACGAGGCGACCGTGCCTGAGGCCGCGCGCGCCCTCGCGCCGCGCACCGTCGTGTTCACGAATCTCTTCCGCGACCAGCTCGACCGCTACGGCGAAGTCGACACCGTGGCCGAGATCTGGCGCGCAGCGCTGCGAGAGTTGCCGGACACGACCGCGATCGTCCTGAACGTCGACGACCCGGCCGTGGCATCCCTGGCCGAGGATGCGCGCGGGCCGGTCGTCGGCTACGGCGTCGAGGACACGAACGTCGCGTCGGATGCCGAGCTCGGCCTCGACCACGCGGCCGACTATCGCTTCTGCATCGGCTGCGGCGCGGAGCTGGCGTACGACGCTGCGTTCTACGGTCACGTCGGGCACTGGCGCTGCGGGGCCTGCGGACGGGCGCGGCCAGTGCCGGACGTCGCCGCGACGTCGGTGCGGCTCACACCACAGCACTCGACGGTCACGCTCACGCACAACGGCCACGACCTGACGGTCGCGTTGCCGTTGGCCGGGCTGTACAACGTGCAGAACGCTCTCGCCGCCGCGACGGCCGCGTTCGCCCTCGGGTTCGAGGCGGACGCCATCGGGCGGGCGCTGATCGCCTTCGCGCCGGCGTTCGGGCGACAAGAACGGTTCGACGTGGACGGCCGCGAGGTGATCGTCTACCTCGCGAAGAACCCGACCGGACTCAACCAGGTGCTGCGCACGATCACGACCGACAACCTGCCCGACTACTTCCTCATGTTCCTGAACGACGGCATCCAGGACGGACGCGACATCTCGTGGATCTGGGACGCTGACTACGAGCTGCTGCGCGCGGAGACGCGCTCGGTCGTCGTGTCGGGGACGCGCGCCGAAGAACTCGTACTGCGCCTGAAGTATGCGGATATTGCCGCAACGCTGGAGCGCGACACGGAACGCGCCCTCGCGGCCGCCCTTGAGTCGACGCCACGGGGCGAGACGCTGTACGTGATCCCCACCTACACCGCCATGCTCGACGTACGCGAGTTGCTGGCACGTCGGGCGAGCAAGCGTCCGTTCTGGGAGGCGGCGTCGTGAGTGGCCCGCGGCTACGGATCGCGCACCTCTACCCACGGCTGATGAACATCTACGGCGATCGCGGGAATGTGCTCTGCCTCACGCGCCGCTGTCGTGAGCGCGGGATCGAGGCCGAGGTCAACGAGCTCGGCGCAGGCGAAACGCTCACGGACGGCGCGCACCACCTCATCTTCATGGGCGGCGCTCAGGACCGCGAGCAGCAGCGCGTTGTCGCGGACCTGCGTCGCACAAAGGGCCCTGCCCTGCTCGAGGCCGCCGACGCCGGCACCGTGATCCTCGCCGTCTGCGGCGCGTACCAACTCTTCGGGACGCACTATGTCGCGGCATCCGGCGAGCGGCTGGAGGGGCTGGGGCTGTTCGACTGCTGGACGGAGCACCCCGGCCCGGCTGACGACCGCCTCATCGGCAACGTGGTGGCCACGTTGGCCGAGCCCGCCATCCCGACCTCGTCGAGGGACGGCGGGCATCCCTTCACGATGGTCGGCTTCGAAAACCACGGCGGGCGCACCCACCTCGGCGCGGCGGCGCAGCCGCTCGCTCACGTGCGCTCCGGCTACGGCAACAACGGCAAGGACGGCACCGAGGGCGCGCGACGCAACAATGCGTTCGGGACGTACATCCACGGCTCCCTGCTGCCGAAGAACCCGGCCTTCGCCGACATGCTCATCGCGCTCGCGCTCGGCGTCGACGAGCTCGCCCCGCTCGACGACGAGATCGAGAACGCCGCCCACACGGCGGCGCTGCGGTTGGTGGGACGGCTGCGTTAGCTAGCCGAAATGGATCGCCCGGTAGAGCCGCATCGGCTCAGGAAGGCCCTTCATAACAACGGGGCCGAGCTCCTCGAACTCGACGTCGCTGAGCTTGGCGTCTACTTCGTCTAGCGTCGCGTCGGAGACGAGGACCTCGCCGGGACCGGCGACAGTGCAGACGCGTGAGGCGACGTTGACGTCGTGGCCGACGAGGTCGTCGCCGCGCCGCGTCTGGCGTCCCGAATGCACGCCGGCGCGCACCCACAACGGCACGTCGGACTCGTTCGACTCTTCTTCATACAACTCCTGCAGTCGCAACGTCGTGACGACCGCTTCGCACGCGTCCTGGAACCAGATCAGCAGACCGTCGCCGAGTTCCTTGACGATACGCGCGTTGTCGGGGAGGCAGCTCCGCACGAGCCGTTCCTGCAGGGAGAGGAGGGAGAGCGCTTCGTCGTCGCCGCGTAGGGCTGTGAATTCGGTGAACCCCACGATATCGGTGAACACCACAGTCCCTTCGGTGCTCGCGGCCGATTGGCCAGCCTCGGTCATCAGGCCGGCAGCACCTCGATCTGTCCGCTCAGGGACTTCGCCTTGATCTCGCAGTCGTCGCCGCGCTCGCACTCGAAGCGTGGCCGGCCAGACAGGCTCTGCAACCGCGGATGCGGGCGAACGCCGCGCGGCACGGCGACTCTAACTGAGCCGGACATTGTGCGCACGGCAACATCGCTGGCGGTTGTGAGGCCAACTTCGATCTTGCCGCTGGCGCTCTGGGCGGCGACGTTGCCTGAGACCTCGCCGAGCTTGATTGTGCCCGACATCGTCGAGACCTGCGCCGAGCCGGCGACGTTGCACGAGATGCTGCCGCTCTTGCTGACGAGCTTGCAGCGCCCCGAGCAGCGGTCGACGTTGATGCTGCCGGAGATCGTACGCGCGTCGAGCGCTTCGGCGCGTTCGATTTCAATATGGCCGCTGATGGTTGTGATGCGTACGCGGCCGGCGGGGCCATGCAGTTCGACGTGGCCGGACACGGTGCCGACGACGAGGTCGGCGCCGGCCGGGACCTTCAGGTTGAGCCAGCCTGAGCCGCCCCGGCTCGACTTGAGCACGACACGGCCCGTCGGGTCGACGACGATCTTCTCCTCGCGGATCGGCGCGTCCGACTCGATGTAGAGATCCAGGCGTTCTTCGGCCTGGACGGCGACGCGCCCCGAACGCGTCGTCACGTGCAATTCGAGGGCGCCAGGGACGTCGAGTGTCAACTCAGACATGCTTCGTACCTAGTTATAGTGTCGCAGAGTATAGCAGGATCCGCACCCCCACTTGACGACGTAGCTCACACAGTGGTCAAACAGCTGCCACAACACTCTTCACAGACCTGACCGCCACCTTCCAAGAAGCAGCCTTTCTTGGCCAAGAGGGGGCAACTTAGCGCTTGACAAGTTAGACCGTGGGGTGCATTATATGACACGCGCATAGAGGAGCACATTAGGTCCCGTGCGACGTGTCGGTGGCGGTGGAGGTGTTCGTCTTGAACCGCAGATTGGCGCACTCGGTGGCCGCCTGTGCCTTGGCGGTCGGACTCACGACTGTGATAGGGGGCGGCTGGCTGGCAGCGCAGGACGGTGTTCCTGACATCTCCTTCCGCGAGCAGTCCGCGCCCGGCGATGAAGGATATCAAGTCCCGACATTGACCCAGCAACAGATCGTGCAGGCGAGTGAGGTCGTTAGGAAGGACGAGCGAGCTCTCCAACTGCTTCGGCGTAGCCCATACACGCTTGAGCCTTTTCCTGTGATTGACTCCGCCTCCGGTTCTGAAGATGTCGTCGCTGTTGGCCTGATGATAACCTTCGAGAACCCGATCTCAATCGAAGGAGTCTGGACTTACAAGCATGACCTTGGCCCAGCCGACCAGGACGGGCTACGTTCTCAGGATGTCCTTGAGTACATGCCGGAGTGTTCGGCTCCAAACGGAGTCGTGCGCGCGGTGGCCATGGTGGACGCGAAGCAACGTCGCCTAGCATTATTCGAGCCGATGTCCGAAGCAGGCCATGACATCAAGTCGAGAAACTGTGCTGGAGGTGTTCAGTGACTCGAGCAACTTATCTTCTATTGCTTAGTCTCGCCGCCTTAGCCGCGGGGCTCCATGCGGACTCGAATTCGGCGGAAGCTCACACTGCCCCGTCTCCAGGGTTCAAGATAATCACCGTCCTGGAGGACGGTTGGTACAATTGGGATTTTCGAAGTCAGAGTCAATCCAGTTCGAACGTTGATTGGCCCGTCACCATCGTCTACTACATCAACGCAAACATAAACAAGGTGAAGGACAAGCTCAAGACGATTGAAAACATCGGCAGCTGCGGTAGCCCGATCAACGCGCGGCTCAGCGAGGGCGGCAGTTGGCAGTGGGACCAAGATAGCGGCCTTAAAGACGACTGCGGGACAGGGTCCGACGTCACAGAACACCTGCGCGTGTACGCAGACGGCGATGACAGGCTATACAACCAGTTCCTCTCGTATTACATCCTTGGCACGACGCACGAGGACGACTGCCACGAGCATGGAGTCTGGCCGTTCCTTTCGTGCCACCATCACTGGGTCGGGTATAGCGAAGTCGCCAATAACCACTGGGATAGCTACTCCGATCAGGTTGCCGGCTGGGACGTCTACCCGGATGAGTCCAATCTTGACAATGCCGCGAGCTTCGCCGACCTCCACGGTAGCGGAGAGGATCACTACGTGTTTAACAACGGGCTGGCCACGCTCGTGGTTGTACCCTAGTTTCGGCCAAGCGCGCAGTGACTAGGCGCATATAGCCGGTATCAGCGATCAAAGGCGCGTGCCGTGATGGGGACGCTATGACGTTGGCGATTGGTCGAGGCCTCCTGACGACTGCTATCGCTCTCATCGCGATTACGAGTGTACGCTCGATCTCTGTCTTCGCGAACGAAGGTCCCGTTCTGATCGACTCATTCGGCACCTGGACACTCGATGACCTGGGCTTCGGAGAGGTTGCCGTCCCTGCGGATCAGCAAGTGGCGCGCGTATCAGTCGAATATCAGCTGCCGTCAGACGCCGCGCAGGGCCCAGAGAACTGGTATATCATTCACCTACACACCCAAGTAGAGGTTGCGGCGGACAGTCGGGATGGCCTCGCTATTATCAGTGTCCTTCACAACGGATGGGCATCTGCGCAGATACAGGTGATTAGCAAGAGGGTAGGCGATTCGCTATCAGTCACCTGACAGCGTCGACCTTCTGAATGGTTACAAGGAGGGAGCCTCACCTTCGAGGAGAGCGGATGTCCCCTTTTCTAACTACCTTCCATTTGCGGGCGTTCGGCCCGGAATGAATGAAATGACCTTCCAGGTCGAGCGATTCGACGGTATCAAGTTAGACAGTATCCGCATGCTCTCAACTTCCGGTCTCGAGTACACACCACTAGGACCACCAGCGCTTGCATTAGAACCGGTTTTGCCAGAGCGTGCTGTTCAGGTCGGGGACACGTTCGAGATCGGTTACTCTTTGAAGAACACTGGCGACGTGCCAGCGAACGACGTTGCGGTAGGCCTCATCTATCCACAAGAAGGCTTCCGCCTCCTAGGGGAAACACCGCATAGCTACGCCTCCGTTCCGGTGTCTGTGATAGGCAGCTTCAGGCTTACAGCAATTAGCCCTGGTACTCACCAGGTTCTGCTCGGAGTAGAGAGCTCGAGTGGTCAGCCTGCGGCTCAGATCCAAGCAGTAGTCCATCCCCCCGACAAGAGGTGGCTCAGCGCAAACCTAGTGTGGCTGTGGGTAGCGCTCTCAGGGCTCCTCGTCGGGGTCGCCATGTTGGCCCTTAGTCGACCTATCGGCCGTGTGCTCAAGTCTAATCGATCGTGGACGCGCGATTGAGCGTTTGCTTTTCTGGCTTGCTTGGCGGATTGTACGGATTCGTGATATTCCTCCTGCCCCGGTTGTACGTCGGCTTCGCCTATTTGAGGGGTGAGGGGGCGGAGACAGATGAAAGCTTTCGAGAGTTTTGGGAGTTCGCAATGGTGAGCATCGCATATATCCCCGCCATCATCGCCGCGGTGCTGCTGCCACGCTCCGTCAGGTGGGTCGTTCTGCTGATTGTCGCCGGTGTCACGCAGTGGATGACCTTCCCACTCCACGATGCCCAACCTTGGATGGGCCGAGTCCAACTACTTGCTGTGCCAGCCACAATCCTCCTCTTACTGGGCGCAGCCACCACCTACCAGACCTGGCGGCGTGACGCACACAGACGAGCTTGACTCCTCGCATCACACTCCCTACTATGGTGGCAACACAGATCGTCCGGCTCATGTCCCTGCCAGCGGGTGATGCTGGCGCCGGGCCCACGGAATCCCGTCAGTCGGGATCGTGGGCTTTTGTGTTGCCAGCGAGGGCGTGCAGAATCCGTAGGATTCTGCCGTAGTGAGCGAAGCGAACGACATGTTCTACCTGCACCAGCGACTGGACCCGGCCTTCGAGGACCTACTTCAGCGCGCGGTCGGCGGCGATGCGCTGACCCGCGCCGACGGCGAGCGCCTGATCGCGGCGAAGGGCTCGGAACTCCCAGCCCTGATGCTCGCCGCAAACACCGTCCGCGACCAGGGCAAGGGCGCGACGGTCACCTACTCGAAGAACGTCTTCATTCCGCTCACCAACTTCTGCCGCCAGAAGTGCGGTTACTGCACCTTCGCGAAGAACCCGAAGGACCCCGCGGCCCGCACGCTCTCGCCCGACGAGGTGCTGGCGATCGCGGCGGCGGGCCGGGAGCGGGGCTGCAAGGAGGCGCTGTTCTCGCTCGGCGAGAAGCCCGAGGACACGTACGACTTCTATCGCGACGACCTGCGCCGCTACGGGCACGAGACAACGATCTCGTACCTGCGCGAGATGTGCGCGCTCGTCCTCAACGAGACCGGCCTCCTGCCGCACGCCAACCCCGGCATCCTGACCGCCGACGAGGTCGCGTCCCTGCGCGAGGTCAACGTAACGATGGGCCTCATGCTCGAGACGACGTCTGAGCGGCTCCACGAGAAGGGCTCGGCGCACTTCAACTGCCCCGGCAAGATCCCCCAGCTCCGCCTCGATACCATGCGCTACTGCGGCGAGCAGGGCGTCGCGTTCACCACCGGCATCCTCATCGGCATCGGCGAGACGTGGGCGGAGCGCGTCGACTCGATCTTCGCGATCAAGGAGCTGCACGAGGAGGAGGGCAACATTCAGGAAGTGATCGTCCAGAACTTCCGCGTGAAGGACGACATCATCATGCGCCACGAGGACGAGCCAAGCGCGCTCGAGATGTTGCGCACGATCGCGACAGCGCGCCTGATCCTCGGGCCGGCGATGAACATCCAGGCGCCGCCCAACCTCACGCCGGACGCCTACGGTCTCTACCTGCTCGCCGGGATCAACGACTGGGGCGGCGTCTCGCCGGTCACGGTCGACCACATCAGCCCCGAGGCGCCGTGGCCGAAGATCGAGGAGCTGCGCGCGGTGACCGAAGAGGCCGGCTTCGTCCTGCGCGAGCGCCTCGCGATCTATCCCGAGTTTGCGCAGCGCGACCGCTACGTCCGCGACGCGGTGCGACCGTTGATCGAGCGCTGGACCGACGAGTCGGGTCTGGTCCGCGCGGAGGAATACGCATGAACGAGACACACCGCATGACGGTCGAAGACCTGGAGAACGCGGTCGGGCTTACGAGCCCGCGGGTCGCGCGCGCGATCGACGGCGTGTTGTCAGGCCACGACCTCTCTGTCGAGGACGCGATCACGTTATTCGACTGCACCGGCTCCGACATGCAGGTGCTCGTCGCCGCGGCGGACCACCTCCGCAAGGAGCAGGCGGGCGACCAGGTGGCGTACGTCGTCAACCGCAACATTAACTTCACGAACGTGTGCATCAAGCGCTGCGGCTTCTGCGCGTTCAGTCGCGACCATCGCACCGAGGAGGGCTACCTGCTGCCGCAGGAGGAGATCGTCCGGCGCGCGAAGGAGGCCGTCGAGCTCGGCGCGACCGAGGTCTGCATCCAGGCCGGCCTTCCGCCCAAGATGGAGGGTGACCTCTACGAGCGGCTCTGTCGCGCGCTGATGGCAGAGCTGCCCGGCCTCCACATCCACGGCTTTTCGCCGGAGGAGGTGCTCTACGGCTCGATCCGCTCGCAGTGCTCGATCCCCGAGTTTCTGCGCCGCCTAAAGGACGCCGGCGTCGGTAGCCTACCGGGCACCTCGGCCGAGATCCTCGTGCAGGAGGTGCGCGACCGCATCGCACCCGGGCGCATCACGGTCGACCAGTGGACCGAGGTGATCACCTCGGCGCACGAGGCCGGCATCCCGACGACGTCGACGATCATGTACGGCCACGTCGATACGTCGGAGGACAAGGCGCGCCACCTCGAGATCATCCGCGAGATCCAGCGTCGCACGGGCGGCATCACGGAGTTCGTGCCGCTGAGCTTCGTCCATAGCGAGGCGCCGATGCACCAGAAGGCGCTTGTCGATGGCATCCGCGATGGCGCAACCGGCGCCGAGGTGCTCAAGATGTACGCGGTCTCGCGCCTGTTCCTTGGGCGCGATATCAAGAACCTCCAGGTATCGTGGGTAAAGGAGGGGCTGCAGATCGCGCAGCTCCTGCTCAACGCGGGCGCCAACGACTTCGGCGGCACGCTCATCAACGAGAGCATCTCGACCGCGGCGGGCGCGTCGCACGGCCAGCTCGTGCGCCCGGCGCAGTTCCGCGCACTCATCCGCGAGATGGGGCGCGTTCCCGCAGAGCGCACGACCACCTACGAGATCCGTCGCGTGTTCGACGACCCGGCCAACGATCCGGAGGAGCCGCTCGACACACTCGAGTACGACGAAGAACGCTTCGGCACGTTCAACGTGCTGCTCCACCGCACCGACAACCGCTTCCGTGACACGTTCGTCGGCGTGGGAGGACGGTCAGCGGCGAAGGACCGAAACGCGACCCGTAAGGCAACCTAGGTCAGCAACTCCAGGTAGACCGCCTCAGTCTCCTTCGAGGGGTCCGTGCCGAGTTCCGACATGAGGAGGCCGCGCAGGTCCTGGTAGGTGCGCACACCCTCGGCGGGGTTCCCGGACTGGGCGTGAGAGCGCATAAGCAGGCGGTAGGCGCTCTCGCGGTACGGCTCGACCGACAACGCCTCCTGCGCGGCCTCGACGGCCAGCGCCGGCTCGCCGCCCGCGAGCCAGACCTGGGCCTGGCACTCGAGCGCGCGCACGCGGCAGCGTGCCAGCTTCTCGCGCTCGCGGCTCGCCCAGGCGCTCTCGTCGCCGGCGAGGAACGGACGTCTGGCGATCGTCGCGGCCACGGTTGCCGGGCCAAACGCGTTTCTTGCGTTGCCGGCGCGGATGGCGCCCTCGGCGCCGTCGATTGCATATGCCGCCGCTTCGACGTCGACCCAGACGTCGGCAGGAAGTGCGAATTGATGCTGACCATATCCACGCGTGATCGTGACGCCGTCCCCTATGGCCGTCGATTGCGAACGCAGCCGGCTCACGACGGCGCTCAGGGCGGTCGACCAAGCCGCTGGCGCGCCCTCAGGCCAGAGCAGCATCGCAAGCTCTTCGCGCGGGACCGGCCGCGAGCGCTCGATGACGAGATACGCGAACGTCAGCCGGTCCTGACGTCCTCGGAACTGGGACTCGCGAATGACGATCTCCCCGCCGGATTCGACGGCGATTCGCCCGGTGAGATAGATGCGAATCATCTGCCAAAGAACCTGCAAGCCAACGCCAAGATGGTGACTTTCACGTCGGTTAGTATACGTCGCGAAAGGAGGTGCGATGATGGCTATGAAGTCGATCAAGTGCCCGTGCGGCTGGAGCGTCAGCTCGGAGAGCGACGATGAGCTGGTCGCGAAGGTGCAGGAGCACGCCAAAGAAACGCACGACCAGAACCCGTCCCGAGACGAGGTCCTGGCCATGGCACAGCCCGAGTAGCGCCTCGTCAACCAGGATCGTAGGGGGCGCCTTATCGGCGCCCCCTACTGGCTGGTATGGCCGGCGACCGTCGACCTACCGTAGATCGTTCGTGACCGGCTCATCTGGGTCGTAGTCGCCGGGCTCCGCCTGCGCCACCAGTTCGCATGCGACCTCATCGACGAAGGCCTGCTCGTCGAGTTGTGGGACGAGCGCGAGGCAGGTATCGCTGGACTCGGCGTAAAACGTAGCAATACCCGTCGGCGGGAACGACTCCTGGATGAGGTATTCGGCATCCGGGGCGAGCGAGGCGATCAGCGCGCCCGTTTCGTCGAGCTGGTCCTGCAGCACTGTTTCCCCGAAGCTGATCCGGAGCTGGTATTCGCCCGCGCCTGTCGACGGCGGGTTGCCTGCGTCGGACGGGCGTTCCGGAGCGCCGGGTTCGGTCTCGCAATCGTCGCCGACGCCGTCACCGAAGCACGTGTCGTTGGGGATGTCCTCGCAGTCCTCGGCGCCTTCCGCGCATGCGAGGCTTGTCTCATCATCGCTCGACACGGGCTCGTCGGGATCGCCTCCGGTGGGCTCCGGCGGCGGGCCACAGTCCACGCTGTCGACGTAGCTCTTCGCTTCCAGCTCCGCGACGATCTCGTCACAGAATCCATCGTCATCAACCACGAGCGTCGCGTCCCCCGTCGGAGGGAACGACTCCCGGATGAGGAAGTCGCGCATGAGCGGGTCGTAGTCCGCGAGAATCTCAGCTGTCTCGTCCAGGTCGGCCTGCTCCGCCGTCTCGTTGAAGGTGACGATTACGCGGTATTCGATGCCTGACTGCGCTGATCCGTCCTCGCCGAGACCATCCGAACCCGCGTCGACGGGCTCACCGCCATCTGCACAAGCGGCCAATCCTCCCACCGCCAGCACGAGCAGCGTTACTACTGTTAGCCAGTTCCTCACTCGTTGGTCTCCTTCCAGAAGTCCTGATCCTGGAGGTAGGACGCATGAGATGGGGAGATTGTTCCCGCCCAGTTGCGAAAGCGGCAATCGCCCGATCCGTCCGGCCCCGGGCCGCATGTGGAGCATGCGGCGCGCTTCAACAGCGCCGTCTGCGACTTCTGCCGTCTGACCAGATAGACCGCTGTACTACTGCGGCGGCGGGCCGGGCAACACGACGCTGTGCTTCGACATGACGTCGGGAAGACGCTCAAAATCGAAGGTGAGCTTGTACTTGGCGGCTAGTTCGACGAGCTTGCCAATGTCGGGCGGGGCGTCACCTGGCAGCAGATGAGACGCCTCTTCAAAGAACTGTTCGAAGCCGCCAGGGACGATGAACTCGAGCAGTCGCGCAGTCGTTGAACCCGGATTCCAGAACGTGTGGAGCACACCTCGCGGCTTAAAGACCATCTGCCCGGGCGACATCGTGAACTCCTGGTCGCCCATCTGCACACCCAGCTCGCCCTCGAGGATGTAGGATATCTCGTCCTCATTTTCGTGCACGTGGGGCGGCGCGGCGAGGAGCCCCGGACCGAGCGTGTGCTGCACGCATGCCGATGCGCTGTTCGTCTTGTCGCCGGGGAGCAGGAATGTCGCGCTCAGGCCGCCTTCTCCGCCTAGCCAGGCGGTCGAACCGCTCTCGGCGCTCGTCCATGGTTGATCAGACATTGGTGACTCTCCCTTCGTTCCTGTCCACGCTCTGCTTCCACCGTATCAACTCAGGATCGCCACATCTACCGTGCGCGTGCGCGCCTCGAAGAGCTCTACCAAGAAGAGGCGCTGCCACGTGCCGAGGTCCAGTTCGCCGTTACGTACCGGGGCCCACGTCGACTCGCCAAACACCATCATCTCGGCCAGGTGCGCGACCGCGTTTTCGGCGCCTTCCATCGAGTGTTGGTAGTCGCGCGAGGTCGGGAGCTGCTCGCGCAGGATCGCGAGGCAGTCTTCGTGGATGGATGGATCGCCTTCGGTGCACGTTAGGGCGGCGGTCGTGTGGCGGCTTCGCAGCAGCACAACGCCTTCGTCAAGGCCGACCGCCGCGACCTCGCGCGCTACATTGTCCGTGATGTCGACGAACTGCAGCGGCTTAGTGGTCGGAACCGAGATCTTCGTCAACGCGACCATGGTATGACCTCCTTGCGAGCAGCAGGGGCGCTCAATCGAACGCCCCTGCATGGTAAACGCGGTTCAGTGTGACTACAGCTTCTGAGCGATGTAGTAGTTGTTGAAGACGTCGCCGTCCACCTGCTTGACCTCGATTTCGCGGAACCCGGCGTCGCCCATGAGCTCCTTCGCCTTTTGCTCGCCCCACATCGTGCCGAGCCCCTCGCCGTCGAGCGCGAGCGACACGGTCATGCAATGCAGCGTCGAGATGCTGTAGAGCATCGGCGCGAGCGGGTGCTCTGTGTTCTCGTGGAGGTGGCTAGATCCCTGGATGTCTACGCAGAAGAAGATGCCGCCCGGCTTGAGCAGCTTGTAGATGTTCTCCAAGACCTGCCGCGGCTTGGCCTGGTCGTGGATCGCGTCAAAGACGGTAATCACGTCGAACTTCTCGGACTCGCCCAGTTCGGCGATGTCCATGACCTCGAACGAGGCGTTCGTGAGGCCCATCTCCTTCGCCTCCGCACGTCCGGCTGCGACGCCTTCGTCCGAGAAGTCGTACCCTGTGAACCTGCTGTTCGGGAAGTGCTTCGCCATAAGGTTGATCGCGTGGCCCTGCCCGCAACCGAGGTCGGCGACGTCGATGCCCTGTTCGAGCTTCTCGATGAGCCCCGGCACCAGTGTGAGCGTGCCCTCGATCAGCGTTGCGTCGTTGACTTCGCGGCTCATCTGCGCCATGAGCGCCTGGAAGTTCTCGAACTCCGAGTACGGAACGCCGCCGCCGTTCTCAAAGCAGTCGGCGACCTGGTCGCGCACGGCCGCCATCTCCGGCAGGAAGTCCGAGATCGTGCAGAGGTTGCCGGGGCCGGCGGCGCGCGTCAGCGAGCCAGCATGTTCCCCTGGCAAATGGTACGTTTGGTCCGACGGATCGTACTCGACGATGCCGCCGGTCACCATGGCGCCGAGCCACTCGCGGACGTAGCGTTCGTTCAGACCGGACGCTTTCGCTATCTCGTCGCTCGTCGAGGGTGGCATCTCAGCCATCGTGTCGAATAACCGCGTCCGGTGGCCGATCCCAAGCATCAGCGACAGCATGCCGCCGTTCAGGATGCCGACGATGTGGCCCGCGAAGGCCTCAGCCTTGGCCATGTCGAGTTCCGCTGTGGTCATAGAATCACGCTCCTCTTGTGTCTAGCTCTCCTCACTTGTTCGACCACGATTGTAGAACACCAAAGTCATCCTTGACTAGGCCGTCCTTCACACACCGTGGTAGGGCAGGCCCTGATTGCGGCCGAGCGACAGCGAGGCTAGGCTGGGCGACATGCGGCCTCTTCGCCGTCTCCTCGGCCTTGTTGCAATCGCCTGGGCCATCGTTGCCGCGGCGGCCACTGTCGCGATCGCCGGCTGGGTGCGCGAGCGCTACGGCCGAGGCGGACCCATGCCTGCTGCGCAAGCCGGTATGCTTCTCAACCCGCTCCGCGCCCGGGTGCTATCCCCGCAGGACGCGATGGCGGCCTTCGGCGTGCGGGAGGGCGAAACGGTCATCGAACTCGGGCCCGGCCCCGGCTACTTCAGCATCGAGGCCGGCCGCGCCGTCGGCGAAACGGGCCGCGTCATCTGCGTCGACGTCCAGCGCGGCATGATCGAGATCCTGGCAGACCGTCTGCGTGAGGCGCGCGCCGATCGAGCGCGCCCGATCGTCGGTGACGCGACATGCCTGCCGCTCGCGGAAGCTTCCTGCGACCGCGCGTACCTCGTGACGGTCTTCGGTGAGATCCCGGACCGCAACGCGGCGCTGTACGAGCTGCGCCGCGTACTCAAGCCAGGGGGCGTTCTGGCCTTCACGGAACTGCTCGGCGACCCGGACTACGTTCTGATGGCATGGCTCGAGGACCTTTGCGCGGCGTATGGCTTCGAGCGAATCAAGGAAACCGGAATGCTGCTCGGCTACACCGCAACGTTCGCGGCGCCCAAAGGGCGACGGCGCAGGGCGCGGCCGTAGGCTTCCGCTAACTCCCGACCTCCGAGAAGAACTCCCAGATTAACTCGCTGGCCGAGATCTCGAACGTCGTGAGAGCAGGGTCGCCGTACTCCCGCGAGCCGCCCGGCCAGGTGTGTCCGCCGCCATCGACGAAGTAGAACTGCACCATGCGGCTGCCATCCCCGCACTCTCCGTACGTGGTGCGCTCCACGTGCTCGCTGACCTGCTCGACCTGCGGGCCCGGCACGCAATCCAGCGCCTCCGCCCAAGCAGCGACGAGCCCCAGCAGGCCGGCTTCCAGCTCTTGCGGGTCCGCGCCGCCGAACGAGTCTAGGCTGCCGTGGAAGCCGATCATCGGCACTGTAGGCTCGCAACTCCCGCCATATGGTGAGGCGACGAGCCCGACCGCGAGGAACCGCTTGGGGCGCTCGCACGCGAGCGCGATCGACATTCCGCCGCCATTCGAATAGCCCGTCGCGAAGGTGCGCGACGGGTCCGTGCAAAGCTCGCCGTCCAGCAGGGTAAGTAGGTGATCAACGAACTGCACGTCGTCGACCTCGTCGCCGAAGAAGCCTCCAGACGACCATCGGTTCGGGTCGCCCCAGCCCGTCGGCGATACGACGATGAACCCCTCACGGTCGGCGAGATCCCCCATCTCTGTATAGTCGTACATGATCCTGCCGTCGAGACCGAAACCGTGAAAGAGCATGACGACCGGCGTTGGCTGACCGGGATTGTAGGTAGCCGGGATGTGCAGAATGTACTCGCGTTCGAGGCCGCCGCTCATGATAGTCCGCGCGAACTCGCCTGGTTCGTGCGGCCGGAGTGGATCGCAAACGCCAGTTTGGTTGGACGCAAATTCCGACGTCGCCACCTGCGTCGTCACGGGCTCTGCCACGGCGGTCTCCTCATTGCCCGATGTCTCCAAGCATGCCGAGGGCAGGAGCACCATCGCGGATAGCGCGAGGACTGCAATCCATCTCATAGTACGAGAAGGGTATCAAACGCGCGCGCCCGGTCGTCGGGTAACACGCTACTCGGGCACGATCCCCAC
>Ga0075326_1000132_pt1 | contig 15171 bp, 12 predicted proteins | sample MayberrySE_Catta_3_FD_120052 | JGI IMG/M metagenome (GOLD analysis project Ga0075326, IMG submission 120052) | Natural and restored wetland microbial communities from the San Francisco Bay, California, USA, that impact long-term carbon... | ecosystem: Environmental > Terrestrial > Soil >...
CTCAACGTCACCGATCGCGAGGCGCAGAAGCGCGGCGACCAGTACATTGCCTCGGAGCTGTTCCTGCTTGCGATTGCGGGGGACAAAGGCGAAACCGGACGGCTGCTCAAGCAGCATGGCGGCTCACGCAAGCCCATCGAGCAGGCCATCGTCGAGTTGCGCGGCGGCGAGCAGGTGGTCGACCCGAACGCCGAGGAGAACCGCCAGGCGCTCGAGAAGTACACGATCGACCTGACCGAACGCGCCGAGCAAAGCAAGCTGGACCCGGTGATCGGCCGCGACGAAGAGATCCGCCGCTGCATCCAGGTCCTGCAGCGCCGCACCAAGAACAATCCGGTGCTGATCGGCGAGCCGGGCGTCGGCAAGACCGCCATCGTCGAAGGCCTGGCCCAGCGCATCGTCAACGACGAGGTTCCGGAAGGCATCCGCGGCAAGCGCGTGCTCAGCCTCGACATGGGCTCGCTGCTGGCGGGCGCGAAGTACCGCGGCGAGTTCGAGGAACGGCTGAAAGCCGTGCTGAACGACCTGGCCAAGCAGGAAGGCAACATCATCCTGTTCGTCGACGAGCTGCACACCATGGTCGGCGCCGGCAAGGCGGAGGGCGCGATCGACGCCGGCAACATGCTCAAGCCGGCGCTGGCCCGCGGCGAGCTGCACTGCATCGGCGCCACTACCCTGGACGAGTACCGCAAGTACGTGGAGAAGGACGCCGCGCTGGAGCGGCGCTTCCAGAAAGTCTTCGTTGGCGAGCCCTCGGTCGAGGACACGATCGCCATCCTGCGTGGCCTGCAGGAGCGCTACGAGGTGCACCACGGGGTCGAGATCACCGATCCGGCCCTGGTCGCGGCCGCGACCCTGTCCCACCGCTACATCAGCGACCGGCAGCTGCCCGACAAGGCCATCGACCTGATGGACGAGGCCGCCTCCCGCATCCGCATGGAGATCGATTCCAAGCCGGAGGCGCTGGACCGCCTCGAGCGGCAGCTGATCCAGCAGAAGATCCAGCGCGAGGCGCTGAAAAAGGAGAGCGACGAGGCGTCGCGCAAGCGCCTCGATGAAGTCGAGGAGAAGATCGCCGAAATGGAGCGCGGGTTTTCCGACCTCGAGGAGATCTGGAAGTCGGAAAAAGCCGCCGTGCAGGGCTCCGCCCACGTCAAGGAGGAACTGGAACGGGCCCGCGCCGAACTGGAGACCGCGCGCCGCGCGCAGGACCTCGGCCGGATGTCGGAACTGCAGTATGGCCGCATCCCCGAGCTGGAACGGCAGCTGGTCGACGCCGAGAAAGGCGAAAAGCAGCCGTTCCAGCTGCTGCGCTATCGCGTGACCGAGGACGAGATTGCAGAGGTCGTGTCGCGCTGGACCGGCATCCCGGTCTCACGCATGCTCGAGGGTGAGCGCGAGAAGCTGCTGCGCATGGAGGAGGCCCTGCACCGGCGGGTCATCGGCCAGGACGAGGCCGTGATCGCCGTGGCGGACGCCATCCGGCGCTCGCGGGCCGGCTTGTCCGACCCCAACCGGCCGATCGGCTCCTTCCTGTTCATGGGGCCCACCGGGGTCGGCAAGACCGAGTTGTGCAAGGCGCTGGCCGAGTTCATGTTCGACACCGAGGAAGCCATGGTGCGCATCGACATGTCCGAGTTCATGGAGAAGCACTCCGTGGCGCGGCTGATCGGCGCCCCGCCGGGCTACGTCGGCTACGAGGAGGGCGGTTACCTGACCGAGGCGGTCCGTCGCCGGCCCTACGCGGTGATCCTGATGGACGAGATCGAAAAGGCGCACCCGGAGGTGTTCAACATCCTGCTGCAGCTGCTCGACGACGGCCGCCTGACCGATGGCCACGGCCGCACGGTGGATTTCCGCAACGCGGTGGTCGTGATGACCTCCAATCTCGGCTCGCAGCGCATCCAGGCCCTGGCCGGCGAAGGCTACGAGGCCATGAAGGAAGCGGTCCTGGAAGTCGTCGGCCAGCATTTCCGGCCCGAGTTCATCAACCGCGTCGACGAGATGGTCGTGTTCCACCCGCTGGAGCGCGGGCAGATTCGCGAAATCGCCGTCATCCAGCTGAATCACCTGCGCCGGCGCCTGGAAAGCCACGGCTACGGCCTGCTGGTGTCCGACGCCGCGCTGGACCTGCTCGGCGAGGCGGGCTTCGACCCGGTCTACGGCGCCCGGCCGCTGAAGCGGGCGATCCAGCAGCAGATCGAGAACCCGTTGGCGCAGAAAATCCTGTCCGGCGACTACGCGGCCGGCGAGTCCGTGCAGGTCGACGTCGACAACGGCCGGTTTGTATTTGCCTGACAGACGCCCGCGCGACCGTGTAAAACGGGGCCGGATACATTTTCTAAACAGGAGCCGAACCGTCCTCGTGCGGAAAATGTATCCGGCCCCTTTTTCCTAAAGCGCGCTTCTGCAATTAATGCGGCGGGGCTTCGATCTCAGCGGCCGGGCCGAACATGACCAGGCGGGTCAGGAAGGTGTAGTCGCCCTCGATGGCCATCAGCGAGATGAACACCAGCAGGCTCAGCGGCGGCACCAGGATCGCGTAGATCAGCGCCAACCGCTCCCAGGCCATGTGCATGAAGATGGCGACGATCAGGCCGGCCTTCAGGAACATGAACAGCAGGATCAGGCCCCAACGCAGATTACCCTCCAGGTGGAAGTAGTCGACCGCATAGGAGAAGCCGCTGAGCACGAACAGCAGGATCCAGACGACGATGTAGATGCCCAGCGGATGCTGCTGGTGCCCTTCGGCGCCCTTGGCGGGAGTAGCGGTAGCGGTAGCGGTTTGCGCGTGATCCGTCATGACGTTCACCACAGGTAGAAAAAGGCGAAGATGAAAACCCAGACGAGGTCGACGAAGTGCCAGTACAGGCCCGCGATCTCGACCATTTCGTAGTTGCCGCCACGGTGGCGGTCGTAGTAGCCGGTCCCAACACGGGTGGCGATGACGAGCAGGTAGATCACGCCCGCCGAAACGTGCATGCCGTGGAAACCGGTGATCATGAAGAAACTCGAGCCGAACTGCGCCGCGCCCATCGGGTTGCCCCAGGGCCGCACGCCCTCGTCGACGATCAGCTTGGTCCACTCGAAAGCCTGCATGCCGACGAAGGTGGCGCCGAGGAGCGCCGTCGCGATCATCAGCAGGACGGTTTTTTTCTTGTCGCGGCGATAGCCGTAGTTGACCGCCAGCGCCATGGTGCCGCTGGAGGTGATCAGCACGAAGGTCATGATTGCGATCAGGATGAGGGGAATCGGCTCGCCGCCGAGGGAAAGCGCGAATACCTCGCTCGGATTGGGCCACGGTACCGTGGTCGTGATCCGTACGTTCATGTAACTGATCAGGAAGCAGGAGAAGATGAAGGTGTCGCTGAGCAGGAAGATCCACATCATGGCCTTGCCCCACGGCACGTGGAAGGCCTGCTTTTCATCCGACCAGTCGCCGACGACGCCGCGGAGGCCCGAGGCCGCCGCTGGATGGTCGGCGACACCTGTCATCGCTTGATCATTCATATCGTCTTTCCTCGGGGCCTGTTAACGGGCCCTGCCTTCAGGTCACCAGCATCAGGGCAAACAGAGCGAGCCAAACCAACAGCAGGTAATGCCAGTAGGTCGCACTGAGCGTTACCTGGCGCAACACGTGCTCCATGTCGCGTTCCCGGCTCAACTTGTAGCCCAGCCGGCCCAGGTACCACAACCCGCCCGCCACGTGCAGCGCGTGCAGCCCGGTCAGCAGGTAGAAAAAGGCCACCGCCGGGTTGGTCCGCGCGAAATAGCCGGCGTCGACCAACTGGTTCCAGGCCAGTACCTGGCCGCCGACGAAGGCCACGGTCAGCACCGCGCCCGCGGCCACCGCCTTGCGCAGAGCCGGGATCGCGTTGCGCCGGGCCGCGCCGCTGGCGGCCTGCATCGCGACGCTGGCCAGTGCCAGCAGCACGGTGTTGAGCCACAGGATCCCGGGCTCGGCCAACATCTCCCAGTCGGGGAACAGCGTGCGGCTGTAGTAGCTGACCATGAACAGGCCGAACAGGCTGCTGACCACGGCCAGGAACATCATCAGGCCGACCCGGCCCGCCGAAAAACGGTTCACGACTTCGCCGTGCAGGCCCTGCATTTCCCCGGCGTGCTCCCAGGGCTTGGCCATGAGTTTGCGCAGCAGGCTCATACGTGCTCGCCTTCCTCGCCGCGGTAGTCCGGATCGGCCTTCGGCACGTCCTCCGGCGCCATGTTCTGCGGAATGAAGTCCTGCGCCGCGCCCGGCACGCTGTAGTCGTAGGCCCAGCGATACACCACCGGCAGTTCCGGCCCCCAGTTGCCGTGTTTGGGCGGCGTTTGCGGGGTCTGCCATTCCAGCGTGGTGGCGCCCCACGGGTTGCTGCCGGCCGGCTTGCCGTGCGTCAGGCTGCGCACGAGGTTGTACAGGAAGATCATCTGCACGGCGCCTACGAAAAAGGCCGCGATCGAGATGCCCATGTTCATGGCGTGCGCCGAATCGGGAATGAAGGCCGTATCGCCCATCGCGAAGTAACGCCGCGGCAGGCCGAGGATGCCCAGGTAGTGCATCGGCAGGTAGATCGCGTAGGTGCCGAACAGGGTCAGCCAGAAGTGAATTCGCCCGAGGCGGTCGTTCAGCATGCGGCCGGTGATTTTCGGGTACCAGTGGTAGATGGCGCCGAAAATGACCAGGATTGGCGACACGCCCATGACCATGTGGAAGTGGCCAATCACGAAATAGGTGTCCGACAGCGGCATGTCGACCGCCACGTTGCCGAGGAACAGGCCGGTGATGCCGCCGTTGATGAAGGTGAAAATGAAGCCGATCACGAACAGCATCGGCACCGTCAGGTGGATGTCGCCGCGCCACAGCGTCAGAATCCAGTTGTAGACCTTCAGCGCCGTCGGGATCGCGATGATCAGCGTGGTCGTCGCGAAGAAAAAGCCGAAGTAGGGGTTCATGCCGCTGACGTACATGTGGTGCGCCCAGACGATGAACGAGATGATGCCGATGGCCAGGATCGCCCACACCATCATGCGGTAGCCGAAGATGTTCTTGCGCGAATGCACCGAGGCCAGGTCGGAGACGATGCCGAAAGCGGGCAGGGCGACGATGTAGACCTCGGGGTGGCCGAAGAACCAGAACAGGTGCTGGAACAGGATCGGGCTGCCGCCGTTGTGGTCGGAGACCTCGCCCATCGACAGCAGGTTCGGCATGAAGAAACTGGTGCCCACCACGCTGTCCAGCAGCAGCATGATCGCGCTGACCAGCAGCGCCGGGAAGGCCAGCAGGCCCAGGATCGTCGCCGTGAAAATGCCCCAGACGGACAGCGGCATCCGCATCAGCGTCATGCCGCGGCAACGGGCCTGCAGCACGGTAGTTACGTAGTTCAGGCCGCCCATCGTGAAGGCCACGATGAACAGCGCCAGCGACACCAGCATCAACACGATGCCGCCGTCGACGCCCGGCGTGCCGGGCAGGATGACCTGCGGCGGGTACAGCGTCCAGCCGCCGCCGGTGGGCCCGCCGCTGACGAAGAAGCTGGAGACCAGCACCAGCACCGACAACAGGTACACCCAGTAGCTGAGCATGTTCATGTACGGGAACACCATGTCCCGCGCACCGCACATCAGCGGGATCAGGTAATTGCCGAAGCCGCCCAGCAGCAGGGCTGTCAGCAGGTAAATCACCATGATCATGCCGTGCATGGTGATGGCCTGGTAGTACGCGTCGGGCGTGATGAACGAGAAGGTGTCCGGGAAGCCCAGCTGCAGCCGCATCAGCAGGCTCAGCGCCAGCGCGACCAGGCCGATGGCGATGGCGGTCACGGCATACTGGACCGCTATGACCTTGTGGTCCTGGCTCCAGATGTACTTGGTGACGAACGACTGCGGATCATGAAGGTGGTGTTCATGGTCCCGGTCCGCCAGCGCAACGTATGCCATCGATTACTCTCCTGTCGTCACTCTAATGTATTGATGTAGGCCACTACGTCGCGCACCGCCTGCTCGTTGCGCAGCATGCCGCTGACCAGGTTCATCTGCTTGCCGTACAGGTCGCTCGGGTGGGCGCCGCGAATTCCCTGCCGGTAGTTTTCCAGCTGCCGCACCAGGTACCAGTCGTCGGTGCCGCGCAGACCGGGCGCGTTGATCGACCAGATGCCCTGCGCACTGTGGCCGTGGCAGGAGCGGCAGGTGGAGAACAGGTCCTGGCCGCGGGCGGCGTCGCCGTCGACGGTCGACGCCGGGTCCACGTCGGGCAAGGCGTCGATGTAGGCCGCGACATTGCGCACTGCGGCCGCGTCGGGCAGCGTGGCCGCCATCGGCGCCATCTGGGCGCCGTAGGTATCGTCGCCACTGGCGCCGCGCAAACCGTGCTTGAAATTCAGCAGCTGCCGCTCGAGGTACCAGGCGGGCAAGCCGGTCAGGTTGGGCGCGTTGAGTATCGGATTGCCCTCGCCGTTGGCGCCGTGGCAGGCGGCGCAGACGGCGAAAGCGCCCTGGCCGGCGGCAACGTCCGGCGCCGCACGCCCCATCACCTGCTGCCAGGTCGGCCAGTCGTCCAGCCAGTCGTCGAATGCGGCCGCCTCGTCCACGACGACGGCGCCCCGCATCGCAAAGTGACCGACCCCGCACAGCTCTTCGCACATGATGTCGAAGCGGCCGGTGCGTGTGGTCGTGAGCCAGATGTAGGGCGCCATGCCGGGCACCAGGTCCATCTTCACGCGGAACTGCGGCACGGTGAAATTGTGCAGTACGTCCTTGGAGCGCAGCACGAATTTCCAGGACCGGTCGACCGGCAGGTGCAGCTCCGGTGAGTGGACCAGGATATCGTCCCGGCCGGCCGGGTCGTCCGGTTTCATGCCGAAGGGGTTGTCCACGTCCATCAGCGCGATGTCGACCTGGCCGAGTACACCGTCCTGGCCGGGAAATCGGAAGCTCCAGGACCACTGTTGGCCGACCACCTCTACGACGGCCGCGTCGTCCGGCACTTCCACGATGCGCGCCCAGACCCACAGGCCCGGCGCCAGCATCGCGATGACCCCGACGGAGGTGACGATGGTGAGCCACCACTCCAGTTTCTTGCTTTCCGGTTCGTAGTGCGCTTTCTGCCCCTTGCGGTGGCGGTAGCGCATGACGACCCAGACCAGGAAGCCGTTGATCGCGATGAACACGATCCCGGTGACCCAGAACGTGAGTACCACGGTGTTGTCCATGGAACCCCAGTCCGCGGCCAGCGGCGTGAACCACCAGGGACTGAGAAAATGGAACAGTACCGTGATGACAACGAGAAAGAGAATGAAAAGCGCAACCGCCATTTCCGCTATCCCCCGACCTGATGCTGACTATTCTTGGACTTGTCCTGCCTCCGGACCGCGGCTGCGGCGCTCGACACCGGCAAAGGGATTGAACAGGCTGCGGTCGGTGGCGACGTGCCGCGCTTCGGGATGACGTTCGCTCATCATGGCCTTGACACGTTCGCCCATGCCTTTACGGGCGTAGATCAGAACGAGGTACTGGCCGGTTTCGATGTCGTCGTGGAAGCGCTTGAGCTTGTTGTTCTCGCTGTCGATGCCGACCAGGCCGCCGACCCAGGCGCCGAACAGCGTGGCGACCGCCACCAGGAAGAAATAGGCGACGTGGGGAACGTTCGGACCGAACGGCTGGAACAGCATCATGGCGCCGGCGGCGATGACGCCGGCAATCAGGCCGAAGTTGGCGCCGATGAACCCGTCGCGAAGCAGATCGCGGGTTTCCAGCCAGTTACTGGAGTGGAGTTTTTCTTTCTTCAACCCGGCTTCGTCCCTGGAAATGACATGAACATGCCATTCGTCGATCCCGGTGTCGCGGAGATCGTCGGAGATCTGGTGCGTGGAAACCAGAGAGGGTGCGAGATAGTACATGCATTTCATGGTATGCCCCGGGCTGAATGTCGGATTCTTTTAATTTCTAACTAAAACTTTCTACCTCTTTGTCCAAACGGGTTGGCGCAAATGATTATCACTCCGCTCGCCCGAGTTTCTCACATCTGCCTACTCTTTGAAAGGGGAGCCCCGGAGGGCCAGCCAGGCCAGCAAGGCGGCCAGAGCGACCGCCCCCGCCACCAGCGCGGGGGCGAAACCCGGCAGGTAGTCCGAGCGGCGGAAATCGTCGCTCACCCCGGCGACGCCCCACAGATCGCCGCTGCCGCGGCCGACCACCAGCTGGCCCCGCATGCCCTTTTCCATGTGCTGCGCCATATCGCAGTGGATCAGGTAGGTGCGGTCGTCGCCGGGGACGATGAAGCTGCCCCGGGCGCGGGTCTTGCCGGGCGTTTCGAGGTGGAACATCCCGGCCGGGTACAGGTAGGCGGGCAGGCCGTGCACCATCCACTGGTGGCGCACCTCGTCCTCGTTGACGAAGGTGATCTCGATGCGGCTGCAGGGCTCCACGGCGAGTTCGTTCAGGCTGTAGCCGAACAGGCTGCCGGGGCGGTCGGCGGCATAGGCGCGGCCCGCCTCGATGGTGAAGGCATAGTCGCGGCTGATCGCGCTGCAGTCGCGCGGCAGGCGGTCGCGGTTCTCGTTCATGACCACGCTGCCGGACGGGGCGGTTACGTGGTGGTGCGCGTGATCGTCGGCAGGCACCTCGTCCTGTGCGCCGGCCCACCGCGGCAGCAGCGCGAGCGCCAGGAGCGTCAGGGCCGTGCGCCACGATGAACTCATTCGGCGCGCGGCCGCCTGCGCCGCAGCAGCGCGGCCAGCGCCAGCGTTAGCAAGACGCCGGCGGCCACGGCCAGGCCGACCAGCCGCAGCAGCAGCCGGCCGTCGAAGCCGGGATCGGAGAACAGCCCTGGCGCGTAGCTCTGCCAGACCGGGATCTGCTTGCGGTAGTAAGCCTCGGTGAAGTAGTTGTCCCAGGACACGCCGCGCGTCTGCGGCCAGCCCGCCTCGTCCAGGTACTGCGAGTAGACGATGGCGCTGATGTTGCCGCCGGGGCCGATGCCGTCGGTCGTGACGCCGGCGTTCTGGTGGTCGTGGAACGGCCAGATGCCCGGTCCGTAGGCGTGCGTGCCGTCGTTGGTCAGGTCGAGGGCGAGGTCGGCGCGTTCCGAAGTGGCGAGCCAGATGACGTCCTCCGGCGACCGCGCCGACTCCGGCACCTCGCCGCCGTTGCGATGGGTGGCGGTGAACTTGTGACCGTGCGTGTGCAGCGCCAGCCCCTTGGAGCCGCCATTCACCACCCGCAGCAGGATGCGCTCGTTCTCGCCGCCGGTGACCAGCGATTCCCGGAAGGTGTAGGGAAACGAGCGCCCGTTCAGCGTGAAGTAGTCCTGCGTGGCGTCGGTGACGTCGTACTCGCGGTGCATCGAGCGGGCGATCAGGCGCGGGTCGTTATCCGTCTGGATACGCTCGCCCAGCTGCTTGTCGAGGTCCAGGTAGTGCAGGTCGTAGGCGCGGTCGTAGACTTCCCGCTGCGCCCGTGAGGGCACGCGCACCAGCCCGGCGCCGATGTTCATGGTCTGCAGCCAGTTGTCGGGCCGATTCTCCTCGATCACGAACAGGCCCTGCAGCCCCATCATGACGTGCACGTGGGGTTGTACGTGGCAGTGGTAGAACATCGTGCCGGCCTGCCGCGGTGTCAGCGTGTAGGTGCGGGCGTGGCCCGGCATCACGGGAATCTCGCTGGTGAACGGCACGCCGTCGTTGCCCTCGCCCGAGGCACTGACGAAGCCGTGGTCGGCGCCATGCAGGTGAATCGTGTGCGGCATGTAGTGCGCGTTCTCGAGCGTGATCCGGACCCGATCGCCCTGCTCGACGCGCAGCGCCGGGGACGGTAGGCGCAGGTCCGGGCGCGCCCGGTTGGACTCGAAATTCTCGACCGCCATGCCGACCAGCTTGGGCGCGAACACCCACAGGCCGGGGCGCACGCCGGGCGCGATCTCGTAGCGCGTGACGGGCCCGCCGGGCAGGGTCGAAGCGCCGTTCAGTTCGGCCACCTCCAGCCGGATGTGGATTTCGTCGGGGTCGCCGTCGCCGTCGAGGTCGCGGCCCTTCTCGACCGCGTCCGCGGTCAGCCCGCTGCGCGCCAGCGTGTCGGGCGAGACGTTGTTGGTGCCCCGCACGAACGCGGCCACCGCCCAGGGATTGTCCGCGACGCAGGCCGCCGACTCGCCGATCTCGACACCCTCGATCGAATGGCGCCCGCGCCAGTTCTCCGGGTCGGGCGGGCAGTACGGCTCCGGTTCGGCCGCGCCGGCGGGCAGGGATTCCGGCAGCGCGCGATAACCGGTCGCGCCGAACCATTCGGTAAGCTTCAGGCGCAGCGGCAGCGGGTACCACTGCGGCGGCCAGGCGGCCAGCGCCAGCAGCACGGCCGCCACCAGCAGCCAGCGGGCTCTCACGCGATCGCGTCCCGCAGGGCCGCGGCCGCCATCGTCCGCCGCCGCCACAGCGCCGCCGCTGCGATAGCCGCAGCCACGGCCGCGATCAGCGGCAGCAGGAAGCCGCCGGAGGAGGCGCCGACCTGGAACGGGAATACGGTGGTGTAGGTGCGCCCGTTGCTGGGGTGGCCCGCGGTCACGATGCCGATGTAGTCGCCCTTTTCGCTGAAGTCGAGCTCCACGGTCAGCGACGCGTCGGGTTGGACGGTCGGGGGCTGGTAGAAGACCGTGTTGCGCTCGATCGTCGCCGCATCGCCGAGGTGCTTGAGCTTCACGAAACGCCCCTGCCCGGTGTAGTCCCGCACGACGCGGACCGAGACCGGAACCTCCTTCAGCGTCTGGTGCAGGTAGTCCAGCACGAACAGCGTGTCGCCGGTCGCCGGCAATTCCCGGCAGAACTGCCGGTTGCCGCTGGTCTCAGGCTGATAGGCGGTGAAGTGGGCCGAGTAAAAGTCGATCTGCAGGATGCAGGTGTCGTTTTGCAGCACCAGTCCGCCGCCGGCCAGGGCCGTTGCGGCAGGCCACAGCAGCAACCCGCTGCAGACGAGCGTGCGGAATTTCGTCAGCGGGGACTCCCGGATCGCGTGTGTGGCCATCGAGGGTTGAATGATGCAACAAACCGCCTGGCCTGTCTAAGGCCGTTCGATTGCCCACCGCATGAATTCATTCGCGATTGGGTTCAGCGCGAAGGCAGGATATGCCGGTTTCTGGCCTCGCCCAGCGGCGCCAGGAACGCGCCGAAAATCTCCTGGCTCAGGCTCACCGACCGCCCGATCAGGCGCTCGGTCAGGTGGCGGATCGTATCGGCGTCCTGGCCGCGGCCCTGCTGTTCGAGGTCGTGCTGGTATTCCGGGTAATTCAGCCAGCGGTGGATCAGGCGTTTGTCCAGCTCCAGGTGGCATTGCAGGCCGTAGGCGTGGCGATCGTAGCGGAAGGCCTGGTTCTCGCAACCGTCCGAGCGCGCCAGGTGCACGGCGCCCGGCGGCAGGTCGAAGGTGTAGCCGTGCCACTGGAACACGGGGTGCGGCTCGGTCAGCGCACAGAACAGGGGGTCGGCGGCGGACTGGTGCGTCGGCTGGAGGTCGTACCAGCCGATCTCCCACTGCTCCAGCGGCCGCACGCCGCCGCCCAGCGTGTAGGCCAGCAGCTGCGCGCCCAGGCAGATGCCGAGCACCGGCAAGTCGCGCTTCAGCGCTTGCTCGATGCAGCGCATCTCCACGTCCAGGTGGGGATGGCGGTGCCCCTGGTCCGGCATCTGCGGTCCCCCCAGCACGATCAGGGCGTCGTAGCGGTCGACCTGCGGCTGGGCGTCGGGGTGCCGGTGAAAGTTGACGTAGCGGATGCGATGGCCGCGGTGGCGCAGCATCGGGTCCAGCGTGCCCAGCGGTTCCGCCGGCACGTGTTGGAAGACGAGAACCTTCGCCATCAGTTCGCCGGGCGCACCTGCCCCGTGCCCCGCACCACCCACTTGTAGCTGGTCAGCTCGGGCAGGGCCATCGGGCCGCGGGCATGCAGTTTCTGGGTGCTGATGCCGATCTCGGCGCCCATGCCGAACTGGCCGCCGTCGGTGAAGGCCGTCGAGGCGTTCGCGTAGACGGCGGCTGCATCCACCTCGCGCAGGAAGGTCTCGACGATGGCGGCGTCCTCGGCGACCACCGCTTCGGAGTGCTTCGAGCCGTAGCGGTCGATATGATCCAGCGCTTCGTCCAGGCCGGCGACGGTCTTTACCGACATTTTCAACGACAGGAACTCCTGGCCGAAATGCTCCTCGGCGGCCGGCTGCAGCGGGCCGGGGTAGCGCCCCTGCAGGGCCGCATGGGCCTCCGGGTCGGCGAACACTTCCACGCCGTGGCGCTGGCCCATCTCCTGCAGCAGGCCGGGCAGTTCCGGCAGCAGCGCGCGGTGGATCACCAGCGTGTCGAGCGCGTTGCAGACGCTGACCCGGCGGGTCTTGGCATTGGTGACAATGGCCCGGGCCCGGTCGAGATCCGCGCTGGCGTCGACATAGGTGTGCACGATACCGGCGCCGGTCTCGATGACCGGAATCCGCGCGTTGTCGCGCACGAAGTCGATCAGGCCTTTCGAGCCGCGCGGGATCGCCAGGTCGATCCGGCCGACCGCCTGCAGGATGCGCGGCAGCCATTCGCGCGCGGGCGGCGCCAGGTACACGACGGCGGGGTCGAAACCCTGTTCGGCCAGCACTTCGTGCATCAGCCCAACCACCACGGTGTTGGTGTCGTGCGCGTCGCTGCTGCCCTTCAGCACGCAGGCGTTCAGGGTCTTCAGGCACAGCGCGAACACGTCGAAGGTCACGTTCGGCCGCGATTCGAAGATCACCGCGATCACGCCCATCGGCACCCGCAGCTTGCTCAGCTGCAGGCCGTTGTCGAGGGTCCGCTGCTCCAGCACCTCGCCAATGGGGGAAGGCAGGTCGGCCACCGCGCGCAGATCGTCGCAGATCGCCCGTAACCGGTCAGGGTTCAGCAGCAGCCGGTCGTACCTGGGGTCGATTTCCGGCATGCGCGCGAGGTCGCTGCCGTTGGCGGCCAGGATTGCCCCGCTGCGTTCCAGGGCGCGGTCGGCCAGCGCGTGCAGTACCTGCCGCACGGCCGCGTCGTCGCGGCGCGCGAGATCCCGGGCGGCGCGGCGCGCGCCGGCCAGGCCCTGCTCGAAGCGGTCGCTTGCGTCCTGGTTCATGGGCCGTCAGCTCAACAAGTACAGGTAATCGTAATGAATCAGGGGCTTTTGTCCACGCTGGCCCATCACCCGGCGGGCCTCCTCGTGGTCGTAACGGGCCCGCCCGCAGCCCAACACGCGGCCGTCGGCGCCGCGGATGCGGATTACGTCGCCGCTGTCGAAACGGCCTTCGACAACCTCGATGCCGACCGGCAGCAGGCTGGCCAGACGCGAGCGGTCGCGCAGGGCCGCCTCGGCCCCGGCATTGACGGTTACCGACCCGGTAGCGTGGCCGTCGGCGCTGGCCAGCCAGCGCTTGGTCGAGGAGGCCTCGCCCTCGGCCGGGAAGCGGGTGCCCACGCGCTGGCCTTCGGCGACCTTGCGCAGTACGTCCGGGTCGGCGCCGTCGGCGATGACTACTTCGATGCCCAGGCGGGCGGTCTTCAAGGCAATCGCGAGCTTGCTGTGCATGCCGCCGCGCCCCAGCGCCGAGGTGCCGCGCTGCACGATGTCTTCCAGTTGGTGCCGGGCGGAGTCCCAGGTCTCGATGCAGGCGGTGCCCGGCTCGGCGGGGTCGCCGTCGTAGACACCCGGCACGGTACTCAGCAGGCACAGCCGGTCGGCGTTAACCATGGCCGCCAGCAGGCCTGCCAGTTCGTCGTTGTCGGTAAACATCAGCTCGGTGATCGACACCACGTCGTTCTCGTTGACGATCGGCACGATGCCCGCCTCCAGCAGCGCCTCGATGCAGCCGCGCATGTTCAGATAGTGGCGGCGGGTCTGGAAATCGCTCTTGCTGGTCAGCACCTGCGCCACCGGCAGCCCCTGTTCCTCGAACAGGGCCCGGTAGGTTTCCATCAGTCGCACCTGCCCGGTCGCGGCCAGCACCTGTTTGCGCGCCACCGGGTCGCCGATCCGCAGCAGGCGTTCGCCGGCGACCGCCGTGCCGGCGGCGACCGCGCCGGACGAGACCAGCAGCAGCTGCCGGCCGCTGTTCACCAGATCGCCGACCTGGGTGACCAGGCGGGCCATAACCTCGCGGTTCAGCGCGCCGTCGGCGCCGCACAACACCTGGCTGCCGATCTTGACGACGATGCGCTCGCCCATGGCGCGTCCTACAGCCCCAGCACCTCGGCGCCCTGCTCGAACACGATGTCGACCGGGATCGACTGCGCGGCCAGGCGGTCGAGGTCGGCCTGCAGCTGCGGCCCGACCTGGCCCATCTCGGCGACCAGGGCGGCCACGCCGGCGTAGTCGCCGTCGCCCTGCAGGGTCAGGATGCGTTCGCTGAGGTCGCGCACGGCCTGCTCGAAGGTCGGCACGATCACCCGGTAGGTGCCGGTGGCCTCGTCGCGGCTGAAGGCGCCGGCCTGCTCGAAGAAGTTGAAGCGGATCATGTTGGCGACGCCGTGCGCGCTGCTGGCGCCGAAGCGCACCGAGCGGAAAATGCCGGCCATGAAGGTCACGTAATCGTCCATCAGCTCACCCTCGGTGAGTTCGCCCTTCGCGCGCAGCTTCTGGATCATGTACAGCCCGAGGATGTCGGCCTTGCCTTCCTCCAGCGCCGAGGCGTGTTCCTTCAGCGCGGCGCGCACGGTGCCGCTGCCGTCGAGCGTGTTCTTGATGCCGAGGCCGTGGGCCACCTCGTGGAACATGGTCTCGCCGAAGAACGCGTCGAAGGTGATGTGCTGCCGCTGGTCCTCGGCGATCAGCACCTCGGAGATCGGCACCAGGATCTGGTTGTACTTGGCCAGCATCGCGTTCTTCAGCTGCAGGCGGCGGGTGCCCTTCTCGAGCTGCACCTCCTCGTCGTTCGGCAGGTTGATGGCGATGGTCTTGGAGCCGGCGTTACAGTGGCCGGCGTAGTAGACGACATCGTAGGCGTTCAGGTCGGCGTCTGCGCCCGGCGTTTCCGCCTTGTAGGCCTCCGGCACCGGCAGGCCGGTCTGCAGTTCGGGCAGGAACTGCGCGAAGCGCGCCAGCCGCTCACTCCAGGCCAGGTCCTTGATCAGCACGTAGGACTCATAGGCCGCGCGGTAGCCGAACAGCTGGTCCTCGTAGGTCTCGATGGGCCCGATCAC
>Ga0075326_1000133_pt1 | contig 15165 bp, 13 predicted proteins | sample MayberrySE_Catta_3_FD_120052 | JGI IMG/M metagenome (GOLD analysis project Ga0075326, IMG submission 120052) | Natural and restored wetland microbial communities from the San Francisco Bay, California, USA, that impact long-term carbon... | ecosystem: Environmental > Terrestrial > Soil >...
CTCGCCGCCGAGCAGCGGCGCACCGTCCACGCTGCCGTCCTCGTAATCGAGTTGGTGCGCGAACTCGTGCAGCACCACGTTCTGGCCGTCCGTGAAGTTGCGCGAACCGCGCAGCACCGAATCCCAGGCCAGGATGATTTTGCCTTTCCGCCAGGATTCGCCCAGCAGGTCGCGCGGCTCCACGGCGACCAGGCCGGCTTCATCCATCTGCGCGCGCTCCACGATGAATGCCGTGGGGTAGACGATGATGTAGCGCAGCCCCGGGTACACGTCGCCAGGGCGATTCAGGACCAGCATGCAGGCTTCGGCGGCGATCGTGACCCGAATTTCTTCGGTGATCTCCAGTCCCGCGGCGCCGGTGAAAGTCTTCTCGTGCAGGAAGCGCTTGACCAGCAAACGCAGTCGTTGCCGCAACGGTTCGGGCAGCGCGCGGCTGATCTCAATGTTGCGTTCCAGGATGCGTTCCCACGGCTCGGGAAACGGCGCGGCGAGGGCGCGCCGCAGGCGCCAATGCGGAATCCACAGAAACAACGCGATGGCGGCAATCGCCAGCGCCAGGAACACCCAGGGGTTCATTGCGGCCCGGCGCGCAGCGCGGCAACTTCCTCCTGCAGTGCGGTGACGGCGGCTTCCAGGGTTTCGAGCCGCGCGGCCAGCTCACCGACCATCCCGCCGGCCAGCCCATCCGCCGCCGCGGACTCGGCCGCCTGGGCGGCCAGCGCCTCGAGTTCGGCGAGGTCGGGCTCGCCACCGAGCAAGTGCAGGTAGCGGGTCTCCTTCTGGCCGGGCATGCGCGGCAGCGGCCGCACCAGCGGCGGTTCCTGTTCGGCCAGTCGCTGCAGCACGTAATGCACGTCGTCCAGATCCCCGAACTGGAACAGTCGCTGAGCGTTCGTCTTGAGCTCGCCCGGCGTTTGCGGTCCGCGCAGCATCATCGGGCACAACAGCGCCAGCCCCTTGCTCTGCAGGCCCAGCACCTTGCCGGCCAGGTGTTCATAGCGCGCGACCCGCGCGCCCCAGGCTTCCCGCACCCAGCCCATCCCTTCCAGTTCCCGCACCGTGTGCCCCACCTCGCCTTCGGTGTAGTTCGTCACCGGCTGCCGCGCGGTCTTCTGGTTGCAGGCAATGCGCAGCGCATTCAGGGATAGCGGATACTGTTCCGGGGTGGTCGCCTCTTTCTCGATCAGGCAGCCGAGTACGCGAATCTGGATCGGTTTCAACTCGTTCATGGCAGGGTGTCCGGCAGGCTTCGGTCCATAATAGCTCAGCGCTCGATGGTATAGCTGATGTCCGCGCCGGTCTCGCGCTGCCCGGAGGTCGTCTTGATGCCGAAGCCCTTGCCGAGGTCGTAACGGGCGCTGATCACGTTCTGCTCGTCGAACAGGCCGATACCGTAACTGATGTACAACTTGGGCGCCACGTACATGCCGACTTCCACGCTGCCCACGCCCTGCTCGTAATTGAAGTCGCTGCCGGTGACCAGCAGGGTCAGCGCCCGCTCGCGCGTGGTCATCGGCACCGTGTAGACCTCGAGATCGGGTTGCTTCACGGTACCGGTGACGTGCACACCGGCCTTCGTGACCTGCGTGTTGCCGTAGATCTCGCGCTCGGCGCGGACGTTCAGGAACGGATTGTCGGCCGGCCGGCCGGAGAAGTTGACGCGGCCGTCGGTCACTTCCAGCAGCTGGCCGTACGCCTTGATCTCGCCGGTCACCGCGAAGCTGCCCGTGGCGACCGGCACCAGCTGGCCGTCCCAGTTGAACTGAGCGGTGCCGCGCAGCAGCGCGGTGGCGCGGTCCAGCTGCAGCTGCACATCGTTGCCCAGCTCCAGTTCGAGCTTCCCGCGGATGCGGTGTTCCACCGGCGCCGCCACCGGCTGCAGCAGCAGGTGCCGGTCGCCGGCCACGATGACCACGTCCTCGCTCTCGGCGGCGGTGGCCGTGGGCAGGAAGCGCGGGGACAGGCGCGCCGAGGGAATCAACACGCGCCCGTCGATGCCGACGGCGCCTTCGCGCCAGGTCACTCGCAGGTCCGGGTTCGCCGTCACACGCAGGTCGGGCACATCGATCAGCGTGAGGTTTTCACCCTCCAGCTCGACCAGCAGTTCCGGCTTCAGCGGGTCGCCGAAGTTTACGACGGCTCGAACGCTGCCCTGCCCTTCGCCGGAACGGAAGCTACCGTTGATCTCGGTCTGGTCATAGGCGTTAACGGCCCCGCCCAGGCGAATATCCTGCAGCAACAGTCCGGAGGCGAAGTGCGACAGGCGGCCGCGCACCAGTGACACGTGTCCGGTAAGCTCGGGGTCGGTCACCGTTCCGCCTACCTCAAGGTCGGCCGTGACGGGCCCGGACGAGCCCTCGACGCCGGGCAGCAGGCTCAGCAGGGGCTCGATGTCGTCGAGGTCGACTCGCAGCCGGCCCTCGAGGGTCGCGCCGGCGCCTGCGTCGAGGTTGGGCACGCCGAAGTCGATGTCGACGCCGCCGCCGCCGGTCAGTGGAATATCGAGGTCGCCCGAGTGCAGGCGGCCTTCGCCGATCCCGAAACCGAACAGGCCGGCGCCGGTCGCCAGGACGGGCTCGTCCTCACCCAGGACCGTGATGTGTCCGGGCGAAATATCCAGCCGGACCTGGGCCTCCGGCTCGGCCGGCGGCCGTTGCCGCCAGTGTATTTCGCCGCTGAGTCGCTGCGAGAACTGCAGGTCGGACCCCAGCAACCGCATGGCCAGGTTGGGCGAGACGTCGACCAGCTCGACGTCCAGCACGCGGTCGCCGCCGGTGCGCCATTGGGATTCCATGCACAGCCGCCCTTCGCGGGAGCCCTCGAAGCAGGCCTCGTCGAGGGCGAGCCCGCCCGGTCCCAGTCGCAATGCGGTCGGCTGCTGCAGTTCGATGAACCCCAGGCCGGGGCTGTCCACTCGCCCTTCGATCAGCCGGCCCTGCCACCCCTTGGCCAGGGGCGCCTGCCAGTCCACCACACCGCCTTCCAGCCCCAGCCGGGCTTCCGTCTCGTCGAACACCAGCCCGGCCTCGACCCGTTCGAGCGGTCGTTGCCCGGAGACCGTCAGCGCCAGCGACGCGATCGGGGTTTCACCCACCGTCAGCGACTGTGCCTCCAGGCGTATCGCCCCGGCTGCGGTCGTCTCGACGTCGACCTCACCGGCGCTCAGGGATTCCCAGGCCAGGTCGCGGCCGGAGCCGTCCAACCGCAACTTCGGATTGCCCGCGGCCAGCGAGATCATCCCCTCGCCGGCGAACCGGCCCGTGCCACCGTCGACGAGGTCCCCCAGGGACGAGATGTCGGCACGGAACGACAGGCCGGCGGCGCCCTGCAGGTGCCCGTCCGCCGTGATCTCCGATTGGCCGCTGCGCAGCCGCAGACCGCGGGCGTGCAGCCGGCCTGCCTCCATGACCAGCCGACCTGCGGCTGCGAACGGCCGGTCGCGGATCACCCCGTTCAGGTTGCGGATGTCGATTTGCAGGTCGGCCGCCCCCTGCGGATCGGCGGCCGGCCGGCCGCTGGCGCCGAGGCCGCCGCTGAGCCGGCCCGGGAACGCCGGCGCCAGCGGCGCCGTGGCGACGTTGGCCAGCGTGGCGTCCGCCGACCAGCGGACGTCGGGCGCCCAACTGACGTCGAAGCGGCCGGCCAGGCTGCCGCCGAGCACGGCGCCTTCGGGCACCCGCAGCGACAGCGAATCCCGGTTGCCTCCACCCGCGACCTGCAGGCGGCCCGCCGGAAAGTCCGGCCCGCTCAACTCGAATTCGCCGGTGACCCGCCAGTCATCCAGACGCCCGCTGACCTCCGCCCGGCCGCGCTCGCTCAACACGGTTGGCGTTGCCGCCCCCGGCGGCCAGGCCAGGCCCTGCCAGTCCAGCTTGGCGGTCACGCTGCCGCCGTCCGTGTCGAGTTCCCCGGCGGCGGTCAGGGCCGCGACGCTGCCGGGCGCCGCGGCTTCCGCCACTGCGAAGGTCAGTCGGTCGTCCTGCCAGCGAACCTGCACCTGGCCGCTGGCCGGCGCGGCCTCGCCCCAGGCTTCGAGCCAGGGCTGCGGGTCGATGCGCGCCACGTCCAGCGCGGCCTGGACCGCAAAGGCCGGCGACCACTCGAGGCGCCCGTCGCCGTCGGCAGCCAGGGCCTCCCCGGCCAGATGCAGCACCTCGACAGCCACGGCCGAACGGTCGCCGCTGCCGACGGCCCGCACCTGAGTCTCCGGGATGCCGTCGCCGTCGACCCGCGCTTCCGCTTCCACTCCGTAATCGGCCAGCGTGCCGTAACTGCTGGCCGACAGCCCGTGCAGCACCAGGCCGGGCTCCGCTTCGCCGGCCGGCCAGGCCAGGCGCGCGGCCGTGAGCTGCAGGTCCCAGGCCGGCTCGTCCAGCAGGTCCCGCAGTTCGCCGCCGAGCCGCACGGCGGGTTCCGCCAGTTCGGCCTGCCATTGGGATTCTGCGAGGCTGCCCGTGGCCCGGATATTTACTGCGGAAGTGGCGCCCACGGCGGTCAGGCCGGGGACGGGCGTGTCGCCCTGCACGGCCAGATCCAGCCGGTACGGCGGCTGCAGCACCAGCGCCAGGCGGCCCTGCCAGCGCGAGTCGGGGCCCGCAAATTGCAGCTCGCGCAGCGCCAGCCGCCGGTACCAGTCGGCGGCAAACGTCAGGTCGCGGATGAGCAGGTCCGCGGCCGGCCCGGCGTCCGCGCCGGGTGCGTTCGCCGCCCCGGTCGCGGCGCGGGTCCAGGTCACGCGGTCGCCCTGGACCCGCCGCAACGTGACCGGTACCGGCAGCGACAGCGACGGCAGCCACTCGTCGGGCGGCGTCGGGTCGGCGTCGTCGGACGTCGGCCATGACCTCATGTCCAGCCGGCCAAAGCGCAGCTGACGCACCGATACGGCCGGTGGCAGCACGTCGAAGTCCAGCCGCAACGCCACGCGGTCGACCTCCAGCGCGAAGCCATCGGTGCGGTAGCTGATTCCGGCGAACTGCAGACCGGACTGCAGGTCGCCGCTCACGCTCTCGGCCCGCAGCGCGCCGGGCGCCGCCGCCGTCACCCGCTGCCACAGCCAGTCCGCGCCGGATTCGCTGCGCAACAGCCAAGCCAGTGCCCAGGCGAGCACAGCGATCAGCAGGGCCGGCAGGAACAACAGCAGCAGGCGGCGGCGCGTCACAGCAGCGGTGTCCCGATCGTGAAATGCAGTCGCCAGGGCTCGCCCTCCAGGTCCAGACCTTGCGCCACGTCCAGCCGGATGGCACCGGCGATGCTGTACCAGCGAACGCCGACGCCGGCGCCCTTGCGCAGCTCGAAGTCGTCCCAGTCGTTGAACGCGTTGCCGGCGTCGAAAAACGCGGCCACCGACCACCGGGGCCGGACCAGGTATTCCAGCTCCGCGCTGGCCGTGACGATATTGTTGGAACCGATGTTGTTGTTGCTCAGCGATTCGAAGTCATAGCCGCGCACACTGCGGCTGCCGCCCGCCTTGAAGCGGTACAGATTGGGCAGTTCAGTTACGGACAATTGCAACAGCTGGTCGTCGACCTCCACCTCCACCTCGCGATAATCGGCGTCGGTATAGCCGACCTCGCCGCGCAGCAGGAGTTTCCAGCGATCGCCGAACTGGCGCTGCCAGCTGCTGGACAGGTAGGCCTGGTTGAACTCGCGGTTCGAACCCCATGCCTCGTTGGCCGCCAGCACCCATGCCCGCTGGTGGTGGCCGACGGTTTCGAAGCCGCTGCCGCGAACGTGCGGCCAGTCCCAGTTGATGCCGAAGGCCAGCGCGCTGATGGTGTTGTCGTAACGCCCCAGGGCGTCGTCCGGGTCGCCGTAGCCGAGGTCACGGGCGATGTCGGTCACATCGAAGGACACCGTCTCGTAGACGTACTGGCCGTACCAGGTTTCAAAGATCTGCTGGTAGCCGCGATCGATGTCGCGGATGATCAGGCGGCCGGCCTTGACCGAGTAGTCCGTGACGTTGCCGCTGGTCAGTTGGATGTACTCTTCGACGTCGTCGTTTTCCCGGATGAGCACGTCCTGCCGCTGGCGGTTGATCAAAGCATCCGTGGTCCAGAACTCGCGCGCCCGGGTCTCCCGCGGCAGGCGGTAGCTGCTGCGCAGCGAGAACTGGTTGAATTCCTCCTGCCAGCCCATGCCCACGTCCAAGTAGTCGCCACGCTTGGAGAACAGGTAGCGGCTCCAATGCACCTGCGCGCGGATGCCGGTGTCGGTACCCCAGCCGAGGCTGCCCTGGTAGGTGTTGGGCGTGCGGCTTTCGGCGCGCACCAGCAGGTTGACCTGCGGCGGGTCTTCTTCCATGCGGCGCTCTTCGATCACCTGTACGTTTTCGAAATAACCGGTACGCCACAGGTCCAGACGGAACTTCTCCAGCAGCCAGGCATCGTAGGCCTGGCCTTCCGAGAAACGCGGAAGCAGTTCCAGGATGCCCGGCCGCACCGCATTCTGCTCGTAGCGCACCTCGCCCATGACGGCGCGCTGGCCGGTGTCGAGCACCAGCCGCGTAGCGGCCGTGTTGGTTTCGAGGTTGACCTCGATCACGTGCTCGGTAAACGTTGCGCCGAGATAGCCGAGCGTCTCCGCCAGGTCCAGGCCGGCCTGCTTCCGGGCTTCCCAGACCGACTGGTCCAGGACCTGCCCGGCCTGCAGCGGCCAGTCTCGCTTCCATTCCTGCAGTTCAGCCAGGTCCGATCCGGGCCCGGTCACTTCCACAGAGGATTCGGTGACGCGCAGCGGCGGCCCCGCCTCGACGCGGACCAGCATGCGCCAGGTGTCCTCGTCGACGGCCACCCACTCGGTCTCCACCCGCGCGCGATAGTAGCCATAAGGCCGCAGCGCCAGCGCGGCTCCGCGTTCGGCCTGCTCCGACAGCTGCCGCTGGCGCCGCCGGGTCAGGCGCAGGCCCCCGCTCAGGTTCTGGGCCTGCACCACGGAGCGCAGATCGGATAGCATAGGTTCGCCGACGCCCTGCACCGCGACCTCCAGCTGGTCCGCCTGCACCGCGCCGGCGCAGCCCGCAACGAGTGCGAACAGCAGCGCGAGCCGCAGCAGGGCGGCCTGGGCGTGCCTTGCGGCGGTTCGTCGATGCCTGGGTTGGCGCATAGGGGATTCGTCGGAATACCGGTGCTGGACCCGCATTATATGATGGCTGCGACGAATCCCCTCAATGATCGCGGCAACCCGTTCCGATCGACCCACAGGCCGTAGCGAACGGCCCGGCGGGTTCCTGCCGGCTCAATTGCTCAGCGCGTTCGCTACGGCCCGAAAGCCGGTGCCCGGTCGGGCAGTACGAAGGTTCGGCGGGCCTGTGCCGAGCCTAGCCGATCCGCCGAGTAGTAGCGGCGCAGCCAGCCCGAACCTCGTTCGAACAGTTCCGGGTTTGCCTGCCGGAATGCCGGCCAGGCCTGACCCGGGTCGGCGGCCAGGCGCTCTGCGATGGCCACCAGGTAGAACCAGGTGACGGTCTCGTGGTATTTGGCCTCGGCGCCGAGGCGGCGAGTCAGGCGCTGCAAGGCCGCACGATAGCGGCCGATGGCCTCCAGCAAGTCAATCTGCTGAAGATACGACCAGGCGACGTAGATGTGCGCCTCGTGGCCGAAGGCTTCGGCATCGATGTCACCCGCCTCGAACTGTTCGATCGTCGGAAAGTACACCCTCACACTTCCTGCATTTGGTGGCTGTCGGCCGCGGTCAAGGTGCAGCCGTAGACGTTCTTCAGCCGCGTGATGGCGGCCAGCGTTTCGTCCGAGAACGGCGCCTTGCCCTCGAAGGCATGCAGCACGATGCCTTCGACCAGGTCGCCAAGGCTGAGGTCGCAGTATTCGGCGGTCGCCTTCAGGACCTTCAGCAGGGATTTTTCCAGACGCAGGCCGGTTTGAGTGCGTTGGATGGTTTTGGGCATGGGGGAGACTCATTCGTTACCTTGGTACCAATATACCATAGTACCGATGAATCACCAAGAAGCAGATTCCCTTCCAGCATGTCCTTCGTATATCTGGGATGCCCATGCACGGCCACCGAATATCCGCCAACCACCAGATACTTGACCTCATGCTTGTTGAGTAATGATAAGAACTCTTTGAAGTCTTGGTTCAGCGCCATATCGATAGTTGTGGTATTCCACGCGGATGGACTCTAAGGCAGCGATACGATCTTCATACGAATACGCCTTCCACGCATCAGCGCTACTTGGCTGTTCACCCAGCTTGAATTTTCTTATGACACGCTCAATCGGCATGCCATTATTTTACCTGACTGGAAATGAGTTGAGGTTGGCGGAGAGGGTGGGATTCGAACCCACGGTGCGGATAATCCGCACACTTGATTTCGAGTCAAGCCCGTTCGACCACTCCGGCACCTCTCCGCGACTCGTAACTGATTGTACTCGCTCGACTGACCTCGCCTGCAATTGTGGAGTTCGGGTGGAATTATTCCGGGCATCCTGCCCAGTTAACTAGTGTCGCTTCGCGACCGCATAATCTGCGTGTATAGCGACACGCAACGCCCCCTGCGGGGCCGCCTGCGGCGTTCAAATTCGTTCCCGACGAAATTGTCGAACCCACGGTGCGGAAAACCGCACACTTGATTTCGAGTCAAGCCCGTTCGACCACTCCCGCACCTCTCCGTGGTCGCTTTTGAGATCGCGATTTTAGCAGACTATCCGGCAACGGTGGTTGAAAGTGTCAGGATCTCCGCCTGCAACGAGGTACCCGGACGAGGCTTCGCTTTGGCTTCGCCCGGACAACGCTGTCTGGTGGTGCACGCGTTCTGGCAACGGGAAAATCAAGTGAGAGAATTCAGAAGGATGCAGTATAAGGTTACGAAATCCCCATCCCCAGCAGCTCAGTTGAGTATGTTGAAGTGGCCGCATAACATATCATTCAACACGGACGCGATGCCGGCGCCGGTTATTTCGAACGTTATGTTTACAGGAGGCGCAGGTGAGTAAGCCAATCGTCGTCGGAAGATTTTCTTTTCCGCACGAGGCGCATATTGCACGAGGGCTCCTTGAGAACGCAGGCCTTAAAGCCTTTGTCACGGACGAACACACGATCAATGCTAACTGGCTTTACTCTCAAGCGCTTGGAGAGGTAAAGCTCTCAGTTCCAGCATCACAGGTAGCGGATGCTGTGAGTCTGCTATCGCAGGATTTTTCCGGGTCTTTAGATTCCGAATTTGGAATGGAGACTTATACATGCCCGAAATGTGGGTCGCAAGAGAGTGAGAATTTCACAAAGGGAAAGGTTCCGGCGTTTGTGGTTTTCATTCTGATTGGGTTTCCATTGTTCTTTTATAAGCATGGGAGGAAATGTTGTGAGTGCGGAGAGTTTTGGAAAACATAATGAATTTCAAATCAGCGTCACGGCATTGTTCAACGAATATGTTTGACCATGTCAAGTTCGGAGCTACCGACTACGCGAAGAGCAAGTCGTTCTTCCTGAAGGCACTCGAACCGCTTGGCGTCAAGGGCGGCTCCGAGGGCGAGCCGTCTTACGGCATCGAGCTTTGCGGCAGGAGCAATGCCTCGCTTTGCTTGTACCAAGCCACGGAGAGGCCTGCACCTCTTCACATCGCCTTTGCCGCTGAGACGCGTCAGCAAGTCGAGGCCTTTTATCGTGCGGCGTTGGAGGCCGGCGGCAAAGACAACGGCGCACCTGGTCTGCGTCCACATTATCATGCCAATTATTACGCCGCTTTCGTCATCGGCCCGGACGGACACAATATTGAGGCGGTATGCCACGAGCCCGAGGCCTGACTATGCGTTCGAGCTGGACACCGCGAACCGGCAACCACGGACTCTTTCTATGGCCGAAAACAAGACCAAGCCCACCGACGGCAGCGTCGAGGACTACATCGCCTCGAGAGCCAACGCGCAGCAATGCATCGATTGCCGGGAGTTGATGGTTCTGTTCAAGAAAGTCACCCGAAACTCGCCAAGAATGTGGGGACCCAGCATCGTCGGGTATGGCTCCTACCGGTACACCTACGAAAGTGGACGAACCGGGGAAGCGCCTTTGGCGGGTTTTGCCATCCGTGGCCGGGAACTGGTGGTCTACCTGCTGGCTGAAGGAGAGGAGCAAAGATCCTTGCTGGCCAAGCTTGGCAAGCACAGGATGGGCAAGGCTTGCCTGTACTTCAAGCAGCTTGCCGATCTGGACAGGTCGACGCTCGAAAAGCTTGTCGTCGGTTCGGTCGCAGAGGTAAGGCGGCGTTATGTCAAGTGACTTCAGAGGATCAGCGGAAGCGCACTACTTCGCAATGAACCGGGCCGGTTGGGATCAGCGCGCGAACGCTCACTTTGGTTCCAGGTTTTACGACGTCGAGGGATTTGTCGCTGGCCAGACGTCGCTTCGTGAAATCGAACTGGCCGAACTTGAAAACGTATCAGGCAAGGCGCTCTTGCATCTCCAATGTCATTTCGGGCTGGATACCCTGTCGTGGGTGCGCAAGGGCGCCGTCTGCACCGGTGTCGACATCTCACCGGTCGCAATCGGGAAGGGCCGACAACTGGCTGCACGAACCGGACTCGAGGCGAAGTTCGTGTGTTCGGATGTCTACAGTTTCAGGCCTGATGGTTCGGCACCATACGATATCGTGTATACGTCGTATGGCGTAGTTTGCTGGCTTCCGGATCTGCACCGGTGGGCGGGAATTGTGGCCGCCAATCTCGCCGTTGGCGGTGTGTTTTACATGGTTGAGTTTCATCCCATTTACGACTTGCTGGCGGGCTATTCGTATTTCACGAGAGCGGAACCGGACGTTGAGGAAGGGGGTACCTACACCGAGAACGGCGCCGATGTCGTCGCCAGACTGGCCACCTGGGCACATCCACTTTCCAACGTCCTCAACGCATTGATCGGGGTGGGCATACAGATCGAGCACGTCAACGAATTTCCATTCAGTCCGTACAATTGTTTCGAGGGCATGACGGAGCGGGAGCCAGGCAGGTTCTACTTGAGTCACCGGGGCAATGATGTCCCGATCGTCTATAGCATTGCCGGGCGAAAAGTCGCCTGACAAAGCGTTGCAGGTGAATTGACCCCCTGCGGGGCGGTTCCGTCAGTCAGGCATTGCGAACATCAAGGCCGCCAGGCGTTGAAGGATCGGCCGTGTCATCGCTGCTCCGGCAGTTCGAATCGCTCGCAGTGGCCCAGGATCCAGTCGCGGAAGGCGGCCACCTTGGGCAGGTCATAATAATGCGGTGGCGCCACGAAGTAGTATGACCAGTCCGTCTTGACCACCGTATCGATCGGCCGCACCAGGCGGCCGGCCGTGATGTCGCGGGCCACCAGCGACCAGCGGCTCAATGCGATGCCCTGCCCCTGCTCGGCCGCCATCAGGATGCTCAACGAATCGTTCAGCAACGGCCAGCGGCTTTCGCGGCCGCGCTCGCCCAGGACCCGGAACCAGGAGTTCCAGACCTCGCTTTCCACGAACAACAGGTCGTGCTTCTGCAGGTCCTCCACGCTCGCGATCGGGCCGATTTCCCGGATCAGCCGCGGGCTGCACACGGGCAGGATCCAGTCGTCCAGCATCTTGCTCGTCTTGACGCCCGGCCAGCGCCCGGCGCCGAACCGGATGCCGGCGTGGAAGTCGGTGTTCTCGAAGTTCACCGGCGTGTTGTCGGCGTTGATGCGCAGATCGATCTGCGGCTGCTTGCTGTAGAACTCGCTCAGCCGGGGCATCAGCCACTTCTGCAGGAAAGTCGGCATCATGCTGACGTTGAGCACGCCCTCGGTGCGGTCCTGGGTGACGACCTCCACCGCCTGGCGCAGCTCGGCCAGGCCGCGTTGCACGCCCGGCAGCAGCTTGCGGCCGGCCTCGGTCAGCGCAATCTGGCGGCCGTGCCGGTGGAACAAGGGCAGGTTCAGCCGTTCCTCCAGCGCGCGAATCTGCGAGGACACGGCGGCCGGGGTGACGTTCAGCGCCGCGGCGCCCTTGGCGAAACTCAGACGGCTGGCGACCGCTTCGAAGGTGCGTAGAGCATTAAGAGGTATGGTTGACATATCATTAAGTAAAACTTAATTTGAAACTAAAGAAAACCATTGGATAAAATCCTCGCTGGCCACTAGAATCTCTGCCCGTAGACCCCATTTATTGGGGGCTACAGCAAGAAACGATCGTTGTGCAAATGCTACATGATTGTTTCAATAGGCGACAGAAAATTCTGTCAAGGAGATAAGGAAATGTTAATGAAAACTCTGCTCGACACCTACCGGGACGTGACCCGGCAACTGGTGCCCGGCGAGCAGGTGACCACCGTACCGGTGGAGCACCCGGCAGCGAATGCCAGCCGCTGGACCGGTCGCCGGATCGATCCGGAAGCCCAGGGCCGCCGCCTGCGCCGTCAGCGCCGGATGGAGCGGGCCGGGTATCGCCCGATCAACGGTTGGACGGTGCGGACCTGGTGATGAGAAACACCAGCGACACACCCCCACGACGTCCTGTAACGAGGGCCTGAAGGGGTCCTGGCTTCCCGTTCGACAGGGGACCGGACCCCTTCTTCTTTTCCGGACTCGAATTCCTCCCCGATTTTCGTTCTCCTTAGTTGTTCATTTTCAGCAGCATATGCTCTAAACTTCATGTGACAACAGGGAGACAAGAATGAACAGAATTCGCAGGATCGCGCAGCACGCTGTCTACGCCGCACTCCTGACCGGCACCCTGGGTGCCACACTGGCCGTGCCGCCCGCTGGCGCCGCCGCCTCGAAATTCGCCGCCCTCGCCGGCAATCCGGGACTGCGTTCGGCATCGGCGCTGGTGCTCGACGCCAGCGGCCAGGTCATTTACGGCAAGGACGTCGACACCGTCCGTCCGATCGCTTCGATCACCAAGCTGATGACCGCCATGGTGGTGCTCGATGCCGGGCTCGACCTGACCGAGCCGGTGACCGTCACCCGGGCGGATCGCGACGTCGTGCAGATGACCGGGTCGCGCCTGGACTATGGCGCCACGCTGCCCCGCCGCCTGATGCTGCTGCTGGCTCTGATGTCGTCCGAAAACCGCGCCGCTGCCTCGCTCGGCCGCAGCTACCCGGGCGGTACCGCGCGATTCGTCGAGGCCATGAACGCCAAGGCGGCCGCGTTGGGCATGAGCCGCAGTCACTTCGCCGATCCGGCCGGCCTGCGGGTCGACAACCAGTCCACCGCCCGCGACCTGGCGCGCATGATTGCCGCGGCCCAGACGTATGCGCTGATCCGCGAAGCCAGCACCACGCGGCAACTGCAGGTGAGCCCCTGGCGCGATCGCGGCCCGCTGAATTACGTGAACACCAACCGCCTGCTGAAAAACGACAGCTGGAACATCGGCCTCAGCAAGACCGGGTATCTCAACGAGTCCGGCCGCTGCCTGGTGATGCAGGCCAACATCGAGGGCGAGGACGTCTCGATCGTGCTGTTGAATTCATTCGGCAAGCTCACGCCGTTCGGTGACTCGAACCGCCTGCGCAAGTGGATGCTGGCCGGCCACTGAGTCGTGGACTTTACTCCGGGCGGGGCCCGGCCGCGCCCGCCACCACCGGGTAGCCCAGCGCGACCCAGCCATTGATGCCTTCCCATAGCACGGCGGTGTTGCGGAACCCTCGCTCGCGCAGTTTGCGCGTCACCGATTCCGCCGCCGAGCGCGGACACTCGCAATAACTGACGATCCAGGTGCCGTCGTCCGGTAGCTGTTCGGCCAGTTCGTCGAACGCATCGTAGTAGTACGGAATCGGCACCGCGCCTGCGATGTGCGCGACCTGCCACATCGACGTGACCCGCGTGTCCAGCACCACCATGCGCCGCTGCGCCCGCAGCGCCCGGTCGAGGTCCGCGGCCCGCACGTACAGGCCGTCCTGCAGGTCGAACCCGGGTCCGGGTGCGGCCGGGTTCAGAATGTAGCGGTCCACTGCCGGCGGCGCCTGCAGCACCGGCGCCGCGCCGGCCCAGTGCGTTTGCCGGCTGCGCAGGAAGGCCGTAACGGCGTCGATGTCGGCGGCCGGCAGCGTGGCGCCGAAGGCCGGCATTTCGGTGCCGTCGCGGCCGTGTTCGATGGCGTAGCGCAGGAAGGCATCCGAGGCCAGCGCCAGCAGCGCCGGGTTGCCGATGGCCGGCCCGGTGTCGCCCTGGCCTTGCGCGCCGTGGCACTTCGCGCACTCCCGGGCGAATACGTCCCCGCCGCGCGCGGCGTCGCCCGCAACGGACTCGCGCGGCAGGTCGATCGATTCCACCGGCACCTGTTCCTTGAGCCAACGGGTCAGTCGGTACAGCGCCGGATTGTCCATGGGCCCGCCGATCTCGTCGAAGTAGCCGCCCATGGGCGTATCGCGCCGGCCATACGCGATGGTGAACAGGATGAACTCCGGGAAGCCCGTGCGCAGCAGCGACTCCGAGCGCAGCGAGGGCGCGTGGTCGTTGACGTAGCCCTGCCGGTCGGCGCCATGGCACAGCGCGCAGTAGCGCTGGTAGTCGGCGGCTGCGGCCGTCGCCTCCTCGGCCGCCAGCGGCGGCGCCTCCCAGGCGGCCGCGCCGGTCGCGAACCCCCCGAGCAGCAGCAGGGACACGCAAACCGGCAGGGATCGTAAGGCGATCGTCAGCATGCGCAGCATTCCGCTCAGATAAAGGCGACGGCCACCAACCCGGCGATGGACATGGTCACCGTATAGGGCAGCGCCAGCAGCACCATGCGGCCGTAGCCCAGGCGGATCAGCGGCGCCAGGGCCGAGGTCAGCAGGAACAGGAAGGCCGCCTGCCCGTTCGGGGTGGCCACCGACGGTATATTGGTGCCGGTGTTGATGGCGACCGCCAGTGCCTCGAAGTGCTCGCGCGTGATCTCGCCGGCCTGCAGGGCCACGTTGACTTCGTTGATGTACACGGTCGCCACGAACACGTTGTCGGTGATGGCCGACAGCACACCGTTGGCCAGGAAAAAGACCGGAACCTGCAGGTGCTGCTCCAGCGTGTACACCCAGTCGATGGCCGGCTGGATCAGGCCCTGGTCGTGGATCACCGCGACGATGCAGAAAAACACCACCAGCAGCGACGTGAACGGCAAGGCCTCGGTGAACGCCGGCCCCAACCGTCGGTGTTCGACGATGCCGGTGCCCGCCGTGGCCAGCACGATCACCGCGAGGCCGATCAGGCCCACTTCGGCCCAGTGGAACGCCAGGCCGAACACCAGGAACACCGC
>Ga0075326_1000137_pt1 | contig 14972 bp, 15 predicted proteins | sample MayberrySE_Catta_3_FD_120052 | JGI IMG/M metagenome (GOLD analysis project Ga0075326, IMG submission 120052) | Natural and restored wetland microbial communities from the San Francisco Bay, California, USA, that impact long-term carbon... | ecosystem: Environmental > Terrestrial > Soil >...
CTCCTCGGCGGCCTGCCCGTAGTCGCGAATGACCGCCGGGTCGTTGCCGATCTCGATTTGGGGGAAGATGACGCCAAGCTTCATGCCGCGAGTATCTTAGCAGCTTGGCCAAAGTCCGCCGGGTGGTTGTCGGCGAAACAGGCAGTCGATAGACTGATCGGTGGGCCAGCGTAGCTCAGTGGTAGAGCAGTCGATTCGTAATCGACAGGTCAAGAGTTCGAGTCTCTTCGCTGGCTCCAGCAGACCGTAACGCGCCCCTGTCAGGGGCGCGTTCCTTATGTTCGCAGCCTGTCTAAGCGGCACCTGTGGTATCGTCGGGCCGGAAGGGAGTCGATGGGCGAAGAGCGCGAGCTTGTCGTCGACCTGGTCATCATCATCATGGCCGCGGCCGGCGGCGGTCTGACAGCGTCCGCTCTCCGCCTTCCCGCCGTTCTCGGCTACCTGGTCGCGGGTCTTATCGTCGGCCACTACATCCCCGGTCTCGAGATCGACCTTGCCCGGCTGCAGGACATCGCCGAGCTGGGCGTGGCGCTGTTGCTATTCGCGCTCGGTGTGAAGTTCTCCGTGCGCAAGCTCGCCGAGAATGCGCGAGTTTCCATCTTCGGTGGCGGGCTACAGATCGTTCTCACGACAGGCCTTGGTGTGCTGGTGGGGCTCGCTCTCGGCTTCGATCTGCGCGCGAGCCTCGTGCTGGGTTACGCGGTAGCGATCAGCAGCACGATGGTGGTCCTGAAACTGCTCGAGGATCGCGGGGAGATCGATGCCGTACACGGCCGGGTCGCCCTCGGGATCCTGCTCGTGCAGGACCTGGCGGTCGTCGTCATGGTGATCCTGGTCGACTCCACGGCTGAACAGACCGGCCTGACCTTGGTGCGCGAGATCGCGTTCGCGTTCGGAAAGGCGATCCTGCTGCTCGCGGGCACGTACGTCCTGGCGACGTGGATCGTGCCGCGGTTCCTCGCTCGTGTGGCGAGGACCGGTTCGCGGGAGTTGTTCCTGCTGGCGGTCCTCTCGATCGCGCTCGGTCTCGCGGGCGGGAGCTACGCCCTCGGTCTCTCTGTCGCCTTCGGGGCGTTCCTCGCAGGGCTTGCGGTGTCGGAGTCCGAGTACAGCCATCAGACGCTGGCGGAAGTCGTGCCGCTGCGCGATGTTTTCGCGACGATCTTCTTCGTGGCAATGGGCATGCTGATCGAGCCCGAGGTCCTGATGGACGAACCAGGCCAGGTGGCGGCGATAACGCTCACCGTGGTCGTTGGTAAGTTGCTCCTCGTCAGCGTGATTGTGCTCGTATTTGGTTACCGGCCGCGCACGGCGTTATCCACAGGCCTGGCGCTGGCGCAGATGGGCGAGTTCTCGTTCGTTCTGAGCCAGACGGCGCTGGATGAAGGCGTGGTCTCGCCGGAGATCCACTCGGCGATCCTGATGTCGGCTCTGCTGAGCATCCTACTGACGCCGTTTCTCGGTCTGGTGCCGAGACTCATGCCGCAGTTGGAGCGCGTGCGCCTCATCGGCCGACTGTTCGCTGAGGCCGAGCCCAAGATCGAAGGGAGGCCCGAGGAACTAAGGCGTCACGCGGTGGTCTGTGGCTACGGCTCTGTCGGCAGGGAACTCGTTCAGGCCCTGTCTCAGCGCGGGTTTCCGTACGTCGTCATCGAGCTCGATCCGTACCGCGTTGACGAACTGAGGAAGACGGACGCGCCGTGGGTTTACGGTGAAGCGACGAACCCCGCAGTACTTGAGGCGGCGCACATCACTGAAGCGCGTCTCCTGGCTGTGACGATACCGGAGCCGGCTTCAGCCGAGATGTGCGTGTTGCGCGCGAAGGAGATGAACCCGCGGATCGACGTCGTCGTGCGCGGTGTCGGTCCCGAGGACAGGCTCGCACTGTTGGAGGCGGGTGCGAATGAAGTCGTGCATCCGGAGTTGGAGGCAGGTCTGGAGTTCGTCCGCCACACGCTGCACCGTTTCGGCGTCGATAGCACGCAGATCCGCGCACAGTTGAGTCGGCGACGGCAGGATATCTACGGGCAGCGTTAAGCTACCGGGCCGTGTAGCCACCGTCGACGACGAGGGCGGCGCCGGTCATGTAAGACGAGTCGTCCGAGGCGAGGAAAAGCGCAGCCTTCGCGATCTCCTGCGGCTGGCCGAAGCGGCCCATCGGCACCTGGCCGATGAGCTGGCTCACGATCCCTTCCATGTCGCGAATGGCCTGCGTCATCGGCGTCTCGATCCAGCCGGGGTTAATGCAGTTCACGCGCACATTGCGCTGGCCGTAGGCGATCGCGAAGTTCTTCGTTAGCCCGTAGACGCCGTGCTTCGCGGCGACGTAACCGTCCTCGGCCCCGACGCCTACAAGCCCGAGAATCGAGGAGAGGTTGATAATTGAGCCGCCTCGCGACCCGGCGAGCTTCTCGGCCCCGTACTTGCAGCCGTAGTACACGCCGGAGAGGTTCACCGAGATTGTGGTGTCCCAGTCCTTCTGCGAGACGCCCGCGTTGTTCACGATGATGTCCAGTCCGCCGAAGTGCTCCTCGGCGACGGCGAGGGCCGCCTGTACGTCCTCCTCGCTGGATGTGTCGCAGTGCTGATAGACGGCAGACTCGCCGATCCCATCGGCGACCTTCTTGCCTGAGAGCTCCTCAAGCTCGGCGATGACGACCTTCGCGCCTTCCCGGGCGAACTCGAATGCGATCGCCCGGCCGATACCGGACCCCGAGCCCGTGACGAGTGCCACCTTGTTCTCCAGCCGCAAGATAATTCCTCCACATTGGTGAAGCGGTCGTCTCTACTTACCCCGGGATGGACGAGGGGTGCAACCGTATTGCGAGTCTTTGGATAGATTTGGTGACTGGCACCGGGTTCGGCTAGCTCTGCGCGTATGCGGTCGGCTCTTCTTCCTGGCCTGCCGGGTCTTCGGTCTCGAGTTCCTCGCCAGCGACGAGCCGCGAGCACGCTGCGACCATCGTGAGAGCCGCGAACGGCATCCAGACAGCCGTCAGAGCGGCGAAGACAGCGGCCCCGAACGCGGGCGAGAGCACCATCCAGAACGCCCAGCACAGCAGCCACGCGCCAATGAGGGGCAGCCCGGTCGCTACGTAGACACGGGCCGTCCAGCCGGGCGCGCCGTCCTGGACACTGCGGCCGGCCCGCAGCGCCTGGAGTCCGCTGAGGCCGTATGCAACGACCAGCGGAGGGTCGTACACGTGGCGGGCGATCCAGGACAGAGCGACGAACGCCGCCAGGACACCGATGGCAAACGCCACGAATGTCCAGCCCGCGTCCGCGACAATTAGGGCCGCAACCGCGGCGGCGATCATCATCCCGCCTGCGGGCGCGAAGGCGACGAGCAATGCGGGGAAGCGCGCGATGGCGCCGAGGAACGCGCGGCCCGGATCGGGCTCCTGGCTGTCGTAGACCAGGTGCGCGGCCATGAGGCTGGCGCCGTAGGTCAGCAGATAGACGACGAGCATGATAGGCACGCAGACAAGCGCCGCCGGCAGTCCAGCGGACGCGATCAGGACGCAAACAGGCCCGATCACGACGGCGGGAGCCGCAACGATCAGCAGGCTCTCGGCCTCGTGACGATAGACGACGGCCGCGTCTTCGAGGATCTCTCTCATTGCCGGTTCTCACTTACAAGTTCGACCGGATGCACACATTTCTTTGATCCTGCGTCTAGACTCCTCCGAGCCCATCACGTAGAATCAGGCGGATTCAATACCCGAAGCAGAATGTCCGATATTCAGCACCGAACAATCGAAACGAACGGCATAAGGCTACACATGGCGGAGCAGGGCCAAGGGCCGCTTGTGCTCCTGATCCACGGCTTCCCGGAGCTCTGGTACTCGTGGCGACACCAGCTCCCCGCGCTCGCCGAGGCCGGTTATCGGGCCGTCGCCCCCGATGTGCGCGGCGTGGGACAGTCAGACGCTCCTAGGGAGATAGCAGCGTATTCCATGAGGGAGATGACGGCTGACGCAGTCGGCATCCTGGATACCCTAGGCGTCGAACAGGCGGTGATCGTCGGCCACGACTTCGGAGCGATGACGGCGTGGAACTGTGCCGTGCTCTATCCGCAGCGTTTCCGTGCCGTGGTTGGCGTCAGTGTGCCGTTCCTGCCGCGTTCGCCCGCGCCACCGACAACGATGTTCAGGCAGATCTTCCTAGACAACTTCTTCTACATCCTCTACTTCCAGGAGCCCGGGGTCGCCGAGGCAGAACTCGAAGCTGACACGCGCCGCACGTTACGCATGTTCATGCACACCATAAGCGGGGACAATTTCGACCCGTCGCTCATCGCTCCGAAGAAGAAGGACGCGAAGTTCCTGGACGGCATGCAGGATCCGGCTGGGCAGTCGGATTGGCTCACTGAGGACGATCTCGACTACTACACGGCCGAGTACGAGCGCACCGGCTTTAGCGGCGGGCTCAATCGGTATCGCAACATGGACCGCGACTGGGAAGAGCTGGCGCACATGGCGGATGCCAAGGTCGAGCAGCCAGCGCTGTTCCTGGCAGGGGAGAAGGACGGCGTGATCATGATGACGAACCCGGAGTCGATGAAGGAACGCGTCACCAACCTCACGATGCCGCCGTTCTTCTCGGACTGCGGCCACTGGACCCAGCAGGAGAAGCCCGTCGAATTCAACGCGGCCCTCATCGAGTTCCTCAATGGCCTCTAAGAGCCGCGCCGTCGTCATGCGCCACCGGAAGCTCGTTATCGACGAGATCGACGTGCCGTCGCCGGGGCCGGGCCAGGTACTCGTCGAGACCCTGGCCTCCGGCATCTGTGGGTCGGACCTGCACTTCCTCCAGCATGGTAGTAGGGCAGGCGGCGAACATGAACTCTCGCCATTCGACCCGGCCCGTGACCTCGTGATGGGCCATGAGTACTCGGCCCGCATCGTCGAGGTCGGCGCCGGCGTCGAAAACGTGGCTGCCGGCGACGTGGTTGTGTCGATGCCGGTCATGGCGACCGGCGACGGCATGGCGGCGATCGGCTACTCGCACGACTACCCCGGTGCCTACAGCGAGCGCATGCTCCTCTTTGCGCCGCTCTGCACCAAAGTGCCCGATGGGTTGCCTCCTGAACACGCCGCACTCACCGAGCCGCTCGCGGTTGGCCGACACACCGTGAACCTGGCGAAGATCTCGAAGGTCGAAGGGGCCATCGTGCTGGGCTGCGGGCCGATCGGCCTCGCGATCATCAGCGCGCTTTCGCTCGACGGCGTTGAGCCGATCATCGCAGCCGACTTCTCCAGGGCGCGCCGGGAGCTGGCCGGCGCAATGGGCGCCTATGAAGTCATCGAACCGGACAAGGAGGCAGCGATCGACGCATGGGGCCGTGTCGCGGGGGCTCGGCCGCCGGTGATCTTTGAGGCCGTCGGCGTGCCCGGGATGCTCGACCAGGCGATGCGCATGGCGCCGCGGTCGGGCCGGATCATGGTCGCTGGCGCATGCATGGAGCCGGACACGATTGAACCGATCATCGGCGTCACGAAGGAGCTCTCGCTACAGTTTGCGCTCGGCTACACGCCCGATGAGTTCAGCGGCACGCTCCAGTCGATCGCGGACGGGAAGATCCCGGTCGCGAAGCTCGTCACGGCGCAGGTCGGCTTAGACGAGGTGCCGCAGGCGTTCGAGATGCTGGCGCGCCCGGACGAGCACGTCAAGATTATCGTCAGGCCGAACGGCAAGTAGCTAGAAGGGCAGCCCCTTCAAGCCCTGGACCCCCTTGAGCGCGGCGATTTCGCCCCAATGGCCGGCGATATGCGTAACACCGATCGTTGAGAGGAAGACCGCGAGCGGTTGCTTGCCCACGGGCCCTTCGACTTCCTTGCTAAGGTCCTCATCCGTGGCGTTCTCGAAGAAATCATCGGTGGCTGCCGCGACCGCCTTGGCGTACTCCCGAAACTTTTCGATGTCGATCGGCATGTTAGCTAGCTCCTCGTCCTGGCGTGGTTGCGCCGTATCGACGCCGAGCTTATCTGCCCAGCCATCCTTATTCAGGACCAGCTCTTCGCCGCGCGCCATTCCCTTGATGAACATGTCCTCGGCAAGATAGACGTGCGCGTACAGCGAACCGATCTTGTTGATCGTCCAACTGTCTTCCTTCTTGTCGGCGACGTCCTGCGTGCAGTCGCCAATCGTCATGTCCATGAACTGATGCATGGTCTTGAACTGACCGCGCAGTAGCTCCTTGGCTTCCATGGAATGTTCTCCTTGCGTGTGATCGCGACTCCCGTGAGGCGCGCCCTCAGTATGGTACCGGAACCGGCATGGTTCCGGAGGCTATGTGAGGCTCTTGAGCAGCTCCCGCGTCTCCTGCATCGACGCCGCGGCGTGGTCGCTGCCGGGAAAGACTGTTGCAAGCAGATCAGTCGCGCCTGCAGCCTCGAGCGCTTTGATCTCGCCTTCGACCTCCGACGCGGTGCCAAAAATGCCGACGTCGGCTGGGCCCTCGAGCTCCCCGATGTCGAGGATGCGCCGGTAGTTTTCGAGCGTCCCGTACATACTGAACGCCTGCCCGGCACGCTCCCTCGTGGCGGCGACATCGTTCGTGATACCGACCGGCAGGGCCACGCACACACGCGGACGCGGGCGTCCGGCCTCTTCCGCGTGACGGGTGATGCGTGGCACCACGTGTGTCTCGATGGCCTTGCGTCCGGTCATCCATGTGACCGTGCCGTCGGCCATCTCGCCCGCGATGCGCAGCATCACCGGTGCCAGCGCGGAGATGATAACCGGCACCGGCTGCTTGTCCGGGATGCCGAGGCCGCCCATGACCTTGTAGACGTCGCCGGAGAAGTTGACGTTGCCTTCGTCGAGGAGTGGCCGGAGCACGGAGAGGTATTCGCGCACATGTCGGGCAGGCTTCTCGTACGACATACCCCACATCTGCTCGACGACCGGTTGGTGCGACGGGCCGATCCCGAGCGTGAAGCGTCCACCCGCCGTCGCGCTGATCGTCAGCGCCTGTTGGGCGAGAGAGAACGGATGGTGCAGGTACGTGGGGATAACTGCGGTCCCGAGCTCGATGCGTTCTGTTTGCGCTCCGGCGAGGGCCATGATGGTGAGCGTGTCTGGCCCGAAGATCTGGCCGGTCCAGTAGCCGTGAAAGCCATCCTTCTCGGTGGCTTGCACGTCCTTGATCGCGCTTTCGACATCGCGGAATCCACCGAAGAGACTGATGCGCATGGCTACCTCCTGCGTGTGATGAGCCGGTCGCACGAGTCTACGCGGGTCGGCTTCGCGCCGTCAACCTACTCGAGCTGCTTGCTCATTGTGTGGCGCGCAGTGTGATACCCGAGCGATTCATAGAGGGCCCGTGCCCCTTCGTTGAACTCCCAGACACTGAGCTCGATGTCCAAGGCCCCGCGTTCGCGCGCCCAGGCCCCTGCTGCGTCCATGAGCAACCGGCCGACGCCGGAGCGTCTGCGGGCGTCGGTGACGACGATGTCACCGATATCCGCGTATGAGCGCGCCGCAGTCGTCGGCTCTCGCCGTTGTGCATAGAACGCGAGATGAACCAGGCCGACGACGCCACCGTCCTCCTCGGCGACCATGATCGTGCCGTTGTCTTCGTTGAGGAGGTGGCGCACGTAGGCCTCGGCGCGGAGAGGCTCGTCAGACGTCCGAATGTGTGTCGGTGCTCCCTGGTGGTGGAACTCGTCGGATTCGTGGAGGAGCCTTACGAGAGCCCCAAGGGCGGTTATGCGTGCTTCACGAATCACTACACCCATGAAGCTGAGTGTATCACGGTGCAACGGCATTCCGGATGCGATACCATTCGGCGGGAGAGAAAGTCATGACGACTGAGACGGAGACCGAAAGCAGCTACAACTCACCAAGCCTCTTTGGCGGTCATGCCGACGAAGATCCTTATGATGCCTACGAGCGCATGCGCCGCGATACCCCCGTGGCGAAGCTGGGTGACCACTTCTGGGCCGTTTCGCGGTACGAGGATATCGACGCGATCTTGCGGGACTGGCAGACGTGGTCGTCGATCGTCGGTGCGAAGGCGATTTCCGGTGAGGAGCCACCGATCGGGTTCCTGTTCAACGACCCGCCAGTGCACACGCGCCTCCGTGGCCTGATCCAGAAGGCGTTCACGCCTCGTGTGATCGAACTCCAGCGCGAGACGATCCAGGCGAACTGCACCGAGTTTGTCGATCGGATGCTGGAGTTCGAAGACCCGGACCTCGTCGAGATGCTGGCCTATCCTCTGCCCGTGCTTGTGATCGCGAACATGCTCGGCGTCGCCGACGGCGACATGGCCGCCTTCAAGCGCTGGTCGGACGACATCATCTCGAATCTAGGTCCGTCGCTGCTGACTGGCGACGATAGCGGGATTGCGGAGACGCGCGAGGAGTTCAATGCGTACTTCAGCGGGCGGTTGGACGAGTTGCGGAAGGATCCCGAGGACAACCTGCTTAGTGAGCTCGTCTACGTCGAGACCGAGGACGGACGCCTTACGCAGGACGAGCTCCTCATGTTCTGTGCGACACTGCTGGTCGCCGGCAACGAAACGACCACCGGTCTCATCGTCAACTCGATGCGGGCGTTCTCCGAATTCCCCGACGCGATGACCGATGTACGCGAGAACCTCAATTCGGTACCGGCGGCAGTCGAGGAGTCACTGCGCTACTACGCGCCGTTCCAGGCGACGATCCGTCGAGCCACGCGCGATATGGAGCTCCACGGCCAAATGATTCAGGAGAACGACCGCGTCCTCGTGTTACTGGCGTCGGCCAATCGGGATGAACGCGTGTTCGACCACCCGAACGAGTTCGACGTCCACCGCGAGAAGAACCGCCACATGGCGTTCGGCTTCGGGATCCACTCGTGCGTCGGGGCGCCGCTTGCCCGCCTGGAAGGCGAAATCGCGCTGAAGACGCTACTGCCGCGGATCGAACGGGTGGAACTCCTCGACACCGAACGCGGCAACATGCTGCTCCCCGGCGGTCCGAGTTCCCTCAAGGTTCGCTTCGAGCTAGCGTAGCCTCCGGCGCGGCTACGTGAACAGCGGCGCCATATCGCGGCGCTCGACGAGTTCGCGCATAGCGCCGTCGTCAGGCCGCGAGCTCGTGCGGCTCGCGGCGTCGAGCACCTTCGGCAGTAGGCCGATGTCGGCAGCGGTGTTGAGAAAGATGCCTTCTGTAGTCATGGTGGTTCCTCCCACTTCGAGAAAGGTTATTGGGGAGATGATAGGCCGGAGGCGGGAGAGCTCCACGGCGTGCGTGGGACTCCCGGCTGGCGGCAATAATCAGCGACAACAGGGCGAGACCAGTGACCGGCGCGCGGTCGTTACGGAATGAGCCCCGCCGTCATCTGCAGGACGATCGCGGCGTCGATCGCGTTGAGGGCGCCGTTACTGCTGACGTCTGCGTTCTCGGCGCAGGGCAGCTCGCCAAGGAGGGCCGCGACGAACTGGAGGATGAGCGCGGCGTCGATGGCGTTCGTCGCCCCGTTGCAGTCGACGTCGCCGGAGGCCTTCAGCACGAAGTACTCGTTGGCGCTGCTCACGGTGAAGAACGGCTGCGGCCCGCCGCCGATGACGTACATGCGGCCGTCGACGACCTGGGCGGTCAGGCCGTGACGGGGCGTCGGCAGGTCCGGGAACGACTGCCACTCCCCGGTCGCGGGGTCGTAGACCTCGTGCTCTTCGAACGTCGTTCCGCCGGGCGAGAGGTCCTCGCCGCCGACGACGTGTATGCGCCCGGCGAGCGCCGCGGCCGCGTTCCCGCCGCGGGCAGTTGGGAGGGGGTCGAGCGTCTGCCACGTGTTCGTCGCGGGGTCGTAGACCTCGAACGTGTCGACGTTGTCGCGGACGTTCTCGCGCCCGCCAGCGACGTAGATCTTGCCGTCGACGACCGCCGCGGCGAGGTGCTCGCGTTCGGCGCTCATCTCGGCGAGCTCAGCCCACTCGTTCGTCGCGGGGTCGTACACGAGCGCCTTCGTCGCGTCGTCACCGACGCCACCGAGGACGTAGATCTTGCCGTCGTGCGCGACGGCCGCGGCGGCCGCGCGTTCGAGAGGCATCTCAGCGCGCCCGGTCCACGTGTTGGTCTGCGGGTCATATTCGTAGGTCGCTGTGGAGATCGTTCCCTGCGCGAGCGAGATGTACCCGCCCACGACATACACCTTCCCTCCGACAGCCGCCGCGCCTGTGTGATCGAGATCGCTGGGTACGGGGGCTTTCGTTGACCAGGTGTTGGTCGCCGTGTCATACGCCTCGACGATGTCCGAGTTGCTGCTGCCCGCGGGGAAGCCGCCGATCACGTAGATTACACCGTCCACGACCGCCGACGTGACCTCGGTGCGTGCCGTCGGCATCGGCGCGGCCAGCGCCCAGACACCGGGCGCGGACTGGTCGGCATGCAATGTCTGTGGGCTCGAGCTAGCGAGCGCGACCGCGGTCAAGAGCAGGGCGGCTGCGGCTGCTCGAATCATCGACTAGTACCGCACGACCATGAGCTGGTCGGCAGCCGACTCCGGCGCCCACAGCTCGCCCGGGCGGCCGAGGAGCTGGCGCACCTCGCCCGGCGAGCCCGGCAGGTCGAGCGACGTGAACTCCTCGGTCTCGGGGTCGAAGACGACGAGCGTGTTCGTCCCGAAGTCGCTCAGCCAGACCTGGTCGTCCTCGTCGACGTAGACGGCGTAGGCCTGCGCGCCGGGGCCGGGCAGCGGCCACTCTTGCCAGGACTCGCCGGCCGGGTCGTAGACACCGACCTGGCCGGCGTTCCACTCGGAGATCCAGATGCGTCCGGTCGAATCCGACCACGCACGACGCACACCCGCGCCGGCGGTCGGCGGGTCGAGTTCGGTCGCCGCTCCGGTGTCGAGGTCGACCGCGCCGAGATAGCTCCCGGCGAGCGACGCGTAGTAGATCTCGCCGGCGGGCGTGGCGGTGATGCCGTACGGTCCCGGGCCGCGAGGCGCGTCGAAGACCTGCATCTCGTCGGTGGCCGGGTCGAGCACGCCGTAGATGCCGTTCTGGCCCGTGAACCAGATTCGCCCGCGGCCGTCGAACGCGGCGGTGTTCAGGTTCGCGTTTGCTCGGTCGGCGGGCAGCGGCCATGTCGTGAGCTCGTCCGTCTCAGCGTCGACGCGGACGATCGCGTTCAGACCGCCGTCAGTGATCCAGGCGTCGCCCTCGGGCCCGACGATGACGCCGTGCGGCGCGGAGCCCGCGCCGAGCGGGATCTCGCGGGTTTCGCCGGTTGTTGGGTCGAGGTACCCGAGCGCGCCGCGACGCTGCGCCGTGTACCAGACGCCGCCGTCATCCGCGGGCGCGACGTCGTGCGGCCGCGTTCCCGCCGGCACGGCGAACGTTTCCATGGAGTACTCGCGCGGCGTAGGCGGCGCCTCGGTGGGGCTGGCGGCGGGTTGCGTCGCGGTTGTCGGTGCGGCGTCGGTAGGGGAGGGGTCAGAGTCCGCGCTTTCGCTGTTGCAGGCCGCCAAACTGAAGATAAGGAAGGAGGCGCAAAGTGACATGGTCGCTGTCAACAGCACCCTCGAAGTGCCGCCATGTCTCATGAAATTGGCGATTCGCATCTGATCGAACCGTGTTCTACCGCGTGTTCGATCGGCTGTGGTGGATTCTGCCCGTCTTCGAGCTCTGACATCGAGATTGTCAGCTCTGTGACTCCAACGCCCAGACATCTAACATGCCACGCACCAAGCGCGAAGTCTCCGAGCCTTGGTGAATCTGGCACATCGAAGCACCAATGACAGTCGACAAGTTCCAACAGCTCGACGTCGTATTCGATATCAATGGTCCATCCTGCAATGTCGTGTGGGGGTTTGAAATCTCTGGCGTACAAGACAACCGTATGTTCGACTCCAGGATCATGAGCAGACGTAATGCCAATTGTGGGGCCTTCTGGTTGTACAGGAATAATTTCGATTAGGCCAGCGGAATATTGGAGAATGGTAGCTGCGTCGACAGGATCGACGCGGGCGTCCAAGTTTACATCAGCATTCTCGCGACACGGGACCGACTCGATAAGACTAGCACTCTCCTGAAGTACGACCGCAGCATCAACGGGGCTGATTCGGTCACTGCAATCTGCGTTACCTAGAGTGGATGGGCCTTCGCAGATGACAAGGCCGCTCTGGTACACGGGGTGCAAGTCTTGGGGCGATCCGACCGTGGCGTCAGCGAAGACTCCGGCACTCAGATCCAGGCGGGAAATACCTTCTCGTTGACACTTGAACGTGATGGAGCCGAGTTCTGTGACGCCAGTAAGACCGATTCGGTCTGCCCCCCTTGATCCTGATCCGTTCGTTGTCGCGTTGATCGCATGGGGGAAAGCTTGTAGATGGACACTGTGTAGCAGCAAGGACATCACGGTTGAACCAGACATCGACTGTCCAAGCTCCGAGGTTCTCGGCCACAGTGGTTAATGTCGCTTTTACTTCCTCACCAACTCCAGCAGAGGACGAGTTCAGGCGTAGACTCGGCAGGCAATCGACAGAGGCGCAACTTTCCGCGTGGGCTTCGCGCGAGTTCGAAACTGCATCCGGGAGTGTAAGGACAAGTGCTAATCCGACAGTTAGCAAAATCAGGCGCCACAGAGGAGCACGACCTTCAACTATCATGGCCAGTCAAGCATCAGCTTAGCACGCTCTATGTGCGATGCTCGGCTCAGAGTGTGCCAGAGTGCACATGAGGGACGGGAAGCGCTGACAGAACGAGGCCAGTCGCACAGACTGGCCTCGTTGAACTAGAAGCTGTCTCGGACCGTCTACTTCTGGAGGATGTGGATCGTGCAGGCCGAGCCGAGGCCGATGACGTGCGCAAGGCCCGTCTTCGCGCCTTCGACCTGCCGGTTGCCGGCCTGGCCCTTTAGGTGCCAGTAGACCTCGCAGATGTTCGCGACGCCGGTCGCGCCGAGCGGGTGACCCTTCGAGAGCAGCCCGCCGCTGGCGTTCACGGGGATCTTCCCGCCGACGTACGTTTCCTTCTCGTCGATGAGTTTGCCGGCCTCGCCTTCGCCGCAGAGCCCCAGGTTTTCGTAGTGGAGCATCTCGGCGGTCGCGAAGCAGTCATGCAACTCGACGAGGTCGAGGTCTTCGGCTCCGACGCCCGCGTCTTCGTAGGCCTGCTTGGCCGCGTTCTTCGTCAGCGTGTTCACGTCGGGCATCGTCAGGTCGCGCTCCGTGTATGGGTCGGAGGTCAGCGTCGACGTGAGCACCTTGATGGGCTCTGTCGTGTACTGCTTGGCTTTGTCCATCGACGTGAGGATCGCGGCCGCGGCGCCGTCGCCCGTCGGGCAGCACATGTAGAGCGTGTTGGGCCAAGCGACGGTCCGCGCGTTCATCACGTCCTCGAGGCTCATCTCAACCTGGTACTGCGAGTACGGGTTGTGCATCGAGTGCTTGTGGTTCTTGACGGCGATCTTCGCGAACTGCTCCTGGGTGGTGCCGTAGTTGCGCATGTGCTCCACGCCAGCCATGCCGAACACCGCGGGCATGAGGCCGGAGCCGACGATGCCTTCCGGCGAGACGCCGCCCCCGCCTCCACCGCCCCCGCCGAGCAGTCCCATCTTGCCCATCTGCTCCGAGCCGACGGCGATCGCGACGTCGTACGCGCCGGACGCAACCGACATGTAGGCCTCGCGGAACGCCGTCGAGCCGGTCGCGCAGGCGTTCGCGACGTTGATCACGGGAATGCCGGACTGGCCGATTTCCTTCAGGATGCGTTGTCCGATCATCGCGTTCGACTGATAGAGGTTGCCGCTGGCCAGCAGCTCGATGTCCGCCATTGTCATACCGGCGTCCTGCAGGGCCAGGAGCGCGGCCTGGGCGGCCAGCTCGTGGACCTGCTTCTCGGGATAGCGGCCGAACTTGATCATGGCCGCGCCGAGCAGTGCTACGTCTCGCATGTGTCTCTCCTTACCCTTCCTGTGGCCCTACTTCGCTGGCCGGAACTTGAACGCGATGATGTCGTTCCCGTCCTTGTCGGTGTGGACTTTCTCGGTGTACATCTCGACGGGCATGCCGAACGCCAAGTTCTTCGGGTCCGGCTCGACGCCCTCGATGTTGCAGCGCACGCTCACGCCCTCCGGCAGGTCGACGATCGCGGCGACGTACGGCGTCGGGATGCCCGGGGCGGACTGATGCACGATCGAAAAGACGTGGAGCTCGCCCTTGTCGCTGAGCTTCACGTCTTCCATCGGTTCGGTCGAGAAGCACTTGCTGCAGGCCATGCGCGAACCGAGGTAGGTGGCCCCGCAGGACTTGCACTTGCTCCCCGCCAGGTACGGCTCCTCATTCTCGTCCTCCGGGATGTGGAGGAAGGGAAGAATCGGTTTGACTTGCTTGGCTTGGGTTTCGGCTTCTGCCATGCGCGACTCCTTCCTGGGGACTCGTGGATGTGGATCAGGCCCTTGATTATAGGGCACGCCCGACGTTAGTCAAGCGCGCCCTCACGCGGCTGCCCAAACTTGGCCAACGCTGCCTCGTACTCCTCTGGCGTATTGAACTCGACCAGCACCGTAGGGTCGTCAACCTGGAGATCCTGCAGCTGACCTCGGTGCGCATCCACGATCCCGCGCAGACCCTGCGTCTCGTCATCGGCTTGTCGCAGCTCTTCCAGAAGCGCACCCGCGACGACGATCGGATGTCCGTGTTTTCCGCCGGATACCTGCCGCGTGATCAGCGCGTCGGCGCCCCGATGCGCCTCTTGCAGCGTGCGCAACAGCCCAGCCGGCCGTGGCCGGTCGACGTCCAGGACGATGATCGGATCGGCGTCGTCCGGCAGCGCGCCCGCGCCGGCGCGCAAGGACGTGGCGCGGCCCTCCTTGTAGCGCACGTTGACGAGGACCCTGCATCCTGTCGGCACCTCCGGTCGCACCTCGTCCGCGGCATGGCCAAGTACGACGACGACGTCATCGACACCCGCGTCTTGGAGTTGCGCGACCTGATACGCGATCAGGGGGACACCGTTCCATGGCAAGAGTGCCTTC
>Ga0075326_1000139_pt1 | contig 14930 bp, 16 predicted proteins | sample MayberrySE_Catta_3_FD_120052 | JGI IMG/M metagenome (GOLD analysis project Ga0075326, IMG submission 120052) | Natural and restored wetland microbial communities from the San Francisco Bay, California, USA, that impact long-term carbon... | ecosystem: Environmental > Terrestrial > Soil >...
CTGGGGCGGATGATGGCAGCCGAAAGGTTACGACCCAAGCCTGCTTATCCCTAGCACCGATGTGGGCGCCCCTCCGGGGGGCGTGGTTGTGGACCGCGCGCGCGTGAGCGATGCTGACCCGCCAAGATGGCGGGGGACGCAACGTGGGGCGCAGCGAAAACGAGGGCCGCCGCCTGAGCGACGAGGAGCGCCACTACGCGACCTTGCTGCGGCTGCTGCTCGACCACGCCGCCGAGCTCGGCTTCGACGAGGCCGAGCTGCTGGATCTCGCCCCCGACGCCGAGTGGCGCGCGCTCGCCTCCGCCGTGCTCGCCGCGCCGACGGGTACGCTCGCGACGCTCGAGGACGCGCTCGAGGGCGAGCCGCAAAGGCGCTTGTCGGCGCTCGCGAACGAGCCCCGCCCCGATCTCGAGCCTCCCGAGCGGGCTCCCCGCATCTTCGCGGACGAGCTCCGCTGGCTCCGTGCACGCCGCGACGAGGAGGAGCGCAGGGCCGTGAAGGTCCGCATCGCGAGCGGCGACTCCACCGCCCTCGTGGAGCTCCAGCAGCATCTCGCGCGGCGCGCCTCCGCGAGCGAAGTGCCACCGCGTTGATTCATCGTCCCTTCTCGCCTTCGTTTCCCGCAGCATCTGAGCACGTCCGAAGGAGATTGCCGATGGCTTCGAGCGCCCCCGGAAGCCGATCGACCCCGAAGAGCGGCGAGCGCGCAACGCCGCCTGCGCGCGCGCCGCTCACGCCGGCTGCCGGCGAGTCGGGGCACGCCGAGGCGCGCCCCGTGCGCCCGGAGACGCGCGAGCTCGGCTACGTGCAGAGCCTCGTCTCGCGCGGCCGCCGGCAGGGCTACCTCACCTACGAAGACGTGCACGACGCGCTCCCCGAGCTGCTCAGCAGCGATCAGCTCGACGAGGTGATGGCGATCTTCGGCGAGGCCGAGATCGCCGTCGTGGACGCCGCCAACCGCGTGCACCGGATCGCCGAGCCGCCGGCCGGGGAGTACGACGGCGACGAGCCCCGCACCCACGATCCCGTACGCGCGTATCTGCGCGAGATGGGGCAGGTCTCGCTCCTGACGCGCGAGGGCGAGGTCGCGCTCGCGCAGCGCATCGAGCGCGGCGAGCAGAAGATGTTCCACGCCACGGTCGGCACGCCGCTCGGCGCCCGCGATCTGATCGCGCTCGGAGAGCAGTTGCGCCGCGGCAAGGTCGAGCTGCGGGACATGCTGCACGGCCTCGACGAGGAGGCCGAGGAGGCCGAGATCGAGGCGCACCGCAAGGGGCTCCAGGCCGCCTTCGCGCGCGTGAAGCGGCTCGAGAGCGAGGCCGCGAACCGGATCGCGGCGCTCGCGAACGGGCGCACGGGCCCGGAGGCGCGCGAACGCCTGCGCGGCGAGCTCGATGCCCTCCACTGCGAGATGGTGGACGTGCTGCTCGCGCAGCGGATCTCGCGCTTGCGCCTGCTCGAGATCGCGGTGCGCGTGCGCGAGAGCGCCCTCGCGGTGCAGCGGCTGGAGCGGGAGGCCGATGCCTCCGTCCGCGAGCTCGGGCTCGGTGCCGACGGCTTCCGCGAGCTCGCCGAGCTCAGCACGAAGAAGAGCCGGCGCGCGCGCGAGGCGCTGACGAGGCTCGGCGGCGATGCCGCCGTGGTCGCCGAGCACGCGGCCCGTCTCGACGCGGTCGAGGAGAAGATCGTCGCGATCGAGACGGAGTCGCACATGCCGCGCGCCGCGTTCCGGCGCGTGCTCGAGGCGTGGACCGCGGCGCTCGAGGAGCACCAGCGCGCGAAGTGCGAGCTCACGGAGGCGAACTTGCGCCTCGTGGTCTCGATCGCGAAGAAGTACACGAACCGGGGGCTGCTCTTCCTCGACCTGATCCAGGAGGGCAACATCGGCCTGATGAAGGCCGTCGAGAAGTTCGAGTGGCGGCGCGGCTACAAGTTCTCGACGTACGCCACCTGGTGGATCCGCCAGGCGATCACGCGCGCCATCGCGGACCAGGCGCGCACGATCCGCATCCCGGTCCACATGATCGAGACGATCAACAAGATCGGCCGCGCCACCAAGCAGCTCGTGCAGACGCTCGGGCGCGAGCCGCACCCCGAGGAGCTCGCGGAGAAGCTCGAGATGCCGCTCGAGAAGGTGCGGACCGTGCTCAAGATCGCCAAGGAACCGATCAGCCTCGAGACCCCGGTCGGCGAGGAGGAGGACTCGAGCCTCGGCGACTTCGTCGAGGACAAGAACGCGCTCTCCCCGGCCGACGCGGTCGTGGAGCGGAACCTCTCCGATCAGACGCGCCGCGTGCTGTCGACGCTGGCGCCGCGCGAGGAGCGCGTGCTCAAGATGCGCTTCGGCATCGGCGAGCACGGCAACCACACGCTCGAGGAGGTGGGCCAGGACTTCGAGGTGACGCGCGAGCGCATCCGTCAGATCGAGGCGAAGGCGCTCCGCAAGCTCCGCCATCCGAGCCGCAGCAAGCTGCTGAAGAGCTTCATCGAGAACTAGCGGAAGCGGCGCGCGCCCTGCTGGCGCCTGGCCCGGCGCGGGTCGTGGCGCTGCGCCGTCACGCGAGCCGGCGGCGCCTGCGGCACGTCGAAGCCGGGCAGCGAGACGCGCGGCAGCCGCCTCCCGAGCGCGTGCTCGATGCGGCGGAGGTCGCCCTCCTCCTGCGGCGAGACGAAGGTGAAGGCGTCGCCCGTCGCCTCGGCACGGCCGGTGCGGCCGACGCGGTGCACGTAGTCCTCGGGCACCGCCGGCACGTCGAAGTTCACGACGTGGCCGAGCTCCTCCACGTCGATGCCGCGCGCCGCGATGTCGGTCGCGACGAGCACGCGGTAGCGGCCGGAGCGGAAGCCCTCGAGGGCCTCGCTCCGCTGCCGCTGCGAGCGGTTGCCGTGGATGCGGCTCACGTCGAGGCGCCGCCCGGTGAGGAACTTCGCGAGCCGGTCCGCGCGGTGCTTCGTGCGCGTGAAGACGAGCGCGTCCTGCATCTCACCCTTCTCGAGGAGCGAGGCGAGCAGCTCGGCCTTGCGCTCCTGCGCAACGGGGTAGACGGACTGCGCGATGCCGGCCGCGGGGGCGCCCCGGCGCGCGAGCTGGATCGTGGCCGGCTCGCGCAGCAGCTCGCCCGCGAGCGCCACGATCGGATCGGGCAGCGTGGCGCTGAAGAAGAGCGTCTGCCGGCGCCGGGGCAGCGCGGCGAGGATGCGCTTCACGTCGGGCAGGAAGCCCATGTCGAGCATGCGGTCCGCCTCGTCGAGCACGAGCACCTCGAGCCCCTCGAGCCGCGCGGTGCGCGAGCGCAGGTGGTCGAGCAGGCGCCCGGGGGTCGCGACGATCAGATCCGCGCCGCTCCGGAAGGCGCGCTGCTGGGGGCCCATGGCGACGCCGCCGTACACGGCGGCGATGCCGATGCGCGTGTGGCGCGCGAGGTCGTGGGCGTCGTCCGCGATCTGCGCGGCGAGCTCGCGCGTCGGCGTCAGTACGAGCGCGCGGGTCGTGCCGCGCGGCGTCGCGAGGAGGCGCTGGAGGATGGGGAGCAGGAAGGCGGCGGTCTTGCCGCTGCCGGTCGAGGCCGAGGCCAGCACGTCGCGGCCCGCGAGCCCGGCCGGGATGGCCTCGGCCTGGACCGCGGTCGGCTTCTCGAAGCCGAGGTCGGAGAGCGCACGCGAGAGGCTCGCGTGCAGGTTCAAAGTGGAGAAAGACAAGAGAATCCTCTTCGGAATCGGCCCCGTGCCGCCGGAGCATCCGGCGCACGTGGGCCTTCGGGAATGCGGAACCGTCACGGTGTGTCGAGACGGGTCGCCGGCGCGGAGGGCAGACCGGCGGGCGCTGCACGGCGCAGGAACGGGCGCAGCTTAACCGGTGGGGAGGCGCTCGGCCACCAGCGCCTCGCTCGGCACGCCGAAGGGCGCGAGCGCGGCGTGCTGCCGGATGCGCCAGGCCTCGGGCCGGAGCCTGGGCAGCAGCTCGAGCGGCCGGCAGCCGCCCACCCACGCGGGACGGAGCGCGTGCACGCGCGTCCACGCGCGCGCCACGAGGCGCGGGACCGCGCGCGCGCCCGTGGAGAGGCCGGCGAGGCAGAGCAGCCCGCCGGGCTCGAGGATGCGGTGCGCCTCCCGCAGCACGGCTGCGACGTCGTCCTCGGCGAGCAGGTCGAGCACGTAGGTCGAGACGAAGCGGTCGCGCGAGGCGGAGGGATCGGAGGCGGGAGCGGCGCCGTCCGTGAGCACGACCTCCACACGCGCGCCGAAGCGGGCGAGGCGCGCCCGCGCGAGCTCCACCATCCGCGGGCTCGAGTCGAGCGCCCGGTAGTGCGCCGTCCCGGGCAGGTGCTGCGACAGCAGCCGGAATGCGAAGCGGCCCGTCCCGCAGCCGAACTCGAGCACGCGCTCTGCGCTCTCGAAAGCCCCGTGCCGGAGCAGGACGCGCGTGGCGCGGTCCTCGTAGAAGGCCTGCGTGTCCTGCGCCGCGCCGATGCGGTCATAGACGCGGCGCGCCTCCGCGTGGGTCAGGATCCGCCCGGGCGGCCGGCTCATGCGCGTCACTCCGCCGGCGTGGTGCGCGCCCACGCTGCGAGCCGCGCGTCGAGATGGCCGCGGAACTCCGCGTCGAAGTGCGAGGCGTTTCCCGACCACCAGAGCCGGCCGCTCGGCGAGTCCAGGAAGGGCCTCAGGTTCGCCTCGTAGGCCTCGCAGATGCCCTCCGGGATCAGGCCCCTCCGCGCGAGCTCGAGGTTCAGGGCGCGCGACAGATCGTTCGCGGCGCCGACCGAGGCCTGAACCGCCGCCACACGCTGCGCGATCGTGTTCTGGCGGATCTGGAAGGCGAGGTAGAGCAGCGAGACGACGAGCAGGACGCCGCCCACGAAGTCGCCGAGATCGCCGAGGTCCTGGAGCGTCACCGTGCCGTCACCGTGCCTCGCCGGCCCGCATGCCGCGCGCCACTCTACCACCGCCGCGTCGGGCGGCGCCCGAGGGGAAGTTGATCGAGATCTTCGTGGACGGCGACGGCTGTCCGGTGAAGGACGAGGTCTACGTGGTCGCGACGCGGTACGGCGTGCCGGTGGCGCTCGTGGCGAACGCGCGGATGTACGTGCCCGAGGGCTTCGGCGTCGAGCTCGTCGTGGTGGACGCGGGCCCCGACGCGGCGGACGACTGGATCGCCGACAACGTGCGCGCGGGCGACGTCGTCGTGACGGCCGACCTGCCGCTCGCCGCGCGCTGCCTCGCGGCCGGCGCGCACGTGCTCGGTACGGACGGCCGCGAGCTGCGCGGCGACGCGATCGGTGACCTGCTCGCGACGCGGGAGCTGAAGTCGCAGCTGCGCGGGGCCGGCGTGATGACGGGCGGCCCGCCGCCCCTCTCGGCGCGCGACCGCTCGCGCTTCCAGGCGAAGCTCGACGAGCTCGTACAGCGAGCGCTCCGCGAGGGCGGCGGCGGCTAGACGGTCTCGAGGCGCGGCCGCTCCGGGTGCGGGCCCGGCGCAAACGCGGCGCGCGCCGCGCGCAGCCACGCGACCGCGACGACGGCGCTCGCCGCCGCGTGCAGGAGCCGCGCGAGGCCTTCGCAATGCGCCAGCAGCCCCGCCCGTCCAAGCAGCCAGTTCCAGTCGTGGACGTGGCCGCCGACCAGCGGCAGCGCCTGCGCGCGCGCGTCGCCGAGGTACACGGCCACGTTCATCCCGCTCTCGCCGAGCCAGAGCCCGCACAGCGCGGCGGCGAAGGCGTCGCCTCGACTCCGGAAGTGGAAGGCGAGCGCCGCGGGGAAGAAGAGCTGGCCGAGCGTCCCGCCGAGGAAGTGGAGCGTCTGGCCGCCGAAGCCGAGGAACAGGTGGCCGGCCTCGTGGAAGGCGAGGTTCACGCCGTCGAGGAAGTGGTACTCGTAGGCGAGCACGAGCCAGAGCGCGTAGGGCGCGAGAGCGAGGGCGAGGACGCGCTGCCAGCGCATGCCGACGCCTCGGCCGTTCCACGCGGGCGCTTGAGGCGGCCCCGCCTCAGGGCTTCGCGGCGAGGAACACGTACTGGTTCAGGCTGAAGAAGTACTCGCCCCTTCGCCCGAGCTCGGCCAGGTCCTCCGCCCAGGCGTCGGCCTCCGCGCGCGAGACGCCGCGCCGGTCGGGCACGAAGCGCTGGATCAGGCCGCAGAGTCCGTGGCCAAAGGTGCTCGGATCGAAGGCGTCGTTCAGGTGCACGAGCACCTCGCAGCGTGAGACGACGAAGCCCGCGCCCGCGAGGAGCGGCCCGAGCCGGCGCGGGAGATGGGGGTCCGCGAGGTGCTCGTCGAAGGCCGCGAGCACGCGGCGCATGCGTTCGGGATCGCTCGAATGCCACACCAGCGAATCCCAGTCCGTGGCGACGATGAGCGCGCGCCCGCGCGGCCGGAGCGCCCGGTGGACGCTCGCGAGCGAGCCCGCCACGTCCTTCACGTACTCGTGGACCTGCACCGAGACCGCTGCGTCGAAGGCGCCCGCGGCGACGTCGAGGCGCTCGGCGTCGCCCGGACGGACCGTAACCCAGGGCTGCGCGCCGCAGCGCGCGCGAGACAGCGCGAGCATGGCGTCGCTCGTGTCGATCGCCTCGACGGCGCCCGACGGCCCGACCGCCGCGCCGAGCTCGGCCGCGAGGAAGCCCGGCCCGCAGCCGATGTCGAGGATCCGCTCGCCGGAGCGGGGACGCAGGAGCCCCAGCACGAGGCTTCGGCGGCGGATCGCGTCCGGGCTCTGGTAGAGCCTCTCGATGCGCCGCGCGGTGGCCTCGTCGAAGCCGAGCCCTGCACCCATCGCCGCTCCGCTAGTGGTGGAAGAGCCGTAGCTTCGTGTGCACGAGGGCGATGCCGTACTCGTTGCACGCGGCCTCGATCTCGTCGTCGCGGGTCGAGCCGCCGGGCTGTGCGATGAACGCGACGCCGTGGCGCTGCGCCTGCTCCACGTTGTCGCGGAAGGGGAGGAAGCCGTCGGAGACGAGCGAGACGCCCTTCAGCCGCGCCAGCCATTCGCTCCGCTCGTCGCTCGTGAGGGGCTCGAGCGGCCCGGCGAGCGCCGCGCGGAGCGCGCTCTCCTCGCTCGGCGTGAGGTCGCCCTCGATGTAGCGCACGCGCCAGTTGATGCGGTCCTGCCGCTTCACGCCCTTCGCGAAGCGGAGGCCGAGCACCTTCGGGTGCGTGCGCAGCCACCAGAGGTCGGCCTTGGCGCCGGCGAGCTTCGTGCAGTCGACGCGCGACTGCTGCCCGGCGCCGATCCCGATCATCTGCCCGCCGAGCGCGTAGCCGACCGAGTTCGACTGCGTGTACTTGAGCGTCACGAGCCCGAGCAGGAGATCGCGCTTCGCCTCGGGCGTGAGGCGGCCGCACACGACGGTCTCGAGCTCCGCGGCCGTCACGGGGTGCGCGTTGCGGTCCTGCACGAGCCGCATGCCGAAGAGCTCGCGGCTCTCGCGCGGGGGCGGCACGAACTCCGGGTCGGCGCGCAGCACGATGAAGCCGCCGCCCTTCTTGGCGGAGAGCTTCTCGAGCGCGGCGGGCTCGAAGCCGGGCGCGATCACGCCGTCCGACACCACGCCCGCGAGGAAGGCCGCGGTGGCGTCGTCCACGGGCTCCGAGAGCGCGGCGAAGTCGCCGAACGAGCACTTCGGGTCGGCGCCGCGCGCGCGCACGTACGCGAGCGCCGCGGGCGTGAGCGACTGGCCCTCCACCTCGTAGGCGCGCGCGAGCTCGGGCGCGAGCGGCACGGCGAGCGCCGCACCCGCCGGCGAGACGTGCTTGAACGAGGCCGCGGCCGGCAGCCCCGTCGCGAGCTTTGCCTCGCGCACGAGCTGCCACGCGTTCAGCGCGTCGAGCAGGTTGATGTACGAGGGATTCCCGTTCAGCACCGCGATCGGCTCGCGCGCCGGATCGAGCGGGACCGCCTCGGCGAAGCTCTGGTGGGGGTTCGTGCCGTACTTGAGCTTCATGGTTCCCTACCGACTCACTCCAGGTCCGGAGGCGTCACCTGCGCGAGCCAGGCGGCGAGGTCGCCCTCGTAGCCGACCGCGCGCTGGCGCGCGCGCACGCGGGCCAGGATCGCATCGCCCACCTCGGACGCCGGCGGCTCGACGTCGGCGAGGTGCTCGGCGACCTGGTGCGCCACGCTCGCGGCGCCGGGGTCGCCGCCCTCGGCGAGCACGGCCTCCTTCGCGTGGCCGTCGTCCCCGAGGCCGAGGAAGGAGGCGAGCGCAGCCTCGTACACCTGCGCAGCGTGCTTGCGCGACGCCACGATGTTGCCCTTGCCGGTCACCACGTTGCCGACCGAGAACAGGTTCGGATAGCCCTCGAGGCGGCCGAGCTCCCAGTCCGTGAAGGCGAAGAGCTCTCCCTTCATGGGGATGCCGACGATCGACTCGGGGATGCTCCCGATCGAGCTGATCACGCAGCTGCCCCGGCGCTCGACCGTCTCGTCGGTCGGGACGAGCCGGCCGTCCTCCATCTTGGTGCGGCGCAGACGCAGGCCCACCACCCGGCCGTTCTCGACGAGGAGCGCCTCGGGCGCGGAGAGGGGCTCCACGTGGAAAAGGTACTTCTCCTGCGCCTTCTCGAGCAGCCGCGCGCGCGCGTTCATCGCCTTCTCGCGGCGCTTCGCGTCCGCGGCCTCCGGGATCTCGACGAGCGGCATGTCCTCGATGCGGCGCCGATAGAAGAGTGTGCAGCCGCGGAGGCCGAGCTCCTCGAAGCGGACGCCGTGGCGCTCGAGCAGCTTCGGGATGCCCTTCACCTCGAGCTCGACCATCGGTACCTCGATGCCACGCTCGCGAAGCTTCGCGCGCACGGTCTCGAGCATCAGCACCTTCACCACGTCGATCGAGGCGAGGCCGCCGCCCACCACGAGCGCGCCGTCCTCGGGCACGAAGCGCTCGCCGCCGTAGTTCTTCTCGTTCGCGTGGTTGAACCAGATGATGAAGGGGTTCTGGTAGACGAGGCCGCGGCCGACGTAGGCGTCGGCGCCCTCGACGGGGAGCGGCCGGTCGCGCCACGCGCCGTTCGCGAGCACCACGGCCGAGAAGCCCCACTCACGCGCGATCGCCTCGAAGGAGAGGTCGCGCCCGACCTTCGTGAGCGGCACGAACTCGACGCCCGGGCGCGCGAGCTTCGCGCGGATCGTCTCGTACTCCTTCTGGCGGAGCCCGACGTGCCAGCGCGGCAGGCCGTCCTCGATCTTGCCGAAGGGGCGCGCGTTCATCTCGAAGACGACCACGCGGACGCCGTGCCCGGCGAGCCGCCCCGCGACCTCGGCGCCCGCCGTGGCGCCGCCGATCACGGCGACCCAGTGGCGCCTCGGGGTGCTCGCGGCCTCCGGCATGGCGCGGATTCTCGCAGGCGGGGCGCGGGGATGCCATCGGAGTCGGCCCGCGTGGCCGCGCCGTGCGCCTGCTTCGCCATGCGCGCTTCGACGACAGGCGCATAGCCCGCGCCCGCCCATCAGGCGAGGCGGCGTTCTGCCGAAGAGCCCGGCCGGGGGAGCGACCATGGGAGCAGCGACGGACCCGTTCCAGTTCGTATGCGAGGAGCTCGGCGCCCAGGTCGCGCTCGATCGCCTGGCCCTCCGCGGCGCGGTGCGCCTCGCGCTCAAGGCTGCGGGCTTCGAGCCGCGCGGCGTGCGGCCGAGCGAGATGGCGGTCGTCGTCTCGCGCATGCTGCCGCGGGAGCTCGCCTCGTGCGGCGTGTCCGATCCCGGGCCGCTCTGCGAGAGGCTCGCGAGCGCCGTGTCCGGGCTCCGCACGGCCGCCCCGGCCGATTCTCCCGAGGCGGTGTTCCGCCGGCTCGGAGGCTGAGGCCGTCATGGGGCTCCAGATGAACCTGCTCCTGCTGATCTCGACCGTCGCCTATGTCGGCGTCGGCCTCGCCGTGGGGATCCGCCTGGTGCGCCTCGCGCGCCGGACCGGCGGCTTCGCCGAGCGGATGCTCGGCACCGCCTGCCTCGCCGGCCCGGGCATCCTCGCGCCGTGCTTCGTCGTCGTGAACGCGCTGCCCGAGCCCGAATGGGCCGTGCGCGGAGCCTCCTTCGGCGCCCAGCTCGCCTACGCCGTGTTCTGCACGGTGATGCTGCTCTTCACGTGGCAGTGCTTCCGCAAGGAGGCGGCCTGGGCGCGCTGGCTCACGGGAGGCGCGACCGCGCTCGTGCTGGCCGGCGCCGCGATCGGGATCGTACGCGCGTTCGGCGTCGAGGACGCCGCCGCGCTCCGGGACATGAACCACCTCGGCTACCGCCTGCTCGCCTTCGCCTCGCTGGTCGGCCACGCGTGGACCGCGCTCGAGTCCCTCCTCTACTACGGCCGGATGCGGAAGCGCGCGCGGCTCGGCCTCGCCGACCCGGTCGTCACGAACCGCTTCCTGCTCTGGGGACTGGTCGGCGCCGGCGCACTGGTGGCCTCGGGCGTTCCCTTCGCCGGGGCCTGCTCGGCGGCGACTCCTTCAACGACGTGCCGACACGCCTCGTCGGCGCGGCCGCGATCATCGCCAGCAGCGTGTGCCTTCAGCTCGCCTTCCTGCCGCCGCAGTCGTACGTCGCGTGGCTCACGGCGAGGGCGAGGGCGGCCGCCTAGGCGAGCACGCGGATCAGGCGCCCGAGCTGGAGCGCGGCTGAGCGCCGCGTCAGGCGCCCGCGCTCGGCCGAGCCGCCATGGAGGCGTACCACGAGCGCAGATGCGTCAGCTCCTCGGGCAGCGGGAAGCCGGCGAAGCGGACGCCGTAGTCGAGCGCACCGAAGGCGAAGATGTCGGCCATGCTGATGCGGTTCGCCGCGACGAAGGCGCAGCCCTCGAGGACGCGGTCGAAGAAGCGCACCGAGAGGGATGCCCACGAGCGGAACTCCGCCGCGGCCTCGGCGCTGCGCTCGCTGCGCGCGAAGTGCGCGCCGAAGTCGATCGGCAGGTAGAGGTAGTGCTCGACCCGGCGCGTCCACATCTCGATCTCGGCCTTCTCGAGCGGCGTCGTGCCGAAGAGCGGCGGATCCGGGTGGAGCTCCTCGAGGTAGCGGCAGATCGCGAGCGACTCGGAGATGCACGTGCCGTCGTCGAGCTCGAGGACCGGCAGCGTGCCGATCGGGTTCTTGCGCCGGAACTCGGGCGTCCGGTTCTGCTCGTGGAGCACGAGCTTCTCGACCGGGACGGCGAGGCCCTTCTCGGCCAGGTACATGCGCACCCGCCGCGGGCTCGGCGCCGTGCCTGCCTCGTCGACGTAGAGCTTCATCGCCCGCCCAGACCTCTTCGCAAAGCGGATGGTACACCCGCCGCCCAGGCGGCCGGCCACGCGCGCGACGCTACGCTCGTCCGCCGTGGGACCCACCGCATGCGTTCCGCTCCCGTTCTGCGGGCACGTGCGCGACGCGGACGAGCTGCGGCGCCGCGGCACGACGGCGGTCTGCCCCGCCTGCGGATCCTTCTGGGACCTCGAGAGCCTCGCCGCCGACGTCGCCTACGACGCCGACTACTGCGCGTCCCGCCTCCACGGCGAGGCGCGGACGGGCGAGCTCAAGTTCCGCTCGCTCGCGCGCTGGCTCTCGGCGCTGCAGATCGATCTCGCCGGCCGCGTCGTGTGCGAGGTCGGCTTCGGCGGCGGCTTCGTGCTGCGCGGCGTGGAGCGGCGCGGCGGCGTCGCCTGCGGCATCGAGGCGAACCCGGCCGCGCTCGCCTCGGCGCGCCGGCTCGGCGTCCCGGCCGAGCGCCTCCACGCCGCGGACCGCCTGCCGGCGCGCCTCGAGCCGGCCGCCGATCTCTGGCTCTTCCTCGACAGCTTCGAGCACGTGCCCGAGCCGGCCGCGCTCCTCGCGTTCATGGCGCGCTCGAGCCGCCCGGACGCGCTCGCGCTCGTGGTGGCGCCCGACGCGGGCTCGCTCTCCGCGCGCTGGCTCGGGGGCGCCTGGCCGCACCGTCTGCGCGATCACACCTTCCACTGGAGCCGGCGCGGGATCGTCGAGCTGTGGGGCCGCCACGGCTGGGCGCTGCGGCGCTCGTTCGTGCCGCGCAAGCTGGTGTCGCCCGCCATGCTGGCGGCGCACGCGCTGCTCCTGTTCGGCGTCGGGGACGCGCGCGCGCAGCGTGCGCTCCGCGGGCTCGCTCCGCTCCAGCGCCTCGCCGTCCCCTTCAACGTGGGCGAGTTCGGGCTGCTCTTCGAGCGCGCTCCACGAGCGGCCGCTTGAACCTCCGCGCCCGGAAGCGCCTCGACTACACCCTGGGCGGGGCGCTGATCGCCCTCGCGAAGCCGCTCGTGTTCGCGGCGGGACGGATCCTGCGCCGGGACCACGACCCGCGCCCCCGCGGCCGCATCGTCGTGATCAAGATGCTCGGCGGCGGCAGCATGGTCCTCGCCGGCCCGGCCCTGCTCGGCATCCGGCGCGCCCACCCCGGCTGCCCGCTCGTGCTCGTCAGCACCGCGCCCGTCGCCGCCTTCGGCGCGCTGCTCGGCGTCTTCGACGAGATCCACACGATCGACGACCGCTCGCTCGGGCGCCTCGTGCGCTCGACTGCGCGAAGCGTCCGGCGCGTGCTCTTCGCGGACACCGTGATCGACCTCGAGGTGTACAGCCGCCTCACCAGCGTGCTGTCCCTCGCGACGCTCGCGCGAAACCGCATCAGCTTCCATCTCGAGACCGTCTTCTGGCGGCGGAACCTCCACACCCACCTGCTCTTCTTCAACCGCTTCTCGAACGTCCACCACTTCTACGACCAGGTGGCGCGGCTGCTCGGCGCGGCGCCCGCACCGCGCGAGGCGTGCGCCGAGGCGATGCTCGGCGCGCTCGCGGCCCCGCCGCCCGCGCGGAGCGAGAGCCGGCGCCGGATCGCCCTCGGCCCCGCCTGCTCGGAGCTCGGCCGGGAGCGGCGGCTCTCGCCCGCGCAGTGGCGGATCGCGCTCGCCGCACGGCCGCGCTGCGCGGACGCCGAGATCCACGTGCTCGGTGCGCCGGGCGATCGCGACGAGGCCGAGGCGATCGTGGCCGCGTGCGCGCCGGCCCTGCCCGGCACGACGTGGCACGTCGAGTGCGGGAAGCTCTCGCTCGCGGAATCGGTCGCGCTGATCGCGGGCTGCGACGAGCTCATCGGCATCGACTCGGCGCTCCTCCACGTCGCGCGCCTGCTCGGCGTTCCGACCGCGTCGTTCTGGGGCCCGACGGACCCCGCCACCCGCCTCCAGGCCTTCCCGGGCGCCGTGGACGACGTGCACTACCGCAAGATCGCCTGCTCGCCGTGCATCCACGTCGCGGAGGACCCGCCGTGCCGGGGACGGAACCTCTGCATCGAGGGGCTGATCGAGCCCGAGCGGGCGGCCGAGGCACCGGCGTGGTGGATCGAGAGCTGAGCGGCGGCGCCGCGCGTGTGAACCACTTCATGGCCGGGCCCGACGGAGGTACGATCATCGGCCCGAACCGAACGTGGAGGTGCCCCCATGCTTCGCCATGTGCTCCCGACCGTCTCGCTCTGCGCCCTGCTCCTCGCCTGCGGCGGAGCCACGACGCAGGGCGCCCCGCCGGCCGCCGAGACGGCCGCGGAGACCGCGGCGCGGCCGCCCGAGCTGCTCGACGGCCTCGGCGACCACCAGCGCGAGATCACGACGACGTCGCCCGAGGCGCAGCGCTACTTCGACCAGGGCCTCGCGCTGCTCTACGGCTTCAACCACGACGCCGCAGTGCGCTCGTTCGACCATGCGCTCGCGCTCGACCCGTCCTGCGCGATGTGCGCGTGGGGCAAGGCGACGGCGCTCGGCCCGAACATCAACCTGCCGCTCGGGCCGGACGTCCTGCCCGCCGCCTACGCGGCCGCGCAGCAGGCGCAGGCGCTCGCGAAGAACGCGACGCCCGTCGAGCAGGCGCTGATCGAGGCCGTCGCCGAGCGCTACCTCGAGACCTACACCGCCGATCGCAGCGCGCTCGACCTCCAGTACGCGAACAAGATGCGCGAGGTGCGGAAGGGCTTCCCGGAGGACGTGGACGTCGCGGTGCTCACGGCCGAGGCGCTGATGAACCTCTACCCGTGGAGCTACTGGACGGCCGACGCGAAGCCGAAGGAGCACACGCTCGAGCTGCTCGGCCTCCTCGAGTGGGCGATGGAGCGCGAGCCCACGCACCTCGGCGCGAACCACTACTACATCCACGCCGTCGAGGAGCACTTCCCGGAGCGCGCCGAGAAGGTGGCCGACCGGCTCGTCTCGCTCGCGCCGGACGCGGGCCACCTCGTCCACATGCCGGGCCACATCTACTACCGCGTCGGCCGCTACGGCGACGCCGCGAAGGTGAACGTCTCCGCGATCGCGGCCGACGAGGCCTACTTCGCGCGCTGCCGGCCCGGCGACTTCTACCGCGCGGCCTACTACCCGCACAACATCCACTTCCTCTGGGCGGCGGCCGCCACCGAGGGCCAGAGCACGGAGGCGCTCTCGACGGCGCGGAGCCTCGCGGCGAAGGTCGAGGAGTTCCACGCCGAGCTCCCGCTCGTCGAGGAGTTCCTCGCGATCCCCGTGGTCACGCTCGTGCGCTTCGGCAAGTGGGACGCCGTGCTCGGCGAGCCGGAGCCGCCCGCCGGCCGCTCCTACCAGGGCGCGATCTGGCACTATGCGCGAGGCGTCGCCTTCGCGCGAACGCAGCGGACGGAGCAGGCGGAGGCGGAGTTCGCCGCGGTGAAGGCCGCCGCGAAGGATCCCGCGAACGAGCAGCTGCTCCTCGCCGGCAACACGGCGACCGCGGCCGCGCTGCTCGCGATCGGCGAGGCGCACCTCGAGGGCGAGCTCGCCGCGGCGCAGGGCATTCAGGCGGTGGTCGTGGGCACCTATGCGCCGGCCGAGAACTATGTCTACGTCACGCTGAAGGTCGTCCGCAGCGTGGACAATGTGGTCCTTGCCGCCCACAACTACGTTCTTCCCCTCGACGATAACGTCGCATCCCTGCTGTTTCAGATGCCGCTTCGGTAGGAGGGGCA
>Ga0075326_1000140_pt1 | contig 14928 bp, 13 predicted proteins | sample MayberrySE_Catta_3_FD_120052 | JGI IMG/M metagenome (GOLD analysis project Ga0075326, IMG submission 120052) | Natural and restored wetland microbial communities from the San Francisco Bay, California, USA, that impact long-term carbon... | ecosystem: Environmental > Terrestrial > Soil >...
GATCCGGCAGCCCAGCAGCTCCTCGATCCGCTCAACATACGCCTGTGCTTTCTTCGGCAGGTCGTTGAACTTCCGCGCGCCTGACGTGTCGGCCATCCAGCCCTCGTGCTCCTCGAACACCGGGGTAACGCGGCTGAGCGTCGCGACCGTCGCCGGGAAGGATTGTACCTGCTTGCCGTCCAGTTCGTACGCTGTGCAGACTTCGATGGCCGGGAAGTTGTCCAGCACGTCCAGCCGGGTCAACGCCGCCTTGGTTACGCCGTTCACGCGAATGCTATACCGCGACGCTACTCCATCGAACCAGCCGCAGCGGCGTGGCCTGCCGGTCGTGGCCCCGAATTCCGGCGCAGGCCCCTCGCGACGCAGGATGTCGCCGGTCTCGTCCTCCAGCTCCGTGGGCATCGGACCGGCCCCGACGCGCGTCATATAGGCCTTATACACGCCCACCACGTCCTCGATCTGCGTTGGGCCGATGCCGATGCCAGCCGGCGCGCCCGCCGCCAGCGGCGACGGCGTGGATGATGTAACGAACGGATAGGTCCCAGCATCCACGTCGAGAAGGCTCCCCTGCGCACCCTCGAGCAGCACGCGTTCGCCACGATCGATCGCGTCCCGCACGATCTCGGACGTGTCACGTACGTACGGGGCTAGCTCGCAGCCGTGGCGAACGAACGTCTCGAACATCTCCTCGAGGTCGAGCGGTCTCGCGCTGTACAGCTTCTCGAGGAGCTCGTTCTTCTCCGGGAGCACCTGCTCCAGCCGCGATCGCAGCGCATCGGGCTCGATCAGGTCCGCCATCCGGATGCCCTTCCGCGCGATCTTGTCCACGAACGCCGGCCCGACGCCGCGTTTCGTCGTGCCGAGCGCCTCGTCTCCGCGGGCGCGCTCTTCCAGCTCGTCGATGAGTTGGTGGTACGGCATCAGTACCTGGGCGCGGTCGCTCACGAAGAGGTTCTTTGTGCTCACCCCGCGCTCCTCGAGCTGGTGGATCTCGTCCAGCAAGACCGCTGGGTTCACCATTACGCCGTTGCCAATCAGGCTCATCTTGTCCGGATAGAATATCCCTGCCGGGACCAGGTGGAGGGCGAACTTGCCCATGTGGTTGATGATCGTGTGGCCGGCGTTATCCCCAGCCGAGTAGCGGGCGATAATCGACGCGTCCTGGGCCAGCAGGTCCACCATGCGGCCCTTGCCCTCATCGCCCCATTGGCCTCCAATGACAACGAACGCTGACATACTTCGCGCCCCGACTGCTCGGGGCGCCCGTTCCTTTCCCTGTGTGGCGGCTCAAGAAAGGCTCAAGCCCGCGAGGAGTATAGCAGAGACGCAAATCTCGTGTAACAGCCTCGAGCTTCATTTCTAGCAGCCTTCGACCGAATACTAGAAGGAGAGAGCCCGGCAGTGTAGACTGGTGCCAACGTACCGGCGCCTCCGCGAGGGAGCATGCTCCGAAATCTTCATACTATCAATGCCCTGAGTCGAGTCTCGCTCCTGCTCGCCCTTGCCGGCGTCTCGTTGCTGCTCGTTATGCAGCAGACCTCGGTTCCGACCGCCCTGGCCGACGAGGATGACGAGGAAGAGATCTCGCAGCGCTATATTGTCACGCTCCGTCCGGGCGTAAGCCCTGAGCTCGTCAGCAACCTGGTCGACATGCGCGACGACGCGATCGTGCTCCACACCTACAGCGCAGCGGTCGACGGCTTCGCCGGCGCCATGACTAAGCGATTCGCGGGCACACTCGCCGCCCATCCGTTCGTGGAAGCTGTGGAACCGGACCGTATGGTCACGCTCGATGCCCAGACCATTCCCACCGGTATCAGGCGCTCGGGTGCCGACGAAAACGCCAACTCGTCGATCGATGGCGTTGATAACCTGGCCAACATCGACATTGCTGTTATCGACACCGGTGTTGACAGCGACCACGCAGACCTCAACGTGGTTGGCGGATTTGCCTCGTACCTCTCCCAGATCGGCTCCTGGGTACTCTGCGGAGCCAACACCTCCAGTTGGGAGGACGGCCACGGCCACGGGACGCACGTTTCCGGCACCATCGCAGCCCGCGATAACGACATCGGCGTCGTGGGGATGGCTCCCGGGGCACGCATCTGGGCCGTTCGCGTCCTCAGCCCGAGCGGCGGCGGCTGCATGTCCGATGTCATCGCTGGCGTGGACTGGGTCACCGAGAACGCAGACGTGATTGAAGTCGCAAACATGAGCCTCGGCGGGGGGAATTACCCTCTGCTCTGCACCGCTATCAACAATTCGATCGCTGCGGGCGTCTTCTACGCCGTCGCGGCCGGCAACGGCGCGACCAACGCCGAGAACGGCAGCCCTGCGAACTGTACGAACGCAACGACCGTCTCGGCCATCGTGGACACCGACGGCGAGTCCGGTGGGAACGGCCCTGACAACTTCTATGGCCCCGACGACACCTTCGCAAGCTTCACGAACTACGGCTCTGTCGTCGACATTGCGGCGCCCGGCGTCAGCATCTACTCGACCTACTTCACCGGCGGCTACGCCACCATGAGCGGCACCAGCATGGCGAGTCCGCACGTGGCCGGCGCCGCGGCGCTCCATATCCTCAAGTCCGGCGCACCGACCAACGCGGCCGGTGTTCAGGCCGTCAGGGATGCCCTCGTGACGGCTGCCGCGCCGCAGGCGAGCGAATGGGGCGTCAGCGGCGACCCGGACGCCATCCACGAGCCCGTCCTCTGCGTCGGCACGAGCTGCGCCGGTGGCCCGCCACCCACAAACACTCCTACGGACACACCGGCCAACACGGCCACCAACACGCAGGTTCCGACCAGCACCGCCACCGCCGTGCCACAAACGGACACCGCCACCGCTGTGCCGCCAACCGACACCCCGGCTCCGGAGGACACCAACACACCAACCAGCACCTCGACGCCGCTCCCGCCGACGGACACGCCGACTCCTCAGCCGCCGACGGACACGCCAACGCCGCAGCCACCGGCGAACACGCCGACGAACACGAACACGCCGGTGCCTCCTACGAATACCCCAACGCCGGCAGACACACCCGTGCCGCCGACGGCGACCGAGACGCCGGTTCCGGGCAGCGTTGAGCTCTACCTGACCTTGGGCAGTACGCAGACCATCGACGGCGTCAGCGCGACGAACGAGGACATCCTTGCCTTCGACGGATCCGGCTACAGCATGTACTTCGACGGCAGCGACGTGGGCCTCGGCAGTCTCGCAATTAACTCGTTCTCTGTCCTGGACGACGATGAGATCTTGATCTCGTTCACCAGCGCCTCAAACGGCGTCCTACCGATCGGCTTCGTCGACGACTCGGACATCGTCAAGTTCACCGCGACTTCGCTGGGCGAGAACACGGCTGGTTCGTTCCAGCTCTACTTCGATGGCGGCGACGTCGGTCTTTCAAGTAGCAGTGAAGACATTGATGCGTTCTCGGTGCTGCCGAGCGGACACATCGTCATTTCCACCGCCGGAGGCGTCAGCGTCAGTGGCACCAGCGGCAGTGACGAGGACATGGTCCAGTTCCTGCCTATCTCACTTGGGAACACAACAGTCGGAGGATGGTCGCTCTATTTCGACGGAAGCGACGTTGGTCTCTCGAGCAGCAGCGAGGACATCGACGGCGCGCATGTCGACGAGGCCGGCGATATCTTCCTGTCGACTCTCGGGAACTTCTCAGTGTCGGGCCTCTCCGGTAACGACGAGGACATCGTTCGCTTCACTCCGGCCTCGCTCGGCTCCAGCACCTCCGGCACCTTCGTCTCTCCGCTGTTCTTCGACGGCAGCACGCGCGGCGTCGGCTCGAACGACGTCGTCGCGTTCGATCTGCCGTAACACACCCGGTTGCCAGGATCGGCGTTCGCGGCCTAGGATCGGCGTATGGCCGAACAGCCACCGCCGACTCCACTGATCCGCGTCTCACGTATCCCGCTCCCCAACTCGTACGAACTGCCTGGCAAGCCCGAGAAGCCCGGCCCCGCGCAGGACGCCTTCCGCCAAACAGGATTCGTCCTCGGCAAGGACCTCGCGCTGTTCGAGGAGGGGATGACCCTCCAACTCAAGATCGTCCAGGATTCCTCCCATTCAAGCTTCCGCAAGCACCCATACGCCGCAATGATCGGCCTGTGGTCACGCACGTTCTCAACCCTCGCTGACGCCTGCGTGCTCGTAACGCGCGGCTCGTACCAGTCGTGCGCGCCGCTCGCGCGCTCGGCCTGCGAGTTCGTCGCCGCGCAGCAGGGGCTCTATACCGGCGAGATGGAGCTGTTCATCGAATGGCTGGCCGGACACTTTACGCCGAACGAGGAGCACAAGGCCTTCGAGTTCGGCCTCGGCCGCTACATGGCTGGCGGGGTCCTGGCCGACGACGCGAAGCTGCGCGCGATCTACCGCCCGGCCAGCGAGCTCGGCCGGCCGAGCTTCGGCGCGACGACGCTGTTCATCGGGCCCGAGTCCAACAACCAGCGCCTCGCCCTCACATTCGCGGATTCCAGCTTCCACGTCGGCTGGGCCGAGCTGACGCTCGGCTGGCTGGTCGCCCTCTGCGAGCGTCAGCTCGCGTTCGCCGTTCACGCGAAGGGCACGTTCGCGATCCACGACGACACGCACGCGGCGTATCAGGAGTTCGCGCGTCGCGTCGAGATGGCATTGTCGCGGAGCGACCGCTGCTTCGTCGAGGAGATCGAGGAGGGGCAGTACAAGCGCTACCTCGCACACAACGTCCGGCGCGCGGCCGGCTCCGCGCCCAAGAAGATCCTGCTCTAGTCTCCCGCCAACAGCATTTCGTGGCCAGGTGGGCCTAGCTCTAAGCGTATGGGCTGTGCTGGAGCGTCCGGAAACGCAAAGCCCGCACCGGACGGCTGGTGGTGGGGTAGGAAGGGCATGTCCGATGCGGGCCAGTGCTAATGCAGGGAGGGCGTTGGCACCCTGGAGGCAGAAGGACTTCGTTCTCCAATTCCTGCAGGCTCAACGTAGCAACACCAGCGTCAATTCGTCTGTGAGGTACTTCACATATGAGTTCGTGCGAACCTTCACATTGCGGCGCCTGGGCCCTCGCAGGTATGATGCGGAACGCCTGCCAGTCGCAGATACGCGCTAGATAGGGAGATCATGGCCGAAGGCAGCCTCTCCGACCTCAGCATCGTCGACCTGACGCAGGGCGTCGCCGGGCCTTACTGCACCAAGCTCTTCGCCGATCTCGGCGCCGAGGTCATCAAGATCGAGCCTCCGGAGGGCGACTGGAGCCGCAAGCTCGGGCCCTTCCCAAGCGACGAGCCCGACCCTGAGAAGAGCGGCCTCTTCCTCCACCTCAACACTGGCAAGAAGAGCGTCACCATCGACGTCGATTCCAACGCGGGCCGCGACCTCGTCAAGAAACTCCTCGCCGACGCCGACCTCCTCGTCGAGGGCGACGGACAGACCAAGATGGCGCGGCGCGGACTGGCCCATGACGACCTGAAGCCCGACTTCCCAGAGCTGATCTCGCTCTCGATCACGCCGTTCGGCTGTTCGGGGCCGTACAGCGACTACCGCGGCAACAGCCTCACCGCGATGGCGATGAGCACGATCATGTACAACACCGGCGACCCGGACAAGGAGCCCCTGACGACCGGGGGCACCCCCGCTGACTACATAGCCGGGATCCACGGGTGGATCGGCGCGCTCGCCGCGATCGAGTATCGGGCGCAGCACGGCAAGGGCCAACACGTCGACGTGTCGCTCGCGGAGGCCGCCGCCTGCACGGACGAGTACAACGCCGCGATGTATGCCTTCCAGGGCGCGATCCGGCGGCGCTTCTACTCGCGGCATATGTTCGGCTATCCGATGGACATCATGTCCTGCAAGGACGGCTATATCGTCGTCATCCCCGGCGCCTCGGGCTTCCCGCAGCGCGGCCTAACACAGGAAGGCGCCGTCTCGCCTATGGCGCTCCTCATGGAGAACCCGGAGCTTGACCAGCACCCGCTGTTCCAAAGCGGCCAGGAACGCATGGTCAAGTGGCAGGAAGTCGACGCGCTGCTCCAGCCGTTTTTCGACCAGAAGGAGGCGAAGGATCTCGTCGAGTTCGCGCAGGCGCTCCGAATGCCGTTCGCTCCCGTGCCCGACGTCAAGGACTTGGTCGAGGACGAGCACCTTGCCGCGCGCGGCTTCTTCGTCAAGGTCAAGCATCCGGAGGCCGGCGAGCTCACGCATGCGGGACCGCCCTTCCGGATGAGCGAGACGCCGCCGGAGATCGCGGCCGCGCCGGCCCTGGGCGCCAACAACGCGGACTACGGAGCCAGCGATGCCTAAGCCCCTCGAAGGCATCCGCGTTATGGACTTCACGCAGGTCTTCGCGGGGCCGGCCTGCACGCGCATCCTGGCCGACCTCGGGGCCGAGGTGATCCGCCTCGAGTCGCCAAACCGGCTCGACGTCACGCGCAACCTCCTCCATACCGACAACGACGGCCAGGAGCTCCCCTGGGAGCGCACCCTCTATTTCACGATCCGCAACGCCGGCAAGAAGGAGATCGTCGTCGACCTCGCCCAGGACCACGGACGCGAGATGCTTCGGGATATCATCAAACAGTCCGATGTAGTCGCCGAGAGCTTCACACCGCGCGTCATGCGCGCGTTCGAGCTCGACTACGAGCACCTCAAGGAGATCAAGGCCGACCTGATCATGATATCGCTCTCCGGCTACGGACAGTACGGCCCCTATTCAGACTGGTCGGCGTACGGCATGGGCCTCGAGCCCGCGTCCGGCGTCTCGCAGGTCACCGGCTACCCGGGCGGCCCACCCATCCGCAGCGGCCTCTCGTTCACGGACCCCTACTCAGGCTTCATCGGCGCCGGCGCCGTCCTTGCCGCACTGCACCACAAGCGGCGCACCGGCAAGGGCCAGTACATCGACCTCTCCGAGCAGGAGGCGGCGATCCCGCTGGTCGGGCGCGCGCTGATGGAGTACGCGATGAACCAGCGCGCGCCGGAGCGCATCGGCAACCGCAGCCCGTGGTTCGCGCCACAGGGCGCCTATCGCTGCGCAGGCGAGGACAACTGGCTGGTCATCTCGATCGAGTCAGACGACGACTGGGCCAAGTTCTGCGAAGCGACCGGCCACAGCGACTGGGCCTCTGACGACCGCTTCTCCACGGTCGAAGGCCGCCGGCAGCACCACGACGACCTCGACGAGATGATCACGGGCTGGACGCAGGACAAGGACCACTACGACGCCTTCCACCAACTACAGAAGGCCGGTGTCATCGCGGCGCCGGTTCTCAACGGCAAGGAGGCGCTACTTGACCCGCATTTCGAGGAGCGCGGCCAGTACGACGTCATCGACCAGCCGCACAACGGCAAACGACTCGTCGGCCGCCACCTCGCCGCCAAGTTCGACGCGTTCGAAGCCTCGGCCGGTGGCCCGGCCCCGACGCTCGGCCAGCACAACGCGGAAGTGCTCGGCGGTCTGCTCGGCATCACCGAGGAGGAGCTCGCGCAGCTCGAGGAGCAGCGCGTCATCACCACGGAGCCAGCCCTCCCCGTCCCGCCGAACATCGTCAGCATGGCGCTGAAGCTGCCCTACGACGCGTTCGTCGAGAACGGTACACTCCTCGCCCTCGAGCCCGATTACCTCGACCAACTCGAGAAGCGCTAGGCCCTTGCCTGCCCCCAAGAAGCGTTGCGCCTGGACCGGCGACGACCTGCTCATGGTCGCCTACCACGACACGGAGTGGGGCGTTCCCTGCCACGACGATCAGAAGCTCTTCGAGTTCCTCGTTCTCGAAGGCGCGCAGGCTGGGCTGAGCTGGTCGACCATCCTCAACAAGCGCGAGAACTATCGCAAGGCGTTCGACGGTTTCGACCAGGTGAAGGTCGCGCGCTACACACCCAAGCGCGTCGAGAAGCTGCTCCAGGACCCCGGAATCGTCCGCAACCGGCTCAAGGTCGAGTCGGCCGTCAAAAACGCGAAGGCGTTCCTCGCGGTGCAGGACCAGTTTGGCAGCTTCGACGCCTACTCGTGGGCGTTCGTCGGCGGCAAGCCGAAGCGGAACCGGTTCCGCTCGATGAAGCAAGTCCCGGCCACGTCCAAGGAGTCCGACGCGTTCAGCAAGGACCTCAAGCAGCGGGGCTTCAGCTTCGTCGGATCGACGATCATGTACGCCCACATGCAGGCCGTCGGCATGGTCAACGACCACGTGACATCGTGCTTTCGGTATAACCAGGTCTGATGGACCTTGGCCTAATTGACCACGTAGCGATCGTCACGGGCGGGAGCCGCGGGATCGGGCGCGCGATTGCGCTCGCCCTCGCCGCCGAAAGCGTGCGCGTCGCCATCTGCGCCCGTACCGAGGGGCCACTGCGCGAGGTCGAGGCCGAGTTGGGCAAGCACGGCGAAGCGCTTGCGATTGCCGCTGACGTAACGGAAGCGGCCGACGTCGAACGCGTCGTTTCAGAGACGGTCGACCGCTTTGGTCAGCTCGACATCCTCGTGAACTGCGCCGGTACGCGCGGCCGCGAGGACACGGACGAGATCTGGAACGCCACCTACGCGTCGAACTTGCTCGGCGCGGCCCGGATGACGCGCGCCGCCCTCCCCCACCTCAGAGCGTCCGGCCACGGCAGCGTCGTCCACATCACGTCGATCTACGGACGGGAGTCCGGCGGCCCGATCTCCTACAACGCGATCAAGTCGGCGATGAATGCCCATGCCAAAGCGCTGGCGCTCGAGCTTGCGCCCGACGTGCGAGTGAACGCGGTGGCGCCGGGCTCGGTCGCGTTCCCGGGCGGATCGTGGGGCCGTCGACTCGAAGAGGACCCGGAGGGCATGGCGAAGTTCATCGAGGACAACATCCCGATGGGCCGTTTCGGCACACCGGAGGAGATCGCGAATGTGGTAGTGTTCCTCTGCTCCGACCAGGCGAACTGGGTGACGGGCGCCTGTATCAACGTTGACGGCGGCCAGTCACGCTCGAACATCTAGGGAGAAGACGCCATGCCGATGTACCACAAGCCTGGCGGCCTCGTGAAGTTCATGAACAACAAGATCATGGCGCTCTTCACCGGTATGGGCATTTCGCTCTCCGGGTCCCAGCAGCTCACGGTGCGCGGGCGCAAGAGCGGCGAACCCCGCTCCGTCACCGTGAACCCGCTCGACCACGACGGCGCACGTTTCCTCGTCGCGCCGCGCGGCACGACCGAGTGGGTGCGCAACCTCCGTGCCGCCGGTGAGGGCGAGCTCCGCCTCGGCTCTAAGCGCGAGCAGTTCAACGCGACCGAAGTCGCGGACGCCGAGAAGGTGCCGATCTTGCGCGACTACATCGAACGCTGGGGCACGGTCACCCGCCGCGAGTTCGGCGTCGACAAAGACCCCTCCGACGAAGAGCTGGCAAGGATCGCGCCCGACCACCCAGTCTTCCGCATTACGAGCTAGCCCTCCGCAGCAGCTCCTCGGCCTTCTCACACATCGATCGCAGCACCTCGGCAGCCGGCCGGATAGCTTCGATGTCGCCGGCGCCCGCGCCCATATAGACGGCCGCGCCTTCCACGTCTTTTCGATAGGCGGCCTCCGCGCGCTCCCTGAGCGCGTCGCGCTGCGCGACGATCTCATCGTCGCGGCCATGCCACTCGCGGACGAGCTCATTGCGATAGACGCGCGCCCCGATCCCCTCCGGCCACGGGAGGCCGTCGATCAGGTCGTAGACGCGGGTGAAGATCGTATCCTCGCCGTCACTGGCGACGATGCGGTCTTTGTAGAGATTTGGCACCTCCGTCGCTTCGTTGGTCGCGAGGAACGCCGTCCCGACGTTCGCGCCGTCGGCACCGGCCGCGAGCACGGCGGCCAGCGCACGCCCTGACGAGATGCCTCCCGCCGCCAGCAGCGGCACGTCTGGATAACGATCCGCAAGACGCGACAGCAGGGGCAACAGCGCCGTTTCGCCGCAGTGGCCGCCGGCCTCGTTGCCCTGCGCGATCAGTACGTCGGCGCCGGCCTGCACCGCCTGCTCGGCCAGCTCCATCGACGACACCTGGCAGATCGTGATGGCGCCCGACTCCTTGGCGCGACCCAACCACGGCTTCGGGTCCGTGAACGAGAAGATGACCGCGGGGACGCGCGACTCGATCACGGCGTCGAACGTCTCCTCGGTAAACGGAATGAACGGCGTGATGAACCCGGCCGCGAACGGCCGACCCGTTTCCTCGCGGATCGCGGCGATCTGCTCGCGAACCCAGTCCGCGCCGCGCTGATCGGTCGCGCCGAATGTGCCCAGCCCTCCGGCCTTCGAGACGGCGGCGGCGAGCACGCCACCGCTGTGGCCGCTCATGGGCGCCGACATGATCGGGTAGTCGAGGTAGAACAGTTCGGTGAAGCGCGTTTTCAGCATGTCCTCTCCTCACAACACTATGAATCCATAATCAATGGCTCTGATACCATACCGAGGATGTCCACGGAACTCGCCGTCGCCTTCAGCGCCCGGATGCTCCAGAACTGGATCAACGTCCGCTTCGAAACCAACTTCGGCACGCCTGAAGCATCAGGCAATACCTTCATCGCAGCCGACAGCGACCGCAAGGCGGGCATCTTCGTGGCCTCCCTTTGGGACGAGGACGAGGGGTGGAACGAGCACCTCGCCAAGATGGAGGCGCGTCTCGACAGCAGCGGCGGCGCGTACCTGCTCTGGGTGCCCCCCGGCGCCACGGTCCCGCACGAGGAGCCGGACGCCAGCGACTTCGTCCAGCGCGTGCAGGCCGCGATCGTGCAGCTCCCGCCGTCGGCGCGAACGGAGGTCATGTTCCCGGTCGATGTGAAGCTCGCCAAGGTGCGCGAGGAGGGCGGCTACGCGTCGGTCATCGGCGGGCTCAATCGATGGTGGACACGCATCACCGAAAACGTCACCGGCACGTTCCACGTCGATAGCTCCAAGATCCATCGTTTGACGATGGATGGCGAGTCGCGCGAGAAGCTCTGGTCGGACATCGGCAGCCTCTCGCATAGCGTGGATGTCGGGCAGTCGGCCGAGTTTGAGGTCAACGAGGCATGGACGCTGCATCGCCTCGCCGACGACGGCGCGACCGGGCTCGCGATCGTCGGGGCGCCGCCGAACGTCGATCCCACGGACGGCATCGGCGTGCGGCGGAACGTCCGCAAGCGGCTGGCTGTCGCAAACGAGGCACTCGGCGGGATGGAGGTCGACCTGCGCGTCGTCGGGCTGGTCGGGGCGTACGAATACGCGGAACTCGAGACGGCCGGTTCGACCGTGAAGGCGGTCAGCGCCGATCTCTTCAATCGCATCGAGGTTATCGCCGTCCTCGCTGATGGCGAGGTCAAGCCGACGTTTGTCCCGAAGGCGCTCCCGTGGGCGTCATGACGGTAACCCTGCCGATATTGGACCATGCGACCTCGAATAGGCCTTATCGGTGCCGGACTAATCGGCACGTTCCACTCGCGGGGCGTCCATGGACTGATCAAGAACGGCTTCGTGGACGCGGACTACGTCGCCGTTTGCGACCGCGACATCGAGCGCGCGGAGGCATTCGCGCGTATCGCCAACGTCGGTCTCGTCACAAGCGACCCGCAAGAGGTCATGGACTCGCTGGACGTCAACACCGTCTACGTCTGCACACCGACCGCCGAGCACAAGGCGCTGGTCGAGGGCGCGGCGGCCGCCGGCAAGCACATCTTCTGCGAGAAGCCGCTCGCGAAAACGCTCGCCGTCGCCCAGCAGATGTACGCCGCAGTGGAGAGAGCCGGCGTGCGGCATCAGGTCGGGCTCATCCTGCGGCACTCGCCGGTGTGCACCGTGCTCAAAGACCTGACCGCGGATCCGGAGCTCGGCCGGCTCATGACCGTCATCTTCCGCGACGACCAGGTCTTCCCGGTAAACGGCCACTATGGCAGCCAGTGGCGGGGCGACGTCAGCATGGCCGGCGGCGGGACGCTGATCGAGCACAGTATCCACGACCTCGACTTGCTCACTTGGCTCGCCGGGGACGTCCAGAGTGTGCAAGCGCAGACGCGCAACTTCGCCGGCCGCAACGGCGTCGAGGACCTCGCCGCCGCCACGCTGAACTTCGCGAACGGCGCCACCGGCCAGCTCACGTCGATCTGGCACGACATCACAGAGAAGCGATCGGAGCGCCGGCTGGAGCTGTTCTTCGAGCGCGGCTACTTCGCCATCGAGAAAGACTTCTTCGGGTCGATCGAGTACGAGCGCGCGACGGGTGGCCGGCAGACGATGCCGGAGGACGAGGTGACCGCCCGCTACATGGAGATCATCGGGCTCGACGCCGACTCACACATCGCAGCGCTGCAGAAGTACTCGCTCGAGGACTACTTCTTCTTGCAGGCGCTCATCGAGGAGCCCGACGCGTTTCCCGGGTTCGACGTCGCCGTCGCCGCCCACCGGCTTGTCGACGCCGTCTACCGCTCCGCAGCCGACCATGGTCGCGTAGTGTCGCTGGCCTAACCGCTCAATCGCTCGCTGATCGTCATCAGCGCGTCCGCAGGGTCCCCGGTGTCCTCGACTTCGAACACCGGTCGACCCGCGACGGCCTCGCGGACTGGGCGATCGCCGACCAACACAACGAGGTGGAGCGCGCCGATCTCGCTCTCGGCTTGCTCAAGCGCGCCCCGCAATGCGTCAGCGTCCGACGCTTCGATCGGCAGCGCGACGCCGTTTCGGTCGAGCGCCCAGAGCTCGTTGAGCGCGGAGTTGATCGCGAACTCGGCGTCGGTGTCGGGCGTCAGGCTCGCGATGGCGACGTCCACGCCCGCTTCCGCAAGCCCGATCCCGATCGCGCGTCCCAACTCTGTCTCCCCGCCCACGACCAACACGCGCTTGCCAGCGAGGTCTCCGTCGTTCACCCGACGTTCCTCTGCCTAAAGGTGAACCGTCAGCCCGCCGTCGACGAACATCACCTGACCGGTGACGTAGCCGGACGCGTCGGAAGCGAGGTACACGGCGAGCGGCGCGACCTCCTGGGGCACGCCGGCGCGCTTCATGGGTATGTAGCGCACGGTCTGGTTCGCGTCCGGCGAGACGTCGCCCAGCGCGGGGGAGTCCTCCATCCAGCCCTGCGCGATCGCGTTGATCGTGATGCCGTCGGCGGCCCACTCCTGTGCGAGTGCGCGCGTCAGGTTGAGGATGCCGCCCTGCGCCGCGCAGTACGCCGACGCGTTCGCGAGGCCGCGCTCGCCCAGCACCGACCCGACGTTGATGATGCGGCCACGACTTCGATTCACCGGCTCGCTCTTGAGCATCTCCTTGCCGGCCGCCCGACAGACGAAGAACGTCGCGCTCAGATTCTGGCCGAGCACGCGCGCCCACTCGGCGTCGGTCACCTTCGTCGCCTCCTTGCCGAGGAAGAGGTCGCAGGCGTTGACGACGATGTCGAGGCCGTCCATCTCCTTCGCGACCTGCCGTACCATCACCTGCGCGCCCTGCCCCGACGACACGTCAGTCGACTGCTCAATCGCGTTGCGACCCATGTCGCGCACCTCGCGCGCGGTCTTGCGCAACGCCATGGTCGCCGCGGGTTCGTCGCAGAGCGCGAGGTCCGCGCCCGCCTCAGCCAGCGCCAGGGCGATCGCCTTGCCTGCGCCCGACGCCGCGCCGACGACCAGCGCGCGCTGCCCGCTAAGATCGTAAGCGTTGATGCTGAGCTTCGCGTTCTCCCATCGCGGCACCGGCATCAGATCGACACCTCAGGCGCGAACCCGATCGGCGCGACGCCGCCGGCCAGCCCGCCGCCGTCGATGACGAAGCCCTGGCCGGTCACATAGCTCGACGCGTCCGACGCCAGGTAGACCGCGAGCGGGCCCAGCTCCCAGGCCTCGCCGATGCGCTGCACCGGGAAGTAGCGCGCCCGCGCGTTCATGAACTCGGCGACCTGCTCGTTCTGGGCCGGCCGCTGAGCGACGAAGCCCGGGACGATGCAGTTCGCGCGGATGTTGTACGACTTCAGCATCACGGCGAGCGACTTCGTCAGCGCGATCACGCCCGCCTTCGCGGCGCCGTAGGCGAACCCGGTCGGATTGCCGCGCAGTCCGGTCCCGGACGCGACGTTGATGATCACACCGCCCTTCCCGCCGTCGACCATCGCCTTCGAGGCGGCGCGCGCGCAGTAGAATGCGCTCGACAGGTTCACGTCGATCGTGTCGTGCCAGTCGTCGTCGGTCACGTCCCAGAACTCGCTCCCCTGCCCGCGCGCGTCGCCGATGCCGGCGTTCGACAGCATGACGTCAATGCGACCGAATTCGCGGATCGTCGTGTCGACGAGCTCCTGGCACTTTGCCGAGTCGCGCACGTCGGTCGGCACCGCGATCGCCTTGCCGCCGGCCTTCGTGATCTCCTCGACGGTCGCCTCGATCTGCGTGCTCGTCCGCGACGCGCAGACGACCTCGGCGCCCGCCTCGGCCAGCGCCAGCGCCATCTGCTGCCCGAGCCCGCGCCCGGCGCCGGTGACCACGGCCACCTTCTCGTCCAGGCGTAGCCGCTCCAGGACCATGTGATGCTCCTCTCCGTTGGGGCGTACCAGCGCGGCTAGTGTAACGAAGGGGGTGAGGGGAGGCTAGCGCCTCACTCGGCCTTGTTTCCTGTTCTTTATTCCCTGTTCCTCCGCACGTTCCGCCGCTCCTCCTCGATCTTCGCGATGCCATCCAGCGACTCCTCGATGGCTTTGCGCTTGGCGGCGTCGGTGACGTGGGTGTAGATCTGAGTGGTGTTCACGTTCGCGTGGCCGAGCAGCGTCTGGACGACGCGCAGCTCGGCGCCGCCTTCGAGCAGGTGCGTCGCGAACGTGTGGCGGAGGAGGTGGGGGTGGACGGACTTCTCGATGCCGGCCTCGGTCGCGTAGTGGCGGACCATGATCTGGACGGCGCGCTGCGACAAGCGCTTGCCGTCGCGATTGAGGAGTAGCGCCGTCTCAGGCCGCTGAGCCAGCTTGGGC
>Ga0075326_1000144_pt1 | contig 14763 bp, 13 predicted proteins | sample MayberrySE_Catta_3_FD_120052 | JGI IMG/M metagenome (GOLD analysis project Ga0075326, IMG submission 120052) | Natural and restored wetland microbial communities from the San Francisco Bay, California, USA, that impact long-term carbon... | ecosystem: Environmental > Terrestrial > Soil >...
CCGGTCGGCCTCATCCAGCTGCGCGATCTCCGCCTCGATGCCGGCGCAGACCGGCACCACTTCGGCGCTTTCCGTCGCCGCCTTGCGCCGGACCGCGTCGAGGCAGGGATTGTTTTCAAACCCCTGCTCCGACACATTGGCGACGTACATGACCGGCTTGGTCGTGATCAGGTGCAGGTCGTCGATCTGGCGGCGCTCGTCTTCGGTCAACGGCACGTTGCGCGCGCGATGACCCTGGTCCAGGCAGGCCTGCAATTTCTCGAGCACCGCCATCCGCAGACGGGCCTCTTTCTCATTGGCCTTGAGCCGCTTGGCGGTTCGCTCGATGGCCCGCTGGACCGACTCGAGATCGGCCAGCGACAATTCGGTGTTGATGGTTTCGATGTCGGCCAGCGGGTCCAGAAGGCCGGCGACGTGCACGACGTCCTCGTCCTCGAAACACCGCACCACGTGCGCGATCGCATCGGTCTCCCGAATGTGGGCCAGGAACTGATTGCCAAGCCCTTCTCCTTTGGACGCGCCCGCCACCAGCCCTGCGATGTCCACGAACTCCATGGTGGTGGGGACGACTTTCTGGGGTTGTGCGATCGCGGCCAATACGGCGAGGCGCGGATCGGGCACTTCGACCACTCCGACGTTGGGATCGATGGTACAGAACGGGTAGTTCTCGGCCGCGATGCCGGCACTGGTCAGGCAATTGAACAGGGTCGACTTGCCGACATTGGGCAATCCGACGATGCCGCACTTGAATCCCATTAGCGCCCCTCCGATTCGGGCTCTGCACCGCTCGAAGAGTGCAGCGTCTGCATGGCGCCCGCCAGGTCCCCGCGGAGCACCGCGGGAAGCACGTCGAGCGCCTGGCCGATGGCTTCGCGAATCCGCCGCTCCTGTTCCGCGGCGGGCCGGCTCAGCACGTAAGCCGTCACGGCGTCCCGGTGGCCCGGGTGGCCGATGCCAATGCGCAATCGCAGGAATCCCGGATCGGCGCAATGACGAAAGATATCGCGCAACCCGTTGTGGCCGCCGTGACCGCCGCCCTGCTTCAGGCGAGCCACGCCGGGTGGCAGGTCGAGCTCGTCATAGGCGACCAGCAGGGCCTCCACGCCGATCCGGTAGTAATCCATCACCGCGCGCACGGCCTGGCCGCTGTGGTTCATGTGGGTGACCGGGCGGACCAGCAGGCAATCATGGCCATGCACGGTGGTACGAGCAACCTCTGCCTGGACTTTCGACTGCGGGCGCAGCCGTGCGCCCGCCGCTTCGGCAACACGGTCCAAAAACCAAAACCCGGCGTTGTGCCGGGTTTCAGCGTAACGGTCGCCGGGGTTGCCGAGACCGACGATGACATAGGGCTCATTCATGCTGAGATGCCGTGGACCGAACGGCCGGCGACGGGGCGCCGGCTGCGTACCGTGACCCAAGCCATGACCCAAGCCATGACCCGGGCCATAACCTGGGCCATAACCCGGGCCATGGTCCGGCGCGGGGCCCGATCAGGACTCCTGCTCTTCGCCCGCGTCGCCTTCCTCTTCGCCTGTCTCGTCGGCTTCGTCCTCCGGCAATTCGCCCAGCTCGTCGGCCACGGTCGCCTCGGCGGCAGCAGCGACGCCCGTGCCCTGATCAGCGCGGACGTGGACGGCGTTGGCTACGGTCGCGTCGTGCGCATCACCCGCCAGCGCCGGGATGGACACACCTTCCGGCAGCACGATGTCGGACAACATCACGACGTCGCCGGCCTTTATATTCGACAGGTCGACATCCAGGTATTCCGGCAGGTTCTTCGGCAGCGCAGCGATTTCGACTTCGGTCAACTGGTGCTGAATGATGACGCCGGAAGCCTTGCCTGCCGGAGACTGGGCCTCACCGACGAAATGCAGCGGCACCGACATGCGCAGCACTTCCTCCGCGGTAACCCGCATGAAGTCGATGTGCATGATGATGGGCTTGTAGGGATGACGATGCATGTCCCTGACCACGGCCTGCTGCGTGCGGCCGTCGTCCACCTGGATCTCCAGGATACTGGCGAAAAAGGACTCGTCTTCCGACGCGTGCAGCAGTTCGTTCTGGCGCAGCGTCAGCGCCACGGGGTCGCGGTGACCCCCATAAATGATCGCGGGCACCTTGCCGTCCCGACGCAGGCGGCGGCTCGCACCTTTCCCCACGTCTTCGCGGAACGCCGCGACGATGGTCGTTTTCTTCGACATTTCCAACCTCTCGAATTGAGCTATCCAGCCAAATCCCGGCCCGCGACCAGGCCAGGTGCCAACAAACAAAGCCGCCTATTTTACCCCGCTTTTGCCGATTTAAGAAGGGGGGCTCAGTCCACGTACATGGAACTGACCGATTCCCCGTGGGCCATGCGGCGGATCGTCTCCGCCAGCATCTGCGCGATCGACAACTGCCGGATCTTCTCGCAGCGCTGCGCGGCTTCGCTCAGTGGAATCGTGTCGGTCACCACCAGTTCGTCCATCTCGGATTTCTGGATATTGTCGACGGCCGGGCCGGACAGCACCGGGTGAACGCAGTAGGCCACCACGCGCTTGGCGCCCTCCTTCTTCAACGCCCCGGCCGCCGAGCACAAGGTGCCCGCAGTGTCCACCATGTCGTCCACCAGCACGCAGCACTTGCCCTCCACGTCGCCGATGATGTTCATCACGGTGGCGACATTGGCGCGGGGACGGCGCTTGTCGATGATCGCGAGGTCCGCGTCCAGCCGTTTGGCGATCGCCCGCGCCCTGACCACGCCGCCCACGTCCGGCGAAACGACCACCAGTTCATGGCGCCCCTGGCGCTGCCAGATGTCGGCCAGAGTCAGCGGCGAGGCGTAGACGTTGTCGACGGGAATGTCGAAGAAACCCTGGATCTGATCCGCGTGCAGGTCCACCGTGACCACGCGGTCGGTGCCCATTGCCGAAATCATCGTCGCCGCGACCTTGGCCGTGATGGGCACGCGCGCCGAGCGCGGCCGGCGGTCCTGGCGGGCATAGCCAAAGTAGGGAATGACGGCGGTGACCCGGGCGGCCGAGGCGCGCTTCATGGCGTCGATCATTACCAGCAGTTCCATGAAATTATCGGCGGTCGGAGCGCAAGTGGGCTGGATCACGTACACGTCCCGGCCACGCACGTTTTCCATCACTTCCACCATGACTTCGCCGTCGCTGAAGCGGCCGACCACGGCCTTCCCCATCGGTACGTTCAGCTCGTGGGCAATGCTGCTCGCCAGCCTCAGGTTGGCATTGCCCGAGAAAACCATCAATGAGGAAGTTGACACCCTTCAGTCCCGTCGTTTTCGCCCGTTGTCCCGGGATCCGCGTACCCGGTATCCGGAATGGCTGGGACGGCAGGACTCGAACCTGCGAATGCGGGGATCAAAACCCCGTGCCTTACCAGCTTGGCGACGTCCCAGCAAAATTGAAATCGTGTATCCAGATCGTTGCCGCCCGTCACGGCCCCGCAGTTGCGAGCACCTGGTGCAGCGGGGACCGATCCACTCCGCTGACGGCGCGCACATTATATAAAGTTTTCATTGTCCGTGCCGCCGAGTTTGCCTGCTCCCGACTCGCCATCGACAGGAACACCGCGCTGCCGGTCCCCGTCAGCGTCGGGCGCCCCCACGGCGCCAGCGAGTCCATCACCTCCGCGATCCGCGGATACCGCTTGCGGACCACGGCCTCGCAATCGTTGCGGCCGCCGCCCGCCAGGGCCTCGGCGCGGGAGATCGGTTGCGAATCGCGCCGCAGCTCGGGATCCGCGAACACTGCTCGGGTCGGAATCGATAGACCGGGGAACACGAGCAGGTAGTGCCGCGCTCCCAGTTCGAGGGGTTCCAGCCGCTCACCGATGCCGGTGGCCAGCGCGCTATGCCCCAATATGAATACCGGCACGTCGGCGCCGAGCCGGGCGCCGAGCCCGGCGAGTTCGCTATCGTTCAGGCCACAGCACCAATACCGGTTCAACACCCGCAGCACCGTCGCCGCATCGGAACTGCCCCCGCCCAGGCCGGCGCCCATCGGGACGCGCTTGTGGACGCGCAACCGGGCGCCCTGCCGCACACCGGTTTCGCGTTGCAGCAGGGTCGCAGCCCGGAGCACGAGGTCGTCGTCTTCGGCAATGTCATAGTCTGCGGACACCCGGCGAATCGAGCCGTCGTCGGTGGTTTCGATGTCGATGGCGTCGCCCCAGTCCAGCAACTGGAACAGCGTCTGCAATTCGTGGTAGCCGTCGGCACGGCGGCCCGTGACATGCAGGAATAGGTTCAGCTTGGCCGGAGCCGGCCACCGCGTTCCGTGGAGGTCACGGGGTTTCATCGGGCGCGGACAACTGCCACTTGCGGATCGCCAGCTTGACGGTGCGGTCGTCCTGGCGCGCGGTCAACCGCACCGGCATGCTGACCGAACTGAAATCGCCGTATCGATCAAACTCGATGCGCCAGCCGTCCTGGGCCAGCTCGCTCAGCCTTCCCTGCTCGTCCAGCAGGCGGTGCTCGAGCGGCCCCGGCGCAGCCAGCCCACGTATCCACCAGGCCAGCGACTCAACCGGCACGCGCCAGCCGATCTCGGCGCGAACCAGTGCATCGACCGAATCCGCACGGCTGAGGCTGCCGTCGGCCAGCTGGAGTTCGGCGCCGGCGGAATCGGCCTCGAGACGCCAGGCGCCCCGGCCCAGAGCGCCGTGAAAATCCATCCGGGTGCCGCCTTCCTGCTGGCGCCAGCGGAGCTGTCCACTGCCGCCGTCCGCTTCGTCGCTGATGGCCAGGCGGCCCTCCAACGACCAGTCACGGACGGCGCTGAGGCGCGCGAACCGTTGTTCGTATAGCGGCGCGCGGACGCGTTGCGTCTGCTCGGACGGCGGCACGGTGGCGCAGGCGACCGGCAAAACGGCCGCAAAGGTCATTCCGAACAGGGCGAGACGGCGCCTAGAAAACAACGTCGAGGCGTTCCAGCGTTTCCATCAGGACCGGATTGGCGCTGTCGACGTCCTGGGCATCGCTCCAGGCCTTGACGGCTTCCTCGCGTTGGCCGCTCACCCACAACACCTCGCCGAGGTGGGCGCCGATTTCGGCATTCCGGTCGAGCCGCCAGGCACGGCGCAGGAATTCCTCCGCCTCCGCATAGCGGCCCCGTTTGAAGGCTACCCAGCCCATACTGTCGATGATCGAAGGCTCGAGCGGTTGCAGGATGTACGCCTGTTGGATAAGCACCTCGGCCTCCTCGTATCGCTCGGTCTGATCGGCCAGGGTGTACCCCAGCGCGTTGAGCGCCGCGGCATTCTCCGGTTGCTCGACCAGAACCGCCCGCAAATCCCTCTCGGCGATGTCCACCCAGCCCACTTCGGCGGCGAGCAGCGCCCGTGTATACAGGATCGGGATCGAGCGCGGTTGCTGCTCCACGGCCTCGTCCAGCACGCGGAAGGCCTCGTCGCGGTCTCCCGCCTCACGCAAAATGCGCGCCTCGGCAAGCCAGCTCTCTTCGATCGCCAGTTCGCTCGGCTGTTCGCGCAAGGCCTCGAGTTCGCTACGGGCGCGGTCCATCTCGCCCTGCCGGGCCAGCAATTCCGCCCGTCGCAGCGCTGCAGCCAACGCATTGTCGGCGGAATCAACCTGGCCGTAGAGCTCGATGGCGCGATCGATCAGGCCCAGTGCTTCCGCGGCCTGGGCCTGGTAGTAGTCTGCGCCCGCGGATTCCTCGTCGGGCAGCGCCTCGAAGGCATCGAACAGGGTCTCGGCCGCTTGCCGCTCCCCCGCCGCCAGTTCGAACAGGATTCGCGAGAGCAACACGTCCGGTGTCTGCATCATCTCGCTCATGACGGCGCGCGCGCCTTCGGCGTCCCCCGTGCGGGCGAGCAGATCAGCGTAGGCCAGCGCCAGGTCGTGGTCCTCCGGATCGAGTTCCCAGGCACGACGGATATACTCGAGGCCCGTTTCAGGCAGCTTCAGATTGAGCGCGAGACGGCCCGCCCAGGTCAGAAATTCGATGCGGTCCGGGTCGCTTTCCACCGCCCGTCGCGCGAGTTCGAAAGCCTGGCGCAGTTCACGCGCCTGAACCGCCAGTTGGCTGCGCGCATAGAAGACGTCGCCTTTGGCCGCATTCTCCCGCTGCTCCAGGATCTGCTCGAGCGTGGCATCGGCGCGGGCCGGATCGGAGGACTGCGCCAGCAAGTTGGACACCAACAGCCAGCCTTCGGTGGAGTCCTTCATCAGGTCGAGAATGCGCATCACGTGAAACTCGGCGCCGAAGTAATCGCCCACGGTCAGCATGGCGGCCGCCGCGGATTCGTGCGCGCCTACGCTGTCGGGATCCAGCAGGGCCCAGCGATCGGCGGCCATGACCGCCTGCTGCCAGGCCTCGGCCGCGAACGCGACTCGCGTCGCCCGGTGCGCGATATCCGGGTCCTCGGAGAGCAAGGCCGCTTCGAGGTACTCGTCAACCGCGGACTGCAGGTCGCCTTCGGCGCCCAGGTATTCGGCCGCGAATACGCGGTACATCACCTCGTCGTCGGTCGGCTGCAGCGGCGTTTCCGCGCTGGGCGCGGCGGGCGCCGCGCCGGCGTACGTGGCCGGGTCCCCGGCCTCGCGTTCCGGCGACGCGGCGCAGGCGGCCACCAGCAACACCACCAGGCAGCCGAACAGCTGCCGGAGCCATTGCGGGGCGTATCGCTTAACTGAGTATGTCGTCATTGGCACAAAGGATACCCGCTTGGCGGCTGCGAACCAATCCCGCCGGAAGGCGCGGCGCAGGGCACCGGCTCGCGGCTTGATAAACGCCCCCCCTACCCGCAGAATCAGCGCGCAGCGCGAGACTTTTTGTCCATGCCCCTTTTTACGATCGGAATCAGTCACCGCACCGCACCTATCGAGATCAGGGAGCGGGTCGCCATCCCCCGCGCGGAGTATGCCGCGCGGGTCGGACAGCTGCGGGCCCTGCCGGGCGTGGAGGAGGTCCTGATCCTGGGCACCTGCAATCGCACTGAAGTCTATTGCCTGTCTTCCCAGGGCGGCAAAGAGACGCTGCTGGATTGGATCCACCGCTCGAACGGCCTGCCGCCGGGGCAGCTCGACCAGCACTTTTACTCGTACGAGGGAGAGGCGTCCGCGCGCCACCTCATTCGGGTCGCCAGCGGGCTGGACTCGCTGGTACTGGGTGAAACCCAGATTCTCGGGCAACTGAAGGACGCCTGGCAGCAAGCGCACGACGCCGGCAGCCTGGGCACGGTCCTCGACCGCCTGTTCCAGCACACGTTCGCCTCGGCCAAGATCATCCGCACCCGGTCGGGCATCAGCGACCACCCGGTGTCGGTGGCCTACACCGCCGTCGTGCTGGCCCGGCAGATTTTCGGCGACCTCGCTACGAAGACCGTGGTGCTGATCGGCGCGGGTGAAATGGTCCAGCTGTGCGGCCGTTACCTGCGCGATCACGGCATCGCCCACCTGCTGATACTCAACCGCAGCCTGGGCAAGGCCCAGGAACTGGCTGCCGAACTGGACGCCACGCCGATGACGCTGGATCGGCTGGACGAGGCGTTGCCGCAGGCCGACATCCTGTTCAGTTCGACCGCCAGCCCGCAGCCGGTGATCCGCAGGAGCGACGTCAAGGCGGCGCTGCGCCGGCGCCGGCACCGGCCGATGTTCCTGGTCGACATCGCCGTTCCCCGGGACATCGAGCCCGATGTCACGAACCTCAAAGACGTGTACCTTTACACCATCGACGACCTGCAGCAGGTGGTGGACGAAAACCTCCAGCAACGCAACGAGGCGGCGGAACAGGCGCAGGGCGACGTCGAGGAGGCGGTGGCGGCGTTCATGCGCTGGCTGTACGGCATCCGGGCCGGGCGTACGCTGAAGCGGATCCGCGATCAATCCCACCTGTTCGAACAGGAATTGACCGAGCGCGCCCTGCGGCGCTTACAGGCGGGGCAGGAACCCCAGGATGTCCTGCAACAGATGGCGGCCACCCTGACCAACAAGATCCTGCACCTGCCGAGCAAGCGCCTGAGAGAGGCTGCCGAGGACCGCGACTACGAGGTGCTGAAGGCGGCCGACCGGATTTTCCGGGGGGACGGCACGGACAACGACGCGGAATGAAGGACTCGATCCAGGATCGCCTGCAGCGGGTCGCCGCACGTTACGAGGAAGTCGGCCTGCTGCTGTCCGAACCGGACGTGTTTGGCGACCAGGGGCGGTATCGCGACCTGTCGATGGAATACGCGCAGCTCGAACCTCTGGCCCGCAGCTGGCGCAAGTGGCAGGAAACCCGGGCTGCTTTGGGCGAGGCGCGCCAGATGCTGACCGAGCCGGACCCCGAGCTGCGCGCCATGGCCGCGGACGAGATCCGCAGCGGTGAAGATCGCCTGGAAGTCCTCGAACGGGATATCCGGTTGCTGTTGCTGCCGCGGGATCCGCGCGACGACGACAATATCTTTCTCGAGGTTCGCGCCGGCACCGGCGGCGACGAGGCGGCGATTTTCGCCGGGGACCTGTTCCGCATGTACCAGAAATACGCGGAAACGCGCGGCTGGCCGGTGGAAATCCTCAGCCACAGTCTCGGCGAGCACGGCGGCTACAAGGAGATCATCGCCCGCTTCGCCGGCCAGGGGGCCTATTCGAGGTTCAAATTCGAGTCCGGAACGCACCGCGTGCAGCGCGTACCGGAGACCGAGTCCCAGGGCCGCATCCACACGTCGGCCTGCACGGTCGCCATTCTGCCCGAAGTCGAAGACGTGGAAGAAGTAGCCATCAACACGAACGACCTGAGAATCGATACCTACCGCGCCTCGGGCGCGGGCGGTCAGCACGTCAACAAGACGGACTCGGCCATCCGTATCACCCATCTGCCGACCGGTATCGTGGTCGAATGCCAGGACGAGCGCTCGCAACACAAAAACCGCGCCCGCGCAATGTCTCTGCTGCGCGCACGCCTGCTCGAACAGGAGCGGACGCGGCAAGAGAGCGAAATCGCCGAGTCGCGGCGAGTCCAGGTGGGCAGTGGCGACCGCTCGCAGCGCATCCGCACCTACAACTATCCCCAGGGTCGGGTTACCGACCACCGGATCAATCTCACGCTCTACAAGCTGGACGCTATCCTGACCGGCGACCTGGACATGCTGATCGACCCGCTGATCCAGGAGCACCAGGCGGAGCTGTTGGCCGAAGTCGCCGGCGCCGGCTGATCGACCGCCGCTAACGACGCCCCGGGCGCCGCTGGCGGTCGACGACGACGGCGGCTGCGAGGTTCAGCGGAAGAAAGGCCGCCAGCACGTCGAAACTGTATTGCCACGGCGGCAGGAACGGCATCACCAGCGCCAGCGCGGACAGGCTGCCCACCAGCAGCGTGGTGCGGCCGGCCGCGGAGCGGAAACCCGTCGGCCACAGCCACAGCGGCGAGAACACCAGCAGGTTCAGGTTCAGGCTCGCCACCGCATGGTCGGTCCCGAACCAGAAGAACAGCATCGCCAGCCCGGCCACGCCACCCAGGCCGAGCCAGCTTCTCGCCAGCAGCGGCGCCAGCCACACCGGGCCGCGCCGCGTCAGCAGCCATACCGCCGCCACAATCCCGAAGGCAACCAGCAGGTAGCGCGGCCACCATGTCTGCGGAGCGGCCGGCGGCGGCGGCAGAGTCGATGCGAACAGCGTGACGTCTTCCTGTACCAGCGGCAAGGCTCCGGCTGCGGCCTCGGCCGTGATCACACCGCCCGGGGCGACGAAGACCCCGGCTGCCGCATCGGCCAGCACGGCGGGGATGAACATTTCCTCCCAGCGATCGATCGGGCGGTCCACCGGCGCCCCGAGGACCGTCTCCAGCCCGAGGTAGAGCCAGAAGTCCGCCGCGGTCAGGCGTCGCGTGTGGTCCCGCCAGGACTGCGCTGCGAGGGTGCCGAGGAACTGCCGCTGCAGCGCGCCGCCCAGCGCCAGGTCCAGCGCATCGCGAACGCGGGTCGAGCAGTTGTTGGTGTAATAGTCGTAGAGGTAGTCCCGGTTCGCGGGGCGCACCTCGTCGAGCAGGTACGCAGCCAGGTCCATGGCCCGGTCTGCCGACAGGGCCAGCCGCTGCGCCCGGATCGAGCGATTCTCGTCGATGTAGCCGGCGAACTCCTCGCTGGCGGGTCGGGCGGCGGAGAAGTACAGCATGCGGCCCTGCAGGAAGCGCAGGAAGAAATCGTCCTGGTTGAAATCGAAGAACCCGAAATTGAAGGTGTGGTCCAGGCCCAGCGTCGGGTCGCGGACCCAAATCGCGTTGTGCCCGAAACGCTGCCAGTAGATGTCGCCGGGGCCGTAGGTTACCAGCCAGATCTCGGGCGCGCCGTTGGTCGGCGCGCCCGGCTCCTGCGCCCGGAGCGGCACGCAGGTCGAGGCCAGCAGAATCAGGAGCAGCGCTGCGCGGACCGCGCTAGCCTTGCAGGACATTCATTTCCAGCGTGATGATGCGCCGGTTGTCGGCCTTGGTGACGCGGAACTCGAAGCGCTCAGCCAGGGTGATCACTTCGTCGTACTCGGGCACCCGGCCGAATTCCGCCAGCAGCAGACCGCCAACGGTATCGTAGTCGTCGTCGCTGAGATGGGAATCGAACTTGTCGTTCAGGTCTTCGATCGGCGTCAACGCCTGGACCTGATAGCGGTTGTCGCCGAGCGACTGGATCAGAACCTCATCCTCTTCGTCGTACTCGTCCCCGATTTCGCCGACGATTTCTTCCAGTACGTCCTCGATCGTGATCAGGCCCGACACGCCGCCGTACTCGTCGATGACAATGGCCATGTGATTGCGGCTGACGCGGAAATCGCGCAGCAGCACGTTGAGCCGCTTGCTCTCGGGAATGACGACGGCTGGACGGATCGTCGCGGACAGCTCGAAATTCTCGCCGCCCGACGCCACGTGCGGCAGCAGGTCCTTGGCCAACAGGATACCGATGACTTCGTCCTTGTCCTCGCCGATGACCGGGAAGCGAGAATGTCCGGAATCGATGATACGGGGCAGGAATTCTTCGAGGCGGGAATCATTGCTGACGACCACCATCTGCGAGCGCGGGATCATCGCATCGCGGACCTGGGTTTCGGACATTTCAATGGCGCCTTCCATCATGGCCAGCGCGTCGTCGTCCAGGATGCCCTCTTCACACGCGTTGCGCAGGATTTCCAGCAGTTCTTCGCGGTTCCGGGGCTGGTGGGAGAAGGCTGCGCCGATTTTTTCCACCCAGGTTTTCTTCCCGGAACCGTTGCTCGATTGGTCTTCGCTCATCGGACTCTTGATCGCAACGCCGTTCGCGTCTCCCCGAATATAGGGCCGCGGGAAGGGCTAATCCAGTGTTTTCTCGCCGAAATGCGGCCGCGCGAACGCCCGCCGGGGCTCAATCGTAGGGGTTCGGAAGGCCCGACGACTCCAGCAGGCGCACTTCCAGGCCTTCCATGACGCCCGCGTCCTCGGCGCGCTCGTGGTCGTAACCGAGCAGGTGCAGCACACCGTGGATGGTCAGGTGCGCCCAGTGCGCGGACTCCGCTTTACCCTGTTCGCGCGCCTCTTCGGCCACCCGCGCGGCGCAGATGACCACGTCGCCCAACAGGTCGATGCCGATTTCCGCGGGCAAGTCGGCGGGGAAGGAAAGTACATTGGTTTCGGCATCCTTGCCCCGATAGTTGCGGTTCAGGCTGCGGCTTTCTTCGCGCCCGACCAGGCGAATGGTCAGTACCGCGGACTTTCGGTCCCGCAGGGCCGCCCGCGCCCACCGCTCGAAGTCCTCGTCGGCGGGCAGTGCGGCAAACGAGGTGGCTCGCTGCACGGCAACCTCAATCGCCATCGCGCTCCCTGCTCTCGCGTTCCCGGGTTTCGCGTTCGTACGCCTCGACGATGTGCTGCACCATCGGGTGGCGAACCACGTCGGTGGCCGCGAAGTAGGTGAAGCTGACGCCCTTCACCTCGGCGAGGATCTGCAGTGCGTGCTTGAGGCCGGAAACGCTCTTGCGCGGCAGGTCGATCTGGGTCACGTCGCCGGTCACCACGGCGGTGGACCCGAAGCCGATGCGGGTGAGAAACATCTTCATCTGCTCGCGGGTGGTGTTCTGCGCCTCGTCCAGGATGACGAAGGCGTCGTTCAGCGTGCGCCCGCGCATGAACGCCAGCGGCGCAACTTCGATGATGTTGCGGTCGATCAGGGTGGCAACCCGCTCGAAGCCGAGCATTTCGTACAGCGCGTCGTACAGGGGGCGCAGGTAGGGATCGACCTTCTGCGCCATGTCGCCGGGCAGGAAGCCGAGCCGCTCGCCGGCCTCGACCGCGGGGCGCACCAACACGATGCGCTGGACCTGGTCGGCCTGCAGCGCGGCCACGGCGCAGGCGACCGCGAGGTAGGTCTTGCCGGTTCCGGCCGGACCCACGCCAAAATTGATTGCATGGCGGCTGATGGCGCGCAGGTAACTCCTCTGGTTCGGGCCGCGGCCGCGGATGACGCCCCGCTTGGTCTTGACCGTGATCTCCTCCTCTGCGGCGGCGACTTCCTCGCCCAGTTCGTCCATACCGGACTGCTGCAGGTACAGGTTGATCACGTCGGGCGTCAGCACCTCGGTGGCCGACAGGCGATAGAGGTTCTGCAGCAGCCGCCGCGCGGCGCGCGAGGTGCGCTCCGGCCCGCGAATCGTAAACAGGTTGCCGCGGCAATAGATGTCCACGCCGAGCCGCCCCTCGATCTGCTTGATGTGCTCGTCGAACTGCCCGCAGAGATTGGCCAGCCTGAGGGTGTCGGCCGGCTCGAGTTCGAGCGTCACCCGGTCGGTCATGCGGCGTCTGCCGAACCTCGGCCGTCGACGACTACGCGGCCCCGCAGCGAGTGGCTCAGCGCTTCGGTGATGATCACGTCGACGAACTCGCCCACGAGCCGTGGCGGACCGTCAAAATTCACGACGCGGTTGTTCTCGGTGCGGCCGGCCAGCTGCTTCGGGATCTTCTTGCTGGCTCCTTCGACCAGCAGGCGCTGCCGAGTTCCGACCATCGCCCGGCTATAGCGTTCGGCCTGGCTGTTGACGAGGTCCTGCAGGCGCTGCAGCCGTTCCTTCTTGACCTCCAGCGGCAACCCGTCCGGCAGGGCTGCGGCTGGTGTACCCGGGCGCGCCGAGTAGATGAAACTGAAGCTCTGGTCGAAGTCGAGATCGCGGATCAACTTCAGGGTGTCTTCGAAATCACGTTCCGTCTCGCCGGGGAAGCCCACGATGAAATCCGAGGAGAGGCTGATGTCCGGCCGCCGCTGCCGCAGGCGGCGGATCTTTTGGCGATATTCCAGGGCCGTATGGCCGCGTTTCATCATCGCCAGCACCCGGTCGGAGCCGCTTTGTACCGGCAGGTGGAGGTAGTTCGCCAGCTTCGGTACTTCGCCGAAGGCGTCGATCAGGCTCTGCGTGAACTCGATCGGATGCGAGGTCGTGAAGCGGATACGGTCGATGCCGCCGATCGCGGCGACGTAATGGATCAGCAGCGCCAGGTCCGCGGTCGCGCCGTCGTGCATGGGGCCGCGATACGCGTTCACGTTCTGCCCCAGCAGGTTGATCTCCCGCACGCCTTGGTCGGCCAGCAGCGCGCACTCGGCAATCACGTCGTCGAACGGCCGGCTGATTTCTTCGCCGCGCGTGTACGGCACGACGCAGAAGCTGCAGTACTTGCTGCACCCTTCCATGACCGAAACGAAAGCGGTTGGGCCCTGCGCCCCGGGTTCCGGCAGGTTGTCGAACTTTTCGACTTCCGGGAAGGACACGTCCACGGCCGGACGGCCGGTGCCGCGCACGGCGTCCAGCATGGCCGGTAAACGGTGCAGGGTCTGCGGGCCGAATACCAGGTCGACGATCGGCGCGCGGTCGATGATGCCCTGTCCTTCCTGGCTGGCCACGCAGCCGCCCACGCCAATGACCACCGCAGGATTGTCGCGTTTGAGCCGCTTCCAGCGGCCGAGTTGCGAGAACACCTTCTCCTGGGCTTTCTCGCGGATCGAACAGGTGTTGATCAGGACGACGTCGGCGTCTGCTTCACGGTCGGTCAGCTCGAGGCCGTGCGAGGCCTTCAGCACGTCCGCCATTTTTGCGGAATCGTACTCGTTCATCTGGCATCCGTGCGTCTTGATGTACAGCTTGCCCTTCATACCCTGCGTGAGCTTACCCTGACCGGACCGCGTAGAATACACCCATGATCAACGCTTTCCTACTCAGGGATAGGCTACGGGCACGCCTTGCGCAGGCGCGGTCGGTGCTGGTGCTGACCGGGGCCGGCATGTCCGCCGAGAGTGGAATTCCCACATTTCGCGACGCCCAGACCGGGCTGTGGGCACGTTACCGGCCCGAAGACCTGGCCACGCCCGAAGCGTTCGCCCGCGACCCCGCGCGGGTCTGGCAGTGGTACGAGGAACGCCGGCGGACGGTCCGCGCGGCGGCGCCGCACGCCGGCCACTTCGCGCTGGTCGAACTGGAGGCGCTGGTACCGGAGCTTACCGTCGTTACGCAAAACGTGGACGGGCTGCACCAGCGGGCCGGCTCCGGCATCGTGTGGGAACTGCACGGCAACATCCTGCGCTCGCGCTGCCATGTCAGCCAACGGCCCATTGCCGACGGGTGGCTCGCCGATTCGCCGCATGCGCCGCCGCGCTCGCCGTACGTCGGGGGCGGCCTGGCGCGCCCGGACGTGGTGTGGTTCGGTGAAGTGCTGCCCCAGGCAGCGATCGAGGCCGCCACCCGCGCCGCCTCGACCTGCGATTTCTGCTTTTCCATCGGCACCACGTCGCTGGTGCAGCCGGCGGCCA
>Ga0075326_1000147_pt1 | contig 14580 bp, 16 predicted proteins | sample MayberrySE_Catta_3_FD_120052 | JGI IMG/M metagenome (GOLD analysis project Ga0075326, IMG submission 120052) | Natural and restored wetland microbial communities from the San Francisco Bay, California, USA, that impact long-term carbon... | ecosystem: Environmental > Terrestrial > Soil >...
CAACGCGCGGCAGACTGCGACGGTGCGTTGAAAGGAACTAACGTCATGAAACCGCAAGCCCAACTGGATCGCGGCGCGCTGGCCGAGTTCTGCCGCAAGTGGCGGATTCGCGAGTTGTCTCTTTTCGGCTCCGCATTGCGCGATGACTTTGGTCCCGAGAGCGACGTTGATCTACTGGTGTCGTTTGAGGAGGCTGCCCATCACAGTCTGAAGGACCTCGTAAGTATGGAGCGTGAGATCGCGGAGATCATCGGTCGGTCCGTGGATCTGGTCGAACGGAAGGGTGTTGAGGCAAGCAAGAACTACATCCGACGGAAGTCGATCCTGGAGTCGGCCAAGCCGCTTTACGAGCGTGCGTGACGAAGCATACCTGCTCGACATGCTGCTCTGTGCGCGCCAGATAGCCGACTACGTAGCCGGTGTCGACCGGTTACGGTTCTTGAAGGAGCGCGTCCTGCAAGACGCGGTGGCTCATCAGGTGCAGAACACCGGTGAAGCCGCCAATCGGGTGAGTGTTGAGTTCCAGCGCGATCATCCGGAGATCGGTTGGGCAGACATCATCGGAATGCGACATCGGATCGTCCATGACTACAGGGAACTCGATCTAGACGTTCTCTGGGAGACGGCAACCGCCGACGTTCCGGATCTCACGGGCCTCCTCGAACCACTCATTCCCCCGGAAGAGTCGCTTTAGACGAGCGTCCTACCACCACCATGTACGTCATCGGCACAGCCGGACACGTTGACCACGGAAAGAGCGTGCTCGTCGAGGCGCTGACCGGCATCGATCCTGACCGACTGCGCGAGGAGAAGGAGCGCGGGATGACGATCGACCTCGGGTTCGCGTGGCTGACGCTGCCCTCCGGGCGCGAGGTCAGCCTCGTCGACGTACCCGGCCACGAGCGCTTCATCAAGAACATGCTGGCCGGCGCGGGCGGCGTCGACCTGGCGATGTTGGTGATTGCGGCCGATGAAGGTGTGATGCCCCAGACGCGAGAGCACCTCGCCATCCTTGACCTCCTCGGCATCGCGCGCGGCGTGCTCGTCGTCACGAAGAGCGACCTGGTCGAGCCGGAGTTCATCGCGCTTGTCGCTGCGGACGTACGGGAAGTTGTGAAGGGGACGACGCTTGAGGGCTCGCCCGTCGTGACCTGCTCCGGACTCACCGGCGTGGGCCTCGACGAGCTCAAGCGCGTCCTCGACGAACAGCTCGCGACGACGGCACCCAGGAACGACATCGGCCGGCCGCGGCTGCCGGTCGACCGCTCGTTTACAATCACGGGCTTCGGGACGGTCGTTACGGGCACACTGCTCGACGGCGCGTTCGAGGTGGGGCAGGAGGTAGAGCTGCTGCCGGGCGGGAGGCGCGCCCGGATCCGCGGCCTCCAGCACCACAAGGAACAGGTCGAGCGCGCCACGCCGGGACGCCGTACCGCGATCAACCTGTCGCGTGTCGCGAAGGAGGACGTCACGCGCGGGCAGGTGCTCGCGCTGCCGGGCACGGTCGCGCCGACGGACGCCGTCGACGTACGGGTACGTTCGGTCGCGAAACGCGCCCTGAAGCACGCCACAGAGCTCAACTTCCACAGCGGCGCGGCCGAGGTGCCGTGCCGGCTGCTCTTGCTCGACGAAGAGAGGCTCGCGCCCGCCGCCGAGTGCTGGGCGCAGCTCCGGCTCGCGGAGCCGGTCGCCCTCGTCAAGGGCGACCGCTTCGTGCTGCGCACGCCGAACGATACGGTGGCTGGCGGTGAGATCGTAGACTCGCATCCGCGACGCCACCGCCGCTTCCATGAGCACACGATCGAGGCGCTAGAGTCGCTCGCGGGCGAGGATCCGCTGGTCGCAGTGCTGCGACAGCGCGAGCCGGCCACGCTCGCGACGCTGGAGGCCGAGCTGGACCTGTCGCGCTCGGAGCTCGAATCGAGGGTCGAGTCGCTGGTCGATCAGAGCGCCATCGTTTCACTCGGCGAGCCGGCGTCGCTCGTGACGGCGCAGGGCTTCGCGGAACTGACCTCGCGCTGTCGGGCCGCGCTCGACGCCTACCACGCGCAGCATCCATTGCGTCGCGGCATGCCGCGGGAGGAGTTGCGCAGCAAGCTCGCCCTCGACGAAACGGCCTTCGTCGGTGCACTCGAGCGCTGGGCCGCTGAAGGCACGTTGCGCGTCGACGGCACGTCGATCGCAAGACCGGGCTGGGACCCGGAGCTGTCGGCGGAGCAGCGCGCCTCCGCCGAAGCGTACGTCGCGCGGCTGTCCGAGACGCCGTACGCGCCGCCGATTGATGGTGTGCCGGCGCCTGATGTCATGGAGTATCTGCGTGAGTCGCGACAGGTGGTCGCGCTGAGCGGCGGGATCACGTTCGCGGCGCCTGCCTACGATGAGATGGTCGCGCGCGTGACCGAGCATCTGCGCACCGAAGGCACGGTCACGTTGGCGCAGGTCCGCGATATGTTCGGCACCTCGCGCAGGTACGCGCAGGCGCTCCTCGAGCATCTCGACCAGCAGCGAGTCACGCGTCGCGTCGGCGACGAGCGCGTACTGCGCGGCGGCTAGCGTTCTACCAGACGTCCTTCCCCTCACGCCAGTCGCACTCGAGCCGGGCGTCGAGGTCGACGTTCGCACCGAGGTCGAAGACCATCGGGTTCTCTCCGCGGGGCATGTCGTGGACGCGGCCGTCCTTGCGATAGCCGGTCGGCCCGCGCCAGAGCTTCCAGCCCAAGCGCTCGTAGAACTCCGGCGACCCCGTCGCTAGCGCCGCCAGCGTATAGCCGCGACGTTTGATCTCGTCTGCGAGCGCCGTCATCACGGCGCTACCGTAGCCGTTGTGGCGCGGCTCCGCCGCTACATACTCGACGTAGGCCGTGAGGATCTCGCGGTCCGGCAGGTAGAGCGTGCGCTCGAGGAACCCCGCGTGCGCGACGAGCTGCTCGCCCTCGTAGCTCAGCGCGTGGACGGAGTCGGCCGGGAAGAATGCGCGCTGGTCGCTGTCGTCATCCGGGAAGGCGGTGCGAAGGAGGTCCCAGACGGCCTCGGGAAGCTCGTGGCGAGAGACGATACGCGACGTTGTCATCGGGTAGCGGCGCCTAAGTAGACACCCCGGGTACTGCGGTGCCATCTCCTCCTTGCCGTTCGCGCGGGACGCGCGTAGCATAGCCTGATCATGACCACTGACCGCCTTACGCTCACCGCTCCCTCATCCGTGTCTAACCCACCTCAAGGAACTGTGTACGCAGTTAACACGAAAACACACCCTAAATTACGAAACAAATTCCCCGAAACCAGCTTCGGCTCAGATTCGGAAACCGAACTGTAACATTGGACCAAAAGCGACCGAAATAAGCGCTAAAACAACGCCGTTTGGGCGCATTTCCGCAGCGAGAACGGGGCCAGAGAGATGATCCCGACGGTGTCAGGCTTCGGCGCCGGCGGGCTCGGGCTCCGGCTCGTACTCGGTGACATCCTCGCCGCGCCCGGTGATGCGCTGCCAGAGTCTGGGGAGGTCGCCCTCCTCCCACGAAACGAGGATCTGGGCCGCGATGAATACGCTGCTGTAGACACCGACGATTGTGCCGATGAGCATCGCCCAGAGGAACTCCTGGATCCCTTCGCCGCCCATCAGCATCAGGGCCAGGATCGCGAAGATGAGTGTGATCGACGTGTTGAACGAACGCGCGAGCGTCTGCAGCAGGCTGTTGTTCACGGTCTCGCCAAATGTGCGCCCCTCGCCAAGGTCCACGTTTTCGCGGATGCGGTCGAAAACCACGATCGAGTCGTGCACGGAAAAGCCGACGACGGTGAGGATCGCCGCGATGAAGAAGATGTTGATCTCGGCGCCGACGGTCTTGCCCAGGATGGAGAACGCGCCGAGGACGATCACCGCGTCGTGGATCAGCGCGACAACAGCTGCGGTGCCGAAGCGGAACGAGTTGGGCACGCTGCGGAACGACCACCAGAGATAGACGAAAATGGCAGTGGAGGCCCAGAATACGGCCGTGATCGCGTTGCCCGTGATCCCGCAGCAAACCGATGGGGGCCATGTGAGTATTGTTGGACGCCATTCCCAGAACGTCGCCGCGAAGTCGAGGTTGCCGGACACCGTCGGCGAGACGGTATCGAACTCGACGAAGCTCGGCGGGTCTGTGACATTGCCCTCGGCGTCGAGCAACGGGCCGAAACGTTCGGCGAGCGCTTCCTCGATCTCGTCCCGCTCGGACGCGGGCGCGGGGCCGACGGGCGGGGCAGCGCCGGCACCCATGAGCTCGTCCGTGCGGACAAGGAACTCGTTCTCGCCCGTGCCCTGGACGCGCGCCTCCGGATGGTCCAGGTCGGCCATTGCGGCGTTCATCTCGTCCTGAGAGACACTCTCCTGGAATCGCACGGTGAACTCGGAGCCGCTGACGAAGTCGATCCCGAGCTCGAGACGCGGCGGGATCAGCAGCATCACGACCGAGATCAGGATCGCGATGCCGGAGACCAGGTAGAACCAGTGCCGGTTACCGACGAAGTCGATTGGGGGACGGTCGCCGTCGCGCCTAGCCATCCGAACCTCCAGCCATCGCCGGGAGCGGCTCGGCTTCGCCGCCGCGTTCCGGCGTGTCCGGCGTGAAGAGCCAGAGCCGCCGCGAGACCCAGCGGTTCGAGACGGCGATCAGCATGAACGTGCGCGTGACCGTGATCGCCGAGAACATACTGACCGCGACACCGATGGCCAGCGTGATGGCGAAGCCGCGGATCGCGCTCTCGTCGAACTGGTCGCCGAACCAGTAGAGGATGACGCAGGTGATGAACGTCGAGATGTTGCTGTCGCGGATCGAGGACCAGGCGCGGTTGAAGCCGTCTTCCAGCGCGACGCGCAGGTTGCGCCCGACGCGCAGCTCCTCCCGCATGCGCTCGAAGATGAGGATGTTCGCGTCGACCGCCATACCGACCGACAGCACGAACGCCGCGACGCCCGCGAGTGTCAGCGTCACCGGCCAGATCTTGAAGATCGCGAGGACGAAGCTTGTGTAGCAGATCAGCGCCAGCGACGCGAGGACGCCGGGCAGGCGGTAGTAGAGGATCATGAACGCCATAATCAGGAGCAGCGCGACCTCGCCGGCGATGACGCTGTTCTTCACAGCCTGGTCGCCCAGGGTCGCGTCGACGTCCTGCTGCTGGACGATCCGCAGCGCGACCGGGAAGGCGCCCGTGTTGAGCAGCGTACTCAGGTCCTGCGCCGTCTCGAACTCGAGGCCGGAGATCGTGCCCTGACCCCCGGTCAACGTCGCCTGGACGCGTGGCGCAATGACCTGGTTATTGGAGTCGCGGATCGGTTCCCCGTCGAGGAACGGCGCGAGCGGGTAGTTCTGTGTTTCCAGCCGTTGGGTGACCTGCTCCAGCAGCGCCTCGCCGTCGCCCCGGAACTCGAAGACGAGCGTGGGTTCCTGCAACACCTGTCCGGTGATCGTCACGAACGTGTTTGGGCGCAGGAACTCGCCGGTGAGCTCGATCGTCTCACCGTCGATCTCGCCGGTCGCGGGTACCCAGACGATGCGGTCGACGTCGGGGCCTTCGGTGCGGGTCCAGACCTCGAAGGTAACCTCGCCGGGCTCGATGACATTGCCGTCGCTGTCCTCAATGGGGTCGAGGACGATGTTGCCCTGGGCGTCGCGGACGGGCTCGCAGGACTGCGGCTCGTACCGCACCTGGCCCTGCACGACGCCATCGACCTCCGGCACGGCGGCAACGCTCCCGCCCTCGTCGGTCAGCGGCTCGCAGAACTGCAGGAGCGCCGTCCGCCCAATCTGCGCGATCGCCTCCTCCGGGTCAATGCCGGGCATCTGGACGGCGATGCGATCGTCACCGAGTCGGTTGACCTCGGACTCGGCGACGCCGAACTCGTTCACGCGGCGCTCGATGACGCGCACCGCGCCGTCGAGCGCTGCGTCGATGTCCTCGACCTGCACGCCCTCCTCCGGCTCAAGGACGAGGCGCGTCCCGCCGCGCAGGTCGAGCCCGAGGCTCATGGCGCGGCGCTCGATTGTGTCGAGGCCGATGGTGCCTCCCTCGATGGTCGGGAACGAGAACTCAATGCCGCGGCCTTCGGGCCAGGGCACCCAGCTTGGCAGGTAGCGGTCGGGCTCGGAAGGCCAGACGGTGACGATGCTGAAGGCGGTGAGCGCCATGATCACCGCGAAGACGAACCAGTTCCAGAGTCGCATGGCTAGGCCTCGGTATGAGGCACTGCCTCCTCGTTCGCTAGCTCCCCTTCGCGTTCTTCTTGCGTGGAGATGCGCCTGGCCACTGATGTGGTCAACGCCCGAATCTCGATGCCGTTGCCGAAGTCGATTGTGACCTTGACGGGGCCGGTCTCCGGCGTCTCGATGTGCTTGATCACGCCGAGGAAGCCGGAGGTCGTCTCCACCTCATCGCCTTCCTTGAGGTCGCGGATCGTGTTCTCGAGGCGCGTCTGCTCCTGCCGCGCGGGCCGGATGAAGATGATGTAGAACGCTGCCATGACGCCCAGCATGATAATGAAGGAGATCTCGGCCAGGTTCATGAGCTGCTCTGCGCGGGGGACTCGACCTCTTCTTCGACGAGGTCCTCGAGCGACTCCAGCTCGTCGATGCTGTCGAGGTGATCGATGTAGAGGATGCCGTTGATGTGGTCGACTTCGTGCTCGATCGCCTCCGCGAGGAGGTTGTCCTCGGCCTTGATGCGGATCTCCTTGCCGTTCCGGTCGAGACCCTTGACGGTGACCCTCTCGGAGCGCGGCACGAGCGCCTTGTAGCCGGGCAGAGAGAGGCAGCCCTCGTCGAGGCGCCGTTCGCCGGAGCGCTTCACGATCTGCGGGTTGATGAGCACGTAGAGGTCCTTCCTCGGGTTTTCGCGGTCGTCCAGCTCCGGGATCTCCATCACGATCACCCGCAGCGGCACGCCGACCTGGTTGCCGGCGAGGCCAACTCCGGGGGCGTCGCGCATCGTGTCGATCATGTCGTCGATCAGCTTCTGGATCGAGTCGTCGATCTTGCTGACCTTCTTCGCCTTCTGGCGAAGAACCGGGTCGCCGGCCATGCGGATAGGAAGGACTGCCACGCTGCTCCTCAAGTATGAATCTCTGCGAGGATTAGGGTAGCAGGGGGTGGGAACAGGGTCTAGTAACGTGTCTAGTGGTGCGGGCAGCTTACCGCTGACGCGGGGCTTCCTTGATGCGGGCCGCCTTGCCGGTGCGTCCCCGCAGGTAGTACAGCTTCGCGCGCCGGACCTTGCCCCTGCGCACGACTTCGACCTTCTCGACCCGCGGCGAGTACAGCGGGAAGGTGCGCTCGACGCCCACGGCGTGGGTGATGCGTCGCACGGTGAAGTTCGAGGCGGAGCCCGAGTTCCGGCGCCGGATGACGGCTCCCTCGAAGACCTGAATCCGCTCGCGCTCGCCCTCGACGACCTTCAGATGGACACGCACGGCATCGCCCGGCCCGAACTCCTCGATGTTCGGGTTCTCCCTGACGTCGACAGCCTTGTTGAGGTCCATAGCCTACGAATGGTATCGGGAGCGCCTAGTAGCGGCAAGACAGGGACGAAAGGGTAGGGCGTTCAATTGAAGGCGCCTATGGCTCCTCCAGCTTCGTCTCCAGCTCTTCCTCCAGCCAGCGACGTTCATCGTCGGAGACGGCGCCGTCCGCGAGAGCGCGCGAGAGGAGGTCGGGGCGGCGGCGAGCGGTGCGGAGGAGGCTCTGGCGTCGACGCCAGGCGGCGACCTCAGGGTGGTTGCCCGAGGGGAGGATGTCAGGGACGGGCCAGCCCTGAAACTCGGCCGGGCGCGTGTAGTGGGGGTACTCGAGCAGGCCGCTCGCGTGCGACTCCTCGTCGAGCGACTCCTCGCTGCCAAGCGCGCCTGGCAGCCTGCGCACGAGCGCGTCGACCAGCACGATCGCGGCAGGCTCGCCACCGGAGAGCACATAGTCGCCGATGCTGATCTCGTCGTCGACGAGATGCTCGCGGACGCGTTCGTCGACGCCTTCGTAACGGCCGCAGATGAGCAGCAGTCGCGAGCGCTCCGCGAGGTCCTGCACGACCCCTTGCGTTAGCAGCCGGCCCTGCGGCGTGAGCAGGACCACATGGCCCGCGGGCTCGGCCTGCGCCTGCACCGACTCGACGGCGGCGAAGATAGGCTCCGGCTTCATCACCATGCCCGCGCCGCCTCCGTAAGGCTCGTCGTCGACTTGGTGGTGCTTGTCGCTCGTCCAGTTGCGGATGTTGTGCAGCGCGATCTCGACGAGGCCCTGCTCGCGGGCGCGCGCGACGATGCTCGCGTCGAAGGCGCCCCCGAACATCTCCGGGAACAGCGTGAGGATATCGATGCGCACGGGCTAGGAGGTGGCGGGCGGGGCCGTGTGGTCGCCGACGTGGCCGCGCAGGAGCTGGATGGCGTGGGGGAGGAGGTCGACGACAGCGCTGAGGCTCTCGCGGACACCCTTCTCGCTACCTGGGAGGTTGACGATGAGGCAGCGCCCACGCACGCCGGCTACGCCGCGAGAGAGGGCAGCCATGGGCGTATGCTTGACGCCCTCGGCGCGCATGAGCTCCCCGAGGCCGGGTGCTGGCCGTTCCAGGATCTCAGACGTAGCTTCGGGCGTGACGTCTCGAGGCGAGAGGCCGGTGCCTCCAGTCGTGATGATGAGGTCGAGTTCGTCAGAGTCGGCCCAGCTTCGGAGCGTATCTGAGATAAGAGGCGCCTCGTCGGGGACGGTTTCCGTCCGGTCGACCGAGGCTCCAATCGAAGTTAACAGCTCAGCTATGGCGGCGCCGCTCGTATCTACCCGCTCCCCCTGCGAGGCCTTATCGCTAATCGTGAGGACGGCCGCTCTCATGGCGGGTCAATCATAGCACGGGAAATAAATGTGGAATCTGGGGCTCACTGGGGTTGACAACTCTCATGTCGGTGGTAGAATGTGGGAGTCTGTGGTGAGCTTGTTGTGAAAAGTAGCAAGCGCGGTACAGGACCGTGGTTGGTGGCCCCTAGAGGGCCGCTGGTGGGAGAAATACCGAGTGCAGTACTTCCTGGGAAGGTACGACTACTCCATGGACGAGAGAGGTCGTGTTCCCGTGCCTCCACGCTATCGGGAGTCCTTTCTGAAGGGCGCGGTCCTCAATCAGGGCCCCGACGCCTGCCTCCGTCTCTTTACAGAAGAGAGCTTCCAGCAGCAAGCGGAACTTTACACGAGCGAGCCCGCGAACCAGCGCGATGCCAGGGTAAACCGCCACTCGTTCTTCGCGAACTCGTTCAGCGTTGAGCCGGACAAGCAGGGCCGGATCTTGATACCGGCGAAAGCGCGCGACCACGCCGGCCTGGATGGCGCGGTGGTCGTTTCGGGTGCGGGCGAGTGGCTCGAGATATGGAACCCGGAGCGCTTCGAGGAAGAGATGACAACGGCCGCCCAGGCCACGGAGGGACAGTCGTGATGGCCGAGACCGCGATCGACCACGCGCCCGTGATGGTCGACGAGGTCGTCGAGGCGCTGAACGTGCGCCCGGGCGGCCGCTACGTCGACGGCACGGTGGGCGCCGGCGGGCACGCGCTGGCCATCCTCAAGGCCTCTGAGCCCGGCGGTTCGCTGCTGGGCCTCGACCGCGACCCGGTGGCGCTCGAGCGGGCCAGGAGGCGGCTGAAGGAGTACGCAGCCGACGTGAAGCTGATCCAGTGCGACTACGCGAGCGTCGCAGAGGTCTGCGAACGCGAATCGTTCGCGCCGGTGCACGGCCTGTTGCTCGACCTCGGAATGTCGTCGATGCAGCTCGATGAGGCGGAGCGCGGCTTCAGCTTCCAGCGCGAAGGGCCGCTGGACATGCGCTTCAGCCCTGACCAGACGATCACGGCGGCGGACATCGTGAACAAGTATGACCGGAACGATCTGGCGGACATCCTTCGCAGGTATGGAGAGGAGACGAGAGCCAAGAGAATCGCGCGCCGCATCGAGGAGCGGCGTCCGCTACACACGACGACCGAGCTAGCCAAGGTTGTCGAGGAGGCCGTAGGCGGGAGGGTCCGACGCCAATCCCACCCCGCCACCAGGACGTTTCAGGCCCTCCGGATCGCAGTGAACCAGGAACTCCTCAGCTTGGATACTGCGCTCCCTCAGGCCTACGGCCTCCTTGGTGACTTTGGCCGGCTGGTCGTGCTGGCGTACCACTCGCTGGAAGACCGCGCCGTGAAGGAGTTCATCAATCGCGAGTCGCGCGATTGCATCTGTCCTCCCAAGCAGCCTGTCTGCACCTGCGACCACAAAGCCCGCTTCCGACGGGTCGGGCGGGGGGCCATCACACCCACGGAAGCGGAGGTCGAAGCGAACCCGCGCGCCCGGAGCGCGAAGATGCGGGTTGCCGAGCGGCTACCCGCTTCCGCGGCGTAGGATCACGTCGTGGCGATTCTGGACCGTACCCTCGCGACTCCGGCGTCGAAGGCGAAGAGCCAGCTTCGGCTTGTGCCGATCCTGGTCCTCGCCTGTGGGGCGATCGCGGTCATCGGCCTGCTGCGCATCGTCCAGACGTCGCAGGCGACGACGGCGGGCTTCGCGATGACGGCGCTCCAACAGGAGAAGCTGGAGCTCGAGACGAGCGTGACGCAGCTCGAAGCCGAGGTCGCGACGCTCTCGTCGATCGAACGCATCGAGCGCGAAGCGACTCGGTTGGGACTTGAAGCGCCGGCCGGTGTGTCGTACCTCGAGGTGGGTGCGATCTGGCCGGGCGAGACGAGTCAGGTGCTGCCGGCGCGGTTCGCACCGAAAGAGGAGGACCAAGTAGACGGGAGTCCCGACAACTCGGGATGGTGGCAAGACCTGCTGAAGCAACTTCCGTTCTACTAGTCGAGGTCAGGGCCGCGTCCGCGGCGACTCGGGAGGAAGAGAATGGCCCGTGAGAACCGTCGCTTCACCTGGCGGCTGGCGCTTCTCATGCTCGTCCTCGCGTTGAGCACGGGCGGCATTGTCGTTCGTCTCGTGCAGGTTCAGATTCTCGATCACGAGTACTATGCGCAGAAGGCCGAGGAAGAACACCTCCATCGCACGGTCGCGCGCGCGCCGCGCGGCGCGATCCTCGATCGGAACGGCTTCCCGCTCGCGACAACAGTCGCGGCATTCGACATCTACATCGACCCGCGCACCTGGACAGACGCGTCGACCGCTAGGGCTGCCGCCGACACGCTCGGGCCGCTCATCAACCGCGAGCCCGACGACCTCATCGCGGCGGCGCTCCAATATGCGGAAGGCGACTACCTGGCGGCTCGCTCTGTGAGCGCGCAGGTCGGGCTCGAGCTGTTCGAGCTCGCGCCGACGGGCGTGCGCCTCGTCGAAACGAGCAAGCGTTCCTATCCCGAGGGCGACCTCGCGTCGACGGTGCTCGGCTTCATCGGTCGGGACCAGGTCGGTCTCGCCGGTGTCGAGGCCGCATACGACCTCGAACTTGGGGGTCAGTCGGCCGAGATCTACTTCGAGCGAGACGGGCTCGGAAACCCGATCCCATTCGGCAAAGGGTACGGTGAAGAACCTGTCCCGGGCGGCGACATCCGTCTCACTATTGATCGCTATCTGCAGCGTCTCGTCGAGGAGAAGCTCCACGACGAGATAGAGCGACACGAGGCTGAGGGCGGCACGATCGTCATCATGGAGCCAAAGACCGGGCAGGTGCTCGCGATGACGAGCCAGCCTAGCTTCCGCCTCAGCCAGCTCGACCTCGCTGACGAGGAGCAAGCCGACCTTTACCGCCCGCGCGCGGTAACTGACGTCTATTCGCCGGGCTCGGTGATGAAGACGCTCACCATGGCGGCCGGCCTCGACCTGGGTCTCGTGACGCCCGGCACGACCTACTTTGACAGCGGCCAGGCTGAGGTGCCGGGCGAAGGCGGCGAGCCGATCGAGAATTGGGACTTCAGCGCCCATGGCACGACAACGATGACCGAACTGCTACAGTACAGCCTCAACACTGGCGCGGTGTGGCTCGCTAGGCTGATCGGCGCGGAGAGCTTCTACGAATACGTCGAGAAGTTCGGCTTCATGGACTCGACGCGATCCGGGCTCGGCGGCGAGCCAGAAGGCATTGTCCGCACCTACAAGGATGACGACTGGTATCCAGTGGACCTTGCCACGAACAGCTTCGGCCAGGGCATCTCGGTTACGCCGCTGCACATGGTTACGGCACTCTCCGCGCTTGTGAACGGGGGCTTGCTCATGCAACCCTACGTGGTGTCGGAGGTCGTCGACGAGAGCGGCCGACGCACATACGAACCCGTCGTCGTCCGCCGCGTCATCTCGGAGGAGACCTCCAGCACGATGGTCCAGATGATGAACGCCGTGGTCGACGGAGTGCCGACGCACGGAGCGCAGGTCCCCGGTCTCTCGGTCGGCGGTAAGACCGGTACAACGACGTTCGAGAACTCCAGCAGGACCATCGCCTCCTTCGCGGGCTTCGCGCCCGTGGAAGACCCACAGTTCGTGATTCTGATTACGATCGATTGGCCGAAGACAGACTCACTCGGCGGTGCCGTCGCCGCGCCGATCTTCCGCGATCTGGCGCCTAAAATCATCGCCTACCTCGGCGCGCAGGACGGAGATATCGCCCTCGTAGAGCGGGCGCCGTAGCCATGATCGGCGCGCAGGAGATCGCGGCGAGCCTCGGCTCGATGCTGCGCGAGCAACGCGGTGTCGCGGGCCGGTTCCGTCGTGTCGTTGTGGACTCGCGGAAGGCCGGCCCGGGGGATCTGTTCGTCGCGCTGCCGGGCGAGCGGACGGACGGCCATCTATTCGTGCAGGACGCCATCGAACGCGGCGCGCGAGGCGCGCTGGTGGCGGACATGCCGGACGGTATCACACCGAATGTGGCGGTCTTCGTCGTGAGTGACACTCTCGCCGCCCTGCAGCGGCTTGCGGCGGGCCGTCGCGAGCGGCGACGCGCGAAGGTGATCGGCGTGACCGGAAGCGTCGGCAAGACAACAACAAAGGAGATCACGGCCAGCCTCCTCTCACGGCGCTACCACGTGCTGAAGAACGAGGCAAACTACAACAACGAGGTCGGGCTGCCGCTAACGATGCTTGACCTGACGCACGCCCACCAGCGCGCCGTCCTAGAGATGGGGATGTACGCGCAGGGCGAGATCCGCACGTTGTGCGAGATCGCGCGGCCGGAGGTCGGCGTGGTGACGAACGTCGGGCCGGCCCATCTGGAGCGGCTTGGCAGCTTGGAGTCGATCGCAGCGGCGAAGAGCGAGTTGCCGGAGAGCTTGCCGCCGCACGGCTTCGCCATCTTCAACGCCGACGACCCGCTCGTCATGACGATGACCGGCCGCACCCGAGCGCAGCCCGTGACGTTCGGCCTAGCTCAAGACAGCGACGTCCGTGCGACGGAGATCGTCAGCCACGGGCTGGAGGGTGTCTCGTTCGACCTGCACTGGCGAGGCGAGACCTCGCATGCCGCGACGTCGTTGCCCGGGAAGCACATCGTCTCGAACGCGCTCGCCGCGGCCGCGGTCGCGCTGACCGACAACGTGTCGCTCGAAGAGGTCACGACAACCCTTTCGCAAGCAGAACCTCCGCTCCGGGTGCAGATCCACCGCGCGAGAGGGGGCGGTGTCCTTATCGATGATACGTATAATGCTGGACCAGCTTCGATGGCGGCAGCGCTCGATCTGCTAGGGGAGACGCCGGGCCGGCGCATCGCCCTGCTCGGTGACATGCGCGAGCTCGGGCCCGCCGAGGAGGAGGAGCATCGCGCGGTCGGCCGCCGTGCAGCGGAGGCCGCGACAGTGATCCATGCCGTCGGCGACCTGGGCGACTTGATCGCCGAAGCCGCGCGAGCGGAAGGTCATCGCGAGACGCACCACTGGGCGACCAAGGAGGAGGCTTGCTACGCCGTCGCGGCGGACGCGCGTCCCGACGACGTTGTCCTGGTGAAGGCCTCACGTGCAATGGAGTTTGAGACAGTCGTTGAGGCGTTGCGGGAGCCGGAAGAGGACGACACTGATGGTTAGGGCGCTCGTGATCGGATCTGCCGCCTCGGTCGTGTCTCTGATCGCCGGCGGGGCGCTCATCGCACTGCTGGAGCGCTTCGGCATCCGCAAGTCGATCAGCCCCGAGGGGCCGGCGTCCCATATGACGAAGGCCGGGACTGCCACCATGGGCGGCCTCCTGATGCTGATTGTGATTGTCGCGTTCACAATCCCGACCAACCTGGTCGGGCACACGTCCATCCTGCTCCCGCTCGGAGTAATGGCCACCATGGGCCTAATCGGCATCGCCGACGACCTGATGACCATCCAGGGCCGCGAACGGCTGGGTGGCCACGAGCGGCTTGGCCTTGTGTTCAAGACCGGCTCCATGATCGTGGTCGGCCTGATCGCCGGTCTGGTTCTTTTTTACGGTCTTGAGGCCGAAAGCCTCAACCTGCCCCACTACGGCAAGTACGAAATGGGCGCCCTTTATGTGATCATCTCGATCGTGGTGCTTACTGCGACGACAAGCGCCACCGCTGTCACCGACGGCCTGGACGGTCTGCTGACTGGCGTGATGATGCTCGCCTTCGCGGCTTATGGCGTCATCGGCTTCCTGCAGGGCC
>Ga0075326_1000151_pt1 | contig 14474 bp, 11 predicted proteins | sample MayberrySE_Catta_3_FD_120052 | JGI IMG/M metagenome (GOLD analysis project Ga0075326, IMG submission 120052) | Natural and restored wetland microbial communities from the San Francisco Bay, California, USA, that impact long-term carbon... | ecosystem: Environmental > Terrestrial > Soil >...
GAGCTCAGCGTCGGCTACGAGTTCTGACCTCGGACGGGCGTCCGGGGTGTTAGACTCGAACCCCGGACGCCCTGCCCCCGCTGCTGAACCGCTTCCCACGCGGTGCCAGCCCCCCGTGCTGCGAGAGAGATCGACCGACGATGAAACACTGGGCCATCAAGCTGTCGCTGTTCATCAACTACTTCGTGTTTGCAATTCTGTTGAACAGCGTCGGCACGGTCATCTTCCAGGTGCAACGCAGCTACGGGGTCAGCGAATCCGCCGCCAGCGTCCTCGAAGCCTTCAAGGACCTGCCCATCGCCCTGACCTCCCTGCTGGTGGCGTCGTTCATGGTGCGCATTGGCTACAAGCGCAGCATGCAGATCGCGCTCGGCTTCATCGGCCTGGTGTGCCTGGCCATGCCCAGCCTGCCGGCATTCTGGATGACCAAGCTGCTGTTCGCCGCCACCGGCGTGGGCTTCGCGCTGGTCAAGGTTTCGGTGTTCGCCACCCTGGGCCTGGTCACCTCGAACGAACGCGAGCACGTCAGCATGATGAACTTCATCGAGTCGTTCTTCATGATCGGCGTGCTGCTCGGCTATTTCATCTTCAGCGCCTTCGTCGACGACGCGGACGCACGCTCGACCGGTTGGCTGCAGGTGTATTACCTGCTGGCCGGCATGTCCTTCGCGGCGCTGATCCTGCTGTGGTTCGCGGAACTCGACGAGTCGCCCGTCGCGGCCGGCCCGGCCGTGTCCCCGCTGCAGGACTTCGGGGCCATGATCGCCCTGGCCATCCGGCCGCTGGTGCTGGTCTTCGTCGCTTGCGCGTTTCTCTATGTGCTGATTGAACAAAGCATCATGTCCTGGCTGCCGACCTTCAACAGCCGGATCCTGGAGTTGCCGGCCACGCTGAGCATCCAGATGGCGAGCATTCTCGCGCTGTCCACGGCGCTGGGCCGCTTCCTGGCCGGCCTGCTGGTGCGCCGGATCAGTTGGTTCAGGCTGCTGCTGACCAGCCTCACGTTGGCGGCGGTCCTGGTACTGCTGGTGCTGCCGTTGGCCCGGGCCGGCGGCGGCGCCGCGATCACCGGCTGGCGGGATGCGCCGCTGGCCGCCTTCGTGTTTCCGATCATCGGCCTGTGCATCGCGCCGGTCTACCCGGCCATCAACTCCGTCATGCTGTCGTCGCTGCCGGCGCGCCAGCACGCGCCGATGGCCGGCCTGATCGTGGTGTTTTCGGCGCTCGGCGGCACTACTGGCTCGATCGTTACCGGCAACCTGTTCGAGGCGTTCGGCGGCCGCACGGCATTCTACTTTTCGCTGGTCCCGATCACGCTGCTGATGTTCACGCTGTACCTGTTCAAGCGGCGCACGGACCAGCAGGCCACCGCGGCTGCCGCGGTTACGGACCCGGCCGCCTGCCCGGGCAGCCCCAACCCGACGTGAAGCGGAGGAGATCCGACCCGAACCGGGAATCCGGCCAAACGTATCGATGACGCTTCCCAGCACACCAGACCGGGACTACGCAGAACTGTTCGAGGCAGTGCAGGCCGGTCGCCTGTTCGCCGACTCCAAGACCTTCGTGGACGCGTCGCCCCGGCAGCCCCCCGCAACGATCCTGGCGGCGTTTCGGGCGCAATCTGGACAACCGGGATTCGACCTGGCGCAGTTCGTCGCCGAGCACTTCGCCTTGCCGGGCCCGACGCAGCGGTTGTCGGAGGCGCCGCCGTCGGAACCGCTGCGCCAGCGCATCGATTCGTTGTGGGATCTGCTGCGCAGGCCCGCCGACGCCGGCGAGCCGCATTCCTCGCTGATTCCGCTGCCCCATCCCTACATCGTGCCGGGCGGGCGCTTTCGCGAAATCTATTACTGGGACAGCTATTTCACGATGCTCGGGCTGGCCGCCTCCGGGCGCACCGAGCTGATCCGGAACATGGTGGACAACTTCGCCTGGCTGATCGACCGCATCGGCTTCATCCCGAACGGCAACCGCAGCTACTACTGCTCGCGGTCGCAACCGCCGCTGTTCGCGTTGATGCTGAACCTGCTCGCCGATGCGCTCGACGACCCGGCCATACCCGTCTGTTATCTGGACCAACTGGAGCGGGAATACCGGTTCTGGATGGCCGGCACCGACGACGGCGCCGACCCCGGTACGGCGACGCAGCGGGTGGTCGCCGTGGAAGGCGGCTGGCTCAATCGGTATTGGGACGATGCGGACCGCCCCCGCCAGGAGAGCCACGCCGAAGACCTGCAACTGGCGCGGGAATTCGGCACCGAGCCGTCGCACCTCTATCGGAACATCCGCGCAGCCTGCGAATCCGGCTGGGACTTCAGCTCACGCTGGCTGGCAGACAGCCGTTCGCCGGCGACGATTCGCACGACCGAGGTGCTGCCGGTCGACCTCAACGCGATCCTGTGCCACCTCGAGACCACCCTGGCGGAGGCCTGCGGCCACGCCGGGCGGCGCGACGACGCAGCCTTTTACCGCGACCGCGCCGAATCGCGGCAACGCCTGCTGAACGAACGGTTTTTCGACGATTCGTCGGGCTTCTTCGTCGACCTCCTGGCGCCGGACCTTCCCGCTACGGGCGTGCTGTCGCTGGCCGGCGCGTTTCCGCTGTTCCTCGGCTTCGCAACCCGGGAGCAGGCCGCAGCCGTCAACGACCGTCTGAGTCGCGAATTCCTGCGGCCCGGCGGCTGGGTCACCACCCGCACCCGCAGCGGCCAGCAATGGGACGCGCCGAACGGCTGGGCGCCATTGCAGTGGGTCGTCTACCGCGGCCTGCAGCGTTACGGATTCGAGGCCGAGGCGGCGGAGGGTGCGCGGCGCTGGGTGCGCAACAACGTCGAAGTCTACGAGCGCACCGGCCGGCTGCTGGAAAAATACAACGTCGAGGAGATCGGCGCCTTTGCCGGCGGCGGCGAGTACGAAGTGCAGCATGGCTTCGGCTGGACCAACGGCGTGCTGCTGAGCCTGCTGGACCGGCTAGGGCCCGACCCTGGGACCTGAAGCCCGCGCTTCAGTCCGACGACTCTTCCGCCTGCCGGCGAGCAGCCGTCAATCCTCGAAACCGTCGCTCAGCAGGAGCTCGGGCGCTTCCCCTGCGGTGGTGAAGCTCCAGGTGCAGCCACGCACCGTGCCTTCGGCATTGACCTCGTCGACGCGCCAGTAGTAGGTGGTGTCGGCGGCCAGCGGTCCCGGGTCGAACGAGGCGGCCGGCAGGTTGCCCTGGAATGCGCCCGGATCCAACGGCGCGGCCGTGCCGAAGTAAACGTCGTGGGACTCGGCCAATGCACCCGCAGCCCACGAAAGATCGGCGTCGAGCCCGGCGCTGTCGGCGCCGTCCGGAGGATTCGGCATGCCGGCCGGGTCGGGCAGGTTTTCCGGCTGCCCGCCCGCTTCGAAAACTTCCAACTCGATGTCGTCGATCTGCCAGAGGTTGCCCTGGCCCAGGTCGTTCGAGTCGTACCGGAAGCCGATCATCACATCGGCCTGCCCGGCGATCGAATCGGACAGGTCGAGCACGACGCGCAGCGGCTCGTGGATCTGCCCGACGTTTTGCCAGACCTGCGTCCAGCCCGAACCGCCGTCGACGCTCACCTCGACGTTGATTGACTCCAACTCATCAAAGAAGAAGTAGCTGCTGAATCGCAGCGCGGCGCCGTCGGCTGCCGACAGGTCGAGGACCGGCGTTCGCAGGGACGTTTCGGTCTGGTTCGTGAAATTGTTGTTTACCATCGCAAACGGGCCGCTGCCGCCGGTGTGGTTGTCCAGGCGCAGATCGTCCGGCACCGGGGCGTTGACCGTCCAGGGGATGCCCTCGAGCGTCTCCACGCTCCAGCCGGCTGGCAGGCTGCCGCCCGCGAAGTCCTCGTCGACGAGGAAGGTGCCCGCGACCGGCGGCGCCGCCACGCTGATGACCAGCGAATAGGCCTGCGCTGCGGCGTCCAGCAGATTGCCCTTGTGGCGCACTTCGACCGCGTAGTCGCAGGTGTCGGCAGCGAAGCGCACTTGTTCGACGTTGTCGCGGACGTTGTCGCCCCGCGTCGCCGGCGCCGCCGGGTCGGCCGGGTCCAGTACCCACGGCAGGTGTGTCTGGCCCCCGCGAACGAGGCGCAGGTCGAGGTCGTTCACCAGCATCGGGTCCGCCGGATCCAGCGAAGGCGCCGGCGGCGTGCCGGGCGGATCGGCCCAGACCAGGGTGGCCGTGACCACCGAATCGGGCCGCGTCACGCTGACGGCATGGTTGTGCAACCCGCCGTCGGCCAGGCTGTCCTCGATGATCTGGTGGCTGCCATCCGCATTGCCGATGACCGCCGCGGCGGACTGCGTGTTGAGCACGCCCCAGCCGAACGCGTAATCCGGGCCGGGCGCCGGCCCGGCCTCGTCTGCGGCGTGGATGGCGAGCGCCTTCAGCGTCGCCGCGCGCAGGTAGTTGCCGTCACCGTGGAGGTCTTCGTAATGCTGCTGCAGCAGGAGCAGCGAGCCGCTGACGTTGGGCGTAGCTTGCGAGGTGCCCGCCGCGAAACCGTAGAATTCAGGCGGAGACCACGCCGAAAACAGGAACACGCCGTCCCCGACCAGGTCGGGCTTGATGCGGCCGTCGTCGGTCGGGCCCCAGCCGCTGAACAGGGTCATCGCAACCTGTTGCGGCCCGCCCAGCGGCAAGTAGCCGCCCGGCAGGCCGTCCACGGCGCCGATCGTCAGGATGTTCTTCGCGCCGGCGTGGGTCGGCAGGCAGTCGTAACCGGCGGGCGCGCAGTCGGCTGGCCGTTCGAGCGTCGACGTGGTGACGGGATTGCCGTCCTGGTCGACGATGGTGTACTCCTCGCCCGGCTCCGGGCCGAGGTCGAAGCGATCGTTGCCGGCGGCCTTGACGATCAGGAAATACGGCGCGTCGCGCGCGATCTGGTCCCACAGCGCCGACTCGGTGTCGTAGTAGCCGAAATTGGGGTCTTCGAGGTCGGTCGGGTCGGGACCGCCGATCCACCACCAGTTGTCGGGTGGAAGGTCGCCGATGGGCAACCACCCGGCGGCGACGCCGTAGGAATGGTTCGAGATCAAACGGCCCGCCGCGGCGGCCGTCGCCATTTCCGCCGAGTCGGAATTCCAATCGTAGGCATCCAGGTTGGCGGCAAAGGCCATGCCCCGGGTGTCGATGCCGAGCAGGCCGGAACCGATCAACGTGCCCGCGATGTGCGTCGAATGACCGTTGAGCTCGGTCGCGCCGTCGACCTGGGTGACGCGTCCGAACAGATCGACGTGGTCTGCATAGACCGCCCCGCCGTCCCACTCGGCCATCGTCAGGCCGCTGCCGTCGAGCGCGAGTCCGGCGGCACCGCCCGGCCAGACTTCGTCGGTCGACACGGTCTGCGCCGCGATGATGTTGTGGGTGACATAGAACACCGGCCCGATGCCGGGCACGATGCGCTGCAGTTCGAGCACGCCGCCGTTGGGCAGCTCGCGACGGAGCGGAATGCCCGCCCGCCGGGCAAATGCCTGCGCCAGTCGGCGATCGTCGGCATCACGTCGGCGCAGCGTCGCGGCCAGCGCCTGCAGGCTGGCCTGGCGCGTTTCCGCGGCTACCGGGCTTTGTGCCGACGCCGGATCGGGCAGCGCAAGTGCGGCCAACGCAAGCGTGGCCAGGAATACCCCCAAGTCTCGGAACTTCATAATCTAAATCCCTTTAGCCGTTCCCCAATTTCCGGCGCCCGCCTGCTCCGTCCGGCGGCACCCCCTGCCACTCATTATAGCCCTGCTTCGAACGAAAACGTCGAATCGCCGCGTGCCTCACGGCTGAGCGCGATCCGGGCACTCCTGGCGCGGGTCGGGTTGATAGCGGTCGTCGACTACCGTGTCCAGGTAAGCGAGGGCCGTCTGCACCACGACCTGATTGCCCCGTTCGGACTGGAAATTGCGCAAGCGCTGCGTGGCGTTCTCGAATACCCGGCGCGCGAACTCCGACCGCAGGAACGGAATGATCGCGTTCGGGCGGCCGTAGCGCCGGTAGGCCTGGTCGAGCACCTGCGCCTCGGGCAGGTCGGCCTGGCGGATGTCCAACGTGGCCGGATACGGCGGCGGCTGGCCCGCGCCGCCGGTGCCCGCCGCCAGCCGCTCCACGACGTGGCCGTAGTCCGGATCCGTCTGCACGTACACCGCGCGCGACAGCTGCATCATCAGCATCGTGCCGGCGCACATCACGCAGGGATCCAGCGTCGTGTACAGGGTGAAGCCCTGCCCGGGGTGGGCGTCGGGATAGCGGCCGGGCGGCGGCACGCCGAGATAGTCGACCCCGTTGGGACAGTCCAGGAAGTGCCGGATCAGCCGCAACTCGCCGTGCTCGGTGCCGTTGCCCGTGACGAAACGCGCGTTGCGGGCCCAGAATACCGGCTGGCCGGCCGGATCCACCAGCACCGCGCCGATGTTGTGGCCGCGCACCTGGTGGGCCTGCAGGGTGACGTCCTGCCAGTCCTTGTAGACGACCGCCATGGCCAGCAACGAGTAGATTTCGTCGATTTCAGCCTGGCGGGCAGCCGGGTCCTCCGCCGCCGCCACGACCGGCGACAGCGCAGCCAGAACGGCTGCGCCGAGCCATCGGACAAGGCGCCTGCGAGAGATCATGGACACCCGTTTAGCACCATTGGGCCGGGTCGCGCAAGCGGCGCCGGCGCGTCAGGGCCCGGGGCTGGCCAACAGCAAGGCTTCCAGTTCGAACACGTGGTCGTCAGTGCAGCCGAGCGCACGCAGGGCGCGCGCCAGTTCGATCACGTAGTCGCGATTGGAGCCGCTGGGTCCGCTGCTGCGCGCGATCTGGGCCGCGATCTCCGGCAGGGAAGCCGGGCCGAGGAATGCCGGATTATCCTCGGCGGCCCGGTATACGACCCCGCGCACGATCTCCCGCTCGAATACGATATCGACCGGAATTCGTTCGTAACCGTTTTTCTCGCGGTGGTCGAGGTGGGCGAACACGGCGGGCTCCACCAGGAAGGCGCGGCCATGGCAGGTCGCCCCCGGCGCCGACACCAGCGTGACCACCCGTCCCGGGTCGTGCGGCAGGCCACGGTGGTCGTGCGAGCCCTGCCAGAACCGCCGCTGCCAACCGGCGATGCGGCCGGGGCGCGATTCGATGAACGGAAAGTCCTGCTTCCAGATCAGCGAGCCGTAGCCAAATACCCAGGTGGGCGAGTCGGCCGCTGCGCGCGCCCGGTCCGCGGTCGACAGTGCACCTTCGGCGGCGTTTCCGGGCATCGTTCACCTTGCGCATGGCGGGCGGGCGGCTTGCTAGAATGCGTAGCATACCCGATACCGGCCGACGCCTCGTCGGTGTCGGGCCGGCGCCGGCTGCGGCCGGGACCGCTACCCGGCGCAGGTCTGCCCTGCGCACCACGACCGCGGAGGACGGAGGCCGATGGAATGTCGCCTGTTTCGGATTGAAGGCCGCGTTCAGGGAGTGTGGTTTCGCGAGTCGACCCGCCGCGAGGCCGAGCCCCTCGGCATCACCGGCTACGCAAGGAATCTGGCCGACGGCTCGGTGGAAGTGCTGGCCTGTGGCGAACCGGACGCACTCGACCGCCTGGCGCAGTGGCTGCAGAACGGGCCGCCGCTGGCCAGGGTGACCCGGGTCGAGTGGGGCCTTACGGAACGCGAGCGCCCCGCGGCCTTCGTTACGCGCTGACCCGCCGGGTCCGTGCGGGATTACTTTGCCTGCGGGCTCTTGCCGATCCAGTGGATCTTGGTCGGGTGCTGCCGGTTGACCTGCCGGTGCACGCGTTCGAAGTCCTCGAGATAGACCCGGGCGGTGGGTGCCTGCGTCGATTGGCGCGCTGCCGCGCCGGCCGCCGTGCGCCGCGGCAGGATCTGATCGGGGTCAGCGACCTCGGGACGGGCGGCGGGCGCGGCGGCCAGCTGCCAGGAGGCGTCGTTCACAGGGGCCGTCGGGGTTGCGGCCAGCGCGCCGGCCGAAGCCAGCAAGGCCACCAGGAATACGCCCTTCGAAACGGTATTCAGGCGGTAACGCGTCGTGTTGCTCATCTCGCACTCCTTTGCGATTACGGAAACGTCCATTTCCAGTCACTGCTATACAAGCAGGATTCGTACCAACCGGCAGCCGCTGCGCGTATTCCGTCGTATTACAGGAGGTTACGCCGTGGGCGAGGGCGCAGCGTCGATCGCGCTGTGCCTCCGGGTGACGCCCCGCGTCAGTTGCCGACAATCCGTCGGGCCATGCGCGGGCTGCAAGCTTTCCGGCAGTCACCGGGTCTAGATCAGAGTGGCAGGGAGCAAGTCCGAATCGCGCCGTGCGACCCACCTGTCGGGTCGCCGCGTTTTGCCTTGGCCTCGTCTTTTGGTATTTTCATATTCTCCGGAAAGCGGTGTAAGCTACCGGAGAACGTCTGTACAACACAGGAAGCCAGCCATACGCCTGTGAACGACCACACAATACAGGACTCAATCGCACGCACGACGTCGCTACCCGGGCGGCGCCGGCAGTTGCCCGCGGGTGCGCTCGGTCTCCTTTTGGCTGGCGTGTTCGCCCTCGACACCGCCAACGCTCTGGAGGCCGTCCCCGAACCGCTGCCGAATGCAACGGCCGCTCCGGCGTCCGCAGGCGTACCCCCACTGCCCGTGGCGGATGAGCCGGTCCTGCTGCCGGAAGCCGCTGACGGCCAGGTGCAGGAGGGCGCGCCCGCCTACGTCCCCCGCCGCACGCCTGCGCAGGATTATCTCGACGCCATCGATCGCATCGAAGGCGAATTCGGGCCCTACGCCTCGGAACTCTCGGACCTGTACCTGGGGCTGGGTCAGACCTATCTCGACAACGGCGACTTCGAGCTGGCGCGGGACGCGTTTCACCGGGGCGTCATGGCGGTGCGGGTGAACTCGGGGCCGAACAGCCCGGAGCAAACCAACCACCTGTACCTGATCGCCAACATCGAGGCGATGCTGGGCGAGCAGGAGGCGGCCGACCAGGTCCTGCACAACGTCTATTTCATCAACTCCGAATACTATGGCGAAGAAAGCCTCGAGATGCTGCCGGTACTCGACCGCATTTACGCCTGGTACGAGTTGACCTGGCCCACCGGTTCCGAGGAACCGAAGTACGACGATTACGCGCGAATGCGGGAGCTGACCGAGCGGATCGTCAAGGTCAACGAAGCGAATTACGGCGAGCATCATATTGAAACGGCGCGGGCCTACCGGCGCCTGGGCGATGCCGAGTTCCAGATCGTGCGTCACCTGACCAGCGAGGACTGGATGGTGGCCATCACCAGCGGCACGCTGGAGTCGCGGGGCGGCGGCAGCATTTCCGTCACCGACCACTACGACGACGCGCGCAAGGCGTACAAGAAGTGCATCGATGCGCTTCAGTCCGACCCGTCGACCGCGCCGCTGGAGCTCGCCGAGGCACTGGTGAACCAGGCCGACTGGTACCTGGTGTTCGGCCGTTCGCGGCGGGCCCGTAACCTCTACCAGGAAGCCTGGCAGGTGCTGGCCAAGGACACAGAGCACGCTGAGCTGGTGGAGAGCTTCCTGGGCCAGCCGCGGCCGATGCATTTCGTCGAGCCGCCGCCAGCCTATCTGGATGAACTGCCGCCGGAGCTCGAGGAGTTGAGCGTCGACGTTTCCATGACCGTCACGAGTTTCGGCGACGTGCGCTACGTGGAAGTCAAGAACCCGCCCGAGGTGCTCTCGAAACAGCAGCTCGGCGTCATCGAACGGGAGGTGCGGGAAACGCCCTTCCGGCCCGCCATGAAGGCGGGTGAAGTCGTCACCACCAAGGAATTCATCTGGCAGTTCGCGGTCGCACCGCAGGTGGCCACATCATGAATCTGAAACACATCCTGTTGGCCGCATGCGGCGTCGCCCTGCTCGCGGCCTGCGCCATGCCCCAACCGCCCTCGATGCCCAGTTCCTCGGGACAATCGGGCAGCCAGGGTTCGTCCGGCAGCCAGGGGTCCCAGGGTTCGCAAGGCTCCCAGGGTTCACAGGGCTCGCAAGGTTCCCAGGGCTCGCAAGGGTCGCAGGGCTCACAAGGGTCCCAGGGCTCTCAGGGTTCCCAGGGCTCCCAGGGCTCGTCCGGCAGCCAGGGTTCGCAAGGCTCCTCGGGGTCCGCGGGCGGCCAAAGCGGCGGCGGATCGATGGGCAGTTCCGGCGGCGCCGGCGGTGCCGGCGGCGTCACGGTGGGCGATCAGCTGCCCTGGCCGTCCGGCGACATGGGCGGCGGCGAAGGCGGCGGCCTGGACGAGCAGTTCGAGGACTCCCTGGGCGATTTCGACGAAGCGGTTGCCGCCGGCGCGGGCGGCGGCGGCGCCGGGGAAGAGGAAATCGACATTCTCGACCCGATGGGCGGCGGCAGTTCCGGCGCACCCACTGACGAGCCGCTGTTCGAGGAAGGCGAAGGCGGCGAAGGCGGCGGCGCCGAGAACGAAAGCATCGCACAGCGGGCGGCCTCCGGTTCTCCGGACGGCTCGTCGTCGTCCAGTGGCGGCGAACAAGGCGGCGGCGATTCGGGCGGCGGCGGCTCCAGTGAGCAGTCCGGGAGCCAGCAGAGCCAGAGCCAGGGTTCCATCGGCGGCGGCGGCGGAGCGTCGGCGCCACAGGGCGAGCGCGCCGGCAGCGTTGCCGCGGGCGGCGCCCAGCAAGGCGACGAAAGCGTCGTCGCGATCCCGGAAGATATCGGTGACGGGCGCAACGACGACATCGTACTGCGGCAGATCCGCGAGGCCGCGATGAACGAGCGCGACCCGGTGCTTCGCGAAAAACTGTGGGACGAGTACCGGCGCATCAAATCTTCCAGATAGGTATATCCTTATAGTTACATGGGACGGATTCTCACAATCGGACAGGTTACGGTGCAGGCGGGGCTTCTGTTGCTCGGCCTGGTCGTAGTGGGCGGCACCCAGGCCGCGGTGGACAAGGTGACGTCGTCCACGCTGGCGCCGATCCAGACACCCTCCGAGCCGATGCCGCCGGAGTCATTGCTGGACGTGGGCATCCCGCCGCTGGGCGACGGGCTCGCGCTGACCGACGAAGACGACACCGTCTTCCCCGAGGTGCGCATCGCCGAGACGATCTACTTCTCCAACCAACTCGCCAAGACCATGGAAAAGTCGGGCGCCTGGGGCGCCATCCGTGTCGTGCCCAACACCGCCGTCGTGATGGATCTGTACATTACCGGAACCATTCTGCAGTCGGACGGCGAAACCCTCGATCTGGACATCCAGGTGCACGACACCAGCGGCCGCCAGTGGCTGCAGGAGCGACACCGGCAAGTGGTGGGCAAGTACACCTACGACCGTCGGCTGAAGACCCTGGCCGACCCGTTCCAGAACCTGTTCACGGCAATCGCCAACAGTGTGCTGCAAGTGCGCGAGCGCATGACCACCGAGGACGCCGTACGCCTGCGGCAGATATCCGAGCTGCGGTTCGCGCGCGAGTTTTCACCCGAGGCCTTCGACGACTATATCGCGGAGGGCCGCAACGGCATCCTCACCATCGAACGCCTGCCGGCCGAGAACGATACCATCCTCGAACGCATTGCGATGATCCGCGACCGCGATTATCTGTACGTCGACACCATGCAGGACTACTACGACGTGTTCTCACGCGAGATGCATCTGCCCTACCAGGATTTCCGGCGCGCCTCCTACGACTCGGTGGTCAAGGCCCGGCAGCTCCGCAAGCGCGGCAACCGGCAGATCATCGCCGGCATCATCGGCGGCATTTACGGGCGCTTCAATTCCGGCAGCTGGATGGCCTTCGACGGCAGCACTGCCGCCGCCGCGGCCGGCGGCTATGCCCTCAAGCAGGGCCTGGAAACCAAGCAGCGCGCGGCCGAACAGACCGAGCGCGTCGCGGAAATGGGCTCGTCGCTGGAAGCGGTCATCGCGCCGCAGGTGATCGCACTGGAGGACCGCAGCGTCACGCTGACCGGGACCGTGGAGGCGCAATACGCACAGTGGCGCGAGATGCTGCACCGCATCTATGAACAGGAACGCACCCTGCCGAACGCCACCGCGGAGCAACAGCCCGGCAGTATCAATTGAGCGAAACCCGTAATACGACGACCCGGAAGGCCACGCTGATCGTCCTGGGCCTTCTGCTCGCGGGAACGGTGTTCCTGCTGCCCCATTTCGTTACCGAACCCTGGGTCGCGGACGAGACCGGCACGCTGCCGGCGGTGCCGCCGGCCTCGCCATCCTCGGTCGCGCCGTCGACCGCCGCCGAACTGAAACAGTACCGCCAGGACTCGCAGGGCGTGCTGGCCGAAATCGTCGTGATGCGGGACCGGCTCATCGAGCGCCAGGTGACGCAGTGGGCGGAAGCCGACTTCAACCAGGCGCTGGCGTTGGTCGAGAGCGGCGACGAGCGGTACAGCTACGGCGACTATGCCGCCTCGCTCGAGCGGTACCGCGAGGCCCGCGACCGCCTGGCCGTTCTCGAAGAACTGGGACAGGATAAACTGGCCCAGGCGAAAGTGGATGCGGAAACAGCCGTCGAGTCGCTCAACCTCAACGTCGCGCGGGACGCGGCCGAGCTGGCCGGGCTGATCGCAGCCGAAGACCCCGCAGTGCAGGCGCTGGCGGCCCGCGTCGAGATCCTGCCGCAAGTGGCGGGGTACATCGAGGCGGGCGACCAGGCCCTCGCGCTCGACCGTTTCGCCGACGCACAGGCGGCCTATCGCGCCGCGGCCGGGCTGGATCCGGCGCACCGCCGCGCCGCCGAGTCACTGGGCCGCGCCAACCGCGAGGTGGCTTCCAGCGTCTTCCGCGGTCACATGAGCCGCGGCTTCGCCGCGCTCGAACGCCAGGATTTCGCGGCCGCCCGGGCCGCGTTCCACGAGGCCGGCCGGCTCAGCCCGGGCGACCCGGCGGTCGGCAAGGCGCTGGCCCAGGTGGCTAACCTCGAGTCGGGCAAAGTCGTCGGCACCGACCTGGTGCGCGCGGCGGAGCTGGAGTCGCGCGAAGAATGGAGCGAGGCCGTGTCCATCTACGAGACCCTGCTGCAGCAGGATCCCTCGCTGACCGACGCCCGGGTCAAGCTGATCCCGGCGCGGGTGCGCGCCGAACTGGACGACCAGCTGTCCGGCTATATCGACGATCCGCTGCGGCTGTCGACCCGGGCGGAATACGAGGCCGCCGTGACCGCGCTGACAGACGCCCGCGGCATCCCGGAGCCGGGCCCACGGCTGCGCGGCCAGATCGAGGAACTCGACAGTCTGGTACAGCGGGCCAACTCACCGGTCGACGTGGTGTTCCGTTCGGACAACCAGACCCACGTGGTGCTGTTCCGCGTGGCCGACCTCGGCCGCTTCGATCAGCGCTCGATGAAGTTGCGGCCCGGCAAGTACGTGGCGGCCGGCACCCGCAGCGGCTACCGCGACGTGCGGGTGGAATTCACCGTGACCGGCGAGACCCTCGCCGAACCCATCGTGGTGCGTTGCGAGGAACCGATCGGATGATGTGCGCCGCCGGGGGGGCTGCCATGGCTAACAGCCATCGCAGCGGGACGCACGGGTATTGCTGAGATGGCATCTGAACGACAGCCGCTGTCCGCTATCGAATTCACGCCCCTCGACGAGGCGGGCGCGCGCCGCCGGCTGCACGTCTCCCCGCTGTGGCTCGGCATCGGCGTGGTGCTGGCCTTCGCCGCGTTGGTGCTCGTCTATCTGCTGCTGGCGCGCGCCGTCATTTTCCGGCTCGACCCGGCCGACGCAACCATCGAGGTGAGCGGCCTGGCGTTCAACATCGGCGACAACTTCCTGTTGCTGCCCGGCCGCCACCCCGTGCGCGCGGCGGCAACGGGCTACCATCCGCTGGACACGGAAATCGAGGTCACCGGCGAGGCCACGCAGGAGGTCGAGCTGGCGCTCGAGCCGCTGCCCGGGCGACTGCAGGTGGAATCCGGGCTGGACGGCATCGAAGTGTTCCTCGACGGCGAGGCGCGCGGCCTGGCGCCCGGCCTGATCGAAGACCTTGCACGCGGCCCGCACATCGTCGAATTTCGCAAGCACCGTTATTTCCCGCTGCGGCAGGAGCTCGAAATCGAGGGCCTCGGCCGTACCCAGTCGGTGTCCGTGACCCTGGAACCGGCCTGGGGCCAGCTGCAGCTCAGCTCGGTCCCGGAGGGGGCCGAAGTGCGGATCGACGGCCAGCCGGTGGGCACCACCCCGCTGACCACCGAGGTGCTGGAAACCGGCACCCTGCTGACCATCGCGCGGCCCGGCTACAAGACCTGGGAACGCCAGGTGTCGGTCAAGGCAGGGACCACCGAGACCTATCCAACCGTGGAATTGGTGGTGGCGGACGGCACCGTGGATGTCAGCACCACGCCGGCCGGCGCCAACGTCACCATCGACGGCGAGTTCCGCGGCGCCACGCCGCTGAGCGTCGGCCTCTCGCCGCTGCGCGAACACACGCTGGAGCTGTTTCTCGAGGGCTACCGCAAAGCAGTGCGCAGCGTACGCACCGAGCCCGAGGGCCATTCCA
>Ga0075326_1000153_pt1 | contig 14404 bp, 12 predicted proteins | sample MayberrySE_Catta_3_FD_120052 | JGI IMG/M metagenome (GOLD analysis project Ga0075326, IMG submission 120052) | Natural and restored wetland microbial communities from the San Francisco Bay, California, USA, that impact long-term carbon... | ecosystem: Environmental > Terrestrial > Soil >...
AAGCCCGGGTCGATCCGGTGGATCCGCTCGGGCAGCGGGGGGTGCGTGGAGAACAGCATCATGCGTTGACCGTCGCCGAACAGCATGTGGCTGACCTCCTCGGTATCCGTGCGCAGCAGCGAACCCTCCGAGTAGACGGCGATCTTCTTCAGGGCGCCGCCGATGCCGTCCGGATCCCGCGTGAACTGCACCGCGGACGCATCGGCCAGGTATTCGCGCTGGCGCGACACGCCTGCCTTGATCCAGCGCCCGAAGAACAGGCCGATATAGCCGACGATCATCAGGCCGGCGGCGATCAGCAACACCGCTGCGGCGTTCTTGTTGGAGCGACCGAAGCGGGCGTGCATGAGCACCCGGCGGCCGATCAGGCCAAGCAGCAGAATGCCGAACAGGGCGCCGATGAGGCGGATGTTCAGGCGCATGTCGCCGTTGAGGACATGACTGAACTCGTGGGCGATCACGCCCTGCAGTTCGTTGCGGTCGAGCTTCTCCAGCGCGCCCCGGGTTACCGCTACGGCAGCATCCGCGGGTGAGTAGCCCGCGGCGAACGCATTGATCCCGGATTCCTGCTCCAGCACGTAGATTTCCGGTACCGGCACGCCCGAGGCCAGCGCGATCTCCTCCACGACGTTGCGCAGCCGGCGTCGCTTGAGGTCGCGCGTGTCCGATTCCACCAGGGTACCGCCCAGCTGCCGCGCGACCTGGCCGCCGCCCATCTTCAGGCTGATCGTCCGGAACAGGCTGGCTACGCCGACGACCCCCACGGTGGCGATCGCGCCGCCGACCAGCAGCGGCAGGTTCGCCTGTACGAGGCCGGCCGGCTGCAGCGATTGTCCGCCGAACTGTTCCGTGTATTCGCTGGAACTCATGCCGAGCACCAGCAACAGGATGGCGTCGATGGCCGCGACGATAGCCACCAGAGCGAGGCCGAACATGACGATCAGCCAGCGCGACTGTCGGCGCGCCCGGTCCTGGTGCTCGAAGAAGTTCAAAACAGCCCGCGGCCCGGTGGGCTGGCAATCACTAGAAACTGACCTTCGGCACCTCGCGTTTGCTCTCGTCCTCGATGTCCAGCAACTCGGCGGCGCGGAACGCGAACCAGCCCGCGATGAAGTTGTTGGGGAAGGACTCCCGCAAGGTGTTGTAGTCCATGACCGAGTCGTTGTAGGCCTGCCGCGCGAAGGCGACCTTGTTCTCGGTGGTGGTCAGTTCCTCGGACAGCTGCATCATGTTCTGGTTGGCCTTCAGGTCCGGGTAGGCCTCGGCCAGCGCGAACAGCCGCCCCAGGGCGCCGCTCAGCCCCTGCTCCGCCTCCGCCAGCCGGCGCATGGCGTCCGGGTCGGTCTGGTCCGCCGCGGCCGCCTTCAGGCCGCTCACCGCGGCGGTCCGCGCGGTGATCACTGCCTCCAATGTTTCCCGCTCGTGTTTGATGTAGCCCTTGGCGGTCTCGACCAGGTTCGGAATCAGGTCGTGGCGCCGGGTCAGCTGTACGTCGATCTGCGCGAAGGCGTTCTTGTAGCGGTTGCGCCCGGCGACCAGCCGGTTGTAGATCACGATGCCGAACAGGACCACGGCGACGAGAATGATCAGGATAGTCCAGCCCATTGTGCTTCTCCCTCGTGAGCGACTGCGCCGAAGTGTAGCAAACTCCGGCGGTTGCAGGCGGGTGGCTTAAGTCATGGGCCAGGAGCGGCAGCCAGGTCGGCTTCGATGCGGGCCCAGGAGTCGCGCAGGGTCACGATGCGGTTGAGCACCGGCCGGCCGGGCTTCGAGTCGACGCCGTCGTGACAGAAGTAACCGTTGCGCTCGAACTGGTAGAACTCGCCGGGGCCGCCCTCGGCCACGTGCGCTTCGACGACGGCGTTCGGAATCACGTCCATCGAGTGGGGGTTCAGGAACTCACGGTAGTCGTGCCGCTTGTCACCCAGCGGATTGGGCACGGTGAACAACCGGTCGCACAGCCGGATTTCCGCCGGCCTGCCGTGTTCCGCCGATACCCAGTGGATCGTGCCCTTGACCTTGCGCTCGGCGCCCGGCAGGCCCGACCGCGTAGCCGGATCGAAGGTGCAGTGCAGCGCCGTCACCTGTCCGCTCCCGTCCCGGACCACCTCCATGCATTGAATGATGAAGGCATTGCGCAACCGCACTTCGCCACCGGGCTTCAGCCGGAAGAACTTGCGCGGCGGGTCTTCCATGAAATCTTCCTGTTCGATCCAGATTTCCCGCGTGATCGGCACCCGGCGCATGCCCAGGGCGGCGTCCTGGGGATGGACCGCGGCTTCCAGCCACTCGGTTTCGCCTTCGGGAAAATTGCTGAGCACGACTTTCAGCGGGTTCAGCACCGCCATGGTGCGCGGCGCGCGAACGTTCAGGTCGTTGCGCACGGCATTTTCCAGCACGGTCATCGGAATGATGCTTTCCGCCTTCGAAATGCCCATCTCGTTCCAGAAGGCGCGAATGGACTCGGGCGTGAAGCCTCGACGGCGCAGGCCGGCCAGCGTAGGCATGCGGGGGTCGTCCCAGCCGCTGACGTGGCCTTCCTCGACCAGTTCCCGCAGGCGCCGCTTGCTCATCACGGTGTAATCGAGGTTGCCGCGCGCGAACTCGATCTGGCGCGGGTGGCAGGGCGCCGGAATATTGTCCAGGAACCAGTCGTACAGTGGGCGATGGTCTTCGAACTCCAGCGTGCACAGCGAGTGCGTAATGCCCTCGATGGCGTCCGAAATGCCGTGCGCCCAATCGTACATCGGGTAAATGTGCCACTCGTCGCCGGTGCGATGATGGCTGGCGTTGCGTATACGGTAGACCACCGGGTCGCGCAGGTTGATGTTCGGCGACGCCATGTCTATTTTTGCGCGCAACACGTACTGGCCGTCCTCGAACTCGCCGGCCTTCATGCGCTGGAACAGATCCAGGCTCTCCTCCGCCGGCCGGTTGCGCCACGGGCTCTCGCGACCCGCTTCGGTGAGCGTTCCGCGGTATTCGCGGATCTGCTCCGCGTTGAGTTCCTCGACGTAGGCCTTGCCGGTGCGGATCAGGTGCACTGCGTAGTCGTACAGCTCGTGGAAGTAATCCGACGCGTGGCGCAGTTCGTCCCACTCGAAGCCCAGCCAGTGCACGTCCTCCATGATGGCCCGCATGAAATCTTCGCTCTCCTTCAGCGGGTTGGTGTCGTCGAACCTCAGGTTGGTGCGCCCCCCGAACTCGTCGGCGATGCCGAAATTCAGGCAGATCGATTTCGCATGCCCAATGTGCAGATGGCCGTTCGGCTCCGGCGGAAACCGGGTGACGATATCCGTGTGCTTGCCGCTCGCCAAATCGTCGATGACGATGTTGCGGATAAAATGGGTGGGTATCGTGGGGTTTTCGCTGCTCATTGCACTGCATCCTGACCGGGTCGGGCGTCAACCTCCCGTAAGTGAGGGGCCGGCACGAACTGCGAATTCTACCCCAATCCCGGGGCTCGCCAAGTGATCTGGCTGGCCGTGCAGGCCCGCGGACGGCGGGCGCGGCGCCGTGCCTGTCGGGGTCAGCGGCAGGCTTCACTCATCGTCAGGAAGCCGGGTGTCTGCTCGATTCGCCCAAGCCAGCTGCGGTCGCCATAGAGCGTGAATTGGCTCATCTCGTGTGTCCTCCCGAACGGGTCCGGCCGACTGCCAGGCGGTGAATCACCATCACGGCGACGAATCCGGCGACCAGCAGCACCAGCGACGCCGCCACGGCGGCGTCGAACCGGTCCGGCCACACCGGGCTGGCGCCGACCAGCCGGTCGCTGCCGTGAACGGTCTCGTAGACTCGCTCCTGGAACGGCCAGATGACCCACAGCGAACCGATCAGGATGCCCTTGATCACCAGCAGCGTCGACTGGTGGTAGTGCTCCAGCAGCCAGACGATGGCGCGCGTGAAGGCCACGACGCCGCAAATCATGCCCGCAACGAAGGTGAGGATCACGACCCAGTCGAAGGTGCCGAGCGCATTGATGATATAGGCGTACTTGCCCAGGATCAGCAGGATGAAGGAGCCGGAAATGCCGGGCAGCAGCATCGCGCTGATGGCCAGAAATCCGCACAGAAAGACGAACCACGCAGCGGTCGGCGTCTCCATCGGTACCAGGTTGACGATCGCGAATCCGATCGCGACGCCCGCCAGGGTAGTGACGGCTTCCCGCACACCGTAGCGCTCCACTTCACCCATCAGCACCAGCACGGATGCCAGGATCAGGCCGAAGAACAGGCCGTACACCTCTTCAGGGTGGGTCACGATCAGGGTGGGCAGCGGCACGACCCGGGTAAAGAACAGCAGGGCCAGCACGATGCCGAGCACCAGCGGCACCAGGAAGAACAGGTCGTTGCGGGCCAGCGCCTCGCCGAAGCGCAGGCGCAGCACGCTGGCCAGCCAGTGGCGGTCGAATGACCGGAGTGCTTGCAGCAGGCGCTCGTAAATGCCCAGAATCAGCGCCATCGTACCGCCGCTCACCCCGGGCACGATGTCCGCGCTGCCCATGCAGAATCCCTTCAGCGCGATCCAGGGCGCGCGCGCCAACTCGGCCCTGCGGCCAGCCGGATCGCGACCCAAAAAAAAGCCCCGGAATGAGATCCGAGGCTTGAAAGCGCGTCGCTTAGGCATAGAAGTGTGGGGACTGCCTGTCTAGAGGGGCGACACGCTAGGCACAGTCAACTTACGACTCAAGGATAACGATTCGCCGTTAAAAATCTGTAAAGCCATCGTTTCCAATTCGTGATTTGTGCAAAGTTTTCGAACGGCGGGCATCAGGCGACCTGCCGGCGTGTCTTCTTCAGGTAGACCAGCAGCAACGAAATGGCGGCCGGCGTCATGCCCGGGATGCGCGAAGCCTGGCCGACCGTGTCGGGCCGCACCCGCTGCAGCTTCTCGCGTACTTCGGCGGACAGCCCGCGCACCTGTTCGTAGTCGAAGTCCTCGGCGATGAGCGTATGCTCGTGGCGCCGGCGCCGCTCGATGTCCTCCTGCTGCCGGCCGAGGTAGCCGGCGTATCTCGCCTGGATTTCCACCTGCTCCGCGACGCGCGCGTCCGTAACCCCGGGGCCGAGGTTGGCGACGGATACCAGCTTGCCGTAATTCAGGTCCGGGCGCTTGAGCAGATCCAGCGCACGGCATTCCTTGCTCAGCACGGTGCCGTGCGCGGCGGCGAGCGACGCTGCCAGCGGGCTGCCGGGACTGACCCAGATGCCCTCCAGGCGCTGCCGTTCCTGCTCGACCGCCTCGCGCTTCGCGCAAAAGGCGCGCCAGCGGGGGTCGTCGACCAGGCCGAGTTCGCGGCCTTTTTGGGTCAGCCGCAAGTCGGCGTTGTCCTCGCGCAGCTGCAGGCGGTACTCGGCCCGGCTGGTGAACATCCGGTACGGTTCCTGCGTGCCCCGCGTGACCAGATCGTCGATCATCACGCCCATGTAGGATTCCTCGCGGCGCGGCGCCCACGGCGCTTCGTCGCGCGCGGCGCGGGCCGCGTTCACCCCCGCCACCAGGCCCTGGGCAGCCGCTTCCTCGTAGCCGGTGGTGCCGTTGATCTGCCCGGCGAAGAACAGCCCCGGCAGGTGCCGGGTCTCGAGGTGCGCGTGCAGTTCCCGCGGGTCGAAGAAGTCGTATTCGATCGCGTACCCGGGACGCGTGATGTGCGCCCGTTCGAAGCCCGGGATCGAGTGCACGAGGTCGAGCTGTACGTCGAACGGCAGGCTGGTGGAGATCCCGTTGGGATACAGCTCGGTGGTGTCCAGGCCTTCGGGTTCCACGAAGATCTGGTGCCCGGTCCGGTCGGCGAACCGGACCACCTTGTCCTCGATCGACGGGCAATAGCGCGGCCCCACACCCTCGATGGCGCCCGAGTACATCGGCGACCGATGCAGCGCCGCGCGGATCAGGTCGTGCGTCCGCTCGGTGGTTTGGGTGATCCAGCAGCAGACCTGGCGTGGGTGGTCGCCTTCGCTGCCGACATACGAGAAAACGGGCCGTGGTGTGTCGCCCGGCTGCTCCCGCATCACGCTGAAGTCCACGCTCTTGCCGTCGATGCGCGGAGGCGTGCCGGTCTTCAGCCGCGCGACGCTGAACGGCAGTTCGCGCAGGCGCGCGGCCAACGCGTTGGCGGGCGGATCGCCGGCCCGGCCGCCTTCGCTTTGCTGTTCGCCGATGTGGATGCGGCCGCCGAGAAACGTGCCGGTCGTCAGCACCACGGTGCCCGCGCAAAACTCGAGACCGTTGGCGGTGCGACAGCCCGCGGCCCGGCCCCGCTCGACCAACAGGTCGTCGACGGCCGCCTGGAACACCGACAGGTTCTGCTGGCTCTCGACGGCCCGTCGGATGAAGTTGCGATACAGCCCGCGGTCGCACTGCGCCCGCGTAGCCCGAACCGCTGGTCCCTTGGACGAGTTCAGGGTACGCAGCTGGATACCGGCGGCATCGGCTGCGCGCGCCATCACCCCGCCCATCGCGTCGATTTCCCGAACCAGGTGGCCCTTGCCGATGCCGCCGATGGCCGGATTGCAGCTCATTTGCCCGACCGTCTCGATGGTATGCGTGATCAGCAGCGTGCGCGCGCCGGTCCGCGCCGAGGCGAGCGCCGCCTCGGTGCCGGCGTGGCCGCCACCGATCACGATCACTGCGAAACGATCGGGATACTGCATGCTGTCCGTCCCGGGGTTCGGAAACGACGTATTCTACTGAAATTCGACAGGAAAGGGGCGTTGGAAGCGACGGACTTCAGCGGTCGCGGCGGGTCGCAGGCCGGTCACCCGACGAACGATCGCCGCGCTGGCCGTCGGCCGGGCCGATGCGGGGCCCGGGCGGGGCCGACACACTCGGGATGACACTGCGCGCCTTCAGATCCGGATAGCCCGGCCTCGCACTGCCGTAAGGCGCCGCCCTGCCGCCGGGCGCGACTGTGCGCTCCGCGGGCATCGACGCGCCGGGCGGCATCGCCGACCGGCGGTAGCCTTCCGGGCGTTCGGGGGCCGGGTACTTGCCCACCGGATAGGTGTCGGCAGGATACCCGCGGGGATAGCCGCGCTCGCCGCTGCCACGGCGACGTTCCGCCCCGGTGAAGACGTCGCGGGCGGTAGGACCGTCGGTCCCGCCCGCGCCGGGCGGTTGCGCGCGGTCCGGCAGAACGACCGGCGGCTGCCGGTACGGCGCGGTAGCCCAGCCGTAGCGTCCGTAATAGCTGTCGTAATACGGCCAACTGGGCGACCAGCCGGCGAAGAAGTAACGCCCGTAATACGGGTCGTAGAATGGATGGTAATAGGTAAAGTGGTACGGGTAGAACCAGGGCGAGTAGAAGCTGTGGGTCCACCACGGATACATGCCGTAGAGGTACAGGCTGTCGTAGCCGTAGAGATAACGAACGGTCGGGTAGGAACGACCGTACGCATAATAGCCGCTGCCGTTGTCGAGGTAGGTCGGGCGATAGCGGTCCGTGGCGCAACCGGCCGCCAGGATCAACAGAAGTAATACCGACAATCTCTTCATGGCCACAATCAGTTTACCATGCGGCGGACCCGCAAGGCGCGCTTCGGAGGTAATATCTGGATCTTGCCAAAGAGCACAACAGCGCATGACACCGAAAACCTACGACCTCCAGGGCTACACCGTCGTACTGGACAAGATCGTCTTCCTGACCCGGGTATTCGACGCCGAGGACGGCGAGGGCTTCCAGTTCAATATCCGCCTCACTGAAGACCTCCGGCTGGTCCCCAAGTTCCCGACCCGACACGAAGCCGACCTGCAACGAAGCCTGTTGGTGAAGGCCTTGAATGACTGACGAAGGGGCGCGCTCAGGGTTGCGCTCAGAATTGCGCTCAGGGTTGCGCTCAGGGCTGCGCCAGGCGCGCGCCGGCCTGGCCCGGAGCGAAAATGACCACCTCGACGCGCGCCGAGCGCGCGCCGCGCCAATCCTCCGGAATCTCAATGACGAACGCGTCGGTGCTCTGCGGTTTGCCGTGCTCCCGCCAGCTGACGACCACACCGTTGGATCGATAATCCACGCCCTGGAAGGCATTGCTGCATTCCGAGCGGGGCAGCAGGTTGCCGCAGCCGGCGAAGGCGCCCGTTGCCGGCACCTGGATCAGCACGTCGGTCACCGGGTACGCGAGATCGTTGCGGATCGTGATGCCGTCGATCGTCACGGCCGGCGCGCGTTGCGCATCGGCCGAGTCCGGCGCCGCGCAGCCCGCGGTCGCCCCGATCAGCGAAACGGCCAGCAGCATGCCCGGCAGCCGGACAGCGGGGGCCCGGACGTACAAGGCAGGAACGGGCGTCGCCATGCGGGCGTGTTTACGCTGACGTTCCGCTGCGGTCCATGTCGAGCGCGTTGTGCACGATCTCGGACACGTCCGGCGAAAGCCCGTCGGTGGCCGCGATGCGCGCCAGCTCCGCCCGCATCAGCTTGCGGCGTCCGAGGTCGTACCGCGTCCAGGCGTTGAAGGCCACCGCCATCCGCGCGGCGACCTGGGGATTGAGCGCGTTCAGCGCGATCACCTGATCGGCGTGGAAGCGATAGCCTGCCCCGCCGGCGGCGTGGAACCCGGTTGGATTCAACATCGCGAAGGCACCGACCAGCGACCGCACCTTGTTGGGATTCGCCAGGCTGAACGCAGGGTGTTCCACCAGCTTGCGAACGCGCTCCGCCGTACCCGCACCCGGCACGCAGGCCTGAATCGTGAACCACTTGTCCATGACCAGCGCATCTTGCCGCCAGCGCGCCTCGAAGGCGTCCAGGGCACCAGCGGCTGCCGGCGCCGCATTGTGAACCAGTCCCTGCAGCGCGGCCAGTGTGTCGGTCATGTTGTCGCTGCCGGCCAGTTGGGTCTCGGCCAGCTCGAAACCGCCCGGCCGCTGCACCAGGTAGGCAAGGCAGGCGTTGCGCAGACTGCGCCGCGCCATTGCCGCCGGCGACTTGTCGTAGGGGCCGTTCGCAGCCAGATCGTCGTAGCGCACCCGCAATGCGTCGGCCAGAGCGCCGGCCAGACCCGCGCGCACAAAGTCGCGGGCTGCATGAATGCCGTCCACGTCGATGACCGGCATCTGCTCGCCCAGGTATTCCTCATCGGGCAGAACGATGGCCTCGGCGATCAACGCCGGATCCGCGTCCCGATCCGTCAGCAGGTCACGGAATGCCGCGACCAGTCGTTCGCCCAGCTCCATTTCGGCACCCGCGCCGAAGCGCTCGACGTTGCGCAGGATGTCGCGTTGCGCCAGTAATTGGGCGGCTTCCCAGCGCACGAAGGCGTCGCTGTCGTGCGTCATCAGCACCGCCAGTTCTTCCTCCGTGTAGGGGTAGTCCAGCTTCACCGGGGCGGAAAAGCCGCGCAGCAGCGACGGCACGGGCGCCTCGTCGACGTTGACGAAACGGAAGCTCTGTTCGGATTCTTCCAGATGCAGCACGCGCGAGGTGCCGGCGGGCGCTTCCTCGCCCTCCAGCTGGAGCGGCAGCTCGCGGCCCGCCGGGGTCAGCAGGCCGACCGCCACCGGGACGAGCACCGGCGCTTTGTCGGGCTGGTTCGGGGTCGGCGGCGTCCCTTGCGCCAGATGCAGCGTGAAACTTCGCTGCGTCGCGTCATATTCGCCACGCGCGGTTAACTCGGGCGTGCCGGACTGCGCATACCAACGGCCGAGGGAATCGAGGTCACAACCGTTGGCGTCGGTCATCGCCGCCAGGAAATCGTCGCAGGTGACGGCCTGGTGGTCGTGGCGCTCGAAATACAGCCGCATGCCCTTTTGGAAACCCTCCTCGCCGAGCAGGGTGTGGTACAGGCGAATGATCTCGGCCCCCTTCTGGTATACGGTCATCGTGTAGAAATTGTTGATTTCGATGTACTTGTCCGGACGGATCGGGTGGGACATGGGACCGGCGTCCTCCGGATACTGGCGGCTGCGCAGCGCCCGCACGTCGCGGATGCGCTTCACCGCGCGCGACTGCATGTCCGACGAGAACTCCTGGTCGCGGAATACCGTGAGGCCTTCCTTCAGCGTCAGCTGGAACCAGTCCCTGCAGGTCACGCGGTTGCCGGTCCAGTTGTGAAAGTACTCGTGGCCGATTACGCCTTCGATGCCCTGGTAGTCGGCATCGGTGGCCGTGTCGGGGCTGGCCAGCACGTACTTCGAGTTGAAGATGTTGAGCGACTTGTTCTCCATCGCGCCCATGTTGAAGTCGTTGGTGACCACCACGTGGTAGACATCGAGGTCGTACTCCAGGCCGAAGCGGACCTCGTCCCACTGCATCGCGTGGATCAGCGATTCCATCGCGTGCTCGCACTTGTCGATGTTTTCCCGTTCGAGGTAGAACTTCAACGCGACATCGCGGCCACTGCGCGTGCGGAAGCGATCCTCGACACAGGCCAGGTCGCCGGCCACCAGCGCGAACAGGTAACAGGGCTTGGCGAACGGATCGTCCCAGCGCACCCAGTGACGGCCGTCGTCGAGCCTGCCCGAGTCCACGGCGTTGCCGTTGGACAGCAGCACCGGGTAGCGCCCGTGGTCGGCGACGATGGTGACCTCGTAACGGGTCATCACGTCGGGCCGGTCCGGAAAGTACGTGATCTTGCGGAAGCCTTCCGCTTCGCACTGCGTCAGCAGGAAGCCGCCGGACGGGTACAGGCCCTCCAGTGCGGTATTCTCCTGCGGCCGGATGCGCACCTCGATGGCGAGCTGGCAGACCCCGGGTGCAGCATGGACCACCAGCAGGTCAGCGGTCAGCGTATAGTCGTCTGGCTGCAGCAGCCGCCCGTCCAATGCCACCGAGAGCAATTCCATCGCCTGCCCGTTCAGTTCGATGTCGGCGGGCCCGTCGCCGGTGCCGGGGCGGCGCCGGAACTCCAGTTCCGAAGCGACCCGCGTGGCGTCGTTGCCGATGTCGAAGCGGAAGCCCGCCCGCTCGACGATCCAGGGGTAGGGCCGGTAGTCCTTGCGCAGAACCGCTTTGCCGGTGGGGCCTTTCATCATGAGCATTCCTTTTTACATCGGTCCCGTCAGAATTTCGGGACGGACGGGCGATTTTTCCAGGTGGGGACCGTATTATATGCGCTGTCGCCGAACCGGTATGGAACATGAGCACCCACGCCAGCATCAGCCCGCAGGACCGTGCAGACCTTCCCGACCTCGCCGATATTCACCTCGCCGAGGCGCGCATCCGCGGGCGGGTACGTGTCACGCCCATTCTGAACGACGCGGCTTTGGACGAGGCGCTGGGCTGCCGGCTCTACTGCAAGTGCGAAAACCTGCAGCGCACCGGCGCCTTCAAGTTCCGCGGCGCCTGCAATGCAATCGCCCGCCTGCGTGACGACGGCGTCGAAGGCGACGTCGCGACGCACTCCTCCGGCAACCACGGCGCCGCGCTGGCGCTGGCGGCCCGCCTGGACGGGCGCCGGGCGCACGTGGTCATGCCGGAGAACTCCTCGCCGCTGAAGATCCGGGCCGTCCGGAACTACGGCGGCGAAGTGCACTTCTGCGCGCCCACCAACGAGGCGCGCGCCGCCCGGCTCGCCGAACTGGTCGAGGCAGGCATGCTCCCTGTGCACCCTTACGACAATGCCGACATCATCGCCGGACAGGGCACGGCGGCGCTGGAACTGGCGCAGGCGGTACCTTCGCTCGAGCGGGTGGTGACACCGGTCGGCGGCGGCGGCCTCATCAGCGGTACGGCGATCGCCACGCGGCCCTGGGGCATCGCGGTATTCGGCGTCGAACCCGAGGGCGCCGCGGACACCGTCGAGAGCCTGCGGCGCGGCAGCATCGTCGATTCGTTCGAAGCGCGGACCATCGCCGACGGCCTGCGCGCAATCGTCGGGCAACGCAACTTCAGGATCATTCGCGAGCAGGTAAAGGCGGTGCTCACCGTCAGCGACGAAGACATCGGCGCCGCCATGGCGTTGGCCTGGGAAACGCTGAGGCTGCTGATCGAGCCGTCCTCGGCGACGGTCCTGGCCGCGGTACGCCAGCACCCGGAGCTGTTTGCCGGCCGCAAGGTCGGCGCCATCCTCAGCGGCGGCAACATCCACCCCTCCGACTGGCTGGAACTGGTCAGTTCCAGTCGCAAGCCGTGACGTAGATTTCCGCAATCTCGGCCAGGATGCGCTCTTCGGGTTCGCCGAAGCGGTCGGGCACCGGGCTGTCGATGTCGAGTACGCCCAGCAGGCGGTCGCCGTCGAACAGGGGCACGACGATCTCCGAGCGCGAGTCGGCATCGCAGGCGATGTGGCCGGCGAACGCGTGCACGTCCGCGACCCGCTGCACTGTGCCGGTCGCGGCCGCGGTACCGCAGACGCCGCGGCCCAGCGGGATGGTGACGCAGGCCGGCTTGCCCTGGAATGGCCCGACGACCAGCTGGCCGCCCTTGAGGAAGTAAAAGCCGGCCCAGTTGACGCGCTCGAGGGCGTGATAGAGGAGGGCCGACAGGTTGGCCGCGTTGGCGATCGCATCGCGCTGCCCGTCGAGCAGCGCGCGAGCCTGCGCCGGCAGCGCTTCCGGATTCTCGAGGTCGATTTCAAAAGGCTGATCCATGACGGTTCTCGGGGTTCGACGCGGACGCAACTTCAGGACTGGCTGCGCGTGCTGCGAAACAGCAGCAGCTGGTTGTTGGCCGGCAGCGCGACCCGCTCCTCCAGTGCCATCTGGTGTTCGTGCGCCAGCGAATCAAGCGCGCCGACGTCGCGCAGGCCCATGGCAGGGTCGCGCGCCTGCAACTGGCGGTCGAACGCCTCGTTGCTCGGCGCCGTGTAGTTCCCGCCGGAATTGAACGGGCCGTAGAGGCAGAAGGCGCCGCCCGGCACCAGCCGCCGGCCGACACCGGCAATCATCGCGCAGACCGCCGGCCAGGGCATGATGTGCGCGGTATTGGCGGAGTACGCAGCGGCGTATGCGCGGTCCGGCCAGATCCCGCACACGTCCAGCTCGATGGCCGGCAGCACGTTCGGGCCGCCTTCCAGGCGGATACGCGCATTCAGGCCGTGCAGCAGTTCGGCCCGCTCGCTGGGTTGCCAGGTCAGGCGCTCGAAATGCGGCGCGAAGTGCACGACGTGCTGGCCGCTGCCGGAGCCGATCTCGAGTACGTGCCCGCGGCGGGGCAGCCGCCCCTGGAGCGCGTCCAGGATCGGCGCCTTGTTTCGTTCGCAGGCTTCGACGTAAGGGAGGTCGGCGGGCATTTGTCCATTCTATTGGACTTCGTTGCCGCAAAAAACAACGCCCGGGACCGGCCCGGGCGTCGTCGTTCACTGGCGATGCTGCGCTAAAGAACCGCGCGGTCTTCCACGATGGTCGGTGTTACGAAGATCAGCAATTCGCGTTTCTGCGTGTCGTTCGCGCGGCGACGGAACAGCGCACCGGCGACCGGGATGTCACCCAGCCATGGCACCTTCTCTTCACGGGAGGATTTCTCATCCTGGAAGATGCCGCCCAGCACGACCGTATCGCCGTTGGCTACCAGGACCGTGGTTTCGAGTTCACGCGTATCGATGGACGGCACGGAACCGCCGCGCGAGGTCTGGAAGATCTCGCCCACGGTATCCTGCTTGACGTTCAGATCCATCTGTACGCGGTTGTCGGGCGTGATCAGCGGCGTAACCTTGAGCTCCAGCACGGCCTCCTTGAACTGCACCGCGGTGGCGCCGGACGACGTCGACTGTTCGTACGGAATCTCCACACCCTGCTGGATGAAGGCCTCGGCCTGGTTCGCGGTGATGACGCGTGGGGTCGAGATCACTTCGCCCTGGCCCTCGGCCTCCAGTGCCGACAGTTCCAGGTCGAGAATGACGTCGCCGGTCAGGAACGACAGGCCCAACGTGGCCGCGTTCTGGCTCGGAGACGGCAGATTGACCTGGTAGCGGCCCGGATAGGACGGAATGTCGAGCAGTCCGTCGTCGCGCGGGTTGATGGCCGGGTTGACCGTGTCGGCGGCGTTGCCGTCGGCGGCGATGACGCCGATGTTGCTGCCGGCATGCAGATAGGTCACGCCAAAACGCACACCCAGTTCGTGTGCGAAGTCGGAACTGGCGATCACGATGCGCGACTCGATCTGGACCTGCCGCACCGCGTAGTCGAGTTCGGTGATGAGTTCCTGGATCTCGACGATGCGCTCGGCCGTATCGGTCAGGAGCAGCGTATTGGTACGCTCGTCGATGGACACCGAGCCGCGTTCGGACAGCAGGCCGTACTCGCTGCCGGTCGCGCTGGTGGACTCCTGGATCAGCAACATCATGTCCTCGGCCTTGGCGTAACTGATCGGGATCAACACCGTCTGCAGAGGCTCGAGGATGCGCCGGTCCATCTGCGCCTGCAGCAGCTGCTGCTCGCGCGCGGCGATTTCGGCGGTCGGGCCGATCCAGATCACGTTGCCGTTCCGGCGCATGTCCAGATTGCGGGCGTCCATCACGATGTCCAGCGCCTG
>Ga0075326_1000154_pt1 | contig 14367 bp, 15 predicted proteins | sample MayberrySE_Catta_3_FD_120052 | JGI IMG/M metagenome (GOLD analysis project Ga0075326, IMG submission 120052) | Natural and restored wetland microbial communities from the San Francisco Bay, California, USA, that impact long-term carbon... | ecosystem: Environmental > Terrestrial > Soil >...
TGCCCAACAACCCGGACGCGCGCGGGTCCCCCGCTTCGGTGATCCCACTCGGCGCTGTCTGGCACAACGCGCCGAATCAGGTCGAGAACTTCAGCAGCATCGGCCCGACGGACGACAACCGCATGAAGCCCGACATCGCCGCGCCCGACGGCGTGGACGTGACGGGCTACGGCGGGTTCCCGTCGCCGTTCTTCGGCACGTCGGCGGCGGCGCCCCTCGCGGCCGCGGTCGCGGCGCTGCTGCTCGAGTGCGACCCCGGGCTGAACCGCGTCGAGCTGTACGACGTGATGACCCAGAACGCAATCGACCTCGGCGCGCCCGGGCCGGACAACACGTTCGGGTACGGACGGCTGAAAGCGGTCGCGGCTGCAGGCGCATGCGCCGGCGAGCCGGAGCCAACGCCCCTGCCAACCGACACCCCCACGCAGACTCCCATCACCACGCCGGCAGACGAAACCGACACGCCGACGAACACGCCGCCGCCAACCTCGACACGGACCCCCACACCGTTGCCGCTCCTCTTCGGCGATGCAAACTGCGACGGCGTAGTCAATGCGCTCGACGCTGCCGTCATCCTGCAGTACGCGGCAGAGCTGCTCAACTTCCTCGAGTGCCTGAGCGAAGCGGACGCGAACGACGACGGCACCGTGAACGCGATCGACGGGACGCTCGTGCTGCAGTTCGCGGCGGCGCTCTTGTCGCAACTCCCGCCGTAACGGCGCCCCGCAGCCTTCGCCCTACGCCGACATAACGAGTACAATGCCTGCGCAATGCGTAAGCGGTTCGCGTTTCGTACCATCATCGGCGCCGGCTTGCTCATCGCGGTTGCGCTGCTGACGCAGCAGAGCGCGGTCGCGGGCCAGACGACGGTCCAGGTCGGCGACATCTGGTTCTGCGACGAGTCGTTCCAGGGCGGTGTTTGCGAGACGGAGATCGACACCGGCGAGACGGTCGTCTGGGACTTCGAGGGCGCGAACGCGCCCCACACGACAACCGCCTGCGGCGCCGACTGCGACAACCCGACGGACAATCCGCTCTGGGACTCGGGCATCGTCCAGGGCGGTACGACCGGCGACGACGCGTTGTTCGAGTACACGTTCGACCAACCGGGGACGTATCGCTACTACTGTGAGGTCCACCCCTTCCTGCAACGCGGGATCATTATCGTCGGAGGCCAAGGCGGCCTCGTGGGCGACGTGAACTGCGGCGGTAACGTCGACGCCATCGACGCGGCGCTCATATTGCAGTACAGCGCGGGCCTGATCAACTCCCTGCCCTGCGAGGAGAACGCCGACGTGAATGGCAGCGGCGCGATCGACTCCATCGACGCGGCGCTCGTCCTGCAGTTCACGGCGGGCCTGCTGCCCAGCCTGCCTCCATAGGCGACATGCGCGCGTTCCGCCTCGTCACCGTCATCGCCCTAGCGATCGCGCTGGTCGGTGGCACGCACATCGTCTCGCCATCCGCCGGCGCCGGCGAGATGCCCGGCGACACGATGATGTCCAAGACCGGCGACCTCAATTACGACGGCACGGCCAACAGCCTCGACGCCCTCCTGCTGCTGTTCTACGACGCCGGCATGGGTGAACCGCCCGACGACATCGAGACGTGGACGGTCATGGCCGACGTCGACTGCGATTTCGAGGTCACAGCGCTCGACGCGGCGCTCATCCTCCAGGCGGGCGCCGGGATGTACGAGTTGCGGGCGTAACCAGCTTCTACCGATTCCCTCTTGCGAAGGCGACAAGCCACGTGGCCTCCTCGCCGCCGAAGGCGTCCAGCACGTCGTGCTCGGCCACGAGCCGCGTGGCGGGATCGGCGCGCTCCTCCGGCCCTCCCTCGCCGACCGTCTGCTCTCCGCCGGCCCCGCCCTCGAGGTGCATCTGGCGGCCGAACGCGTGGAGTAGCGTCGGCCGCGCGGCAGGCGACCTAAACTACGGCGGCACGGCCAGCAGCCTCGACGCCCTCCTGCTGCTGTTCTACGACGCCGGCATGGGCGAACCGCCCGAGGACATCGAGACGTGAACGGTTGCGCATCCAAAAGTCTGCTGCCGAAACGTTGACAAGGTGGCGGCGAACGCTAATGATCTCGCCCAACTGACCGAAAATCATACAGTAGGTCCCAATTGTCGAATCTACAGGGAGTCTAGCCATGCTGAAGAACCCCATCACCTTGGCCGTTGTAGGCCTTATCACCCTTGTCGTCCTAGCCGTGCAGGCAGCGCCAGTCGGAGCCCAGTATCCGCCGGAACCCGACGGAGCCAGCGCGCTCCTGGCAAGCAACCCGCAGCCCAGCATCGGCGAGAGCGTGAGTGTAGCCGTTGTCCTCACGGACGCGGCGGGCGACCCCGCAGTCGGAGTGCTATGCGCGTTTGAGATCGTCGCGCAGCCCGGCGACGATGCCGAGCTCGAAGACTCCTCGGCTACCAGCGACGAAAACGGCGTTGCCAGCACAGCATTGAACGTCGGCAGTACGAGCGGGGTGATCGAGGTCGACGCGCAGTGCGGGGGCCTGAACCGTTCGGTCACAATTGTCGCCTCGGAACCTGTTCCGCAACAGACCGATCAGGCTGCGCCCCCGGCCTCCATTCCAGACAGCCTGCCATCAGCGGGCTCCGGATCGGTGGCGAGCGGAGAGAGCTCGCACCTCATGTCCCTGGTCGTAGTCCTCGCAGGGGGTGGCCTCCTTGCGCTCGCGCTCGCCCGACGCCAACGGAGGAGTCACCTCTAACGAGCCCGAGGTAGGCGTCGGCGGCTGAACCGCAGGCGCAGAGAAGGGAATCTCGTGGCCGCCAATCACATCACGCAATCGTTAATGACCGGGATCGCAAGAGCGGTCCCGGTCGCGCGCGTCGCGGTGGCCGCCGCTCTCCTTGCGTTGATCCTGATCCCGGCTGAAGTTTGGGACCGTCCATCGACGGACTTGACCGCGACCGGGTTCGATGGACCGACTCACTACGTTGACGAACGAGGCGGCCGTTACGTGTTTGCTCCGTTCCAGGTGCTGACAAACGGCGACTGGGAGGCGTGCCCTTGCCAAGCCGCGAGCTACCTTGTCCTGGCCGGTTCGCATCCAGTCGCTCGCACCTTCACCGACCCCGAAGGCGCCGCAGAGCTGGGAGGCATCTCCGTCTTGGTCGATGGCCAGCCGACACGTGTGTACGCCGTCAGTCCCAGCCAGATCAATTTCTTCCTCCGCGCCGACGCGAAGCCCCCGGCGAGCACGGTCGCCGTGATGCGAGATGGACAACAGTTCGCCCATCAGGTCATCGCTGTCGGCGATCCTTCGACAACGGACGTCGCCGGCGCGACTGACGTACAGATCGACAGGGAACGGCTTCGGTTGACCGCGGGCACGGCAACGCAGCCGGCCGTCCACCTTGCCACGACTCCCCTCGCGTTTCGCGCATCGTTCGACGTCGAGGTGGAACAGGCGACGAGCCCGGAGCCGTTCCGCGTGATGCTCTGGAACCCACGAGAGTTCGCCTCGGCCAGCCTCGTCTTCGGACCCGCGCCGGAGCGGACGATAACGGCCGTCGTCGCGGAAGATCGAGGCAACGTCACCGTCGAGCGTCCGATCGGCACCTACAGTCCGGGCGCACCGCAACGAATCAGCATCGGCTTCGAACCCGGCGATTCTGTCCGCTTCGCGACGGCGCCAGCGGGACAGCCGAGCAACGAGGGTGAGGTGGTGTTCACCCCGGAGGATGCACCAGGCCTGCTCGAGGGCTACCGACCCACGTTGACGGTCCTGGCGCAGGGCGGAGCGGAGTCTAGCACGGCATCGCTCACCAACTATGCGTTGGAACTACCGCACGATCGGTTCTTCACCGTGAGAACCACCGACAAAAAGATAGTCCCGCTCATGCTGGCGCTCCTCGGACTGGCGGTCGTGTTCCACGCCAATCTGCTCGTGCATGTGGTCGCGCGCGGTTCCACCTTCCTCCGCGGACTCGCCGGCTTGCGGGCACCCGCGTCGTTTCTGACCAACGTCCGCGTTCGACGCGCGCTCGCCGCAGTGGCGATCGGCGTGCCGTTCTCGGCCGCTGTCGTGTGCGTGATGACGCTCGGCAGCCACCCGTTCGATATGGCCTCTCAAACGACGTGGACCTACTTGATCGTCTCAAGTGGTTTCGAAGACCTGTACTACCGCGCGCAGACAGTGCCGATCGCGGAAGCCTGGGGCGGCATCCCGTTTCATGAAGCTGTGTATCCATACGGCGTCGGTATGTCGTACTACTTCTTATCGATCGGCTGGGTGCACCAGCTGTTCGGCGGCGACATCCGTCCGGACAGTCAGAGCCTCGAGTTCGCGATCAAAGTTGCCAACTTGATCGCCGCCGTGGTGTCCGCCGCGCTGTTGTACGCGATCGTGCGCGGGTTCGCGAGTACGCGTCTCGCCGTGGTCGCGGCACTGGCATTTCTGCTCAACCCGGCCTTTCTCTTCGACCTGGTTGTGTGGGGCGAAACCGAGTCGGTCGCCCTCGTCCTGCTGTTAGCCTCCTTGTTCGCCGCGCAGCGTTCTTCGCCGCACCTGGCCTGGGCGCTCCTCGGACTTGCGGCGCTTGGTAAGCCGACAGTCGTGCTACCTGCCATCATCGTCGGAATCTACTACCTGCGGCTCTTCCCGCTGCGCACCACGGTCGAGGGAATGAGTATCGCCGTGCCAGCTGTCTGTCTCGTGGCGCTTCCGTACGTCCTGGCCGGCTATGCCCCGTCCATTGTGATCGATCCGTTCTTGGCAGTCCTTCAGGTATTCGGCGGCAGCGAAACGGAGGACGCATTCAAGGTCGTGTCGTACGACGCGTACAGCATCTGGCCGCTGATCACGCAGTTCGCCCATGGCGAACACGGCATCGCGCGGCTGGCCTTCCCTGACACGACAACACTCGTCGGGCCCGTGACGTACCAGCTCGTGGGACTGGCGGCCTTCGCGACGGTCACTCTTCTCGTTGCAGGTTGGCTGCTGACGAGCAGAAGGATAGGACGAGACCAATCGTTGATCTTCCTCGTGCTGGCGTTCGTGGTGCTGGCGGAGCTCGTGCTACCGACGAGGGCCATAGCCAGATACCTGGTCTTCCCGATCGTCTTTGCCCTGGCCGGCACCGCAGGCCGTGAGTCTCCGAGGGCGGCATGGTTCGTGGTCGTAGCACTGACAACTACGTCGCTGGTCGGCATGTATGGGAGCGTTGCGACAGGCCTTGATGCCAATCCTTCCCTCGCGCCTGCGCTGACGCCCGAGAACAACGCCGTCTCGGCCGCGGCTCTGTCGGTATTCCGTTCTGACATCGTCATTACTGTCGGTGCCCTCCTGAACATCGCGGCGCTCGTGACGCTGGCCTCGATAATCTGGCTGCCGGGCCGCGAATGGCTCGGCGTGCCCACCGTCGTAACGCGCGCCCTAAAGGGGGGCAAGCGTCGGATGCAGGCCGTGGGTCCGTAGGAGAGCGGTTATGCGCATCTTCCTGCTGCTTGGCCTGCTCGCCGTCACCGCCGTGGGCGCCGTGTTCAACGTGTTCTCGGCGCTCCTGGGGCTTGGTCTCGTCCCGGAGTTCACCGGCTCCTGGGTGTTCTTCCTCGTGAAGAACTACATCGGCAATCTCCTGCTTTGGCTCGCGCTTTGCACTGGGAGCGTCATGGCGTTCGCGATCTGGCGCGACAGGCACAGCCGGCCACAGCCGGCGCCCCAACCGCGCAGCGCTCTGCCGGCGGACCCGGCCGTTGTCGTCGTCCTCACCGCCTACAACGACGCGTTGTCGATTGGCGACGCCGTTCGCGACTTCGCGCGCCAGCCCCACGTGCGCCGTGTCACAGTCGTTGACAACAACTGTGTAGACGAGACCGCGCTTGTTGCGGCCCGAGCCGGCGCGCAGGTTGTGCATGAGACGCAGCAAGGCTACGGCTACGCCTGTATGCGTGGGCTGCGTGAGGCGCTTCGTGTCCCGGCGGATGCAATCGTGCTGGCCGAGGGCGATGGCACCTTCGCGGGGCGGGACGTCGCAAAGCTGCTGCCGTACCTGGATGACGCGGATATGGTCCTCGGTAACCGGATTACGCCCGGCCTGGTGGACCGCAACTCACAGATGGACACCTTCTTCACCTGGGGCAACCAGATCGGCGGGAAGCTGGTGCAGCTCAAGTTCTGGGAGTGGCGCTTCTGGGGTCGCGCACGGATTAGCGACCTCGGCTGCACGATGCGCGCGCTGCGACCGGAGGCGTTGAGAGCCATCATCGATGATCTGACCGTGGGCGGGAACCACTTCTCCGCGCACATGATCCTGGTCGCGTTGCAGCGCGGCCTGCTGACGGTCGAAGTTCCCGTTACGTTCTCGCCCAGGGTCGGCCAATCGAAGGGCGCGAGCCAGAGCTTGCACCACGGCACCCGCATCGGCCTCGCGATGCTCTGGCATATCGCGACGTTCCCCAGCCGGCCGGCGAAGCTGCAGTACGAACCGCAGCCCGCGCTGCTCGGCGACGTCGACGAGGTCATGGAGAAGGCCGCGTGAGGGTCTTGTTCCTGACCAGCCGCGACTGGCTCGACCCCAAGGCTTGCGGCGGCGACCTGTGCACTACCGACTACGCGCGCGCCCTCGCCCGCCAAGGGCATGACGTGACGTTGATATGCGCCAGATACAAAGGCTCAGCGCGCGAGGATGTCAGCGATGGCGTTCGGATCGTCAGGCCGGGCGGGATCTTCCTCCTGGCGCTTTGGGCCCCCCTCTTCTACCTGCGGCATCGAACCGAGTTCGACGTCGTGTACGAAGAGGGAATGGCCTCGGTCAGGCTGCCGTACTGCGCGCCCCTTTACATCCGGAAGCCGATCATGGCCATGTGGTACCAGCTCAACGAAACGATCTTCGACGAGCAGTATCCACGTCCGGTCGCCGGCGCGCTCACGATCGCCGAGCGGCTACTGCTTACGCTCCATCGGCGTGCAAGGTTGCTTACCCTCACCCAGGGGCGCAAGGCGGAGATCGTCTCCACGGGGTTCCCTGAAGATCGGATTGACATCGTCCCGCCGCTCATGCTCGACTCGCGCCCGCGACAAGTCGCCAGAGTCGAGCGTGAACAGCTCATCGTCTGGCTGGGCAAGATCCGGCGCTACAAGTGCCCTCACCACGCAATCGATGCGCTGGCGCGCGTCGTGAAGACAGTCCCCGAGGCCAAACTCGTGATCGCCGGACGGCGCGACGACGAAGGTTATAAAGCCGAGTTGCTGTTGCAGGCTCGCGAATCGGGCTTGGCGGACCGTGTCGACATTCGGCTCAATATTTCTGAAGAGGAGAAGTGGACCCTGCTCGCTCGCGCGAAGGCGCTCGTTGTCACCTCGCCAGTAGAGGGCTTCGGCATCGTCATCGTCGAAGCGAACTCGTGCGGGGCCCCGGCCGTCGTGACGGACGGCGTGCCGGAGGCCACGGCCCGGGATGGCTACAACGCCATCCGCGTGCCGTTCGGCGACTCCGCCGCGATGGCGTCGGCGTTGGTCCGGCTCCTCCGCGATGCACGCGTGTTCGAAACCTACTCCAACAATGCACGCCGGCACGCCGAGACCTTCACGCCAGCGGCGACGGAACTACGACTGGAGCAGCTCCTTGCGGACACCAGTGCCCGCGCCGCCTAGCCGAAGTCCGCAACGGCCGTCTGGTGGCCACGAGCGTGAGACCGCGTTTGGACCGGGCGTCTTCTTCGTGGCGCACAACGTCACCAACGTCTTGAACTACGCGTTCCTGGTCGTGATGAGCCAGCTGCTCGCGCCGGCCGAGTTCGCGTTGTTCGCGGCGCTGTTCGGCGTCATCTATCTTGCCTCCGCGCTTGCGAACACGATCCAGACGAGCGTGGCCGCGGCCGTCGCTTCCGCGACGGATAGCGGACGTGAGGTAGCCATGCGCATCCTGCGACAGCTAGCCCTCTGGGGCATCGCGTTGGGAGCGCTGACCTTGCTTGCCGCTCGGCCGCTAGCATCGTTTCTGCACAGCGACGGCATCACGCCGGTTCTTGTGACCGGTCTGTCGCTCTGGCTCTTCTTGGTCGCGGCCGTCGGCTATGGTGCCCTGCAGGGTAGCAGCCGCTTCCTCCTGCTCGCCGGAGGCGTGCTCATCGCCGCGGCCGGGCGTCTGCTGATTGGTCCGCTTCTTCTCGTTGCCGGACTCGGCGTGGACGGCGCGCTACTCGGGGTGGCGCTAGGGCTCCTGCTGTCAGCGGCGTTCGTGTTGCTCCCGGTCGCCGGGGAAACCCGGTCGGCGGACCAGCACTCGCGGACCGGTGTGGCGCTGAACTGGGGGCCGGCGCTCCTCCTTTCCGTCGCGATCGCGATCCCGACGAGCGCCGACGTCTTCCTGGTCCAGCACTATCTCGCGGGGGAAGTCGCGGGCGCCTATGCCGCCGTGTCCGTGCTCGGGAAGGTTATCATCTTCGGGCCCCTGGCCATCTCGCTCGTCTACTTCCCGCGGATGGTCCGCGAGCACAGCCAGTCCCGTTCTACGTGGCAGACGCTGAGGCGCGCGTTCACGGCGACGGCCGCGGTCGCGATTCCTCTGGCGCTTATCGTAGCGGGCTTGGCTATCGCCGCGCCGGACATCGTCCTGCGGGGGTACCACGCGTCGTCGGGGCACGTCCTTACGTACCTGGGGGCGATGCTCGCCTTCTCGCTCGTGATCCCGCTGATGTACCACGGCCTGGCCGTGCGGAACGTCGCCTTCGTGCGTCTTGTGTTCGCCGTCCTGCTAGGCGAACTCGTGGCCGTCGCCGTGAGCCATGGCAGCGCGCTCGAGATCTCCGCGGTCGCGCTCGCCGGCAACGTGGCGATCCTGGTGACTGGGCTGGCGGTTGCCTATAGCGGCTGGAGACCGGCAGGGACGCGCGCCGGCGCCGCAACTGTTCGGGAGACGCGGATCACAGCACCGATATCACGACGGTCTCGCACGCCGTCGTATCCGCTCCGTCGCTAATCAGGCGCACGCCCAGCGTGTGCACGCCCCTGCTCAGCTGGTCGAGCGTCAGCTCCCAACCCGACTCGCCGAACTGGTGGCCGTAGCGCTCGGCGACGTCCCCGCGCACGATGCCGTACTCTGCCCGGCCGAGGAGCTCGCCTTCGCAACCATCATCGAGTATCTCGACGTGCTCGACGCCTGTGCCATCCTCAGCGCCAAGGTCGGCCGCCCAGCCGGCGACTCTCACGGGGAGCAGCTCGGGGCCGGATACGGGCGCCTCGATCTGGAGCGTCGGTTGGGGCTGGACCACAACGTTGATCGATTCACAGGTCGAGGCCGCCCCATCCTCTTGCGTCGCCCGGACGGCGAGGTGATGGTCTCCCGCGCTGAAGGTCTCGAACGAGATCTCCCAGCCGGACTGCAAGAACTTCTCTCCGTGCGCTGCCGCGACGTCGGGCCGTTCGATTCCAGAGCGCGCGGTTCCAACCACCGTTCCGTTGCAGCCACCATCCAGAATCTCAACGCGTTCGATTCCGGGGTCGGACGTCTGGCTTGTGTCGGCGCTCCAACCCGCCAGCGCGAGCGGCAACTCGATCCGCGAGGCCGCGGCCGGCGCGTCGATAGTGAGTGTGAGCGCCGGATCACCAGTAACCGCGGAGGAACCGCCGCCGCAAGACATCAGGACGGCAACCAGCGCAATCGCGAGAATTCCCAGTAGGCTCCGGCGTTCGCGTAGCTTGTGCATGGTGTATGCGGCCCAACGCACGACTGATTCCCTCTGGCCGCACATCATGGTAGGCCGCCATGAAACGCGAATCATATAGGGATACTCCCTTGACAACCCCGCACATCTGTACTACCCTCGACTCAACCTAAGCCGCGCGAAACGAGCATCGGCTAACGTGCTAAGACAATAAACATGCGTATTTGCAAAACGAACTTCTCGCATAGTTTTGCACAGAATCGAGCGCAGGCCGCCCTTTGCCTTCCACCGCCAATCGATCATCGGCCTATGCCGAAAAGGGCCGTTTCTGCAAAACAAACTTCAGATACGAAAATACCAGCGTTCGTATCTGGAACCGCTCAACATAAGGGCCGCGTAAGGCCCGGTTGAGGCCCGCGCGAGGCAGGTGTCTTGACAGCCTCGACGGTGTGGGGGATGATGCGGGCATTCCCGATTCGACGAGCACGGAGGTAGTCACATGGGCAGCCCCTGGCCATCTCAGGCGCCATACGAGAAGTTCCACCTCTCCGACCTGCTGAAGAAGACGGCCGAGCGCCTGCCCGACAAGACGGCGTTCGTCAGCGTCGACGAGAGGAAGTACACGTTCGGCCAGGTCTGGGACGCGTCGCGACGGACGGCGCGGATGCTCCAGAGCGACGACGGCGTCAAGAAGGGCGAGACAACGGCCATCCTGGCCCCGAACTGCCCCGAGTACGCGGTCGCCCTGCACGGCTCGCTCCTGTGCGGCGCGAAGGTGACGACGCTCAACCCGCTCTACAAGGAGCGCGAGGTCCAGCACCAGCTCGACGACGCGGAGGCGGTCGTCGTCTTCGTCTCGAAGCTGTTCGCGCCGGTCATGGACGCCGTCAAGGGCGGCCTGCCCAAGGTGCGCAAGGTCTACGAGATCGAGGACCTCTGGGAGGTGGCCTCGGCGCACGAGCCGTCGCCCGACCCGGTCGAGATCGACCCCGGGAACGACATCGCGGTCCTGCCGTACTCCAGCGGCACCACGGGCCTGCCGAAGGGTGTGATGCTCACGCACCACAACCTGACGTCGAACATCAAGCAGATGCGCGCGACAGGCCTCACGGACGAGAGCTCGGTGCTGCTCTGCTTCCTGCCGTACTTCCACATCTACGGGCTGGTGGTGCTGCTGAACGCCGGCCTCGCGTTCGGCTCGACCAGCCTCGTGATGCCGCGCTTCGACCCCGACCAGACGCTCGCGTTTATCCAGAAGTACAAGGTGACCGACTTCTTCGTCGTGCCGCCTGCCCTGCTCGCGCTGACCCACCACCCCGCCCTGCCGCACGCCGACGTCTCGTCGCTGCGCTTCATCCTCTCGGGCGCGGCGCCGCTGCCGCCGGAGGTGGGGGCGCTCGCGGCGGAGCGCTTCGGCTGCCCGATGATCCAGGGCTACGGCATGACCGAGACGAGCCCGCTCGCGAACACGAACCCGATCGGCGCCTCCAAGGACAACTCGGTCGGACCGGCGGTGCCTGACACCGAAGAGAAAATCGTCGACATGGCGACGCGCGACGAGCTGCCGGCGGGCGAGATCGGCGAGCTGCTGATCCGCGGCCCGCAGGTGATGAAGGGCTACTGGAAGAACCCGGAGTCGACGGCCGAGACGCTGATCGGCGACGGCTGGCTGCGCAGCGGCGACCTCGGCTACATGGACGGGGACGGCTACGTGTTCATCGTCGACCGCGTGAAGGAGATGATCAAGTACAAGGGCTACCAGGTCGCGCCGGCGGAGCTCGAGGGCGTGGTCATGGAGCACCCGGCCGTGCTCGACGCGGCGGTGATCCCGAAGCGCGACGTCGAGTCGGGCGAGGTGCCGAAGGCGTTCGTCGTGCTGAAGCCCGACCAGCAGGCCGGCGCGGACGAGATCATGGAGTTCGTCGCCGAGCGCGTCGCGCCCTACAAGAAGGTCCGCGAGCTGGAGTTCGTCGACGCGATTCCGAAGACCGCCTCCGGGAAGATCCTCCGCCGCGACCTCATCGAGGCCGAGCGCGCGAAGACGTGATTAGTCACCCTGAGCGAAGCGAAGGGTCTTGTGCCTAGCTCGAACATGCGGGACTTCTACGTGTACATCATGGCGAACCGCAGCAAGACGCTATACGTTGGCATGACCAATGACATCGAGCGCCGGGTCGTTGAACACAAGGCCGGCCTCTCCGCATTCACCGCGAAATACAACATTTCGAAACTCGTCCACTACGAGGTGACGGATAACCCAGAGTCGGCCATCGAGCGAGAGAAGCAGATCAAAGGGTGGCTACGAGAGAAGAAGGTCGCGCTGATTGAGGAGTCGAACTCTGAGTGGGACGATCTGAGCGAGGCGTGGGCCCTACCTGAGACCGCGAGGCCATGACGGCGTGCGTTGGAACCTGGTTCAGTTGTCACCCTGAGCGAAGCGAAGAGTCTTGGATCTCCCTCTGGAGAAGCGCTCTCCTCGGTTGGGGAGGGAAGTACACCATAGCAGCAAGATTCTTCCCGGAGCCTGTCCTGAGCGAAGCCGAAGGGCTCAGAATGACATTATGGGCATAGTCGAGCTACCGATCGCCGGCGGCCACGTTCCTTCAGTCACCCTGAGCGAAGCGAAGGGTCTGGGTTGTCCTCGGCAGAGCGGCTCTCCCAAGTTAAAGAGTGTAAGTACGCGTCAGAATGAAGATTCTTTGCCGAACCTGTCCTGCGCAAGGCCCCGAAGGGAAGGACGACGCCGAAGGGCTCAGAATGACCAACGAGGTTGGCCTCGAATGAGCGCGACGATCAAGACCACCCGCCATGCCTGAGCCGAAGGTCCTCACCGAGCGGCGCGGCACCACGTGGGTCGTCACTATCAACCGGCCCGACGTGCGCAACTGCGTCGACGGCGAGACCGCGCAGGGGCTGAACGACGCGGCGGCCGTCTTCCGTGACGACGGCGGCCTCCACGTCATGGTCCTCACCGGCGCGGGCGGGCTTGCATTCTGCTCCGGCGCCGACCTCAAGAACATCGTCACGCTGTCGACGCGGCCCGGGGCGCGCGAGTCGGGGCCGATGGGCGTGTCGCGCATCACCGACCTCGGCAAGCCGGTCATCGGCGCGGTCGAGGGCTACTGCACGGCAGGCGGCCTGGAGCTGGCCTGCTGGTGCGACTTCCGCATCGCGTCGCGGAACGCGCAGTTCGGCGTGCTGAATCGCCGCTGGGGCGTGCCGCTGGTCGACGGCAGCACGCAGCGGCTTCCGCGGATGGTCGGGACGGGCAACGCGCTCTACCTCATCGAGACCGGCGCGCTCATCGGCGCCGAGCAGGCGCAGCGCATGGGACTGGTGCAGGAGGTCGTGCCCGAGGGCCAGGCGCTGGAGCGCGCGCTGGTCGTCGCGGAGGCGATCGGCAGCTATCCGCAGACCGGCATGCGCCGTGACCGGCAGGCGGTGCTCGAGGGACTGACGCTGCCGATCGACGAAGGGCTGGCGCGCGAGGCGGAGATCCACCGCGACACGGCAAACGCGCCCGAGATGGCGGACTGGCTCCGCCGCTACGCCGCAGGCGACAGGCCGGCACCGTTCCGGCCTCCAGAGTAGACCCCTTGACAGGCCGCCAACATCATGCTACTTTCTGGTTACGTATAACCGTTTAGTTACGCATAGGAGGTAGGACATGGGCATCGAGATTGGGGTGCTGGCGGTACGGAGGAGCATTCACATCAAGGCGCCGCCGGAGCGCGTCTGGCGGGAGTTCGAGTCGCTCGAGAAGATGCAGGCCTGGTTCGGGACGGGGCATCGCCTGCTGCGATACGAGCCTCGCGTTGGCGGCGAGGTGTTGCTGGAGCTCGATTGGCGGGACGGGAGCATCAGGCGCTTCGGCGGTCCGATCGTCGTGTTCGAGCCCGAACGCGAGGTCACGTTCGAGCAGGACTGGATCCCGAGCGAGGGGATCGAGGAGCCGTCGTACATCACACTGCGGCTCACGCCGGCGCTCGACGGGACCGTCGTCGAGCTGTTCCACCACTCAATTGAGCGCGAGGGCGGCGATTACTCCGAGGAGCACCGCCAGCTCGAGCACGGCTGGAGCATGCGCCAGCTCGACGCGCTGGCGAACATCGTCGAAGCGTGGGCGCCGGCGAGGACGGAGTAGCGGCATGTCACCCCGCACAGCCAGGACGGATACCTTCGCCGCGATCGCCGACCCGAACCGGCGCGCGATGCTCGACCTGCTGCTGGCGCGACCCGAGAGGAACGTCGGCGACATCGCGACAGCGTTCCCGAAGATCAGCCGCGCCGCGGTGTCGAAGCACCTGGGTGTGCTGCGGCGGGCAAAGCTCGTGCGGTCGCGCAAACGCGGCCGCGAGCAGTACTACGAACTGAATCCGCAGCCGCTGGTCGACATCCACGACGGCTGGCTGCGCAAGTTCGAGGAGATCGCCGAGGCGAGCCTCCAGCGCTTGAAGGAGCGCGTGGAGAACGAGGAGGCGTAAGTTGGGCGCAGTCACGCGACCGTGCTAGGCTAGGCGTCGTTATGCCTACTGAGAAGCTGAACGGGATCGACATCTACTACGAGGAACACGGGCAGGGTCCGGCGATCATCATGACGCACGGGCTCGGGGACAGCGCGGACCTCTGGACGCCGCTGGCCGAGGCGCTGGCCGACAGCTACCGTCTGGTCGCGTGGGACATGCGCGGACACTTTCGCAGCGAGGCGCCGCAGGACCTCGCCGACTACACGCA
>Ga0075326_1000155_pt1 | contig 14206 bp, 17 predicted proteins | sample MayberrySE_Catta_3_FD_120052 | JGI IMG/M metagenome (GOLD analysis project Ga0075326, IMG submission 120052) | Natural and restored wetland microbial communities from the San Francisco Bay, California, USA, that impact long-term carbon... | ecosystem: Environmental > Terrestrial > Soil >...
ATCGAATGGGAATAGAGCAGTAGATCTGCGCTTCGTGCTACGATCATAGTTGTCATGACGTTCACAGTGATCTTGATTCCGGAAGATAGTGGCGGATACTCGGTTATCTGTCCTGCCATCCCGGGTTGCGCTAGCCAAGGGGAGTCTATGGACGAGGCCTTGGCAAACATCCGCGAGGCAATCGACCTCTGTCTTGAAGTTCGCGAAGAGGACAAGCAACCCCTCCCGGTCGAAACGCCCGAACTCGTAGCCGAGGAGATCCAGCAGTGCTTGAAGGACCGCGCTGAAGAAGGTCTTCCCCTGACGCTCGAGACCCGCGAGGTCGACGTCGAGACGCCTGTTGCGGCGTAATGCCCCGGCTCCCTCGCGTCTCAGGACGGGAGGCTGTTCGAGCGTTCGAGCGGGATTCGTCGTCCGCAGGCAGCGCGGGAGTCACATCGTCCTCACGAAGCCTGGTGCCCCGCAGAGTTTGTCTGTGCCTAATCACCGACAGGTTGCGCCTGGGACTCTGCGCTCGCAGATCCGCAGGGCAGGTCTCTCTGTCGATGATTTCATAGAACTCCTGAAGTAGGGACTAGCTGCGGACTTCAGGCTCAGATTCCACTCAGCGTTAAGGGCTATCTGCGCCCATCGTGTTCATCTGTGCTGAATCCGCCTCCGCTACGTTCGGCCCATGGACGAGCACATCCGCGCCTCGATGACCGCCTGCGAGCCGAAGCGCATCCACAAAGACGACACCGAGCGCGCAGCGGTGCCAATGGTACCCAGAGTGACACCAGCCCCTTCACACGTTCGCCTCGGCGTCGTATCATCGCACGCATGGAAGCGCGCGAACCGCAACCCCGGTCTGTCACCGCGCTGACATAAGAAGGCCAATTGGCGACATAACAGAGCCGGATCGTATCTGAGGCGCGCTCCAGAACGGGCGTTTTTGCCAAACCATGAGCCGCGCAGCCTGCGCTACACTCCGACCATGGACGACCACATCCGGCGGGCGCTGGCCGCGTACGAGCCGAAGCGCATCGTCCGTGACGACATGGAGCGTGCGGCGGTGCTCATCGCGCTGTACGACAAGGACGCCGTGTCGCACATCCTCTTCCAGGTGCGGTCGGAGATCGTGCTGCACCACAAGGGCCAGATCTCGTTCCCGGGCGGGGCCGAGGACCCCGGCGACACCGACCTGCGCATGACGGCGCTCCGAGAGTCTGAGGAGGAGATCGGGCTGGTGGAGGAGGACGTCGAGGTGCTCGGCCGGCTCGACGACTTCATCACGATCAGCAACTTCGTCGTGACGCCGTACGTCGGGCGCGTCACGCGGGCCGCGCCGTATCCGTTCGCGCCCAGCGGCTACGAAGTCGCGGAGCTGCTGGAGGTCCCGCTGCCACACCTGCGCGACCCGGCGAACCTCAACACCGAGGCCGTCGCCTGGCGCGACCACATGGCGCCCCCGCCGTCGTACAGCTACGGTACGCACCTCATCTGGGGCGCGACCGCGCGCATGCTGGGCCAGTTTCTGGACGTGACGCGGCCGATCTAGGAGCTTGTGCCCCTCATCTCGATTGGGTCTATCCCCAGGTGTTCCCAGCATCCCGAACGCTCGTCGATCTCCTCGACAACGTCTTGTTGAAGGGTGGTCGACGCCGCCAGCCTGAGCTCGGCTAGGCGCTCATCATCCTTGGCCATTAGATCGGCGTGGATTTGTTCCAGTTCGGCGAGGGATTGGGCTGCAAGGATCTCGTCCCGCGCGTCCGCAACGTCATCGGCGAGGCGCCGCGTACCGTCGATGAGGGCTTGATGGAACTCGGCAACAACCTCCGGTTCTTCTACCACTTCAAAGTACTCCGCTAGATTCCGCAGATTGCGAATGTTCAGATCGACGCGGCCGGCAACGAGTTCCTTTGGGTCGCCGTTGAGGGAGCCGGAGGAATCGAACCGAGGATCGACCTGTGGATCGAGGAGGATGATCTGAATCGAAGCGGGCGAGTTGCATACCTTTGACGCCCAAGTGCTTGCTGAGAACGTCGGCAGCGGAGGTTCGTCATCGCCTCCGCTCGAACAAGCGGCACTGAGGGCTACCAGCAGCACCAAGGCAGTTACGGCGCGCCACATGGTGCCAGTCTAGCATGGACACTGGATCGGTCGTTTCCTACACTCAGACATCATGAGCGAACCGGTGACGGCGGTGCTGCTGCTCTCGTGCCCCGACCAGAAGGGGCTGGTGGCCGCGGTGTCCGACTTCCTCTACCGGCACGACGGCAACATCATCCACGCCGACCAGCACACCGACCAGGAGGAGGGCGTGTTCCTCCAGCGCGTCGAGTGGGAGCTGGACGGCTTCTCGCTGCCGCGCGACGAGATTGCGGACGCGGTCCGGCCCATCGCCGAGCGCTTCGGGATGGAGTGGAGCCTGAGCTTCTCCGACGAGCGGCCGCGCATCGCGGTCTTCGTCTCGAAGCTGCCACACTGTCTCTATGACCTGCTCGCTCGCTGGAGGATGGGTGAGTTCCGTGCCGAGATCCCGCTCGTGGTCAGCAACCACGAGGCACTGGCGTCCATCGCGGGCGACTTCGGCGTCGAGTTCCGGGCGTTCGAAGTCAACGACGGGACGAAGGAGCGCGTCGAATCCGAGATGCTGGCGCTACTCGCGGAGCGGCGCATCGACGTCGTCGTGCTGGCACGCTACATGCAGGTGCTCGGCCCAGGGTTCGTCGTCCGCCACCCGCACGCAATCATCAACATCCATCACTCGTTCCTCCCCGCGTTTGCCGGGGCGCGCCCGTACCATCAGGCCCACGAGCGCGGCGTCAAAGTGATCGGCGCGACGGCGCACTACGCGACGGTCGAACTCGACGCCGGCCCGATCATCGCGCAGGACGTGACGCAGACCAGCCACCGCGACAGCGTCGACGACCTTGTCCGCAAGGGCAGCGACCTCGAGAAGGTCGTCCTCGCGCGCGCCGTCGACCTCCACCTGCGGCGGCGCATCCTCGTCTACGGCAACAAGACAGTCGTATTCGACTAGTCCCGGGACCGCTTCTCGCCGAGGAGGGGCTGGGGCTCAAGCTTCGGGCCTTCCGTGAGGCCGAAGCGCTCCATGGCGATGCCACGGATGGACGCGACCGCTTCTTCGGGAGAGTCGGTCAGCGTGAGGATGTCGACGTCGTCGGGGTCGATCGTGCCGAGCGGCACGAGGTCCTCGCGTAAGACATCAATCACCGGCTGCCAGAACTCGCTGCCCATAAGCACGATCGGGAAGTCCTGGATCTTGCGCGTCTGCACCAGCAGTGCTGTCTCGAACACCTCGTCGAAGGTGCCGAAGCCGCCGGGCATGGCGATGAACGCGAACGAGTACTTGAGCAGCATGACCTTGCGCACGTAGAAGTGCTCGAACGTCATGTACGTGTCCATGTAGGGATTGACGCCCTGCTCGAACGGCAATTCGATGTTGCAGCCGACGCTCATGCCGCCGGCGTCCTTCGCGCCGCGGTTGGCGGCCTCCATGATGCCGGGCCCGCCGCCGGTCATGACGGTGAACCCTGCCTCGGCGAGAAGGCGCCCAGTCTCGCGGGCGCGCTGATAGTGCTCGGAGTCCTCGTCGAAACGAGCTGAGCCGAAGACGGTCACACACGGGCCCACGAACTGGTACGTGCGGAAGCCTCGCATGAATTCGAAGAAGATATTGATCGCCCGTCGCAGCTCCGCGAGGCGCGACTGCGGGCCGAGCAGGAAGCGAGCCTCCGGGTCTTCGGGTCTGAACAATCGGGGTGGCATGATGCGACTCCTCTCTCCGCGTCGTACCACTCTATCGAGCTGTCGCGCGTGGCACAGCGGCCGCGGCTTAGCTACAGTAGTCAAGCCATGAAAGCCGCCGTCTACTACGAGACCGGACCGCCCGGCGTCTTCAAGTACGAAGAGGTGCCCGACCCGAAGTGCGCCGGCGACGGCGTCGTCATCGAGGTCGAGGCGGTCAGCATCGAGGGCGGGGACACGCTCAACCGAGCGGGCGGCGACATGGCGGCTACCCCACACATCGTTGGCTACCAGTGTGCGGGCACCATCCGCGAAATCGGCGCGAATGTCAGCGATCGCGAACCCGGACAGCGCGTCGTCGCCGCGATGCCGTTTGGGTCGCACGCGGAACTCGTGGCGGTGCCGGCCGCCGCGACGTGGCCCGTGCCTGATGGTCTCGACGTCCAGCAGGCATCCGCAATCCCCATCGCGTTCGGCACTGCCGACGACTGCCTGTTTGAGTTCGGGAAGCTCCAGGAGGGCGAGACCGTGCTGATCCAGGCCGGGGCGGGCGGCGTCGGGCTAGCGGCGATCCAGCTCGCGAAACGCGCGGGCGCGACCGTGCTCGCCACCGCATCGAGCGACGAGAAGCTCGAGCGCCTCAAGGAGTTTGGCCTCGACCACGGGATCAACTACAAGACCGAGAACTTCGTCGAGCGGGCTCGTGAGCTGTCTGGCGGGCAGGGCGTCGATCTCGTCGTCGACTCCGTCGGCGGGCGCACGCTCGAAGGCAGCCTGCAGTGCCTACGTTACCGGGGCCGCGCGATTACGGTGGGCAGGGCAGGGCGCGACCAGCACCAGCCCGACCTAGGGCTGTTGAGCGCGGGAAATCGCTCGCTGACCGGTGTCTTCCTCGGCGCGGAGCTCGCGATGAACCAGCAGCGTGCCTATTCCATGATTGCACGCCTGATCAACGACGTTGCGAAGGGCGACCTGAAGGTCGTTATCGACCGCACGTTCCCGCTCTCCGAGGCCGCCGTCGCGCACGAGTACATCGAGAGCCGGCTGGCGTTCGGCCGCGTTCTCCTCATCCCGTAACCATCGACGCATGACGAAATCGACCATGGGCCGCCGCATCGCGGTCTACGGGCCGTCAGGCTCTGGCAAGACGACGTTCAGTCGCCAGGTCGGCGACCTGCTCAGCTTGCCGGTCATCGAGCTCGATTCCATCCAGCACATGCCGAACTGGGAGGAACGCCCGACCGACGACTTCCGCGCGGTCCTCACGGCTAGACTGGACGAGCGCGCGCACGGCTGGATATGCGACGGCAACTACGGCTCCAAGGCCCGTGACCTCGTCCTCGCGCGCGCGGACACGGTTGTGTGGCTGCGTCTGCCATTCAGGGTCGTCTATCCGCGGCTGGTCTGGCGCACGCTGCGCCGAATGTGGACGCGCGAGGAGCTCTGGAACGGCAATCGAGAATCGTTCAGGATGTCGTTCTTCAGCCGCGACTCGATCCTGCTCTGGGGGGTCTCGCACTGGCGCGAGCACCACCGCCGCGTCGAGGAGGACCTTGCGAATGTGCCGCACAACGCGGACGTCATGGTGCTACGCTCGCCACGCGAGGTCGATGAGTTCCTTGCTCAAGTAGAGCACACTGCGGCAACGGCACTGTCGTGAGCGAAACGAGTGTTGACGTCGCGATCATCGGCGCCGGGGTAGTCGGCCTGGCCATCGCGGCGGAGTTGTCGCGTGACCGGAGCGTGGCTGTGCTGGAACGCCACGAGAGCTACGGACGCGAGAATAGCTCGCATAATAGCGGCGTGATCCACGCCGGCCTCTACTACCCGCCGGACTGGCTCAAGACCACCCTGTGCGTCGAGGGCAACCGCCTCCTCTACGAGTGGGCTAGCAACCACGGTGCGCGCGTCAACAAGACAGGCAAGCTCGTCATCGCGCAGAGCGAGGAGGAAGTCCCTGAGCTGGAGGAGTTGCTAGCGGCGGGACACGAGAACGGCGTACCGGAACTTACGATGCTGGCGAAGCGGCAGGTGGCCTCGCTGGAACCGAATGTCCTCGCAGTGGCCGCCATCCACTCCGGCACGTCGGGCGTGATCGACCAGATGGAGTTGATGCGCTCGCTCGAGGGTGAAGCCCGCGATCACGGCGCGCTGATCGCCTACAAGCACGACCTCGCAGATCTCGAGCGTGGAAGCGAGTTCGACCTTGACGTGCGGGACCCAGATGGCGCGTCGGTGCGCCTCGACGCCGAGGTGCTTGTGAACAGCGCCGGACTCGCAGCGGACACGGTCGCCGCGCAACTCGGTTATGACCTTGATGGCGAGCCGCGATTGCGGCAGACCGTGAATAAAGGCCGCTACTACGACATCGTGACACCGAAGAAGGAGGCGCTGCTACGCAGGCTGATCTACCCGCTTCCGCACGCCGACCGGAGCGGTCTTGGCGTGCACGTCACGCTGGATATTGATGGCGGCGTGCATCTGGGGCCGGACACGGAATGGCTGCAGGGCCAAGCGCCGCTCGACTTTCGCGCCGAGGACGACCGTCGCGGTGAATTCCTGACGTCGGCTCGAAGCTACCTGCCGTGGCTGGAGGCGGACGATCTGGCGCCGGGCCAGGTGGGCTACCGGCCGAAGCTCTCCGGCCCAGGCGAGCCGCCGCGCGACTTCCTGATCTGGCGCGACGGAGGCTACGTGCACCTCGGCGGCATCGAGTCGCCGGGCATGACCGCGGCGCTTGCGGTCGCGCGCCACGTGCGGGAGCTACTCGCCTAGACGGCCCGGTCCCGGAAGAACGCGCCGGCCACCTTTCGCGTGACGAACCGTGGCATGAGGCGAGTGCTAAACGCGGTCGCAATGTTCATCGGCCCTGGGATCACGTAGGCGCGGCGGATGTCTACAGCGTCGAGCGCGGCCTTGACGACCTCTTCGGGTGTCGTCCAGGCGATCTCCGGCACAGTTTCGCTCCGCACGCCGGCGACTTCCTGAAACTCGGTCTTGACTGGTCCTGGGCAGAGGCAGGTGACCGTTACACCAAATGCCTTCGCTTCCTCGTGGAGCGCTTCCGAGAAGTGGAGGACGAAGGCCTTGGACGCCGAGTAGGTCGCGTTGTTCGGGATCGGCTGGAACGCGGCCGTCGACGCGACGTTGATGATCGCGCCCTTGCCGCGCTCCTTCATCCCGCGCAAAGCCGCATGCGAAAGGCGCATGAGCGCCTTGATGTTCACGTTGACTTCGTTGATCTCGCGATCGATGGGCAGCTCGACGAACGGGCCGATCGAACCGAAACCGGCGTTGTTGACGAGCAAGTCGACCTGCCCGGCCTCATCTAACAAGAGGTCCACGCCCTCGTCAGTTGCGACGTCAGCCTCAATGACGCTTGCTGACGCGCCCATCGACTCGAGCGATGTCGCGAGCGCATCGAGACGGTCCTTGCGACGAGCCGTGATGACGAGGTCGTAGCCCTTCTTGGCGAGCCTCTCTGCGAAGACCTCTCCGAGGCCGGAGGATGCGCCGGTGACCAGCGCCGTTGGTCGGCTTATGTCGTTCGTCATCGGGTCCCTCCTCAGCGAACAGCGTGGTGGGCTACCAGTGTAGCCGCAGCGAAGGCCGCGTTGCTAGGGGAGGTGCGCCGAGGCCCAGCCGTAGCGCTCAGGGCTAACAGCGAGCAGGTACGCCGGGTCGTGGTACCAGTAGCCGCACGTCCAGGCGAAGTCCTCGAGTCCGCTCTGGCCGCTGTGCGTCCAGACCCAGGGCAGACCGGCTACTGCGGCCATGTAGCTCTGGCCCTCCGAGGTGCCGTACCAGGACTCGAGGTCGAAGTCGGAGGGATCCAGCGGAGCGCCGCCATTGATCGACCAGTGTTGGTGGGCGTGACAGAGCTCGTGGGATACTTTGTGGGCGCCTTCGCCGGGCTGCATCACAACTTCATGCGTGGGCGCCCAGTAGAAGTTGTACCAGTAGCACTCGCCGTCCGATGCGCAGCCGCCCCACACTACCGACGTCCCCGCAGGGACGGGCAGATTCGTGCCGCCGCGAATGGCCGTTGGCGCTGGCAGAGGCAACGTCGCGGTCGGCCGCGGTTCGGCCGTCGATGACACTTCAGAGAAGGGCGTTGGAGAAGCAGGCGCATGCGGTACCGAGGTGTCTGACACCATGGGGACAGCAACGGCAGTGGCGGATGCTGACTCCGTGCGAAGACCTGGTTCGACAGTCGGACGCTCGATACGGATAACCTCGCGGCCGCGAGCGGACTCTGATGCGGACGTCGCCGGTTCATGGCGGACTGGCACCTGGGTTGGTGGGTCCGAGTCGCCTTCCGGACTCCAGAAGGTGCAGCCGGTTATCGCGGCGGCAAACGCCAGCGGAATGACCAGGGTCTTGAGCACGGTCTCCTACGAGCGAGGATGGGGACCTCGCGACGCGCTCTGCGGGGTGTATCGAGTCCGAGGCCGATACGAGCGCTGTAGCCCCGGTATCCTTACCGGGCTTCACAGACAAGAACGGGAGACTGGAAACCGCGTTACGCGTCTCCGTTTGTACCGCTCCTGAGGCTCGCTTAGAATGAAAATGAACCATCGTAGACCTGTGGAACCGCGTGATTCTGTGAGCACACCTGTCCTACGCCTCGCCATCCCGAACGGGAATCTGCAGCAGGCTACCGTCGACCTGTTCGCGCAGGCGGGCTACAACATGGCCGTCCAGCCGCGCTCGTACTATCCGACAGTGGACGACCCCGAAATCCAATGCATGCTGGTGCGCCCGCAGGAACAGCCGCGATACGTGCAGGACGGGTTGATCGATGCCGGATTTACGGGCCTGGACCTGATCCACGAGGCCGAAGCTGAGGTTGTGGAGGTGCTAGACACTGCCGGCTCGAAAGTCTCAGCGTTCTACACCCGGCAAGTCCTGGTCGTGCCCGAGAACTCGCAGATTCGGGAGGTCAAGGACCTCGAGGGCAAGCGCATCGCGACGGAACTCGTCAACGTCACTCGCGCCTTTCTGGAGGAGCGGGGTGTACAGGCCAAAGTCGAGTATTCCTACGGAGCGACTGAGGTCAAGCCGCCGCTGCTCGCCGACGCGATTGTCGACGCGAGCGTGACGGGCACGTCGCTCAAGGCGAACAATCTCCGCATCGTCGCGACCGTGATCGAGAGCACGCCGCGGCTCATCGCGAGCCCGCAGGCCTGGGCGGACCCATGGAAGCGCCAGAAGATCGAGGACATCGCCCTCATGCTCCGGGGCGCGATCGCGGCCGAGGGCAAGGTCTGGCTCTCGATGAACGCGCGCAAGGACGACGTCGGAGCGATCGTCAAGATCCTGCCTGCGCTCGACACGCCCACAGTTTCGCCGCTCTCGGACCCGGCCTGGGTCGAGGTGACGACGATCGTCGAAGAGGACGAAATGCGCGTCATCGTCCCTCAACTGAAGAAGGCGGGCGCTCGCGGTATCGTCGAGTATCCGCTCAACAAGATTATCGAGTAGGCCGATGCCACCGCTTGGGATGCACGTGACGCTCGCCCGAGAGCTGGCCGGTCAACTCAACTACGACGCCGCCCGGGTCGAGTCCGGCGCCTACTACCTCGGCGCGACGACACCGGACATCCGCGTCTTGACCAAATGGGATCGCTGGAAGACGCACTTCTTCGACTTCGACAACTTCGACCACCAGAGCAGCGTCGAGAACCTGTTCTTGGAGTACCCCGACCTTGCCACGCCGGAGGGCAAGAGCAAGGCCGCGGCGGCCTTCCTGTGCGGTTACATCTCGCACCTGGAGATCGACGAGGCCTGGATCTGCGACATCTACCGGCCGTGTTTCGGAGAACGCTCTCCGCTGAAGGGCGACGTGCTAGCGAATCTCCTCGACCGCGTCCTGCAATTCGAGCTTGACCGGCGAAATCGCGGAGGCGCGGAAATCGAGTCAGAGCTCCGCGACGAAATCCGCACCGCAACGGTAGAAGAAGCGATCGGATTCCTCGACAAGGACACGCTGCTGGAGTGGCGAGAGGTCTCGGCGGATGTTGTGAGCCGCGAAGCGAGCTGGGACCGCTTCGGCGTACTGGCGAGCCGGCACCTGCGAGCGTACGGCGTCGAGTCGGAGAACGACATCGCGCATTTTCTGGAGAACATTCCCGACCTTCTTGACCAGTCGATCCAGGCGGTGACGCCGGAGCGCATCGAAGCATTCGAAGAACGAGCGCGCAAGCGGGCGCTCGACGCGATGCGGACCTACGTTTCGTGAGAATCGTCCGCGGCGGGGAAGAGGGACGTAAGACCCTGCTTCGGCGCCAGCCGCTCGGCGAAGAGAAACTCCCTGACGAAATCTGGCAGGCGACGCGCGCCGCCGTTGGCGACGTCGCCACCCCTGAAGAGGCCGCCCGAAAGATTGTACGCGACGTCCGCCAAGAAGGCGACGCGGCGGTTCTCCGTTACTGTGAGGCGTTCGATGGCGCGGCGTATTCCACGCTCCAGCTCGACGATGCGGAGCGGAAGACCGCGTATGAGGAAGTAGACTCAGACCTAGTCCACGCGCTGCGTTTCGCGGCGGAGCGCATTGGCGCATATCACGAGCAGCAGCGCGACCATGTCCTGCGCACCTTCGAGAGCGATGGCGTGGGGATGGTCGCGACGGCGGTCGGAAGGGCGGGCATCAATGCGCCCGGAACGGCAGTCGTCTATCCCTCGACGGTGCTGATGACAGTGATCCCGGCGAAGGCGGCCGGTGTGGACGAAGTACTGCTGGCTTCGCCGGCCGACAAAGAAGGCCGCGTATCCCCGCTGAAGCTCGTCGCGGCCGACATCGCGGGAGCGGACGGCGTGTTTCGCATGAGCGGTGCGCAGGCAGTCGCGGCGTTCGCCTACGGCACCGAGAGCGTGCCGCGTGTCGACATCGTGGGCGGGCCAGGCAACCTGTTCGTGACGCTCGCAAAGCGCCTGGTCTTTGGCGACGTTGGCATCGACGCGCTCTATGGTCCGAGCGAGACGATCGTGATCGCCGACTCGCACGCGGACCCTGTGCTCTGCGCCGCGGACCTGCTTGGGCAAGCGGAGCACGACGAACTTGCCACGCCAATCCTGATCACCACGTCGGCCGATCTCGCGGAGAACGTAAGCGAGGAAGTCGAGCGGCAGGTCAAGCTTCTTGAGCGAGAGAAGGTTGCGCGCTCGGCGTTCGCCGCGCGTGGCGGGGCCGTCGTCGTCGATTCGATCGACGAGGCAATCGCGCTGGCTAACGAGTTTGCGCCGGAACATCTCTGCCTATCCGTGCAGGACGCAGAGCAGTGGGCGGGGAAGGTGCTGAACGCCGGCGGTGTGTTCATCGGCGAGCGATCGCCGGAGACGCTAGGAGACTACACAGCCGGCCCCAGCCATGCGATGCCAACGATGGGCAGCGCTCGCTTCGCGTCACCGTTAGGCGTGCACAACTTCCTCAAGGTCAGCAGCCGCGTGGGCGTCGATGATGACGTCCTGCGCGAAATCGGGCCGGCCGCCGCCAAGATCGCCCGCGCCGAGGGCTTCACGGCGCATGCGCGGACCATCGAACTGCGCCTCGGCCAGCCAGACTGATACACTCCCTCTCAGGTAGGACCGCACAACGAGCGCGCGGCGCTCGAAAGGACGACCATGAGACTGCAGGACAAAGTGGCCCTCATCACCGGCGGCGCGTCCGGCATTGGCTTCGGCATCGCCAAGCGCTTCGTCGATGAAGGCGCTAAGGTGATGCTGGCGGACGTCAACGCGGTCGGGGGGATCGAACACGCCGCAGAGCTTGGGGAACGGGCCGCCTTCGTCGAGGCCGACGTGACCAACGAGTCCGCTGCCGCAGAAATGGTCACCGCGACGGTCGCGCAGTTCTCGCGGTTGGATATCGCGGTGAATGCGGCAGGCGTGGGCGCGCTGGCGCCCATCGTCGACCACACGATCGAGCAGTGGGATGGCATCCTGAACGTCAACCTGCGCGGCGTGTTCCTGTCGACGAAGCACGAAGCGCGTCAGATGCGCGAGCAGGGAGAAGGCGGCGCGATCGTGAATATCGCGTCGATTAACGCGCGCCAGCCGGCAGAAGGCATGGCCGCGTACTGTTGCTCGAAGGCAGGCGTGGAGATGCTCACAAAGGTCGCGGCGATGGAGCTCGCCGGGTATGGTATTCGAGTGACCGCGATCGGGCCCGGCCTTGTCGATACACCGCTGGCAGCGGCGTTCATCAACTTTCAGCCTGTGCGCGATGAGTTCCTCGAGAACATTCCGGCCGGACGGATGGGGTCGCCGGAGGACATCGCGAACGCCGCGTTGTTCCTCGTTTCGGGCGAGGCGAGCTGGATCACCGGCGAGACGCTCTTCGTCGACGGGGCAGAGCTGACAAAGCGGTATCCGGCGGTCCTGCAACGCTTCATGGAGGCGCAGGGGAGGGGGTCGGCCCAGTGACATCGCGGACGCAAGACGATGTCCTGAGGCTCGTTCAGCCTCACATCCTCGAGCTAGGCTACGAGGCGATCGAGCCGGTCGACGTCCTGGCCGACAGGCTCGGCATTCAGCCAGACGACATCGTCAAGCTGGACGGGAACGAGAACCCGTACGGGCCTTCGCCGCGTGTTCTCGAAGCGCTGGGCTCGTTCGACCACTACCACCGCTATCCCGACCCGGAGCAGCGGCGGTTGCGTACGGCGCTCGCCGGGTACGTCGGCGTAGGGCTCGAGAACGTTGTCGCCGGGCACGGAGGTGACGAACTGATAGACCTGCTCGTCAGGATGACAGTCGCACCTGGCGACGCGATTATCGATTGTCAGCCGACGTTCGGTATGTACGACTTCTCCACACGCGTGCAGAACGGCCGCATCACAACCGTTCCGCGACTGGAAGACTTCTCTCTCGACGTCGAGGGCGTGCGCCGTGAGGCGCCTAACGCCAAGATCGTGTTTGTCGCGTCGCCCAACAACCCCACCGGCATGTCGCTCTCGAAAGCGGAGCTGGAGGCGCTGCTCGACACTGGCCTGCTCGTCGTTGTCGACGAGGCGTACGCGGAGTTCGCTGGCCGGAGCTTCGTGAAGCATGTCCTGGAACACGACAGTCTGGTTGTGCTGCGGACGTTCAGTAAGTGGGCCGGCCTGGCCGGGCTGCGCGCAGGGTACGGCGTCCTGCCCGTGACGCTGGCCGACATTCTGATGCGGATGAAACCCCCGTTCACGCCGAACGTCGCGGCTGAAGTGGCGATGCTTGCGTCGCTGGAGGACCAGGACGCACAGATGGCCCGCGTCGAAGAGATCATCCTGGAGCGCGAGCGCATGGTCAAGCAGCTCCAGGCGTTGGAGTTTGTCGAGGCGTATCCGTCGGAATCCAACTTCGTGCTGATCCGAATCGCCGGTTGCGATGGCCGCGCGCTGCGAAACGACCTCGCCGCGAAGGGCATCTTCCTCCGCTTCTTCGATCAGCCGGCACTGCAGGACTGCATCCGGATCAGCGTCGGTACCGCCAAAGACACGGACCGCGTCATGGAGGCGCTGCGAGAGCACGGAGGCAAGCGTGGAGGGTAACCGCACCGCGAAGGTCACGCGCGAGACCAAGGAGACGAAAGTCGAGCTTGAACTCGACCTCGATGGCACGGGCGCAACCAAGGTGTCGACAGGTATCGGGATGCTCGATCACCTGATCGAGCAGATCGGGAAGCATGGCATCATAGACATCGACCTCAAGGCCAAGGGCGACCTCAAGACCGATGAACACCACACGGTCGAGGACGTCGGCATCGTGCTCGGTCAGGCGCTCAACGAGGCCCTAGGCGATCGCTCCGGCATCGTGCGCATGGCCGACGCAACTGTGCCGCTCGACGAAGCGCTCGCGACGGTCGCCGTCGACCTGAGCGGCCGCGGCTACGCGGTACTGGACGTCGCGTGGACTGGCGACCGCATTGGGGAGTTGCCGGTCGACATGCTCAGCCACCTCCTGTGGTCGATTGCGAGCGAAGGGAAGCTGACCCTAAACGCCCGAGTGCACTCCGGCGTGAACGACCACCACAAGGCAGAGGTCGTCGCGAAGGCATTCGGGCGGGCGCTCGCGGCCGCGAGCCGCCACGAGCCACGTAGACAGGGCGACGTGCCCAGCACTAAGGGTTCTCTTTAGCACAGCCATGACCCAGGACCCGATCGCGGCGCGTCACGAAGCCGTGATCGAGAAGCTTAGGCAGGCCGCGCAGGACGACGAGCGGATCGTCGCCGCCTGGCTGCAGGGCAGCCGGGCCGACGATAGCGCGGACGACTTCTCGGACATCGACCTGTACCTGGCGGTTGAAGACGACGCCTACCCCGCATTTGACCCGCTGACCTTCGCAGAAAGCGCCGTTCCCGTGCTCGTGCATGCCGATCTTTACGGCATCGGCATCGTGTGCCTGGTCGAAGGGCCTGTGAAGCTCGACCTGCTGGTCGAAAAGGCGTCCGGCGTTGGCGTTCCACAGCGACCGGCG
>Ga0075326_1000157_pt1 | contig 14049 bp, 12 predicted proteins | sample MayberrySE_Catta_3_FD_120052 | JGI IMG/M metagenome (GOLD analysis project Ga0075326, IMG submission 120052) | Natural and restored wetland microbial communities from the San Francisco Bay, California, USA, that impact long-term carbon... | ecosystem: Environmental > Terrestrial > Soil >...
GAGGCCAGGTAAGAAGCGCACGCGTGCGACAGCGGCACTCATTTTGCACACCAGGCGTATACGAGAGAAGGAGTTAACGCCGCTGAAAAAGAAATCTTTACCTGAAGCCGAAAAAAGAAAATCACCGCCACCGGAAAGGCGAACTAGGATGCGCGCCGGCGCTCGCACCCGCAAACAACCCGAGGTCCGATCAGCAGAGTGGGTCGATAGGTCTCCGATATGCATCCGTGATCAGGAAGTGACTGTTATGCACATCATCATCGTTTTAGATGAAGGAGAGGCTGATTGTCTCCGAGCGCAATACCAGGTGAATCGTTGGCGAGCAAGCGATTTATTACCGGTATGCGCATGAGTTGGCGTTGGACGCCTACGGATCGAAATGTAGCTATCGAAAGCGATGATGTACAAGCCCATGAAATGTTTGCTTACGCCCGCTTTGCAGTGGCCGAGCGCTATTGACAAGATTGAAGCCGCTTTTCGATTAGCCCGCTTCGTAGCGGAGAAGCGCGCGTTACTGACCAGTAAAACCACGCAGATGGAACGATGACCCAACGTAAAACCTTTGAAGAAATTGACCAGCGCCTGAGAGAGCTTACCAGTGAACTAACTAAAATGGCTGCAGGCGATCCACGCTGCGCTGAGGTCGAAAAGGAGATTTCCGCGTTGTGTCTACAACGGCACCTAGTCCGTAGTGCAGATCTGGTCTTTGGTTAGTTTTATGGCTCACATTTACAGCGAACCTCCGTTCACTCAAATTAGTCACTCTCGGTTCTCCCTGCGTTTCTCGATGTTAACCGAACGCTTGCCCTTGCGCGTGGATTGCTGACACGACGCCGAATAATCGAGACGCGGACGGGCACCTGTCAGCGCCGAACCTTGCGGGGCCGCCTTCGCAGCCGCGGAACGTGTGAAACCCGGTTTATGTGAGTGGTAAGATAGTCGGCCACCTGCTCTGCTTCATCGCGTGTCGCACCTTGCCTCAAGTCAAAAGCGAGAAACCCGCCTGTGACGGTTTTCGATTCCAAGTGGATCCACGGTTGTCCGTTTGGGAATACTCTCACGGTAAATGTTGTACGTCCCCGTTGCGCCATCAAATCACCCGCTTTGTTTGGTAAGAATTTTGAGGATGGCGGCCGCGTTTGAGCGTCCGAAGCAGCATCACACTTCCCGATCTGCTCCCCATGACGCCTAACTAACAACAGCTACCGCCTCAAAAGCGAAGCGAAAGCCGTGCCGCGAAAAAACATCATTGCTGCGCCTTAATTTCGCAATTTTTCAGGTCAAACCTATCTCCGTTGTACGAGTGCCGGGTCAGCACATCCGATCCCGTGCAGGGCTGAATGTGCCAAACCACTCTGATGCTCTAAGCGGGAGGCGAGCGATCAATGGGTCATCTGACCGACCGGGTGCACGACGCGGGCGAATCCAAGGAATTGTTAATTTTGGGGGGAAAGGAAATGAGGCGCCTGTTCGCGGCGAGTCACAACAAACGGTTTTGATCTATTCGCCCCTCGACTGGACTCGGGGCACCAATTTTGCGCGTCGAATGGTGGAGGCGGGGGGAATCGAACCCCCGTCCGAAGGTCTTCCATCAGATATGACTACATGCTTAGCCGCTGTTTTGCTCTCGCTCTTTGAGCCCCCAACGGCCGGGTCTCTCCGAGCTATCCGGTTTGGATCTCGGCCTCATCCCCTCCGGCAGGAGAATCGGCCCATCCCACTGAATGACATCTTATCCAACCCCGTGGGAGAAAGCCGGTAAGACGCTAACTGCGATTAGGCAGCTAGTGAGTATTCGAAATTGTCTGCGTTTAAAGCAGTCTGTTTGTTTAACGGGTGAACAGTACCCCGGCATGCCACTCTGACTTCCCACCTCCGTCGAACCCATTTCGCCCCCATGGTTACAGTCTAACGTTTTGATCGTGCACTTTCCAGTTCGCGGCGGTCTTTCTCCGCCGCTCGGCCGAATTTCCGCCGCGCTCACTCAGCTATCGAGCACGTGCTTAATGAGGGCATTCCTTCCTGTCTAAACCACGAATTCACGCTAGCATTCTTATGATCGCCAGCATGGCTCCGGCAAATCCACCAACAATGGCGCCATTCAGTCGAATGTATTGAAGATCGCGACCCACCTTGCTTTCGATCTGGCCAACTAAATCGAGGTCAGACAACTTTTCCAGGCTGCCGCGAACCATCTCGCCGATCCTATCGTGACGTTTCTCCACCAGGTCCAACGCGATCTGTCTCACCCAGTCATCGAACTTCTCTTGCGCCGCGCGGTCGGCTCGAAAAAGCTCGACACGTTCCTGGAACTCCCGGCGCATGAGCCTGTTGAGATCCGAGTCGAAATTTTCAAACTCTTCTTCGATCGTTTCACTAAGACGGCGGAGGACGCCACGAAGTATGGCGGGGGCGTCTCCGCCTTCGATAAGCGCGAGGCGGACGGTCTCGATCAGGGACACCGCGTCAGTCTCGCCCATGGCAAGTTTGTCGGCGAATTCAATGACGATGTGATCGATACGGGACCTAACAGGATGGTCGGGATCGCGTTGAGCCTCGCGCACGGCCTCTTCCAATTTTCTTAAAAGGGCCACAGCCAATTTCTCCTCATTCACGAAGTTTAAGCCTCGCGCAATTTTGATGCCGAGGTGCTTGAGCAAACCGCCCGATTTGTATTCGTCCAGCGCGCGTCCGATCATGCGCTGAACCAGCCGTTTCACCTCGGATCTGCGAACCGTCTTTTCGACTGCAGGAAGCACCATGTCCCAAACAGCATCATGATCGCGCCGACGTAGACATTGTCCCAACCACTGACCGAAGGGTTCGGCGAACTGGCGATCACGAAGTTGATCTTTGATGACCCGCTCGAGAAACGCGACCACTTCAGGCGCGTCGATCCCGCGCGCGACGTGATGGATGATGTCCCGCATAATCGAGAGGAGATTTTTCGATCGCTCATCGTTGGCTAAATATTCCAAAACATTTTGGGAGGCAGAAAAGAGGGACAGGTGTTCCCTAATAATGCTGGGGGCGAGCCATCGGTTCTGCACCATGTCCGCGATACCCTCGACGATACGCTGTCGATTTTTGATGATGATATTCGTGTGCCGCCGTAACAACGGCACAGGAACCTCACGAAAGAGAGCGGTGACCGCGAACCAGTCCGCCAAACCGCCGACGGTCGCGGCCTCGAATGCATGGAGAAGGACTTTCCAGCCGGCGCCGGCGACGACTCCATGGCGTAGCGCCAGTTCCGTTGCGACGAGTCCCCCAATCGAGACCGTGAGTGAAATATTTCCGAGTGATGTGCCCCTTGTGGCTTTCATGAAAACTCCGGACGCGAATACGAATGCATAATTACTCGATCAAGCGACCATAGCGCGTCGCAAGCGATGAGGGAAGAAAAGCGGACACGCTCACCCGAGTATCAAGAAAAGTAAATCATGAACGAGATCGTACGCTCTTGTACGAACCCCATACTATTCCTGCCATCCATTTGTCGGCTGATGCCATAGATCCGACCGTTTTGAGCATTATTGCCGCGGCCATCTTGGCGCCCGTTTGAGGCATTGTCATTGCTGAAGTTACCGTGCGGGGTGACTCTTGAAGCCTGTATGTCCAAAATCAAATTCGCATTCCCGAGCGGCTGCCTTAAAGCGGCGGATCGGTGCCTCGATATTCATGACAGCGCTCGTTTCGGCTTCCCAAGGGTGCAGCGTCATTTCAGATACACCGAACCGCGCCGTTTCACCAGAACGAGTCCTATCTCCGGCGCCTAGTACTCCGAACCATTCGACAGGCACGGCGCCCACACCTAACTTTCCGCCTAAGATTCCGCCGATCGCGAAACTCCCTTCCTCACCGGAAACCGAACCGGCTCCGCCCATTGAGAACATCCCCGAACCTGCGGAGCCAAAGTGGCTGGAAACCGGTATAGCCTCGTGGTACGGACCGAGATTTCACGGCAAGCTCACCGCTAGCGGCGAAGTTTTTAACCAGGAGAAATTCACCGCCGCTCATCGAACTTTACCATGGGGTAGCCGGGTGAAAGTCACCAATCTAGCCAATGGGAAATCAGTTGAAGTGCGCATTAATGATCGCGGGCCTTTTAGCAAGGGCCGTATTATTGATGTCTCCCGGGCAGCGGCAAGAGCCCTCGGTATGATGAAATCGGGAATAACGACGGTTCGGATCGAAGGGCCTTACGATCCTGAGGCATCGAACGACCTCGCTTTGGAAGAAAGACAGACACGGTGATTTTACGCTTTACCGTTCCTTGACGCGCTCGAGCGTGTCGCTGTAAGTCGGACATCGCTTGGAGTGCTCCTCCCCACGCCAGTGCGTCTACAAATCTTCCTGCTTTCATTGCCGAGTCAAAAAAGATCCGGAAAAATTCTTTCTGGCAAGCCAGGTCTAACGAAGATTCGACCCCTAGCCGCTAACTTCTGGACCAGGACGCTCAGCAAAAATCGTTGCTACTGATGATTGGGCGCAATCGGCGCTGTTCATTGCGCTGATCGCTCGCTATCACAAACCGTCGTATACTAATGTTCGAATGGCGAAAGGGGGCTCCTCCAAAATAGTAGCCGGGGCACAATTGACTGTGGTAACAGCTGAAAAAGTATTCGGCTGGAAGAACGTTCACCAGCAAGCCGGCGTGCTGATCGGCAAGAAGCAGGACAAAGCCGGCCGATGGCGATCAGCGAAAGTGCCTGACTACTCCAACGACCCGGTTCACGCTTACGCGATCGATGAGCGCATGAAGCAGCTTGGGTGCTGGGATGCATACGTCAAAGAACTTACCAGGATGACAAAAGCCCAAGGTCTTCCACTCGACTGGGCTACGCCCGAGCAGCGCAGCAGGGCGGCGACCAAGGTAGCGGGCAGCAAGCGACGAAGGTAAGCAGGGCATCAAACAATTTTGATGCGAGTCAGCTCGATCGGTTACGCTTGATCGGCCTCGCAACAAGTTTGGAGTACTGGAGTGATGAATTGAAAGCCCGATCCTGTTAAGCCGTAAGAAGCTTTGCGATCTCTCGCGCATCGTCGAGTTTTTCGAGATTGACCAGAGTCTCTTCCAGCTTTGCCACCCGAGGCCTAGAGAGAACGCGCGAAGCGAGCAGGCGAAATTTCCGCAAAACTTCGTCCCGCGTCATCGGGCTTTTATCGCTTCCCTTGGCGTGGAGGACTTTCTCGCGATAGCTTTTGCCGTCCCCGAGTTGGACCTCCAAATCAACTCCGTGGCGCCCTTCGTCGCCCAGCAGATCGAACTGGGGGTCTTCGAGGACTTCGATTTTTTTTGTTGTCGCTAGGACATCGGGGCGGCGAATCGACTTGCTCGTGACCTGATCGACGAAGAAGTCGCGGTCGTGCAGCAGTACGGCGACACAGTATGAAAGATTCATTTGCGCCGTGGTCAGACTCTTGGGTTCATAAGGCCAGCCAACGTGGAGTTTGGTGGCGCGGGTGGTTCGGATGCGGATTTTTTGCACGTTGTCGGCGTTGACCTCCTGGTGCTCGCCCAGAATTTTCCGGAGCGCATCGATGGACGTATGATTGCTACCGCAGCAGGGATAAGGCTTGAAACCGGCGTTGAGCGTCTCAAACCGTTCTCCCAGTTGGTTCGTGAGGTGTGATAGATCCGGCCTATCGATAAAGGTCGAGCAAAAACCGCCGTAGGGCGCTTCAAGAATGTCTTCGATCCCGGTAAAGCCTCTAGCCGCGAGTAGCGCGCCGTAGACTCCGGCTTGAGCCGAGCGGCCCGCATGCATGCGCTTCACCATCGAGGAGTGCTGGGCTGCCATCAGCCCGGCCGCCTGAGTGCCCGCGATTCCCAGCGCATGGACCGTCTTCGCCGGATTCAATCGGAGCATCTTGGCGGCGGCGGCTCCCGCCGCGAACGTGCCCGACGTTGCGCTCGGATGAAAGCCGCGGCGAAGCTGTGCTGCTCCACCGGTCATGCCGACGCGGCAGCCGACTTCATAACCTGCTACCACGGCCGTAATCAGCTGTTTGCCGTCGATGCGGCGGGCGTGGCGGACCAGCGCATCAGCGGCAGGTATGGCTTCCGAACCGGGATGGATGACTCCGACGCGGTGCAAATCGTCCAACTCAAAACTGTGAATCAACGTACCGTTGGCCAGCGGCGCGCTGGTGGGTGGAACCTCGGCGCCATCGCCCCAAATGATTGCCCCTCTACCTTTGCCCAGCTCACTCGTGAATGACGTGATAATTTTGCCCCACGGCAGCGTAGAACCGAAAAGAGCGCAGCCAAGGGAATCGATAAAGGACAACTTGATATGCGAGATAACCTCTTGTGGAATCGTGTTATAAGATAATCCGGCGACGTATTCCGCAAGCGTTCGAGTAGGAGAGCTTGCCGCAGCGGTTTCTCTCGATTGCAGTTTTACCATAAGAGTGCCTTTTTCGCTCAGAACTCTAAGTGTCCAACGTTCGACGCTTTGAACAATTCAACGCAGGCTTCTCCTCGGCATAGACTCTGCGCGGTTTCGTCGCGGCATAATCCAGACTAGAGCCGCGACTCGTCGACCGTCAGCCCTAGCGCGTACTTGCCGATCAGCTCGTAATGAGCAAGCCGCGCCTGCGTATGCTGGCTGATCACGTGAATGTCCTGGAAGTGGCGTTGTATTGGATTCCCCTCGAAGATCGCTGTGACGCCGGCAGCGTTATACACGGAGTCGACGACATCCACCGCCAGTCGAATTGCGTGGGTCGTGGCCAGCCGGAGGGCCGCGCGCCGTTCCAGAGTAATCGCACCGGTGGAGGACGCCTCGGTCCAAATCTCGCGGACCGCTTCGGTGAGAAAGGCGCGTGCGGATCGGAGGTGGGCTTCACTGCGGCCGACGGTGGCCTGAACTACCGGCTGGTCTCGCAGCGTTGCCTGCATAGATCGAGGCGTCTTGGCGCCGGCCAGCTCAAAAAATGTATTCAGGCATGCGCGCGCCGCTCCCAGCGACACCGCGGCATCACCCGAGGCAAAGAGTAGTCTCCGGGGAAACTGGTAGAGCGCTCCATTCTCCAGCAGGGGCGCGCCGGCTTGGAGCACCGTGCGCTCTGCGGGCACGAAGACATCTCTTACGGCAAAGTCGTGGGTTCCCGTGCCGCGCATGCCGCGGACATGCCAGGTGTCGAGCAGCTCGGCCTCCGCAACCGGTACGAACAGGTAGCGCTCCTCGCGTTGGCCGTCTTCGACCCTTGGCTGGCCCTTCTCGAGGATTAGAGCGCGAGCTGCTAGCCAAGCAGCGTGCCGGCACCCCGAGCTGAAGCCTTGACGCCCGGTAACCCGGTACCCGCCCGGCACCGCCACGGCTCGGGCTGTCGCGGCGGGTGTATTCGCGACAATGCTTCGCGGCGTGTCGATCCAAATCGAGCGAGCGACTTCGCGGGGGATCCGTGCCGCGTAGGTCGCGAAGACCGCGCATTGATTGATCACCCAACCGGTGCTGGCGTCCGCTTTGCCGAGCTCCTCAAGCAGTTGCACATATGCGGGTAGGTCGATCTCCGCGCCGCCCACGTTGTGAGGAATCAGCAGCTTGAACAAGCCGGCATCGGCCAGCGCTTCGAAGAGCGGCCGCGGCAATTCCCGGTCCGCCTCGATCCGCTCGGCCGAGGATCGGATCATCGGGAGCAATTTTCGGACGGCCTCAAACAGGGATTGAGTGTCGTTAGCGGTCATAGACACGAAAAACGTTCAAGTATCAACGTCTGAACTGAGCTTGGCGAACGAGTTCAGATGTTAGACGTAAGCAGCAGCACGCATCACGAAATCACGGGCCCTCGCCGCGCTGCTGAATGCCTCTCTACTCCAGACAGGAGTCAATGTCCATCTCAAACAATGGGAGCTCGTTGGAACATGACAAAACCCGCATGCGGACGCTGTTGATTAAGATTTCCCATGTTCGGGAGAGCAGCATTCGGTTCATCAGCAATATGCGGGCGTATTGACAACTCCCTTGACATGAAAGGTCACATTCCTATACGGGTCAACGACAAAGGACACTATACCCGGAGGAATATGATGGAAAAGTCACTCGCCAAGCTGCTAATGTTTTTCGTAGCTTTCTCTGCCGGGCAAACCTTCGCTCAAGACTCCTTCTACAACGGGAAAACCATAAAGGTCGTCGTCGGCTTCTCGGCCGGCGGTGGCTATGACACCTACGCCAGGCTGATCGCTCGCCATATGGCCAGACACATACCAGGCAATCCTACGATCGTCGTCGAAAATATGACGGGTGCCGGCAGCTTGATCTCAGCCAATCATCTTTATAAAGCAGCCAAGCCCGATGGCCTCACTGTCGGCCACTTTATCGGCGGTCTGTTTATACAACAGCTGCTGGATAAACCCGGAATCGAGTTTGACGCGCAAAAATTCGAATACATCGGCGTCCCGACCCAGGATAACTACGTTACCGGATTATCGAAGGCCGGTGGCGTGACCAGCATGAAGCAGTGGTTGGCGGCCAAGAGCCCATTAAAAATCGGCGGCATCGCGCCGGGGACAGCAACGTCGGATATACCACGGTTGCTCATCGCCGCTATAGGCCTGCCGGCGCAGGTGGTCGATGGCTATAAAGGGACCGCAAACGTTCGTCTTGCATTCAACAGCGGCGAGATCGTGGGCGTTACCAATGCGTGGGAATCTTTTAAATCGACGTGGCGCAAAGAAGTCGAATCGGGGGATGTTATGATCGTCGTCCAACACGTTGGTAAGCGGCATCCAGAACTGCCCAATGTTCCGTTAGATGTGGAGTTTGCCAAGACTCCCCAGTCCCGCAAGCTTTTAGAGGTCGGAGCGCACAGTCTGGGCCCAACGGCCCGGCCATTCGTTTTGCCTCCGGGTACACCCAAGGGCCGAGTACAGACATTGCGCAGGGCTTTTGCTGAGACCATGAAGGATCCTCAGTTCCTTGCCGAGGCAAAAAAAGCCAATCTGGATATTAATCCTGCCGACGGCACGGAGTTGGAGCAGAACGTCCGAAAGGTTTTCGACCTCGAACCCGGGCTGACCGCTCAGCTTAAAGAAATTTTTAAATAGACAGGAACCTATTCGGGAATATGCGAGCCGTGATTATCGAGGTACCAGGCGGCCAGTTCCTCGCGGCTTGGAAACCAAACGTCTTTGTGCGATCGAGCGTATTCGACGAACTGACGGAGCGCGCCGATGCGATGCGGCTGGCCAATAACGTGAGGGTGGAGTCCAACATTCATGATGCGGCCGGTTTTCGCGCCCTCGGAGTAAAGCTGGTCAAAGCATGACTTGAGCGTCTCGACCCCGCTGGTGACCGACATACCGCTGCGGGCGAAGAGGTTGAAATCGTTGATGTCGTTTGAATAAGGCACGCAGACGATCGGGCCGTGAATGGTTTGGATCAAATAGGGCTGGTCGTCGTTCAAGTAATCGCAGTAGGCGATCAGCCCGAATTCCTTGAGGAAGGCGGGCGTGTGCTGTGTTCCGCGAATTGCTGAGGAGAGCCACGCCTTAGCCGGGCGCCCGACGATTTCCTGGAATATATCCAGCGTGCGTTTGATGACAGCGCGTTCGGCGTCGGGACTCCCGGCGTAGTAGCTAAGAAGATCATTTTGCGCCCAGTTGTGCGGTAGCAGTTCCCAGCCGCGCTCGTTGACTGCTTCGACGATGCGGCGCCGCTCCACCATCATGATGCCATTGACGGTGCAGGAAGGCTTGACGCCGGCACTATCGAACAGATCGATTAGCCGCCAGATCCCCACACGTTGACCATACTCGCGCCAGGTCCAGTTTGCAGTGTCCCACACATCTCCCGGCAACGCATGCGGTATCGTCATCGGGCCGCCGGTGAATAGTGGCTCCTTTTGAGCCGACCGTGATTTTTCCCAGTATTCGAGGTTGATCGTAAGGATGAGAGCGATCCGCGCGCCGTTTGGAAAACGCAGCGGCCGCCGATCGGGTAACGCACTGTATTCGTAGAATGATGGTGGTTTTTCTTCGGTCATCCTGTCGGCCTTTATGCGTCAGATCTCCTGGTCGCAGACACGCTACGTCAATAGAAAGCATGCTGCAACCTGGGAGGGCGCTATCGAAAGGTTTCAGGTGGCTGGACTCGAGCGCGGCGGAGCTTGCGAAAATCAAATCGGCTTGAACGGCATCAAGATGGTGACAGAATACTTTAGTAATGAAAAACACGATCCTGCAGATCGCGACGATATCATTGCTCCTATTCGGGATTGCGGCATGTGCGACTCAGAGACCGGTGCTCTCTTCCAATGCCCAGCTGATGCGTGTCGGACCTGGGGAGGCAGAACGGGCAGTCGACGAGTGTATAGCACGCGCCGAAGCGGCATCCACAGAGGGTCGCGAGACTCCCAAAGAGAATGTGGTTGCGGGCGCGGCGACGAGTAGCGTTGTGGGAGCGGCCGCAGGTGGCGCCGGAGGTGCTGTTGTTGGTGACGCGGGTCGGGGCGCCGCAGCAGGCGCAGTAGGTGGGGCCGTGGCGAGCCTCACGCATGCGCTTTTGCAGGGGCTGTTCTCATCCAAGCCGCCGGATCCATCTTACCGGCAATATGTCGACCGTTGCCTGCGGGAAAAAGGCTACGAGCCCACGGGGTGGAAATGACTCAAGGAAATAGGAAATCCTGAAGCCCGTCCAGTCGTCCCAAACGTTCCACCGAATCTAATCGTCACTATAACGGATTAACCATGCCGGGGGATTCTCCTACCTTTTTAAATCCGTTAGCTTTGTGTGCGCGCAGGCTGTCGTTCTGAGGCAGTTGCCGCCCTAGTACGATTCTGACTCCAAAGCTCTTCGAGCTTCATCCATACTTCACCGCCGATCCGAGAGCTTAATGGCGACAGCAACTCACCGACTCGGGTTTTTACGAGGTCATGACATTTCACCCGACCCTCCCGAATCAAACCGTCGAACCTCGATTGCCATAGAACCATTCCCAGCAGTGTACTCGGCAGTCTAACGTTCTCGATTTGCTCGGTGATTTTTTCGCGGCCAAACCACCAGGCTCCGGCGCCCACGATCAGTCCGACTATGGCGCCGATCAAAAATCCTACCGGCCCGGTTGTGCCGAAGAGCGCGACAATGATTGCGATCTCTAAACTTTCGCCAAACCCTCCCGCAAGCGTTCCCAAGGCCACGGCGATGGATGCCGAAATGGTTACGCCGATGGCATCGGCAAACCCCTCCCCGATTGGCTTCACGGAACGGTCAAATTCATATTGGGGGACAATCGCGAGGTCGCTCATGACATCTTGCCTCATCGTCGCGGCGAACCGAAAGTCTTGTTGTACGGCGCTGAGAATCCGCTCCACTCCGGGGCCTAGCGACGTTTCCAACTCCTTAACGGCGGTGCCGGCGAAGTCGCTTATTTCATCCCTAAATTCTTCGCAGCGCTCCTTGATGCGTTGCCTGAGATCGCTGATTCTGCCGCCACTTGCTCTAAACTGCGCCAACTCCGGAACGATGCGGTTATCGTAGAATCGCTCGCAGACGAAATTCGCCATGGTTCGCGCGAAGTCCTGAACGCCTCGATCGAGCTCTTGGGTGATCAATGCTTCAATCTGCGGTCGAATCAGCCTGGCGAAGTAATCATCGAAATCGATCTGAATGTTGGTTTTGGCACGCCGGACACGGAATCCTTGCACGCCGGCGAGAACCACTCGAGGAATCACAATGACCAAAAGCGCCGTCAAGACGAAAAGGTGAATCCACGCTGCAGCCGGAGCGCCAGCTGGGCTCATGAGCTGCGCTAGGTCGATATCAGCGCTAAGGTCCCGGCCGGCGATGCGCGAGGCCAAGATGGCCGGAGCGAAAGTGAATTCCACCCATCTCGCGACGGTCCTTTCGTCGGTGATAAACGTGCTAGTCCAGATCACTTCATAACGTAAAAAGACGCCACGGATGTACATTCCCACGATCGCTCCAACCGCCAAAAAAACCGCATTGCAGTGCAACAAGCGTCTCCAGCGGGCCGCCACCAGCGGCTGTGCAGCTTCGACCCAATGATTCCAAAATCGTTTGGCGACGCTGACAAAGGACGCCGCCTGCTTCCTTGTGGCATGAAAACGCAAGGTGAAGTTATGAAAGGAAATCCAAATCGAAGGAAATAAAACGCGGGCGGTCCAAGGCGCGGACGGGACCGGCGGCGCGGTCGGAAAAGCGCTTTGCCTTGATGCAGTGGGGAAGGAGGGCCCGTCTACGGATTCTTTCCGACCCTCGGGTTCGCCCGATCTAGTGACTTTTTTAAAGACAGAACGTAGCAACCAGCAAACGGCAACCAGATACATCAGCAAATTCCACGCAACCAAAGCCATGATCGGATTCAGCATCAACGGGATCTTCTGGAATGAGCCAAGATAATTCGTTCCCAAACCGACGAGGAAGGAAAAAACGCAAATCGGGATATTCCATCCTTGCGGCAATTGCGCCATCCGAACAATCGAGCTGTAGGTGTGCGGCACGGCCTCCAACAGATACCGGGCTCGGGCGAGAAACCAGGACGACGGCCGCAGGTCGTTTGCTGCGGCCGCCAGTGCTTCGGACAACCGCGAGGGCGGAAATACGTTCCTATCCGTCTCTTCGATAGAGCGTACCAGAAGGATTCGTGCGGCGTCCTGCTCAGTCATGCGCTTTGAGGCAAATTTCAATGAGCGCGCTCAAACGGAGGCGCTACGGTCGATCATTCGTTCGAAGCTTCGTTGATTTTCGCCGTTGCCTGGCTCTCATCCGATTGACGGGCTTCGGGGCCTGTTTGTTGCCGCTGTGCCTCGGGTTCGTAGCTCAAGCGAATATACATGGGGAAGTGGTCCGATCCAAAGTACGCGAGGCGCTTTAGTCGGATGAGTCTGAAGTGAGTCGAGTGAAAAAAGTGATCCAGCGGAAAGCGTAAAAAGAAATACCCGGCGTGAAACGAGTTATAAAGCCCGCGCCCGATACGCGGATCCACCAACCTGCTGATCTTTTGAAATAGAAGCGTCGTTTGCGACCACGCCACATCGTTCAAATCGCCCATAACGATGACCGGCAGCTCTTTTCCTTTGGTTTCTTTGCCCACGACCATCAATTCAGCATCCCGCTCCGTGGATTGGGCGTTTTCTTGAGGGACCGGCGGCTTGGGATGGAGACAATGAAGCTCAATTTCGACTCCCGCGCGCAACTTGAGGGCGGCGCGAATCGAAGGCACATCGTCTTCGATCAAGAATCTAACTTCCGGGCCGACCAGCTCAAGTCGGGAATAAAGCAGCATGCCGTAAGTGTTATCTTGGGGCTGTTGCACGGTGAAGCGATGAATGGTGGCGAAGCGGCGAAGCTCGTTTTGCCACCATTCATCCGCCTCGACGATAAGAATGACATCAGGATCAGCCTCCGTGATTATCTGCCGGAGAAGAATCGAGTTTCGATTGTCCATTTTCACGTTCGCAAGCAGCAAGCTGACAGTCGATTGGTTGCGGGGCTGCTTCGCTCGCTCTACCTGTTTACGCGCAAAGACTGTGTATGGCCGAATCTTATAGGCTTGATAAAGGATGCATAATGTCAATACGACGTGGATGATATGCCCGCTTAGGCTGGTGTCTTTCCGAAATGCCAAGTCACCGGCAAGAATCAGCGTGCTGATAGCGGCGATCTGGATCCGCGGGAAGTCGAAAATCCTGACCCACCAGGCATCACTTCGGATGAACGGCACCAGCGTAGACGCTATTGCCGCGAGTTCAGCAATCGTGAAAAATACATCCAACAGTCGTTCCACCTTGGATCGAGCCTTAAATCAGCATAGCACCCGGCCCGCGCGGCGGAAGGTCGGTGGAGATTTCGCGCGAGTCGCCACGGTTCGTTCAAAGATTTCCCTTGTGTTCTGCTCGCGGGGAGTCTACGGTGCGGGTATGGCTAGAATCACCGTTGAAGACTGTTTGGATAATGTTTCGAGTCGCTTTGAACTCGTCCTGCTCGCCTCTAAACGAGCACGGCAGCTCTTGAAAGGAGCGAAGCCGCTCGTTCTCTCGGATAATCGTGACATTGTCGTTGCTTTGCGCGAAATCGCTGC
>Ga0075326_1000159_pt1 | contig 13904 bp, 23 predicted proteins | sample MayberrySE_Catta_3_FD_120052 | JGI IMG/M metagenome (GOLD analysis project Ga0075326, IMG submission 120052) | Natural and restored wetland microbial communities from the San Francisco Bay, California, USA, that impact long-term carbon... | ecosystem: Environmental > Terrestrial > Soil >...
CGATGTCGGCACCGCAGGACGAAGAGACGACGGACCTTGTCCATACGCTGCGTAACGACGTCGTGCCGCCGGTGGTGGAAGGTGAGTCGACTGTGGTTCGGCTGACGGGCGATTCGCCCTTTGTCGTCGACTTCGCGGACTACGTTTCCGACCGGCTGCCGCTGTTCATCGGCGCGGTGCTGCTACTGTCGTTCCTGCTGTTGATGACCGTCTTCCACAGCCTCGTTGTGGCGATTAAAGCCGTGTTGATGAACATGCTCTCGATCGCGGCCGCGTTCGGCGTGATGGTGGCCGTGTTCCAGTGGGGCTTCGGGGACGACCTGCTCGGGGTGGGCCGCGAGGGCCCCATCGAGGCCTGGGCGCCTATGATGTTGTTCGCGATCCTGTTCGGGCTCTCAATGGACTACGAGGTGTTCCTGCTCACGCGAATCCGGGAGGAGTACGACCGCACCGGCGACAACGCGCAGGCCGTGGCCGACGGCCTCGCGGCGACCGGCCGCGTGATCACGGCCGCGGCGGCGATCATGATCTGCGTGTTCGGCGCGTTCGTGCTCGGCGAGGGACGCGACCTGAAGCTGTTGGGCTTCGGCCTAGCGTTCGCCATCTTCCTGGACGCCACGGTCGTACGGCTCGTGCTCGTGCCGTCGCTTATGGAACTGCTGGGCAACTTCAACTGGTACATCCCTTCGTGGCTGAAATGGCTGCCGGACCTGCGCGTCGAGGCGGCGCCCGCAGGCAGCTCGGTCACCGAGCCCGTCGGTGGGGGTGGAAGCGGCAGTTAGCGCCGGAGTAGCCAGGATACGTCTGAGCAGAAGAAGCAATGATTGTGTTGAAATCGTGTCCGCGTTGTCGCGGGGACCTGACCCGGGAGCAGATCAGTGACGACATCGAGCTGGTGTGCATCAAGTGCGGCTTCCGGAAGGACGTGAACGGCCTTCTGAGGGCTGTCACGGGCGGCCGCGGTCGGGCGCAGAAGCCGCCTGAGGTCGCAGCGGTCGGATCCGGCCTGTAGCTAATTTGGGCAGGGCTCTTGACAAGCGGCTCTGACAATGCTATTTTACCACTAGGTTAGATAACTTAGAGGTTAACTATATGACCACCGACACCCTCTCCCCCACCTTTGCCGCCCTCGCCGACCCGACCAGGCGGGCGATCCTCGCCCGCCTGGCGGGCGGTGAGGCCACGGTGACCGAGCTCGCCAAGCCGTTCGACATGAGCATGCCTGCGATCTCCAAGCACCTGAAGGTGCTGGAGCGCGCCGGCCTGATCACACGCGGCCGCGATAAGCAGCGGCGCCCTTGCCGGATCGATGCCGCGCGGCTGAAGGACGTCTCCGACTGGGTGGAGCACTACCGCAAGATCTGGGAAGAGCGATTCGACCGCCTGGACGACTACCTACAAGACCTGCAGAAGGAGCAGAAGAAGCACGGCAAGAACGGCCGCGATAAGCGCGATAAGAAAGGGAATCAACCATGACGACAACCAGCGCGAACAAGCTCGAAATTACCCTGCCTTCGGACCGGGAGATTCAGATGGAGCGCGTGTTCGCAGCGCCGCGGGACCTTGTCTGGCAGGCGCATACGGAGGCGGAGAAGCTTGCCAAGTGGTGGGGCCGTGGCAACAAGGTCGACATCGAGCGCTTCGAGGCGGAGCGCGGTGGACACTGGCGTTTCGTCGAGCATCACGATGGCGGCTCTGACGGTTTCGAGGGGCGGTTCCGGGAGGTGACGCCGACCGAACGGCTCGTGCAGTCGTTCGAGTGGGACGGCATGCCGGCGCATGTCTGCATCAACACCAGCATCTTCGAGGACCTGGGCGACGGCCGGACGCGGATCGTCGCCACGTCGCTGTTCCACACGACGGAGGAGCGCGACGGCATGCTGGAGTCGGGTATGGAGGGCGGTCTCAGCGAGAGCTACGCCGCGCTCGACCATCTGCTCGCGTCGCTGACGCGCTAACCAGGCCGGGTAACCAAGGAAGTAGGAGTGACATGCGCAAGTTGCTGGTGTGGACGTTCATGACCGTCGACGGCGTGATGCAGGCGCCGGGCGGGCCCGACGAAGACCGCGAAGGCGGCTTCGAACACGGCGGCTGGTCTGTGAACTACTGGGACGAGATGATGGGCGAGGCTGCCGACGAGGTGGCTGCGAAGTCGGACACGCTGCTGTTGGGCCGCAAGACGTACGAGATCTTCGCAGCGCACTGGCCGAACATGCGCGACGACGATCCCATGGCGGCTCGGCTAAATAACGCCACGAAGCACGTTGCGTCGCGGACACTCGACCGGGTCGACTGGAAGAACTCGCACCTCATCCAAGGAAACGTCGCCGAGGAAGTCGCGGCGCTGAAGGAGACCTCCGGCGGTCCGATCGGCGTCAGCGGGAGCGGCGACCTGATTCAGACGCTGCTCAAGCATGATCTCATCGACGAGTATTCGCTGTGGATCTTCCCGGTCGTGCTCGGCAGCGGCAAGCGGCTCTTCGCTAGCGGGGCCGTGCCTAGCGCCCTGAAGCTCGTCGAGTCGAAGATTTCGACGACCGGCGTCGCTATACAGACATACGATCCCGCCGGCGCCGTCGAGTACGGAACGTTCGAGGTGGACAAGGAAGGGGAGACCTCCAAGCTCTGGACGGCCTGATTTGACGGCGCCGTCCCGCGACCAAGCGAAAGCTGAGGAGAACACCATGGGAACAGGACATCGTTCGGCAACGGCCACCGACCTCGAGCTCGTGATCAAGCGCACGTTCGACGCGCCTCGCGAGCTGGTGTTGAAGGCGTGGACGGAACCGGAGCGCATCCTTCAATGGCTCGGGCCGGAGGGCTACCGCGGGATCGACGCGGAGATGGACGCGAAGGTCAGCGGGACCTGGCACTTCCGCATGCGGGCGCCTGAAGGTCATGTGCTCGGCAACGGGGGAAGGATCCGCGAGCTCGTCGAGTACGAGCGACTCGCCTTCACGTTCGCGTGGGACGAGCCGGATGGCACGCCCGGCCGCGAGATGCTGATCACGATCGACCTCGTCGAGGTCGACGGCAAGACGGAGATGACGTTCACGCAGGCCGAGTTCGAGTCGCGCGAGGACCGCGACGGCCACAACGAAGGCTGGAGCTCGTCCTTCAACAAACTGGAGGCGTACCTGGCGAGCACATAGGCACAACACGACGGCCGGCGACTGCCGGCGCTGTAGCTGAGGAGGTATTCGATGATTAAAGGACTAGGTTGGGCAAGCATCTGGAGCGAGGACCACACGAAGCTCCTGCCGTTCTATCGCGACACGCTGGGGCTCGGCGTATCGATGGAGTCCGAAGGGTTCGTCGTGGTCGGGGACGGCAACGGCGTGGCGCTCGGTCTCGGGACGCACAGCGAGGTCAAGGGCAAGGCGTCGGACCCGTACCGGCACATGGTCGGGCTGGACAGCGATGACATCGACGGGGACGTGGAGCGCCTCAAGGAGGCCGGCGTCGAATTTATCGAGGAGCCGTCGGACTACGGCGACGGCATGCACATCGCCACGTTCCGCGATCCCGAAGGCAACGTCATCCAGATCTCGCAGCAGAAGTGAGGACGCGGACATGAGCAGCGTGAGCATTCGCTACATGATCGACGACGTCTCAAAGGCCGTGGAGTTCTACACGACACACCTGGGATTCGGTCTGGAACATGACGCCGCACCGGCGTTCGCTTCGGTTAACCGAGACGGCGTCCGGCTCCTGCTCAGCGGCAAGACGAGCTCGGGCAGGCGGCCCATGCCCGATGGCCGTGAGCCGGTACCGGGCGGCTGGAACCGGATCCACATCCAGGTGCCGGACCTCGAGGCGGAAGTCGACCGGCTCCGTGAGGCTGGCCTGACGTTCCGCAACGACATCATCACGGGCCCCGGCGGGTCGCAGATCGTGCTCGATGACCCCTCGGGGAACCCGGTCGAGTTGTTTCAGGCGGCATCGTAGATGGCTGACAGCGCAAACGTCGTCGCGGGCCGCGACATCGTCCTTGAGCGGACGTTTGACGCGCCACGTGAGCTCGTATGGAAGGCATGGACGGAGGCTGAACGCGTGGTTGTGTGGTGGGGTCCGGAGGGCTTCACGACGACAAACCATGAGATGGATGTGCGCCCCGGCGGCGTCTGGCGATTCACGATGCACGGACCGGATGGCGTCGACTATCCGAACAAGGTTGAGTTCATCGAGGTCGTCAAGCCGGAGCGGCTCGTCTACAACCACAGCGGGGAGGACGACACCGAGGACGTCCGATTTCTCGCCACGATCATGTTCGAGGAGCAGAACGGCATCACCAAGGTAACGATGCGCTCGACGTTCGAAACGGCTGAGGAGCGCGACAGGGTCGCGGAAGAGTACGGCGCGATCGAAGGCGGCAAGCAGACGCTGGAGAGGCTCGGGCGCTATCTGTCCAAGATGCAACGCTAGGAGGAGAATCATGGCAGGCGAATCAGCAACCACAACCGGGCAGGCTGTGGTCATCGAGCGCATGTTTGACGCGCCGCGCGAGCTCGTCTGGCAGGCGTGGACTGAACCGGATCAGATCGCGCAGTGGTTTGGTCCGACAGGCTACACGATCCCGTCGATCGAGGTTGACCTGCGGATCGGCGGCCGGATGCTGTTCGCCATGCGGTCACCCGAAGGCGAGGACATCTGGAGCCTGGGCGTGTTCCGGGAAATCGACCCACCGTCGCGCCTCGCCTGGGATGACAGCTTCGCGGACCCGGACGGGAACATCGTGCCGGCGTCGTACTACGACATGGAGGGGGACGTTCCACTCGTGATGACGGTTACCGTCACGTTGGAGGACGTCGACGGTAGGACGAAGATGACGATGCTTCACGCGGGGCTTCCGGTGGAGCACGGCGAGGGCGCGAACGAGGGTTGGAGCCAGTCGTTCGACAAGCTGGCCGAGTACCTGTCAGCGGCCTAGGGATATAGCGCATGGCAGCAGATCGATCAGCAGCCGCCACTGAGCTGGACCTCGTGATCGAACGGGTCTTTAACGCTCCGCGCGAACTCGTATGGAAGGCCTGGACGGAGTCGGAACATATCGCGAAGTGGTGGGGCCCGGAAGGCTTCACCACGCGCGTCGAAGAGAACGACTTCCGCGCCGGCGGGAAGACGCGCTACGTGATGGTCGGTCCGGACGGCGAGGAGTACCCGGCTGGCGGCGTCCTCGAGGAGATCGTGCCCCTGGAACGGATCGTCACGACCGACGAATTCGAGGAGGGATACGACTACAAGGATCTCAAGGACGAAGACCTGCCGCAGGGCATCGTGATGACAGTGCTGTTCGAAGATGTTGGCGAGAAGACGAAGCTCACGCTGCTGATCTCGCACCCGACGCCGGAGGACCGCCGCAAGCACGAGGAGATGGGCGTCGTCGCCGGCTGGCACTCGAGCTTTGATTGCCTCGACGAGTACTTAGGGGAACTAAAGGCCGGCTAGCATGAGCAGATTGCGCTTCGACATCACGATTACGCTGGACGGCTACGTGGCGGGCCCGAACCAGAGCGTCGAGCATCCGCTTGGCGAAGGGACGGCTATGCTCCATGAGTGGGTGCACAAGCTGAGGACGTTCCGCGAGATGCATGGCGATGCAGGCGGTGAGACGGGCATCAATGACGATGTCCTGCGTGAGGCTTTCGAGAACCGCGGTGCCACGATCATGGGTCGAAACATGTTTGGCGGCGGCCCCGGCCCGTGGTCGAGCGAGAACCCCTGGAATGGATGGTGGGGCGACGAGCCGCCCTTCCACAGGCCCGTCTTCGTGCTGACGCACTTCGCCCGGGAGCCGCTCGCGCTCGGTGAGACGACCTTCTATTTCGTGACGGACGGCATCGAGTCGGCGCTGGCGGCAGCGAAGGACGCTGCCGGCAGCATGGACGTTGGGCTCGGCGGCGGGGCCAGCGTCGCGAACCAGTACCTCGCAGCCGGGCTGATCGACGAGATGGAGCTGCACGTGGTACCGCTCGTGCTGGGCGCCGGCGAGCGGCTCTTCGAAGGCGTCACGGGACTGAACCTCGAGCCCGTGCGTACGATCGAGGGGCCGGGCGTCACGCATCTCAAGTATCGGGTAGCAACGTAAGGCGCTAACCAAGGAGGCCAAGCGATCATGCAGAAGATCACGACGTTCCTGATGTTCAACGACCAGGTCGAGGAGGCGGTCAAGCTCTACACGTCGGTGTTCAAAGACTCGAAGATCACGAGCACGATGGCGGGCCCGGACGGGCGTGCGATGGGCTTCACGTTTGAGTTACACGGCCAAGAGTTCGGGGCATACAACGGCGGCCCAGACTACTTCTCGTTCTCGGAGGGCATATCGCTGATGGTGAACTGCGAGACGCAGGAGGAGGTCGATTATTTCTGGGAGAACCTGATAGCGGGTGGAGGCGAGCCGAGCATGTGCGGCTGGCTAAAGGACCGTTTCGGCGTGTCATGGCAGATTACCCCGACAAGGCTCATGGAGCTGATCAGCGATCCTGACCGCGAAAAGGCGAACCGCGCGACGCAGGCAATGCTCCAAATGCAGAAGATCGACATTGCCGAGCTGGAGAAGGCAGCGGCTGGCGGGTAACGACTGCGTTTCGTCGTGAGTCGCCGCGACGAATCGACAGCGCTAGCGACCAACCATCGGGATTTCCGGATGGGGAGGGCCAACGGTCCGGCGTCTGGCAACCTCCGCAACAAGTGCCTCGTTCATATCCCTCAAGCCATCGTGCGTGTCGCGGATGACGCCGCCGAGGAGCGGCGGCAGCAGGCCGCGGAATTCTTCGCTGTGGACGAACGTTGTCCCGTGGTCGTTTGGCTCGATCTCGAAGCGATGCAGGCCGTCGAAGAGGCCGCGCACGCCAAGGCTGCCGAGCCAGGCGAAGAGGCGGCTTGGCTCGGACTCGACGACTTCCGGCCTGAACCGCATCTGGCGGCCGCTCTTCATCGCGATCGTGACGCTGAGCTGCGCACCGAGCCGCTGCTCGCCTGTAATCTCGACGACCATCGGGTTCCAAGAAGGGTAGGACCCGAAGTCCATCAGCACGGCCCAGATCTCGTCGGCTGAAGCGTCTATTTCGGTTCGGGTTTCGATTAGTCGCACAGTAGTACCTCCTCAAGCCAGTCGCCGATGGCATCGATCCCAAGAGTCGGGTTGTCCACCTGGCAGTGCTCCTCGCCCCACGCGCCGGCGGGGAAGATGCGCAGGTCGCGGCGTGTCGCCGACGTCGCCATGTCGTGCGTGCGGCGGGCCTGCGCGACCGGCACCTGGCGGTCCGATTCGCCGTGGAGGACGAGGAGCGGGCACGTCATCTCGCTGATGACGGGTTCGAGGTTGAAGTTCGGCGCAACCTCGCGCAGGCGTTCCATTTCCATGCCGAAGACCCAGGGCGCCTGGAATGGCGGGGCGGAGTGCGCGCCGGTCTGAGCGAGATTTTCGGCTACGCCGAGGAGGTCGTGGAACGCGCCCCAGGCGACGCAGGCCGAGAAGCGGTGGTCGACCGAGGCGGCGCGCGGTGCGCAGTAGCCGCCCATACTGATCCCGCCGATCGCGATGCGGCCCGAGTCGATGTCGGGCCGGGCGGCCATGGCGTCGAAGCAGGCGCCGGCCGGGATCTCAGTGTCGTGTCGTGCAGGCAGGTTGTGTAGCCGAAGCGCGCCGCCCGAACCGGGCTGGTCGCAGAGCAGCACGGAGATACCGCGCGCGCCCAGTTCGCCGAGGCCCATCAGGTAAAGGAACTCCTTCGTGACGTCGAAGCCGTTGAAGAAGACGATGCAGGGCCGCGGACCCGGGCCCCGCCCGGCGATGAACAGGGCCGGCAGCGGAACCTCGCCGTACGGGACTTCGAGGAACTCCACCCGCTCGCCGAGGTCAGTGATTGCGGAACGAAAGGCGGCGAGAGCGTTCTCGTACGACCGCAGCTTGAGCGGGGAGGAGTTGGTCATCATGCGCTCCGCCATGAGGTGATAGACGCATGCACGGCGTGCCTTGTGCGCAGCGGACCGGCCACGCCCCGCGGCCGTGTCCTGCGAAGCTAGCTCCTCGAGCTCATTGGCGATCACGGTCCACGAGTCGAACCAGGCCTGCTGGGTGGCGTCGTCGACGGCGGCCGGTGCGCGCTCGCGTAGGGGCCGGCAGGCCCTGTCGATCTCGCTCAGCTCCGCGTCCATGCTGATGGCGAGCGCGACCGCCAGCGACCAATTGTAGTTGTCCGGAAAGTACTCGAACACGGTGGTCTCCTTATTGCACCAAGCGTTGTGTTAGCTATACTACACCAAGCAACAGGATAATGCAACCACAGTTGTGTTAGGGAGACGTCCATGACAATAAAGCGAGCCGGAGCAATCGTGAGCCAGGTAGCGCGAAGGCCAGGTGGGAGAAGCGCCCGAGTTCGGCGGGCTGTGTTCGACGCGACGCTCGCGCAGCTTGCGGAACGCGGCTACCAGTCCCTCACAATCGAGGGCGTGGCGGCCGCCGCCGGCGTCAATAAGACCACCGTATATCGGAACTGGCCGACAAAGGCGTCTCTGGTCCGCGCGGCGGCTGAGGACCGTTCAGCCGGCCTCATCGCGACCGAGAGCACCGGCGATGCCGAACGCGACCTCGTGGCGCTCCTAACGTCGGTCGCGGAGAGCGTTGCGTCGTCTGTCGGCCAGGCGCTTATCATCGCGACGCTGAGCGAGGCGGATGACCCCCAGGTGCAGGAGGCGCGCGCTGCGTTCTGGGCGCAACGATTCGAAGCAACGCGTGGGCTGGTGGCGTCGGCCGTGGGGGAGGAGGCGACAGATGCGCAGATCGACGCCGCGATCGAGCACTTGATCGCGCCCTTTTACCTGCGGGCACTCGTCACGGGCGGGCCGATCGACAGGACGTTCATTGAGCGAACGGCGCGGGACGCGCTCCACCTCGCAACGTGTCCACACGCGCGTTAGAGTAGAGCGTGAAGCTCTACCACTTCAGCGAGGACGGCGGCATCACGTCGTTCGCGCCGCATGTCGCGAAGACAAGCGCACTCGACGGCGCTTACGTGTGGGCGATCGACGAGGAGCGCGCGCCGATGTACTACGTCCCGCGCGCCTGCCCGCGGGCCTGCTTCTGGCCTGGGCCGCAGACATCGCTGGAGGACCGGGAGCGCTGGTTCGCCGGCGTGAACGCGCGGTTCGTGATCGCGGTGGAGTCGGGCTGGCTGGACCGGATCAGGTCGACGACGCTGTACCGCTACGAAATGCCGCCGGAGACGTTCGAACTGCGCGATGAGAACGCCGGACACTGGGTGAGCCACGAGACGGTCGAACCGCTCAGCGTCGAGCCGATCGAGGACCTCCTAGCGGCGATCGCGGAGTCGGGCGTGGAGCTGCGCATCACTCCGCGGCTGGTGGTGCTCTGGCAGCGGGTAATTGGATCGACGCTGTCGTTCTCGGGGACACGGTTGCGCAACGCGCGGGCGGACTGATCGACCGCAGCTGGTCACAGCTGGCAAGGATGGCCCGGTGGGGCGTTCAACTTGAGCGCCCCCAACCAAGGAGCCCGTCAGAGCTTCCAGCCGGCCTGCCAACTACCCGGTGTCTCGAAATCGCCAAGATAGGCATAGACGCTCCACTGGCCGTGGTGGATCGACTCATGCTGGACGACTTCGCACGCGAAGTTGGCGAAGCTGAATGCCGTGTCCCCGAACTTGATGGGGACTTCGGTATCGATCGTGTCGAGTGTAGCGAGGAAGCGTTCATGAGACGCGATGAGCGCTGGACGCAGCGCCTCGCGCGTCAGGTCGCCGTAGTGCCGATGCCTCTTGGAGAAGTCTGCCTTCTTCGTGATCATGGCGTCAATGTAGACGTCGCGGATAGAGATAACGTGGCGAAGCTGCCTGCAGAACGGGCCCAAGCGTCCACCCTGTCTGTCTGCGCGGGGCGGGTCTGGCGTGAAAGCCCACCTATCGTCCGGCACCGCGTCCACGAAGTCGACCGTCATACGATGCACCCACTCCCAGTTCTTTCTGAAGTCGATTGGTGCGTCGGTCATGCGCAGCGCGGATCTCGACCTACAACCCTTCGGCGACAAGCTGGTCGACGGCAAACTCGAAGTAGGTCACGGCTTCGGAGAAGCCGAAGGTCTCGCGATCCCAGACGAGCTTGGGTGGGTTGTCTTCCTCGCGCTCGAGGTGCGCGCCCAGGCGCGGGAACATCATGATGCGCATGCGGGCCGGGATCCCGCCCTCGGCGAGCAGTTCCGGCTTCCGCCGGAGCAATTCGAGGTAGGCGTCGGCGGCGCGCTGGACGACGCTCTGGTACGCGCCCTCGCGCAGCTCTTTGTGCGCGGCGGCGAGGGACTCACGTAGCGCCTCGTCCTGGATCTTGTCGATCTTGGTGGCGGGCATCGTCCTACTCGGCGATAATGTAGCTCATGTGACCGCGATAGTGGTCGGCGCCGTCGGCGCGAGCATAGAGCTCGAGGGTACTGTCCCACTGATTGAGCGGCACCGCCTCGATCCCGACGATGAGACCATCGAACGCGCGGTGCGCCCAGGCGCGCGCTTCGTCGAGCGTCATCTCGCTGTACTCGTCACGGAGCTGTGCGTTTACCTCGTCCTCGTCCTTGCCGTCGTACGGATCAGTGACGGCCCTTCCCGCCAGATGGTCCTCCATCTGCCGGACAGAGCCTTCCATCAAGCGAGCGAGATGCGTGTAAACGTCGCGGGCGGTCCAGTCGGGCGATTCAGGATCGTGCAGCGCGACGTTGGGGTTCGCATCGAGGAGTGCGACGAGCTTCTGCCACTCCTCCCTGTCCTCGGCTACCATCTCGCGTACGCCGGCCGCGTCCATCTCACATTAGCGGCTCGCGCTGGGCTATGCGAGCTACGGCCTCTGACAGTTCGACGAGCGGCTTCACATCGACGGTTCCCCAGTCCATGAGCCGCGCGTTTGCCGCGAGCCGCTGGACTGTGTGTGCGTCCGGAGCGTCGATGACCAGGTAGAGGGTATGGCCAGTCATATCGTTCCAGCTTCCGACAACGGTGGCGTCGAGCGCCCGTGCGGTCTGGCCGAAGTTCACGAGTTCACCGAGGAACGTCTCGCGAATGTCCTTGCGTGAGGCCGGGCAGGTATCGGGCCCGTGTGTGGCGATGATGAGGTGCAGCACTAGATCGAGGAGTTCACCTCGAACTCAACGCCTGCGAGCTGATCCTGACGCCACTTCTGGTGCTCCTTGTGGCGCTCCTTGAACTCGGGCAGGACTTCTTTGCCGAACTTCTCCAGCGACTCCATCACGTCCTCGTGCTTGCGGGCGCCGGACTGCGCGACGAAGATCATCGTGTCGAGATGGGCGGCCTCGTACTTGAGCAGCGTCTCACGGATGAAGTCGGGCGTGCCGATGCAGCCGCCGCGTTTGGCGGCGCGCCAGAGCGCGCGCTGGACTTCGTCCTCCGGTTCCTGCTCGATCGCGGCCCCGCCGCGAAAGCCGCCGAACCCGCGCCCGCGCCCGCCGAACATGCCCATGCGTTCGTCCTCCGGCGTGTCCTTGAACTTCTTGTAGATGTTCGTGCGGCCGGGGTCGTGTTTGGCGCCGGTGAAGGGGTTGTAGTAATAGGCGAGCGAGTAGCTGAAGAACTGTGTGCCCTCAACGCCCTTCGCCATCGCCTCCTCGTCGGTGTCGCAGCACATGAGCGATGACAGCACCGCGAGGGCCGGATTGACGGCGACGCCGATCGGGGTGCACTCCTCACGCACGAGTTCGAAGTACTGCTGGACGCGCTCGTGCGCTTCCTCGGGTGTCTCGAACGCGAAGCCGAGGGAGCCCATGCCGAGCCTGGCCGCGACCATGGTGGTCTCGCGACGTGACGACGCGACCCACAGCGGCGGGTGCGGCTTCTGCAGCGGCTTGGGAATGACATTGCGCTCCGGCATGCCGAAGTAGGCGCCTTCGTAGCCGGGGTAGGGTGTCTCTGTCATCATGCGTACACACTGGCGCGTGGCCTCTTCCCACATCAGTTTCTTCTCTTCGCGCGGGACGCCGAACCCACCGAGCTCCATCTCGGACGCCGACTCACCGGTCCCGAACTCGACGCGACCGTCGGAGACGAGGTCGAGCGTCGCGATGCGCTCGGCGACGCGTGCCGGGTGGTTGTAGCGCGGCGGCATGAGCGCGATGCCGTGGCCGAGGCGGATGTTCTTCGTGCGCTGGCTCGCAGCCGCGAGGAAGACTTCGGGCGCGGTGGAGTGCGCGTACTCCTCCAAGAAGTGGTGCTCGACCTCGAACACGTAGTCGAATCCGAGCTGATCGGCCAGCTCGATCTGCTCGAGGGCGTTCTTGAGGAGCTTGTGTTCGTCCGCCTCGTCCCACTGCTCGCCGTCGTACGGCTTGGGAAGCTGATGCTCATAGAAGAGGCCGAATTTCATTACTGAACGTCTTTCATATTCCGGAGGGCGCGTATTTTCGGCGATAGTGTAGCAGACGAAGGCGCCCCGCGTGACGGGGCGCCTTCGTGGTTCGCGACAGCGTGGAGCTACTTGATGGTGTCGCGCCAGGCCATGGCCTTCGATTGGGCTGGAATGGCTTCCGTGACGTCTGCGCAGGGCTCCGTCTCGAAGTTGAGTTATGGTCCCCAGGGCGCCATGGCCTCGATGACAGCGACGGCGGAGTCTGCTTCGACGATGGCGACGCCTCGTCCGCTTCCGGTGACGAAGTGGTGGACGAACTTGAACCCCTCCGGCGGCGTCCAGTTCTGGAAGAGGTTCAGGTTACGCTTCTCTTCCTCTTCGGTTACGGTTTCCTTAGGTTCGTAGGTGACGGCCAGTAGCAATTCGTTGTTCTCCTCTCAGGGCTAGTCATAGGGGTAGGTTCGCATTCTACTGGCCTGGCACGTACTGCGGCTAGCCCATGTGGATCGCCTTCGGTACAGTACCTGAGTATCTACACCACCCCAGGCGGGGCTAGTCAGCTAAGGGAGGGACACCATCATGCGCAGACTATGGATGCTGCTCGGTATCGCATTGCTCGCGGGCGTGCTCGCCATCGGCGCGGTCGCCTGTGACGACGATGAAGACGATGGCGACGGGAACGGCGAGCCCACGGCCACAGAGGCGGCCGACGGAGGGGAGCCGACAGAACCGGCGGACGGCGGTGAACCGACGGAAGCCGGAGCGAGTGGCGACTTCACGACGCTTGTCGTGACGGACGGGATTGTGACGACCTTCGACGGGTACACGGTCTACACATTCGATGACGATGAAGCCGGTATCAGCAACTGCATCGAGGCGTGCGCCCAGACCTGGCCGCCGCTACCGGCCTCCGGCGAACCTACGGGCGGCGAGGGCGTGGCCGTCACGCTGGCGACGATCGACCGTCCGGATGGGACCACACAAGTGAGCTACAACGACCAGCCGCTGTACCTCTACTCGGGCGACGCGAACCCGGGGGACCAGAACGGCGACGGTCTGAATGGTGTCTGGCACGTAGTGACGCCGTAGGACCGGCCGGCCTCAGGCGATAGCAAGGAACAGTAGAGTGCCCCCACCACTGGTGGGGGCACTCTTTCGTCGTCTGGCGCGTTCACTCAACCGCTGGCCGGTACGTTCCGAAGCTCCAGTAGTATCCGCCAGGGTCGACGGCGGCGTACTCGCGGCTCCCGTACTCCGTGTCCTCCGACTCACGCACGATCCTCGCTCCTGCGGCGCGAACGCGCTCGCAGTGCTCGTCGACGTTGCTGATCGCCAAGTAGAGGCCCTGAGAGACCGAACGCGGGTCATCCGGTGGTTGCGAGGAGGCGCTGTCTGGGCCGGTGCCAACCATGATGATCACCGGCCCGAGGTGAAGCTCCGCGTGCGCGACTGATCCGCCCTCGCCGGGCACGTTCATGAGCTGCGCGAACCCGAACGCCTCGCACAGGAACTCAATCGCGGCCGGTGCGTCCTTGTATCGC
>Ga0075326_1000160_pt1 | contig 13893 bp, 13 predicted proteins | sample MayberrySE_Catta_3_FD_120052 | JGI IMG/M metagenome (GOLD analysis project Ga0075326, IMG submission 120052) | Natural and restored wetland microbial communities from the San Francisco Bay, California, USA, that impact long-term carbon... | ecosystem: Environmental > Terrestrial > Soil >...
CGAATTGGCCGGTACCATCGCCGAACTCGCGCACCGCACCCTGGCCGCCGATTTTCGCAAGATCGATCCGCGCTCGGCGACGATCGTGCTGGTCGAAGCGGGTCCGCGGTTGCTGCCGTTCCTCGGTGACGCTTCCTCGTCCTACGCGCGCGGGGCGCTGGAGCGGCTGGGCGTCGACGTCCGGCTGGGCACGCCGGTGACCGCCTGTGACGCCCTTGGCGTGACCATTGGCGAGGAACGGCTGGCGGCCGGCACGGTCATCTGGGCCGCGGGCGTGGCGGCGTCGCCCGCGGCCGCCTGGCTGAACGCGCCCTGCGATCGGGCCGGCCGTGTACAGGTCGGGCCCGACCTGTCGCTGCCGGGCGAGCCGAACGTATTCGTGATCGGCGATGCCGCAGCCGTCCTGACGGACAGCGGGCAGCCGGTGCCCGGCATCGCGCCGGCGGCCAAGCAGCAGGGCCGCTACGTCGCGCGCCTGATAGCCGGGCGCATTGCCGGGCGGGCGGCGCCCGGTCCGTTCCGCTACCGCCACGCCGGTTTTCTGGCCACCATCGGACGCCAGTCGGCCGTCATCGAGTTCCGGCGACTGCGGCTGCGGGGCTGGCTGGCGTGGTGGCTGTGGGGCGTCGCCCACATCTACTTCCTGGTCGGCCGGCCGAATCCACTGATCGTTTCGATCCGCTGGCTGTGGGAGTACCTGACCTATGGCCGCGGCGCGCGCCTGATCACGGGCCGCGAGCCGCCCGGTTCCTGAGACGGGCGGTGCTGGCGGCGCCCTTCCCGGGCAGGGTATGCTTTAGGGGTTGCTGTGACGAATCTCCCCGCGTGAACCGTACGCCGACATTCCGCATCGAGTCCCGAACCGGGAAGCCGCGCGCGCGGCCGGCCCGGTTGCTGGCGCCCGTGATGAGCGCCTTGCTGCTGGCCACGCCGCCGCTGTGGGCCGCCGACGGCCGGGCGGCCGCACCGGCGGCCGACCCGGTGGGCGATTACCTCGCAGCCATCGAGCGGTCCGAGGCGCAGAGCGGCTCCTATGCCACCGAACTGGTGGATCTATATCACGGCATGGGGCAGACCCTGCTGGAGCAGGGCGAGTTCGAGGAAGCGCGCGACGCCTTCTATCGTGCGGCGATGATCGCGCGGGTGAATTCCGGGCCGCTCAGCCTGGAACAGACGAATTACCTGTACAGCATCGCCGACGTCGAGTCCCGCATGGGTCGGCCGGAGGCGGCGGTGCAGGCCCTGGAACACATCTACCAGCTCAACGCGCGGCACTTCGGCGAAGAAAGCGCGGCGATGCTGCCGGTGGCGCAGCGCATCCATGCCTGGTACAGCGACCGGCTGACCTGGGAAGGCGTGCCGGTACGGCCCTCCGACTTCCAGAACCTCAGCTACCTGATGGCCCGCATCGCACGGTTGACCGAGGCCAGCTATGGGCTGGGGGACGTGCGCACGGCTATGGGTTACCGGGCGCTGGGGCAGAGCCATTTCGAGGCGATCCGCCACATGGTGCTGACCGGAGAGACTCCGCAGCCGGGCCTGGTGATGGACTCCGTCGACGAGGCCGACTGGGTGCCCTCCCAGCATGCACTCGTGGGCCACGTCATGCAGGGCGAGGACGCGTTGGAGCGCGCCATCGAGTCCTGGCAAGAAAACCCCGCAGGATCGGATCTGGAAGTGGCCGAGGCGGTGGCTCAACTCGGCGACTGGAATCTGGCCCTGGAGTTCAGTCGCTCGGCGGCACACAACTACGAAGAGGCCTACCGACTGCTGGCCGGCAGCCCGGAATTCGGTTTTCTGGCGGACGACTATCTCGGCAAGCCCAGCCCCTTGCGGCTGATGAACAACGTGGCGGACTTCGTGCGGGACCTCGACCCGCCGGACGCGGAGAGCAGCCTGGCCATCTCGATGACGGTGACTCCGGACGGCCGGCTGCACGATCTGCAAATGGTCACGGCGCCTGCCGGGGTGACGGCGGATCATTGGCAAAAGTTCAGGGACAACCTGGCGACCGTGCTGTTCCGCCCGGCCGTGGTCGCCGGGGAAGTGCAGACCCTGGAAAACTTCGTGTGGAAAACTTCGGTGCGTCTGACCGTGCCGGCGGCGCCGCCGGAACCGGCCACGGACTCCGCTTCACCTTCCAGCGCGAGTCCGGCCCCGGGCCCGACTCGGGGCCCGACTCGGGGCCCGACTCCGGGCGCTCCTCCGGGCCTTGGCAAAGGCCGCTAGTGTCACGGTTCGCTGCGGTAGACGCCGAAGTGCACGTACGGCGCCCGCGCCCGCCGGCCGGCGCGCACATTTTCAGGCACCCGATGTGCCACCGGCGCGAGGCTTTTGAGGTACATCGCGATGGCCTCGGCGTCCTCGGGCCGCAGCCGCGAATAGGTCAGGAAGGGCATCACCGACAGCGCCTGGTCGCCGTGGCTGTCGACCCCGGATTGCAGCATGGTGACGATCTGGGCCAGGCTCCAGTCGCCGATGCCGGTGCCGCGATCGGGTGTCAGGTTGGCCGGGTAGACAACCGCGGGGTTCCGCACCCGCAGCGGATCGGAGGTTGCGATGCCCACCCCGGAGCCGGCCAGCAATCGGCCGGAATCGGGCTCGCCGACCAGCGCGCCGTCGGTGTGGCAGCCTCCGCAGCCCAGCAGGTCGACCAGATAACGGCCGCGTTCGACCTGTCCGGGCGGGTAGTCGGCGGCCGTAGCCTGCGGCGGACTCGAAACGGCCGGCTGTACCGCTTCGTAGCCGTCCAGCGGCCCGGGGGGGCTCGCGCAGCCCAGCACGGCCACCGTTGCCAGCGTCGCCGTCAACAATTTGTGGGCTCGGTACATCCCGGACCTCCGAACGTTCGGTAGTGAGGGTAGCATCCAGATTATCACCTTGCCCGGTATCCGGCGATGACCCGGCTCGGGTGGGCTCGCGGTTCGATTTCGATTAGCATCAGGCCGATGGAGCCGACGATCCGCCAGGCCGCCGCGAGCGATCTCGAAGCGATCAACGAGATCTACAACTACTGCATCGTCGATTCACACATCTCTTTCGATTCGGAGCCCTGGGACCTGGAGCGCCGACGGGCCTGGTGGACGCAGTACACGGGGCGGGTACTGGTGGCGGAGTTCGAGGACAACGTCGTCGGCGTCGCCTTCGCCGGCCCCTGGCGGAACAAGGCCGCTTATGCCGACTCGGTCGAAACGACCATCGCGCTGGCGCCGGACCGCCTCAGCCGCGGCATCGGCACGCGTCTGCTAAGGGCGCTTCTGCAATTGCTCTCCACACAGGGATGCCATCGCGCCTACGCGGTGATCGCGCTGCCCAACGAGGCCTCGGTGCGGCTGCATCGCAAACTCGGTTACCGTGAGATCGGCGTTCTCAACGAAGTGGGCAGCAAACTGGGGCGCTACTGGTCGACCATGCTGCTCGAGAAGCGCTTTTGAAATTGTGGTGGATACAGGGACGGCGCAGGACGTCGAGCACGCACAAGCGCCGGCTCGGGCAGCACGCGGAAGCCGGCCGTTCGGGGACTTCTTAGCCTTTTTCGCGCTGCGCGCAGGCGCCGTCGGTGACCACGCCGTCGGTGCCCACTTCGAGCACCAGACGTTCCACCGCTTTGCACGAGAGGCCGGCGATCCCGGTCAGGCTGACCTGCTCCAGTTCGCCGAATTCGAAGAGCGGCGTGATGTCGACGACGCGGGTCCGGTCCAGCGACAGCCGACCGACGTGCGGCAGCGGTCCGAGGGCCTCGATGCTGTGGAGTTCGTTGCCGGCCAGGTCGATTTCGCGCAGTTTCTCCAGGCCCGCGAGCGCGGACACGTCGTCGACGCGATTGTCGGCCAGGAACAGGTGCTCGAGCTGGGGCAGAGCGCCGAGCGGCGACAGGTCGCCGACCGCGTTGTCGCTGAGATTGAGCTCCCGGAGACGGGTCAGCGCGCCCAGCGGCGCGGCGTCCGCAACACGGTTGTGCGACAGGTTGAGTACCTCGAGCGAAGTCAGCGTTGCCAGTGCCTCGACATTCTCGATGCCGTTCGAAGCCAGCGACAGAGTCTGCAGGTTCTGCAGGTGGGCGATCGCGCTGACGTCGCCGATCCGGTTCTGGTTGAGACTCAGGTGCTTCAGGCTGACCCGCGGCAGGCTGTCCGGTACGGCCGTGATGCGATTGTCGTCGAGGACCAGGCGTTCCACCTTTTCGAGAGCGGCCAACGGCGAGAGATCGCTGATGGCATTGTGCGCGAGGTCCAGTTCGCGCAGGTTGACCAGTTGCCGGACGTCCGCAAGGCTGGCGACTCGCGGTCCCTCCGCGTTGACGCAGCGCAAGCTCACCACGTGACCGGCATCCCGCCAGCCTGCTTCCACGGCCTGCCGGATCACGCAATCGCGCAGCACGGAGTCCTCGAACGCCAGGTCCTGGACCCGGGTGTAGACGGGGTCGGGCGCGCAGGCCGCCAAAAACAGCAGTGGCGCGAGAAGGGCAGAGCGAAGGAGCCAGTGGTTCATCGGGTATTCTTGCCTCGCAGGTCCAAGGGATGCACGGAAAGCGCAACAACCAGGCCCAGCCCGGCCGATGTCAATCGTATGATCGCGCCCGTGGCAAACAGTTCCCGAAGGACTGAGATCGGGCAGCTGGGCCAGGCTGTCGAGCCCCTTCTGCAGTACGAAACCACGGCCCTGGACTACTCGCTGGACAACCTGCGGGAAGGTCACCCGCTCGGTTTTCTGGCGTTGGGTCTCATGGTTGCTGCCGATCTGTGTTCCAACGGGACGCTGGAAATCGACGGTTGGGTCAACATGACCGATCAATGGGACCAGCCCTGGCGCGCGCTTTATGGGCAAGGAATAACCGGGCTGGAGATTCTCGAAACGGGCGCCCGGCTGCATGACACCTACTGCGCGACGAGTGTGTCGAACACGCTGGATTGAACCTCAGTCCGGCTCCTGCTCGAATACCCGGATCCACTGGCCGGGCTGCGGTTCGCCGCTGGGCCAGTAACCGTTGATCAGGCGCAGGTCCTGCAGTTCGTATTCGTCGAGGCCGAAATGCTCGCCCAGCGCCTCGAACGTGGTGGAGCCGGTGGCTTTCACCCAGTGGATGGTCTCCGGCTTCTGGCCCTCGACCTCGCGGCTGGAGATGGGCCGGAAGGTGTCGATGGAAGCCAGGAATTTCTCGTCGAAGGCTTTGAACGACTGCTGGTCGCTGACGGCACCCGAGAACAGGAAGGCGTTCATCTTGTAGTACACGACCGCGATGCGCCGGTCCGGTTTGCCGTCGTCGCCGGGCAGGATGCCGGTGTAGCCCTTCAGGCGGGCCGGCTCGATTTCGCGGCCTTCGCGCAGCCGCCGGACGTTCAGGTAGTTGTACAGGTATTCCTCGGCAGTTTGCGGCGTGCGCGGCTGGGGCAGCATGCTCAGGCTGGCCGCGCCGTCCGCGGGCTGGCCGGTGACGGACCGGGTCGGCGGATCCTCGGCCCAGGTCCAGCCGTCGGGGTAGTCGAAGCGCACGCGCGCCACCTGGTCGGCGTAGCGCTCCGGCTTGTCCTCCTTCTCCTGGAAGTTCACGCCCCACACGATGCCCTCGGTCTCCGCCCGGTAGCGGTCGGCGCCGGCGTCGCGCGTGGCGGGCGCATCGATGGCCTTGGCCTTGCCGAGCGCGCTGCGCAGGCGCATGTCGTTGCGCGGGTGGCTGGAGAAGATGCCGTGGTAGGTCTGGCGCGGCGCGCCGGCCCGCGCGGCCCGCTCCTTCTGCAGGGTCTCGAGGTTCTTCATGGTGGACAGCATTTCCAGCATCTGCTCGGGGTCGTAGCCGAGCTTCACCATGTAGCGGGCCGCCGCCTCGTCGGCGTCGAGCTCGTTGTCGCGGCCGTGACCCTTGAGCAGCGAATTGGCGTAGGCCTGGCCGGCCGTCATCACTTCCTGGCTGCCGGCCAGCGCGCCGGCCAGCCAGGACAGGAACTTGGCGCCGCCGGCCACCGCCGGCATCACGCTGACGTGTTTCTCGGTGATGTGGCCGACCTCGTGGGCCAGCACCGACACCAGTTGCGCTTCGTTCTGGATGTAGTTGAGCAGGCCGCGGTTGATGTACACGTAATTGTCGGCGGTTGCGAAAGCGTTGATTTCCTGCGAGTCGAGCAAGGTGAAGGTGAATTGCTCGCCGGCCATCTCCGACACCGAGATGATGTCGTTGATCAGGCCCTGCAGGTAGGCGGTCAGCTCGGGATCCTCGTAGATGCCGATGGTGGCGACCGTCTCGTCGTAGATTTCCTTGCCGCTGGGGCCGGCGCTGGCGGCTGCCGAAAAGATCAGGGCGCCCAGTGCGAGGGCTGTGAGGTTGCGGCCGCGCATGTCAGCCCACGTCTTCCTGGATGTGCTCGAAATAGGATCTCAGCTGTTTGCCCATGCCATCGCAGGCCTGGCTCTTTACCGGCGTCAGCAGCGGGATGGGGGCGACGATGCCGATCACGTAGGAGGTGCCTTCGGAATCCACGCGGATGCGGGCTTCCTCGGTCAGGTCGACCAGGTCCCAGACGATCGCCTCGAACATCGCGTTCTTGTCCCAGGTCGTGTAGCCGAAACAGCCGGCGCCCGAGGGGCCCATGCCGCAGCTCATCGCGCCGGACATGCCGTGCGTTTCGACTTCGCCGTCCAGCCACACCAGGTAGCGGATCTTTTCCTGCTTCACCTTCGCCTGAATCACCGGGTCGCGCATCAGCCGCTTGAGGCGTTCGAGGTGCTTGGGCGCCGTGCGCGGTTCGAACCAGGGGTACAGCGCGTCGATGAACTCCTCTTCCGACATGACGCGAAATTTGGCGCGATTCATCTTGCCGGCCAGGCAATTCATGAAGCCGCGGTCCGTCTCGTAATGCCCGGCGTCGCGGCGCCCGAGGATCGCCACGCGTTCCTCCTGGCCAATGTCGATAGGCTCGGTGGTCGGCCGGTACTCGTCGACCGTGGTGGTGGACGCACAGCCGGCCAGCGCGAGTACCGCGAGCAGCAGGGCTGGGAACGGATGGGGCGTCGGGTGTCTCATGGTTCTGCCAACGTGGCCTGGCGGCGTTGCATCCAGCCGTTGATCGCCGGAATCCGGTAGAAGTCCAGCATCAGCTTGGCGCCGGCGTCGCGCAACGCGATGACGGTGGCCTCCTCGATCGCGGTGGTTCGGGAGAGCATGTAGGAATACGGTGTCTTGCCGTACGCCGGCAGGAACCAGCTGTCGATCGGTACGCCATCGGCGGTTTCAATGTCCAGGTTGTACTTGATCCACACCTCGTACACGTTGAGATACGAATCCGACGGCGTGGAAAGCTGCACTTCCCGCACCGACGGGACGATGACGAGATCCGTTCCGGATCCCGCCTGTGCCTTCGAGGATACCACTTTTACCTCGGCGAACAATCCACGAAAGGCCTTGGTCATCAGGTCCACCTGCGCCGGGCCGAATTGCACCTGGATATTCTTGGTGGGGTCCGCCACGTAGGTGCGGAACGCATCGTCCATCACCAGTGTGGCGCTCAGGTCGCGGGGTTTCGCCACCACCTCGGGGAAGTCCTGGTCCACGCCGAGCTTGACATTGGACGTGCAGCCGGACGCCAACGCCAGCGTCGCCATCAACAGACCGGTCGGAAGCCTGGGATATTTCATTTAGCCATCGTCTCGTCCATGCCGCGTTCGCCGCCGCCTCAGGGCTGCAGGTCGGTCAGGCCGATGAAGGTGCCGCCGTTGTTGTAGCTCAGTTCGCGCATCAGCGCGGCGAACTTGACGGCCGATTCGTTCGGCGTCTGCCCTGGCGTAAAGTGTACCGGGAAACCGATCGCGTGGATGCGGACCAGCCGGTCCGCGCCCCGATGCGCCTGATTGAGGTTGTCCACCGCCTTGACCACGGCGCGGATCGAGCGGCCGGAGAAGTCGTCGCCCAGGGTGTAGATGCTGATCTTGCGATCCGGGTTGTAATAGGTCTGGATGGCCGCGTTGATGCCTTCCACCGGGCTGGAATTGCTGAACGGCGCCCAGGAGCGCAGCGCCGAGATGATGCGCTTGCGGGTGTTGGGGTTGTCCGCCATCCAGGCCCGCCGCGTATCCGGGAACATGTACTGCCCCATGTCGTTCATGACCTGGATACCCTTCACGGCGGGGTAGATGTCGAGGATGTTGATCATCTCCTTCTGCAGACGGTTCCAGGCGGCCATCTGCATGCTGCCGGAGGTGTCGATCACGAAGATGACGTACTCGCTGTCCACCGGCACGCCGCCGATCAGCTGGTTCTTGATCTGGTCCTGCGGCACCAGGCGCTCCATTTCCTCGGTCAGCACCTGCACCGCCAGCCGCAGCTGTTCCTCCTCGACGATCTTCGACTGGGAAATCTGCTTCGACTGCTTCTCCACGCTGGCGAGTTGGGCCTTGAGCCGGGCCACGCGCTCCTCGAGCTCGGACAGTTGTTCCTTGCGCGACTTCAGCTCGTCGCTCAGCTGCACGGTTTCGCCGCGGGCGTCGAACAGCTTTTCGGTCAGCTCGCGCACGATGGTCTGCAGGGTGCGTTCGGCCTCCAACTGGGCCACCGGATCGCCCACCGGGGCGATGATCAGCAGCAGCACGATGGCCCCGAAGCCGCAGCTGATCACGTCCAGGAACGAAACGCTGGCTTCCTCTATGCCACGACGCCTTTTCTTCATGGCCAATCCCTCGACGGTGCTATGAAGGCGCCCCGGGTGGTCATCGCGAACTGCCAGAACAGCGCCGCCGCCTCCGGATCGCCTTCCATCGGAAACAGGATCGTGTTGACCGGGATGCCGACCGGCAGTTTGCCGACCGCCTCGAGGAAGTTGCGCCGGCGCTGCTCGCCGGTGACCATGGTCGTGCCGGGCGGCTTCGCGCCGTGCGTGGGCAGGCCGTCGGTCAGCAGGAACAGGTTGTCGGGCGGCTCCTGGAAGTCCTTGAGCGCGAGGATCGCGTTCTCCAGGCTGGTGCCGCCTTCCGGCGCAAAGGCCTTCAGCCCGTCGACTGCTTCCTCCAGCTGCAGCGAATCGGCCGCATCCAGCCACTCGCCCTCGCTGCCGGGCACCGCCGGGACGGCATCGGCATTGAAGATGTAGACCTGGAACCGGCTGCTCGGCGGCAGCTGTGCCAGCAGCCACTCGACCGTGCGTATCGTCCACTGCCACTTGGGCGCTTCGACGCGCTTCTCCGGCTCCATGTTGCGCCGGCGCACGGCGTTGACCACGGTGTCGGCCAGCATACTGGCCGAGCCGTCCACCAGCACCATCACGCGTTCGCCGCCCAGGGTCAGCCCGGTCAGGTACTGCCGGTTGCCCTCGCCGATGAACTCGCGCACGCGGTCGCCGAATTCCACTTCCTCCATCTCCGCCGTCTCGCGCTCCAGTTCCTCGACCGTGCGGCGCAGCTTGGCGATGCGCTCGTCGGGATCGGACTGGATGCTTTCCTCCACCTCCTCGAGGTCGGTCAGGTAGCGGCTGCTGAGGCCCTGCGTCGTGGCCAGCTTCAGCTCCAGCGCTTCGAGGCTGTTCAGCAACTCGGTGCGCTCGTGCTGTGCTTCCTGCACGTCCTCCTTCAGCAACTCCACTTCGGCGGCCATCCGCGGATCGGGCCGCACCTCCTCGACCACGTGATGGCGCAGGATCAGGAACAGCAGCGTCACGGCGCCGAAGCCACAGGCCATGATGTCCAGGAAGGACAGGCTGAAGGCGCTGAAACGGCGGTTCTTGATCATTGGCCCCGTCTCAATCGCCCACGCGTATCAGTTTCAGTTCGTGCCCGCCGACGCGAATCGACTCACCCGGCCGGCAGGTCGGCGGCAATTCGACTTCGGCCGCGCGCTGCAGCGTCTCCAGCATCCGGTTGCGCAGCACCACGGTCAGGGCCGCGCCGGCGTCCAGGTCGCCGCGCAGCAGCGGGCCGGTCTCGGCCAGGCGCACGCTGACCGGCCGGTTCAGCGGCAGGGCGAGGTCGCCGCACAGCAGGTGGGTCGCCAGCAGGTCGCCGTTCACGGCTTCCGCTGAAGTGAATTCGGTCGTGTGGGACAGCGCCTGCACCCGGTACAGGCCCTCGATCTGCGCCAGGATTTCCTCCTGGTGCGCGAGGCAGCGCTGGGTGGCGGCCGTCTGCTCCACCACCTCGGCGTCGGCGAATTCCGCAGCCAGCCCGGTCAGCATGCTGGAGGCTTGCGACAGCCGTACACGGCAATCCGGCCACTTCTCCATGAAGCTGCGCACGCCGGCCAGCCGCTGGCGCGCCAGCTTGCGGATCGCCTCGCGGTGCAGGACGCAGGCGTGTTCCCCGTGGTCCGAATTCAACAGGGTCGAAACGTTGGTTTCCCAGCGCAGGCGGGTCAGCCAGTGCGGGATCTGGTCGAAGATGGCCTGCTCGGTGGCCGAGGAATGCAGCGGGTCGAAGCGGTAACTCTCGATCATCAGGTCGCTGATGTGGCGGGCCAGCGAATTCTGGATCTGCGCCATGCCGAGGCCGGGAAAGACTTCCTGGCCGACGATGGCGACGCGGGCGCCGGCGGGGCGGCACACGGTCAGCACGGCCTCGTGCATCTGCAGGTCGACGAACAGCGTGTCGCCGGCCGCGTCCAGGCAGGCCGCCAGGGCGCTGTCGAGCACGGCGCAGGCGCGCGACGGCAGGGCCTCGATCATGCCCAGCAGCAGGGAGAGCTGCGGTGTCGCGAAACTGCCCGGCACCAGCAGCACCAACGCCTCCGACGAGCCGGTGTTGCGCCACAGCTTGCGCAACTGCGCGAAGGCGATGTCGGCATGATGGCGGGCGTGGCGATGCCGGCTCGGCAAGGGTTTCTGGCTGAGCTGGCACCAGTACTGGTTGTATACGTGCTGCGGCTCGCGCCAGGCGACGGCGCGCGCCTCTTCGCCGCTGACGATGCCGTCTTCGGTCAGCCGCGCGAACCCGGGCTCCGCGTGCAGCGCGCCGTCCTCTGCCTGGATCAGCAGCGACTGGTCGTTGAGTTCAAGGGCGGCGAGGGTCATGTCGGCTGGGACTTGAGGAAGCGCAGCAAGCGGTTTTCGGAGTAGGCGTAGGCGTCGAGCACCAGGCGCTCCTGCATCAGCTGCAACTGGTGCATGAAGAACATCACCACCATGCTGACCAGCAGCGCGATGAAGGTCGAGTTGAAGGCCACGCCGAGATTTGCCGTGACGCCGGCGATATCGCCGGCCATGGCTTCGTGGGCCCTGCCCAGCGCCGCGCCGATGCCGCGCACCGTGCCGATGAAGCCGATCGACGGGATCGCCCAGGTGATGTAGCGCACCATGGACAGTTCCGATTCCAGGCGGCTGCTCTCCGCTTCACAGACGGAGTGCGCGGCCTCGGTGGCCGATTCGACCGAGGAGGTGACCTGGAAGCGCGACAGCGCGGTGGTCAGCGCCCGCGGCAGCAGATAGCGCTGCTGGCGGTCGGGCAGGGACTGCAGCGGGCGCACCAGCTGGCCGGCGTCGCCGGGCAGCACGCGTGTTCCCTCGGATATGGAAACCAGGGGCATGTCGAGCATCCTGGCCTCGCGGATGACGAAGCCGGCCTTGTAACCCATGATGGCCAGCGCCCAGAAGGCGAGAATGAAGCAGGCTTCCTGCTCGAAGTCCTTGACCACGACCCAGAAGCCGCCGGGCACCACGAACTCGCCGCCGGCCGCCGCCACTTCGGCGGCGCGGTTGATGATCGCGTCGGCGTTCGGGCGTACCACGGTGACGTATACGGCGTGTACCACGATGATCGAGACCATCAGGGCCACGATCTGGAAGAACAGTTCGTTGGTGTTTCTTTTCATGATTGGATTCTGCGGCCTGTTTACGCTACGTGGATCCGCCTATATGTCCGAGGGCAGGGGCACGGGGTAGTCTTCCGAAATTTCTTCGTCCGGGTCGAATTCTTCCTCGGCCGACGCCTCGATGGCGGAATCCTCCTCGACGGTCGCCGCCGGGCCGGCCAGGGAATCGTCCACCGGTACCGCGTCCGCGACGTCGGCCGTGACGCCGGCTTCGGCATCGGTTTCGGCGTCGGCCGATTCAGCGTCGACGGATTCGGAGCCAGCTGTTGCGGCCTCTTCCGACTCGTCGGTGTCCGCCGCTTCAGCGATTGCAGCCTCCTCGCCGGGGGCCGCGTCCTCCTCCGGCACAACGCCCTCGGCTGCTTCCGTCGGGGGCTCGGCGGCCCCGGGTTCAGGTTCGTCGCCGGGCGGGACCTGCGCGGCTGCGACGGCCCAGTACCCCAGCAACAACAAAGTCAGCAGCATTCTCATCGATAACAGCCTAAGGCTCGGCCATGGCCTTGTCCACGTAGCGGGCGATCCGGAAGCCGATTTCCAGGTTGCCTTCGTGGCCGGCTTCGCGATACGCGAGGCGCAACTCGGAGCGCGAGGCGCGGGCCCAGCTCGCGCCGCGGATCACGTGGCGGTCGCCGCTCGCCGGGCCCAGCGGGTCCAGCATGGGCTCGCCGCGCACGGGACGGATCTCGAAATAGTCGTTGATCCACTCCGATACGTTGCCGCTCATGTCGTAGAACCCGTTCAGGTTGGGTGCGAACGAGCCGACCGGCGCTGTCGTCGGGTAGCCGTCGCTGTAATTGGACAACACGAACGTCACGATGTCCGCCGCGGTCTGGTCGGCGTAGTTCTCGATCACCGCGGGCGGCGGATACGCTTCGGTACCCCAGGGGAACATCAGCAGTTCGCCCGCGGCACCGACACGGGCCGCAAAGGCCCATTCCGCCTCGGTGGGCAGCCGGTAACCGTGCGCGTCGGAATCCCAGTCGGTGACCTGTCCGTTCTCCTCCAGGTAGAAGGGCGGCAGACCGTCGCGCTGGCTCAACCAGTTGCAGAACAACGCCGCGTCGTTCCAGGTGAGGTTCACCGCCGGCTGGTCGTCCATGTCCAGCGTCTGACCGCGCACCGCGCTGGACGTGTGTTCGGCCCGGAAGTGGCGGTATTGGCCGTTGGTGATTTCGCGCAGGGCGAGGTAGAAAGGTCGTTCCAGCCGCACGCTGCGCTCCGCTTCGTTGGCGCGGCGGCCGGGCTCGCGGCGTTCGGCGCCCATGGTAAAAGTGGCCGCGGGCCGGAACAGCTTCAGGCGCGCGCCGATGGAGGTGTCGAGCTGCGGCGGGCGGGTCGCCCAATAGGCCTGCTCGATCGTTTGCAGGCGGATGTCCAGCGATTGCTCGTGTTCCTCGCGCGGCGTGATGCGCTGCGTGCGGGACTCATAGCCCGCCTTGCGGACCGTCAGTTCGTGCTCGCGCGCGGTCAGCGCCAGGGTCTGGCTGCCGGTGCCGTGGCTGCGTCCGTCCACCACCACTTCGGCATCGGCGGGGCTCACCGACAGCTGCACGCGGCCGATGATCGGCGCCAGGTCCAGCGCCAGGCTGGAGTGGCCCTCGGGCTCGGTGCGCACGCTGCGCACCGCCTTGCGGTGGCCCTCGAGGAACAATTCGAGCGTGTGTTCGCGCAGCGGCGAAAGGTCGACGCTGAGCGGCGTGGCGCCGCGGAACTCGCCGTCGATGGTGACGTTGGCGCCGGCCGGCGTCGTGCTGATGTCCACGGTGCCGTCCGCCACCACCAGTTCGATCGGCGGATACGTACCGGTGGAGCCGGCCTTGACCGACACCTGACGCTCCCAGGTCTTGTAGCCGGGCCGGGCGACGGCGAGCAGGGTGCCGGTTTCCAGCACCTCGGTGGTGAGCGGCGTCGTGCCTACCGGCTGGCCGTCGACGCGCACCTCCGCGCCCTCCGGGACCGAGCTGATCTGCAGCTGGCCCCAGGCCGGCTCCAGGTCCGCGGTAACCGACTGGGTGCGCCCGAGACCCTCGATTTCGAGCTCCTGCTGCAGCGGAAAATAACGGTGCTTGCGAAACTCGACGAGGTGCGCGCCGCGCGCGATGTCCTCGATC